>Ga0206117_100453_pt1 | contig 43230 bp, 32 predicted proteins | sample 3A5Ametagenome_FD_177997 | JGI IMG/M metagenome (GOLD analysis project Ga0206117, IMG submission 177997) | Enriched microbial communities from leaf-cutter ant dump, University of Wisconsin, Madison, United States - 3A5A | ecosystem: Environmental > Terrestrial > Nest > Insects nest > Nest dump... | reverse complement strand
ACCGACCCACCGACCCACCGACCCAACGACCCAACGACCCAACGACCCAACGACCCAACGACCCGGGACCACGGCACATGGATGGCTTTGAACAGCAACTTGCCGCATGCAGCGCGTTCTTCATCGCCACCGCGCAGATCGGCGGCGGCCTGCTCGGCCTGGTGTTCGTGGCGATGACCTTTGACCGCGACCGCCGCGGGCTGGGCAGGGATGGCGCGATGCATGCGCTGGCCCAGCAGGTCTACCTGGATTTCCTTGGCGTGCTGGTGTGTTCGCTGCTGCTGATCGTGCCGACGCTGGGGCGGATCAACCACGGCGTGCTGCTGCTCGCGGTGGGCGGGGTGCTGGCGGTCCGCACCGTGCGTGGCATGCTCATGCTGCGGCGTGAGTTGCGGTCGCGGCCTGTGCTGCTGCAGCGCTTCGGCCTGTCGGTGATGGGCCAGCTGTTCTTCCTGGGCGCCGGCGCGCTGCTGGTGCTGTCGCGGGTGCCGGAGGCCTTCGTGCTGGCGATGTGCGCGGCGCTGGCGCTGCTGGTGGCGGGCAGCCGCAGTGCGTGGCTGCTGATGGCGACGGACGAGGCCGGGCCGCGGGGCTGAGCCGCGCCAGGCCGCGCGATGGCGCCGGATCAGGCGCCGGCCGGCAGCAGGATGGTCACGCACAGCCCGCCGTCGTTGCGGTTCTGCAGCGAGATGCGGCCGTCGTGCGCTTCGACGATCTCGCGGGTGAGCGCCAGGCCCAGGCCGGTGCCGTTGCGCTTGGTCGAGTAGAACGGCATCAGCGCGTTCTGCAGCACCGCTTCGTTCATGCCGCTGCCGCGGTCCAGCACTTCGATGCGCAGCCAGTGCGGCAGCCGCGCCAGCCGGACTTCCACCGCGTCGTCGGTGACGCCGTTGTCGGTGCTGGCTTCGTGCGCGTTCTTGAGCAGGTTGAGCAGCGCCTGCGAGAACTGCGCCGGATCGATGCGGCTGCACAGGTCGTCCGGCGGCGGCACCATGCGGAACGGGATCTGCTGCTGCAGCCCACCCAGGAACGGCGCCCAGACGATGGTCTGCAGCTGCGGCTGCGGCAGCTTGGCGAAGCGCGCGTAGCCGCGGATGAAACCCTCCAGGTGGCGCGCGCGTTCCTCGACCGTGCCGAAGATGTCTTCCAGCCGGTCGGTGCGGCCGCGCCGCACCAGTTCGGCGCCCGAATGCGCCAGCGAGGCGATCGGCGCCAGCGAGTTGTTGAGCTCGTGGCTGATGACGCGGATGACCTTCTTCCAGGTCTGCACTTCCTGCCGACGCAGCTCGGCGGTGAGCAGGCGCAGCAGCAGCAGGTCGTGCGGCCGGCCGTTGAGGTGGAAGCTGCGCCGCGACAGGTGGTAGATCTGTTCGTCGTCCTCGTCGCCGTCCACTTCGCGCACCGCGAACAGGCTGTCGCCGCCGCGGGCGATGGCGTTGCGCAGTTCCACCGGCATGTTCTCCAGCAGTTCGTGCATGCGCTTGCCTTCCAGCTTCCAGCCGCCGTGCAGCAGCTTGCGCGCGGAAACGTTGGAGAACGCCACGCGCTGGATGCCGTCGCCGCCGTCGGCCAGCAGCAGCATCGCCACCGGCGTGTTCTGCACCATGGTGTCCAGCAGCAGCTCGCGCTGCACCAGCGACTGGCGCTGCTCGCGCAGCACGTCGCCGAGTTCGGCGTGCGCCTTCACCAGCTGCGCCAGCTCGTCGTCGCCGCGCCAGTGCACGCCGAAGTTGTATTCGCCGTCGCGGTAGCTGCTGGTGATGCCGGCCAGGGTGCGCAGCAGCGAGCGGATCGGCGCGGTGGCGCGGCGCAGCGTCCACCACATCAGCGACAGCAGCAGCACCGTGGAGACCACGGTGACTCCCCAGCCGCGGTCCATCCAGTAGGCCAGCAGCCACGGCACGGCCGCGGCCAGCGCCAGCACCGGCAGCAGGCGCAGGAACAGGCGGAAGGTGAAGGAGCGCGTTCTCAGCATGGCCGTTTCATTCGCGCGGGATGCCGTGGCGGTCCATGCGCCGGTACAGCGCCTGCCGGCTCAGGCCGAGGTCGGCGGCGGCCTGGGCGATGACGCCGCCGGCGCGTTCCAGCGCGCCGACGATGCGCGCGCGGTCCGGCTCGTCCGCCGGCGCGGTGGGGCGCTGCGGCGCGCGCGGCAGGTTCAGGTCGGCAGCCTCGATGCGCGGCCCCTGCGCGAGCAGGCTGGCGCGCTGGATCACGTTGCGCAGCTCGCGCACGTTGCCGGGCCAGGTGTGGCGCTGCAGCGCCTGCGCGGCCTGCGGCGACAGCGGCTTGCCCTCGTCGCCGAGGAAGTGGCGGGCCAGCGGCAGGATGTCCTCGCGGCGCTCGGCCAGCGCCGGCAGCGCTAGTTCCACCGTGTTGAGCCGGTAATACAGGTCCTCGCGGAAGCCGCCGTCGCGGATCATCGCCGGCAGGTCGGCGTTGGTGGCGCTGACCACGCGCACCTTCACCTGGCGCTCGCGGTTGGAGCCCAGCCGCTCGAAGCGTCCGGTCTCCAGCACGCGCAGCAGCTTCATCTGCCCGGTCAGCGACAGGTTGCCGATCTCGTCCAGGAACAGGGTGCCGCCGTCGGCCGCCTCGAACTTGCCCTCGCGCGCCTTGTTGGCGCCGGTGTAGGCGCCGGCCTCGGCGCCGAACAGCTCGGCCTCGATCAGCTCGGCGGGGATCGCGCCGCAGTTGAGCGCGACGAACGGGCCGCCGCGCTTGCCGGAATTGGCCTGGATGATCTCGGCGATCTTCTCCTTGCCGGCGCCGTTGGGGCCGGTGATCAGCACCGGCAGGTCGGAGCGCGCGACCTGGCAGGCCAGGCTGATGACGCGCTCGCTGGCCGGGTCGGCGAATATCGCGCCGGCCAGGTCGTAGCGCTCGTGCAGGCTCTGCCGCTGCTTCAGTTCGCGCTGGCGGCGGCGGCTCAGCTCGCGCCGGGTCTCGGCCAGTTCCAGCAGGTTGTTGACCGTGGTCAGCAGGCGCCCGTCGTCCCAGGGCTTGGCCAGGTAGTCCGCGGCGCCGGCCTTCACCAGCTCCACCGCGCTGTCCAGGTGGGTCCAGGCGGTGAGCAGGATCACCGGCAGGTCCGGCCAGCTGTCGCGGATCTGCCGGAACAGCACCTGGCCTTCCTCGCCGGAAGTGGTGTCGGCGGTGAAGTTCATGTCCTGGATCACCAGGTCGAACTCCTGTTCGGCGAGCATCGCCAGCCCCTGCGCGGGCGAGCACGCATGGCGCGTCTCGATGTCGTGCAGCGAAAACAGCACGTCCAGCGCGGTGGCCACGGCGGCGTTGTCGTCGATGATGAGTATCTGCGGCATCACGGTTCGGGCAGGTGGAAGGGAAAGGGCAGCGCAGACCTTACACGCTGCGCGCGGCGTCCGCAGGGGGCAGGCGCGCGGCGCGGCGCGCCGGGCCGGCGACCGCCAGTTGCCCCAGGGCCAGCAGCAGCGCCGCGGCAGCAGGCAGGTACGGCACCGGCAGCCGCGCCAGTTCGTAGTGGTGCATCAGCCACTGGTTGATGCCCAGCGCCAGCAGCAGCCCCAGCGCCAGTCCGGTTCCGACCAGCAGCAGGTTCTCGGCCAGGAAGTGGCGCAGGATCTGTCCGCGGGTGGCGCCGAGCGCGCGGCGGATGCCGATCTGGCGCGTGCGCTGCTGGATCCAGTAGCCGCTCAGGCTGGCGACGCCGATCAGGGTGATGGCGGCGACCACCGCATTGACCGTGGCCAGCAGCCAGACCGCCGCGCGGCGCGTGCGCAGGCCGTCGGCGCGCAGGCGTTCGTAGTCGGCCACCACCGGTTCGATGCCCGGCACCAGCTGCCCGGCGAAGCTGCGTTCCAGCACTTTCGGCACCTGCGCGCGCACCGCCTCGCGGCGTCCGGGATCGGCGCGCAGCACGTAGCTGGCGATGGGCGTGCCGGCGAGCAGGCCCGGGATGAGGATCGAATACTCCGCCCTGCCGTCGTCCAGTTCGGACAGCTGGTAGCGCATCAGGTGCGCGACCACGCCCACCACGGTATAGCTGCCGGTGTCATCGCCCGAGCTCAGCGTCGCGCCGACCGGATCGGCGTCGCCGAACAGCGCCCGCGCCAGCGCCTCGGTGATGATGATCGGGGTGCGCATGTCGTCGGCCATGCTGATGTCGCGGTACTCGGTATCGAGGAAGTCGCGGCCGCGGCTCAGGCGCAGGCCGAAGGTATCCACCAGCCGTTCGCCGACATAGCCGCTGGTCGTCAGCGTCGTGCCATTGGCGGACTTGAGGTCGAAGGTCAGGGTGAGCGTCTGCCGCATCGGTACGCCGGACGCGGCGCTGGCCGCGCGCACGCCGGGGATCGCGGCCAGCGCTTCGCGGCCGGCACGGGTCTGCGCCGGCGTCCACGGCGCGCCGCGGCTGACCACCTGGTCGACGATCACCAGCTCGTCGCCGGCCAGGCCGTCATCGACCAGCAGCGGCCCGGCCTGCTGGCCGAGCAGGAACAGGGTGTTGCACAGGATCGCGCAGGCCACCGCGACCTGCAGCACGATCAGGCGCGGCATCATCGGGTTGCGGCGCAGGGCGGACAACAGAGGGAACATGCCGTGTCTCCTAGAGCGTCTTGACCTGCAGCGCCGGCTCCTGCCGGGCGGCACGCAGCGCGGGCAGCAGCCCGACCAGCAGGCCGGTGAGCAGCGCCAGCGCCAGCAGGGCGGCGAACAGGGCCGGGCTGAAGCGCGCCAGCGGTGCGTAGGCTTCGCCCTGCTGGCGCATCAGCCACAGCCCGCCAAGGGTCAGCGGCAGCGCGCACAGGCCGCCCAGCAGGCCGGCCAGGCCGGCTTCGACCAGGCAGGCGGCGACGATCGCGCGCCGTGGCGCGCCGAGCACGCGGCGCACGCCGTGCTCGCCGGCGCGGCGCAGGAAGCGCGCGGCCAGCAGGCCGGCGACGTTGACCAGGCACAGCACCAGCAGGCCGATCGCCAGCCACAGGTTCAGGCGCACGCTGTCGGGCACCACGCGGTTGAAGCGCAGCCATCCTGCCATCGGCCGCAGGCTCGTGTGCGCGCCGCGCTCGAAGGCGCCGCTTGCATGGCGCTGCGCGGCGAACGCCTGCAGGCTGCGCGCGTAGTCCTTGCGTTGCGCGGCGTTCTCCAGTTCAGCCCAGAGCACCAGCCAGCGACAGTTGCCGACATTGATCTCGTCGAAGCGGAAGCCGTCGAAACCGCCGCCGTCGCACTGGCGCGTACTGGTGATCTCCACGCCGGCCTCCAGCGTCGCCATCGCCGGCACGAAGATCTCGTCGCCATCGCCCTGCCAGCCGGGGTCGCTGCCGGGCAGGAAGTGCGGCCGCGGCCGCGGCGCCCAGCGCTCGCTGATGCCGATCACCCGGAACGTGTGGCGGCCGAGCCGGATCTCGGCGCCGGTGCCGTCCTCGCGGCCGAGCAGGCGCTGGCTCAGCTCACGGCCGATCACCACCACCGGCGTGCGCGCCTCTTCCTCCTGCGCGGTCCAGAAGCGGCCATGGCGCAACGGCACGCCGAACACCGGCAGCATCGGCCCCACCGCCAGCACCGCCGAAGCGGTGCGCGTGTTGCTGCCGTCGGTGTTGGTCACCGACAGCGGCGCCGTCACCAGCGCCACCTGGCGGATGTCCGCGCGTTCGCGGCGCATCGCCTGCACGTCGTCCAGCTTCCACAGCGGCGGCACCGCGGCGCCGGTGCCGTCGGTATCGTCGCGCCCGCCGCTGCCGGGCGCGGGACGCGAATCGGCCCAGGCGATGTGCAGCCTGTGGCTGATGCCGGGCAGCGGATCGGCCGACAGCACCGACAACAGGGTCAGCATGGTCATCACCGACGCCAGCCCGAGCGCCAGGGTGAGCACCGCCAGCGTCATCGTCCGCGGATGCCGCAGGCAGCCGCGCAGGCCGGTTTCCAGCGTGTAGTTCATGGTTGTCGCCCGGCCGGCGAAGGCGCGGCGCGGTGGCCGTAGCTCAGCACGCGGGTGATCGACCACTGGCCGTCGTGCAGGCGCCAGAGCATGACGAAGTCGGCCAGTCCCTCGCACCTGCCGCTGGCGGTATCGCAGAAGCGATGGCTGCCTTGGGCGATGGCGCCGAAGTCCTTGACCGGGAAGACCTGCAGGCTGCCGTCGATCAGTTCGCGCGTGTAGCGGCCGCAGGCATGCCTGCGGGTGTTGTCGAGCATCGCCTCGCGGGTCCAGGTGACGCCGCCGGTGTCGTGGTAGAACTCGACCGCCGGGTCGAAGTAGCCGGCGTGCTTTCCCAGCTGGGCCGGATCCTGGCACCGGTTGAAGCTGTCGAACACCGCGCGGTCGAGCGCGGCGACGGTGGTGGCCAGGTCGTCGGCCGCCAGCGCGGTGGCGGGCGATAACGACAGCAGGAGCAGCAGGCGCCTTGCGGTTTTCATGGCATCGCTCCTCAGGCGCTGCGGGTGGCGACGGCCGGCGGGATGGAGGCCGCGCGCCGCGCCGGGCCGAACACGGCGACCTGGCCCAGCAGCCACAGCAGCAGCGCGCTGGCCGGGATGTAGGCCAGCGGCAGGCGCGGCAGTTCGTACTGGCGCATCAGGGTCAGGTTGAGGGCATAGGCCAGCAGCACGCCGAGCACGATGCCGGTGGTGGTGAGCAGCAGGTTCTCCGCCTGGAAATAGCGCAGGATCTGCGCGCGGGTGGCGCCGAGCGCGCGGCGGATGCCGATCTGGCGGGTGCGCTGCTGCACCCAGAAACTGGCCAGGCCGACGATGCCGAAGGCGGTCACCGCCAGCAGCGCGACGCAGACGCTTACCAGCAGCCAGATCACCGCGCGGTCGCGGCTGTAGAAGTCACGGCGCATCTGGCTGACCGTACTCTGCTGGCCGATGATGCGGTTGGGGTCGGCGCGGTTGAGCGCGGCCACGGCGGCCTTGAGCACTTCGTCGCGGCGTGCCGGGTCGGTGCGCAGCACGTAGCCGCCGTTGGACACCCGCAACGGGAAGATCATGGTGTGGAAGCTGTCCTCGAAGGTGCGGCCGCGCCCCGGCGCGATAAGCCGGTCGACCACGCCGACCACGCGGCTGGGCTGGTCGCCCCAGACGTAGATGTCCTGGCCGACTGCGTTCCTGCCCGGGAACAGCCGCGCCGCCAGCGGGCGGCTGAGCAGGACGGCAGGCACCTGCGGTGTCGGTCCCGCCGTCTCCAGGGCTTCCTGGTCCTGGTATTCGTCGGGGTTGAAGCCGCGGCCTTCGGCCACGCGCAGGCCCAGGGTGGGCAGCAGCCGGCCGTCGTCCATGTAGTTGGACGCGGTGACGACGGACTCGGCCTGGCCCGGGCGCAGGTTGATGCCCGACGCCCAGACATTGTCGCCATAGGGCAGCTGGTTGACGCTGGTGACCGACCTGACCCCCGGTACCGCGGCAAGGGTGGCGGTGTCCTCGCGCCGCATCGCGTCGCGGTTGCGGTCCGGCTGCAGGCTGCTGACGCTGATGTAGACCAGCTCGTCCTCGGCGATGCCGCTGTCGCGGCGCATCTCGCCGGCGCGGTGGCCGATCACGAAGACCGCGTTGCAGATGATCGCGCAGCTCAGTGCGATCTCCAGAACGATCAGCGCCGCGGCGGTCTTGTGCCGCATCAGGATGGAGAAGATGGGGCGGATTTCCATGGGAATCTCCGGGAGCCAGGAGTGAGTGAAGAGGAGTGAGGAGCGAGAAGAAGCGATGGCAAGCCGTTGCTTCATTTTTCAGCTGCGATCACTGCTCATGAAAAAAACGACAGACTTGATTGCAGGCGCTCTTGATCTGGACTTCTCTCACTTCTCACTCCTGTTCACTCGTTCCTGCTTCACTGGCTCTTGAGCTGCAATGCCGGCGGCACCTGCATCGCCCGCCACGCCGGCAGCAGGCCGGCCAGCAGGCTGGCGGCCAGCGCCAGTGCCAGAGTCAGCAGCAGCGTGCTGGTGTCCATCTGCGCCAGGCGCGCGTAGTCGTCCGGTTGCTGGCGGATCAGCCACAGCCCCAGGGCGGCGAAGCCGAGGCCGAGCAGGCCGCCGGCCAGGCCGATCGCGCCGGCCTCGGTCAGGCATTGCCGGAAGATGTCGCCGCGCGCGGCGCCGAGCGCGCGGCGCACGCCGATCTCGCCGCTGCGGCGCAGGAACTTGGCCAGCAGCAGGCCGACGGTGTTGAGCAGGCACACCAGCAGGAAACCGAATGCCAGCCACATCTGCATGCGCACGTCGTTGGGCACCACGCGGTTGTAGTCGAGCCAGCCCATCACGTCGTCCAGGCGCACGTTGGTCGGGCGCTCGAAGCGGCCGGCGGCGCGCTGCTGGTCCGAATAGTCGGCCAGGTACTTGAGGTAGTCGGCGGCCTGGTCCGGCGATTCCAGTTCCACCCAGTACTGCAGCCAGGTACAGGGCGCGTTGAGGCTGCGCGCGCCTTCCGGGTCACCGTTGCTGTTACCCCAGCAGTTCATGCTGCCCTGGGTGGGCAGGCGCATGTCGCGCGAGGCGGAGAACGGCAGGAACACCTGCTCGCCGCCGCCGAAGCGGCGGTTGCTCAGGTCGTAGAAGCGCGGGTTGAGATTCCATTCGTCCATCACCCCGATGACGCGCAGCGTGCCCTGCGGCATGCGGATCTCGCGCCCGATCGGGTCGGCGTCGCCGAACAGCCGGCCGGCCAGCTTGGCGCCGATCACCGCCACGCGCGCGCGGGAGAGGTCGTCGTCCGCGTTCCAGGCGTGGCCGGCGCGCAGCGGCGCGGCGAACATGGCGAAGAAATCGGCCGAGGTATAGCGCGAGGGCGCGCGGAACGGCTGCGCGGCGGCGCCCTCGGGCAGGATCGTCACCGAACCGGCGCTCATCAGCGCCTGGCGCCTGCCGCGCTTCTGCCGCAGCAGTTCCTCGGCGTCGAAGCGGGTCATCTGCTCCATCGGCTCCGCGTCCAGGCTGGTATCGCGGCCCAGCGTGCGCGGCTCCAGCCGCGGATAGAACAGCTGCGCGCTCCGGCCCGGGATCGGATCGCCGGACAGCACCTTGTACAGCGTGAGCGTGGTCATCGCCGCGCCGATGCCGATGCCGATCGTCACCACCATCAGCGTGGTCAGCACCTTGTTGCGGCGGAAGCTGCGCAGCGCGAGCTGCAGGTAGTAGGCGAGCATGGAGGTTCCTGATTTCCTTCTCCCCTCGGGAGAAGGTGGCGCGAAGCGCCGGATGAGGGGAAGAAGTTGGACTGGGTCGGTTTCCCTTTGCCCTTACCCCAACCCCTCTCCCGGCGGGAGAGGGACATGCAGGTCAGGTGCTGCGGGTGGCGACGGCCGGCGGGATCGCCGCGGCGCGCCGCGCCGGGCCGAACACCGCCATCTGGCCCAGCAGCCACAGCGCGCCCGCGCCGACCGGCAGGTACAGCAGCGGCAGGCGCGGCAGCTCGTAGCGTCCCATCAGCCACTGGTTCAGCAGGTAGGCCAGCAGCATGCCGATCACGATGCCGATCGTCGCCAGCAGGAAGTTCTCGGTCTGGAAGTAGCGAAGGATCTGGCCCTTGGTCGCGCCGAGCGCGCGGCGGATGCCGATCTGCTTGGTGCGCTGCTGCACCCAGAAGCTGGCCAGGCCGACGATGCCCAGCGCGGTCACCAGCAGCAGCAGGCCGCTGACGATCAGCAGCAGGCCGATCATGTCGCGGTCGTTGGCGAAAAATTTGGCGCGGCCTTCCTCGAAGGTCAGCTTGCGCCACACCAGACGGTTGGGATCGTTCCTGTCCAGCGCGGCCAGCGCCTGTTCGAGCACTTCGGCGCGGCGCGCCGGGTCGGCGACGCGGATCAGGTAGCGGCCGCCGTTGGAGAAGTTCATGCGGATCGGGAAGATCACCGAGAACGTGCGGTTGTTGCTCTGCATGTTCGGGCGCAGCAGGGTGTCGACCACGCCGACGATGGTCAGCGGGATGTTGGCCATGTACACGGTTTTACCGACCGCGCCGCCCTCCGGGAACATCTTGTCGGCGGCCGGCTTGCTGACGACGATCGCCGAGCTCAGGCCGTTGACGTCCTCGACCTTGTTCAGCACCTCGCTGCTCTTGTACTCGTCCGTGGTGAAGTCGCGGCCGGCGACCAGCTTCAGGCCCATGGTCGCCAGGGTGCCTTCGCTGACCATGTACTGGGTGGCGTTGAGCGTGGGCACTTCCTGCTCGGGGGTGAGCGAGAGCGAAGTGTTCCAGCTGCCGTTCTGGAACGGCAGCTGGTTGGTGATGGCCACGCGCTCCACGCCGGGGATGGCGCGCAGCGTGGCCAGGTCCTCGGCGCTGCGCGCGTCGGCGTCGGTCTGCTGGCCGATGCCGCTCAGGCCGATCTCGATCAGGCGGTCGTCGTCCATGCCGCTGGCCAGGTTCAGGGTTTCCATGCGCTGGGAGACGATGAACAGCGCGTTGCAGATGATGGCGCAGCTCAGCGCGATCTCCAGCACGATCAGGGCCGCGGCCGTCTTGTGGCGCGCCAGCGTGGAGAGGATGGGACGGATTTCCATGGGATTCTCCGGGAGCGGAATAAAAAACGAGGAGTGGGAAGCGGGCGGAGAGAGCCGATTCCTCGACCGCTCCCCACCCCTCAGTTGTTCCAGCGTTACTGGCTCTTGAGCTGCAGCGCCGGCGCCACCTGCATCGCGCGCCAGGCAGGCAGCATGCCGGCGAGCAGGCTGGCGACGATGGCCAGGGCGAAGGTCAGCAGCAGCATCGAGCCGTCCAGGTGCGCCAGCGACGCATATTCGGCCGGGCGCTGCCGCACCGCCCACAACCCGCCCAGCGCGAGCAGCAGGCCGAGCAGGCCGCCGGCCAGGCCGATCGTGCCGGCCTCGACCAGGCACTGCTTGAAGATCTCGCCGCGGCTGGCGCCGAGCGCGCGGCGCACGCCGATCTCGCCGCTGCGGCGCAGGAACTTGGCCAGCAGCAGGCCGACGGTGTTGACCAGGCACACCAGCAGGAAGCCGAAGGCCAGCCACATCTGCAGGCGCACGTCGCCAGGCACCACGCCGCGCTCGTCCAGCCATTCCATCACGTTGCGCAGGCGGGTATTGGCCGGGCGCTCGAAGCGGCCGGCGGCGCGCTGCTGGTCGGAGTAATTGTCCAGGTAGGTCTTGAACGCGGCGGCATCGCCGGCCGAATCCAGCTCCACCCAGTACTGCACCCAGGCGCAGGGCACGTTCAACGCGGTCGCGTCGTTGACGATCTCGCGGCCGAAGCAGTTCATGTTGCCGTTGCGGTCCAGCTGCAGGTCGCGCGAAGTGGAGAACGGCACGAACACCTCTTCCTGGCGGTCGTAGCGGCCGGAGAACAGGTCATAGAACTGCGGGCGCGGCGACCAGGCGTCGAGAACGCCGACGATGCGCAGCGGGTGGCCTTCGAACAGCACCTCGCGGCCGACGCTGTTGGCGCCCTTGAACAGCTTCTCGTTGAGCGTGCGGCTGATCACCGCCACCCGCGCGTGGCCGGTGTCCTCGGCGCCGCTCCAGCCCTGTCCGTACAGGAACGGCGTATCGAACATCGGGAAGAAATCGGCCGAGGTGTAGCGCGCGCCGACGCTGAACGGCTTGAGCGCGTCCACGCGTGGATCGACGATGCCGCCGCCGCCGGTCATCATCGCCTGCCGCGGCGCCTTCTTCTGCCGCAGCAGTTCCTCGGCGTCGAAGCGGGTCAGCTGCCACTCCGGCTCCTCGCCCGGCTTGTAGCCGTCGCGGGTGTAGGGATCGAGCTGCACATAGAACAGGCGCTCGCTCTTGTGCGGGATGGGATCGCCGGAAAGCACCTTGAACACGGTCAGGGTGGTCATCGCCGCGCCGATGCCCAGCGCGATGGCCAGCACCATCAGCGCGGTGAGCACCTTGTTGCGGCGGAAGCTGCGCAACGCCAGTTTGAAGTAGTAGGCGAACATGGTCGGATCCTTGCGGGCGGTCATTGACCGCGGGTGGCGACGATGGGCGGAACGGTGGCGGCGCGCAGGGCCGGGCCGATGACGGCGGCCTGGCCCAGCGCGAACAGGGCAAGCGCGCCGAGCGGCAGGTACGGCAGCGGCAGGCGCGCGGTCTCGAAGTAATGCATCAGCAGCTGGTTGCCGGCATAGGCCAGCAGCATGCCCAGCACGATGCCGGCGCCGCTCAGCAGCAGGTTCTCGGTCTGGAAGTACGCCACGACCTGGCGCCGGGTGGCGCCGAGCGCGCGGCGGATGCCGATCTGCTTGGTGCGCTGCTGCACCCAGAAGCTGGCCAGGCCGACGATGCCCAGCGCGGTCACCAGCAGCATCGCCAGGCACACGCCCAGCAGCAGCCGGGTCATGGCGCGGTCCTGGGTGAAATAGCGGTGGCGCAGCTCGGTCAGCGTGCGGCTGTACTCGCGGTTGAGGATGGCTTCGGGCGCCAGCGTCGGCGCGGCGGCCACCGCGGCCTGGAGGATGCCGGGCAGGTCGCGCGGATCGGCGCGCACCACGTAGGTGCCGCTCTGCGCGTCGGTGGTGACCGGCACGATCACCGACCACTGCGCCGCGGCGACGCCGCCTTCGCTGCGGCCCGGATCGGGCACGGCGAAGTGCTCGACGATGCCGGCCACGCTGAAACGCGAGCTGGCCATCCAGAACTCCTTGCCCAGCGGGCTCTCGCCGGGCCACAGGTGCGCGGCGAAATCGCGGGTGATCCATACCTGCGCGCTGGCCGGCAGGAAGTTGTCGATCGGCTGGTAGTCGGCAGCGGTGAAGGCGCGGCCCTGCACCGGCACCAGTCCCAGCGCCTGGATCGCGCCCGGGTCGAAGGTGTAGAAGTGCGGCACGCCACCGAAGCGCTTGCCCTCGGCATCCAGGGTGACGCCGGCGGCGCCGGCGCGCTGTGCGAACGGCAGGCTGTTGACCACGCCGGCGGCCTGCACGCCGGGCTGGCGGCGCAGGAAATCCAGCCAGCGGCCGTTGATGTCGGCCGGGTTGCAGCCCTCGCAATCGTTCAGCGCCAGCGTGGCCAGCGCCGCTTCGTCCACGCCGCTGTCCAGGCCGACCAGGTCGATGCGCGCCACCGCCATGAACAGCGCGTTGCACAGCACCGCGCAGGCCAGGGCGATCTCCAGGGTGATCAGCAGCGCCGAGACGCGGTGCCGCGTCAGGGTCGCGAGGATGGGTTTGATGTCCATGAGCATGTTCACAGCGACTTGACCTGCAGTGCGGGGTCGATCCGGCTCGCACGCAGCGCCGGCAGCAGGCCGGCGACGAGCGTGGTGGCCACGGCCAGGGCGAAGGTGAGGGCCAGCATCGGCAGGTCCAGGTGCACCATGTCGGCGTATTCCAGCGGCTGCTGGCGCACGTTCCACAGGCCCAGCAGGGTCAGGCACAGGCCGGCCAGGCCGCCGGCCAGGCCGATCAGCGCCGCTTCGACCAGGCACTGCGCGAACACCATCGAGCGGGTGGCGCCGAGCGCGCGCAGCACGCCGATCTCTCCGCTGCGGCGCAGGAACTTGGCCAGCAGCAGGCCGACGGTGTTGAACAGGCAGATGCCGAGGAAGGCCAGCGCCAGCCACGCCTGCAGGCGCGCGTCGCGCGGCACCGCGCCGTTGTAGTCCAGCCATTCCATCAGCCCGGGCAGGCGCGCGTTGCCGGTCTGGCGGACGCGGCCCAGCTCGTGCTGCTGGCGCACGTAGCCGTCCATGAACTGGCGGTACGCGGCCACCTTGGCGCCGCTGTCCAGCTGCACCCAAAGCTGCAGCCACACGCAGTTGGAGTTCTCCAGGTAGCCGGGGCGCTCGGGCAGGCCCCAGCAGGTGAACTGGCGGAAGTTGCCGGCGTTGATCTGCAGGCCGGTGAAGAACGGCACCATCACGTCCTCGGGCTTGGCGTAGTACGACGCCGTGTCGCCCTGGGAGAAACGGCCGCCGGCCACCGTGTAGAACTGCGGCGAGGGCCGCCACGGCGCCAGCACGCCGACGATGCGCACGTCGCTGCCGCGGATGCGCAGCATCCTGCCGGTGCTGTCCTGGCCGCCGAACAGGTGCTGGTTGAGGTCCCAGGAGATCACCGCCACGCGCGCGCGGCGTTCGTCGTCCTCGGCCGACCAGCCGCTGCCCCAGGCCATCGGCACCTGGAACATCGGGAAGAAGTCGGCGGTGGTGGAGAGCATGGTGGTCATGCTCGCCGGCTCGCCGCTTTCCGGCGCCTGCAGCTTCACCGGGCTGTCCACCACCAGCGCCTGGCGGTCGGCCTTGCCGGCGCGCCACAGGTCCACGGCCGAGGTGTAGTCCAGCATGTCCGGCGGATTGGTGCGCGGCTCCACGCCCGGCATCGCATCCAGCTGCGGGTAGTACAGGTGCTGGCTGCGGCCGGGCAGCGGGTCGCCGGAAAGCAGGTGCCGCACGGTCAGGGTCGTCATCGCCGCGCCGATGCCCATGGCGATGGACAGCACCATCAGCCCGGTGAGCACCGGCGTGCGGCGCAGACTGCGCAGGCCCTGTCCGAGGTAGTACGGGAGCAGCGACAGCATGTCCGTTCCTCAGTCCTGCGTGGCCGCTTCGGTGGCCGCCACGCCACGGCCCAGCGACGGATCGCGCAGCAGGTCGGTGGCCTGGCCGTCGACGATGTGCACGTTGCGCTGCGCGCGCGCGGCCAGTTCCGGATCGTGGGTCACCATGACGATGGTGGTGCCCTGGCTGTTGATCTCCTCCAGCAGTTCCATGACGCCGCGCGCCATCTGCGTGTCCAGGTTGCCGGTCGGTTCGTCGGCCAGCAGCAGGCGCGGGCTGCCGGCCAGGGCGCGGGCGATGGCGGCGCGCTGCTGCTGGCCGCCGGACAGTTCGGCCGGGTAGTGCTTCATGCGCGAGCCCAGGCCGACGCTGCTCAGCGCCTTTTCGATGCGCTCGCGGCGCTCGGCCGACGGCATGCCGCGGTAGCGCAGCGGCACGTCGACGTTGTCGAACAGGTTCAGGTCGGGGATCAGGTTGAAGCCCTGGAAGATGAAGCCGATCTTCTGGTTGCGCAGGCGCGAGCGGGCATCGTCGCCCAGGTGGCTGACGTCCTGGCCGTCGAGCAGGTACTGGCCGCTGGTGAAGGTCTCCAGCAGGCCGGCGATGTTGAGGAAGGTGGTCTTGCCCGAGCCCGACGGGCCGGTGACGGCGACGAACTCGCCCTCGCGCACATGCAGGTCGAGCGAACGCAACGCGTGGGTTTCGACCTGCTCGGTGCGGAAGACCTTGGAGACGGATTGCATCTGGAGCATGGGATGACCTCTGGGAAAGGAGAAACGGGAAGCGGGAAACGGGGAGCGGGGAATGCAGGATCAGGCGTGGCGGACAGGAAGCGGAGTGGCGAAAGGACAGGTGCCTGCTCTTGCAGGGGGCCGGACGATTGCAGTCACTTCCATTCCCGGTTCCCTGTTCCCCTTTCCCGGCTTTGCATCAATTGATGGAAACCCTTTCGGCATCGCCGAACAGGTCGGTACCGGAAACGACGACCTTCTCGCCCGGCTGCAGGCCGGAGACGATCTCGACCTCGCCCAGGCTGCTGACGCCGAACTGCACCGGGCGGCGGCTGGCGGTACTGCCGTTGACCACCCAGGCGTAGCGGCCGCCGGACTGCTCGACGAACGGGCCGCGCTCGACCTTGATCACGTCCTTGCGGGTGTCGAGCAGGATGCGCGCGCTCATGCGCTGGCTCTGGCGCAGGCCCTCGGGCTGCTTGTCGGAGAAGCGGATGCGGGCCACGACCTCGCCGTTGACCACTTCCGGCGACACCGCCGAGATCTCGCCCGGGAACGGCTGGCCGGAGCCGCTGGTGAGCTGGGACGGCATGCCGATCGCCAGGTCGCGGGCGAAGCTCTCCGGCACCTTGATCTCGATCTCGAAGCGCGACAGGTCGACCACGCCCAGGATCGGCGCGTTGGCCGCGACCTGGGTGTGCTGGGTGGCCTGCACCTGGCCGACCTGGCCGTCGAACGGCGCGCGCAGGGTCAGCGCGTCCACCTGGCGCTGCACTTCGGCCACCACCGCCTGCTGGCGGTTGGCGAGCAGGCGCTTGTTGCGTGCGTCCAGATCGGCGCCCTGGCTCTGCAGCGCGGCGTCGCTGCGCGCGTGCTGCAGGGTGATCTCCGCCTTCTTCAGGTCGTCCTGCGCCTTGGCCAGGTTGACCTGCGGCACCGCGCCGCCGTCGAAGCCGCGCTGGTAGCGCTCCAGGTCGCGCGCGGCGGCCTGGCGGTCGATGGCGGCCTGGTCGGTGACCTTGCTGGCGGTGGCGCGGGCCAGCGTGGCGTCGAGCGCGGCGCGGCCGGCCTCGGCTTCCAGGCCGGCCAGGGTGGCCTGTTCCTGCGCCAGCTTGCTGCGCAGTTCCGGGCTGTCGATCACCGCCAGCTCCTGGCCCTTCTTGACCACGTCGCCGGCCACCACCTTCAGCGTGACCGTGCCGGCGGAGATGGCGTACAGCACCGGGCTGTTGGCGGCGATCACGCGGCCGTCGGCGGCGATGTCGCGCACCAGGTCGCCGCGGCCCACGGTGGCGATGCGCAGGCGCGCGCCGTCGAACGAACGCGACCCGCCGAGCCAGCCCTTGGCGACGAAACCGATGCCGGCCAGCACCACGACCGTGGCCACGGCCGGCCACAGCCAGCGGCGCCACTGCGGCCGGGGGCGCTGGGAAAGGGTGTGGTCCTGTGCGGAGGTGTCGCGGATCATCGTCGGCATCACTGGCGGAGTTGGTAACGGTTAAGCAGGTGCCGTGCCAACTTTCAAATGATTGAAAACAAAGGGATGTTTTCCGCAGGGCACGGTGTCCGGGTGTCCGCGGACACCTGCGCGGACAGTGTCCGCGGAGGCGATGTCCGGCCGTTGTCCGGTGGATGTCCGAACCGGCTGACCTAGAATGTCCGCCTGTGAATCCAGACGGATGGACTATGTGCGGCATTGTGGGAGCGATCGCTGATCGCGACGTGGTACCGGTACTGATCGAAGGACTGAAGCGGCTGGAATACCGGGGCTACGATTCCTCCGGCATCGCCGTGCTGGAAGACCGCGACATCCGCCGCGTGCGCCGCACCGGCCGCGTGTCCGAGATGGAGAACGCCGCCGCCGCCGAGGGCTTCGCCGCGACGCTGGGCATCGGCCACACCCGCTGGGCCACCCACGGCGGCGTCACCGAATCCAACGCCCATCCGCACATCAGCCACGGCGTGGCGCTGGTGCACAACGGCATCATCGAGAACCACGAGGAACAGCGCGAACGCCTGCGCGCGCTGGGCTACGCGTTCGAATCGCAGACCGACACCGAGGTCATTGCGCATCTGATCCACCACCACCTGCAGGCCGATCCGGACGACCTGCTCGGCGCCCTGCAGCGCGCGGTGAAGGAGCTGACCGGCGCCTACGCGCTGGCGGTGATCAGCCGCGCCGAGCCGGGACGCATGGTGGTCGCGCGCATGGGCTGCCCGCTGCTGGTGGGCCTGGGCGAGGGCGAGAACTTCGTCGCCTCCGACGTCTCGGCGGTGATCTCGGCCACGCGCCGGGTGATGTTCCTGGAAGAGGGCGACACCGCCGAGCTGACCCGCGCCGGCGTGCGCGTGTTCGGCGCCGACGACGCGCCGGTGCGGCGCGAGGAGCGCCTGTCCGACGTGTCGCTGGCCTCGCTGGAGCTCGGCCCGTACCGCCACTTCATGCAGAAGGAGATCCACGAACAGCCGCGCGCGCTGGGCGACACCCTCGAGGCGGCGATCGACGCCGGCGGGTTCCCGGCCACGCTGTTCGGCCGCGATGCCGGGGCGGTGCTTGCCGGCATCGAGGGCGTGCAGATCCTCGCCTGCGGCACCAGTTACTACGCCGGCCTCACCGCGCGCTACTGGATCGAGGCCATCGCCGGCCTGCCGTGCAGCGTGGAGATCGCCAGCGAGTACCGCTACCGCGCCGCCTACGCCAATCCCAGGCACCTGGTCGTCACCATTTCCCAGTCCGGCGAAACCCTGGACACGATGGAGGCGCTGAAATACGCCAAGGCGCTGGGCCACACCCACACGCTGTCGATCTGCAACGTGCCGGAGAGCGCGATCCCGCGCGCCAGCGAACTGGTCTGCTACACCCGCGCCGGCGCCGAGATCGGCGTGGCCTCGACCAAGGCCTTCACCACCCAGTTGGCGGCGCTGTTCCAGCTGGCGGTGGTGCTGGGCAAGCTGCACGGCCGCGTCGATGCCGCGCAGGAAGCCGACTACCTGGAACAGCTGCGGCACCTGCCCGGCAGCGTGCAGCACGTGCTCAACCTGGAGCCGCAGATCGTCGCCTGGGCCGAGCGCTTCGCCGGCAAGTCCAACGCGCTGTTCCTCGGCCGCGGCCTGCATTACCCGATCGCGCTGGAAGGCGCGCTCAAGCTCAAGGAAATCTCCTACATCCACGCCGAGGCCTACCCGGCCGGCGAGCTCAAGCACGGCCCGCTGGCGCTGGTCGACGCGGAGATGCCGGTGGTGGTGATCGCGCCCAACGACAGCCTGCTGGAGAAAGTGAAATCCAACATGCAGGAAGTACGCGCGCGCGGCGGCGAGCTGTTCGTATTCGCCGACCAGGACAGCAACTTCACCGCGTCCGACGGCGTGCACGTGATCCGCACCCCGCGCCACGCCGGCGTGCTCAGCCCGGTGGTGCACACCATCCCGGTGCAGCTGCTGGCCTACCACACCGCCCTGGCGCGCGGCACCGACGTGGACAAGCCGCGCAACCTGGCCAAGAGCGTCACGGTGGAATAAGCGCGGCGCGAAGCGCTGGCGTAACGGACGGCCGGGACGGTATCCGCCCCGGCCGTTCCGTCATGACAGGCCGGCCGCGCCCGACAACGCGCCGGCGACGCCGCAGCCGATCACCACCAGCCACGGCGGCAGTTTGCACAGCGCCAGCGCGGCGAGGGCGGCCAGTGCCAGCGCGATATCCAGGGGCGCGTGGATGGCGCTGGTCCACACCGGGTCATAGAGCGCGGCCAGCAGCAGGCCGACCACCGCCGCGTTGATGCCTGTCAGCGCGGCGCGCATGCGCGCGTTGCGGCGCAGCCGGTTCCAGAACGGCAGGGCGCCGGCCACCAGCAGGAAGGACGGGGCGAATACCGCCAGCAGGCACAGCAGTCCGCCGCTCCAGCCCGAGGGCGCGGCGTGCATGGAGGCGCCGAGAAAGGCGGCGAACGCGAACAGAGGCCCGGGCATCGCCTGCGCCGCGCCGTAGCCGGCGAGGAAGGCGTCGTTGTCCACCCAGCCCGGCGGCACCACCGCGGCCTGCAGCAGCGGCAGCACCACGTGGCCGCCGCCGAACACCAGCGCGCCGGCGCGGAAGAAGGCATCGGCCTCGGCGATGGCCTGGCCCGGCAGCAGCGCGGCGAGCAGCGGCAGTCCGGCCAGCAGGCCAAGGAACGCCACCAGCCACGCCGCGCCGGCGCGGCGCCCGACGGGCATCGCCCAGGCGGCGTGTTCGCGTGGCGGCGTGGGCTTGAACAGCAGCAACCCGGCGCCCGCGGCGGCGGCAATGATTCCCGGCTGCGCGAAGGCGGAAGGAACCAGCAGGGCGACGCCCGTGGCCGCCAGCATCAGGGCGAGCCATGCGCCGCCCGCGTACAGGTTCCGGCACATGCCCCAGACCGCCTGCGCCACCACCGCGACCGCCGCGATCTTCAGCCCGTGCAGCGCACCGGCCGGAATCGCGCCCGGGTGCCCGGACAGGAACAGCGCGAAAGCGACCAGGGCGATGGCCGAGGGCAGGGTGAAGCCGGCCCAGGCGGCGAGCGCGCCGCAATAGCCGCATCGCGTCATGCCCAGCGCCATGCCGACCTGGCTGCTGGCCGGCCCCGGCAGGAACTGGCACAGCGCAACGAGGTCGGCATAACCGCGTGCGTCCAGCCAGCGCCGCCGCGCCACGAACTCGGCATGGAAGTAGCCCAGGTGCGCAACCGGCCCGCCGAAGGAGGTCAGGCCCAGGCGCAGGAAGACGAGGAACACGCGCCACGCGCTTTCGCGCGGATGCGCAGGCCCCGCGCCATCGGGTGCGGTTTCAGGCCGCATGTGCGTTGCGCCACGGCGGTGCGCGGCGTTGCGGCCGCCTGCGGGCATTGGCCGGGAGGATCGTGGCGGGCATGGGAAGGCGCGGCGCGGAAGCGATGTCCGACATTAGCGCAGCGCGATGACGGGCGCGTTTCCGGGCGCCACGCCCGATGCCGATGCGGCTATCGACCGCCGCTCGCTGCCGGCACCTGCAGCGGCGTCCAGCCGACATCGATGTTGTGTTCCAGCGGCAGCGAGACGTGCAGCCAACGGCCGGCGGCGTCGACGCTGCTGGAACCGGGCAGGGCACCCTGGCCGGCGATCAGGCAGACGCCGTCGTCGTCGGACCGGCCGTCGCCCAGCGGGCGCCAGGCGGTCTGGCAGCCATCGGCCGGTCCGTCGTAGTAGATCGTCCCGCCGGCGATGCTCCATTCGCGGTAGTGGGCGGGCGCGGGGAGCCGGGTGTCGTACGCGACGATTGAGCCCAGCCCGGTGTCGGCGCACCAGATGCCCGCACGCGCCGGCCGGGTGAAGCAGACCCGCCGGCCGACGGCGTCGTAGCGCGCCACGGACACGTCTTCCACGGCGGCGACGCGGCGCCAGTCCGGCCGCGCATAGAGCACCAGCCGCAGCCTGCCCCGGCCACCGTCGATGCCAACCAGCAGGCGGTCGTCCCGGTCGGTGTAGGCGGCGAACGTCGGCGACGGCGCCGGTACCGGCAGCGGCGTCACCGCATCGCTGCCGACGTCCACCTCGAACAGGCGGTCGCCGTCCCCGCCGCGGCCGATCACCAGCAGCCGGCGGCCGTCGCCCGACCAGACCGGCGGATGGCGCGGCACCGGCACGATGCCGGCCACCGCACGCAGGGTTTCCGGCCGCGCCGGCTGGCCGATCCACAACTGCGCGTGCAGGCTGCGATCCGATACGAAGGCCAGGGTGGCGCCGTCGGGGGAAATGCCCGGCGTCAGGTCCACGCCGCTGGACGCGAACAGCGGCTCGGCGGCGCCGCGGCCATCGGTGCGCAGGCGGAACAGGCCGCTGCGCAGCCGGTCGATCTCGAACACCATCGACCAGTGGTCCGCGGCGATGTCCGGGTGCACCGGGTTGCCGCCGGCCAGCACCGGCAGCGGCAGCGGCTCGCCGCCGGCCAGGTCGACGCGGTACAGCCGCACTTCCTCCTTGACCAGGCTGAAGACCACGCCGCGGCTGTCCGGCAGCCACGACCAGCCGCGGATGTCGCCGCGCAGCGTGGTGATGCGGCGCGGCGTGCCGCCGGCGGCGGGCATCACCCACAGGTCGCCGAGGGTGGTGCCGCGGCGGAAGCCGAGCCAGCGGCCGTCGGGAGAATGGCGCGGCAGCGCATCGACGGCCTCGCGGTCGATCGCGTAGTCCAGCGCCTGCCAGCGCCCGCTGGCGAGGTCGAGCCGGCGCAGGGCGCCCGTGTCCGCGGCCGCGCGCGTGCCGCCGGTGACCAGGCCGCGGCCATCGGGCGTCCAGTCGAACGGCAGCCCATCCGGGTCCGCGCAATCGCCCACCGCGCGCGCGTCGCCGCCGCCGTCGGCCGCCGCGACCATGAAGCGGCAGCGTTGGCCGGCGCGGCGCAGGAAGGCGATGTGCCGGCCGTCGCGCGACCAGGCCGGCAGGCTGTCCTGCTCGCCGGGGCCGGGAGCGGCGAACGGGCGGGCGCTGGCCTGCGAGACGCGCTGGATGTGCAGCCGCTGCCTGCGCGTGACCGGATCCAGCCGCGCGAACACCAGCTGCGTCCCGTCCGGCGACAGCCGCGGCGTGGTCTCCTGCTCGGCGGTGGAAACGATGGCGCGGTACGGCGGCGCGGTGTCGGGCGCCGGCGCGGCCGCGGCGGATGCCGGCGGCGCGCCTTCGTCGTCGTCATCGCGCGCGATGCCGGCATGCAGGAATACCAGCAGCGCCACCAGCAGCAGCGATGCCGCCGCTGCCGCGGCCCATCGCCAGCGCGGCGCGCGGCGGACGGGCCGCGGCGCTGGCGGCGGCGTCTGCGTTTCGGCGGTGCCGGCGGTGTCGGCCGGCACCGGCGTCCACTCGTGCGCGGCCAGCAGGCGGTAGCCGCCCTTGGCGATGGTCTCGATGTAGCGCGGCGCTTCCCGGTCGTCGCCGAACGCCTTGCGCAGCAGCGCGATGGCCTGGGTCAGCACGTCGTCGGTGGGCAGCGTGTCGGGCCAGACGCGCGCCAGCAGCGCGTCGCGGCTGACTACCTTGCCCGCCTCGTCCACCAGCGCCAGCAGCACCTGCAGCGACTTGAGCGTGAGCCGCCGCGACGCGCCGTCGATGCGCGAGACCACGGTGCGCCGCGACAGGTCGATGTCGTGGTCGCCCACGCGCAGCATGTCGCCGCGCGCCGCCTGCGCCCCGGCCGCGTTGCCGGTACGACGTCCACCAGTGACTGCCCGCTCTTCCATTACGCCGGTCTGCCCGAGTGCAGGCTTGGCCAGCACGCCCCGCCCTGATCATGGAGACGGCGCCGTGCATGCGCCGCACGCGTCGCCGTCCGTTCGGTGCGATGGAGCCCATCGGCGTTCCACCACCGGGCCGAGGATGCTGGCGGCGCGGAGGCGGCGGCATGTGCCTTTGGTCAGGTCGCGGGGAAGCGTTCAGGCAGGCGATGCTTTCGGTGCATCACGCGCTGCGCCGCCGGCGGCGTTGTTTGCATTCCTTGGCCTCACGCCCGGCCCTTGGTCATCGCGACTTCAAGCAGATTCCTGCTGCGCATGCGCCGCCTAGCCTTGCATCCGTGCCCACCCCCGGCACGGAACGAAGAAGGAAAATGCCATGTACCGATGCCTGTTGATCGTCCTGTCCCTGGGCGCCGTCGCGATGCTGCCCGTGGACGCCGCCGCGGCGGGAAAGAGCGCCGACGCGCCGCCTAGCTGCGTCACCCTGTCCGGCCAGCACAAGGCCGCGCGCGTCGGCACCGACGGCATGGTCGTCGCCGACGACGGCAATCACCTGCGCCTGGATTTCGGCCGCTACTGCGACGCGATGATGAAGACCTCGAGCGTGATGATCGCCACCGACGGGCGCGAGAACGTCGTCTGCACCCACGGCAGCACGGTGAGCTCGCGCGCCGGCTCCTGCGCGGTGCGCGAAATGCGCGTGATCGACGAGGCCGAGTACAAGCGCCTCGCCCGCCGCCGCAACTGACGCACGGAACCGGGCACCGACGAAGGCCCGCGCGGCATGCCGTGCGGGCTTTCGCGTTCGTGTGTCCGCCGCGGACGCCGGAAACGCCGCCGACGCAGCGCCGATGCGGAGTGTCCGCCTGTCCGCCTGTCCGCGCCGCGGACACATGGCGTCGCCGTACGCGCTGGAAACCGCGGATTTCGGAAAGATTTCGGCCGGATTTCCGGCATTTCGGCTGGCGCACGGCCAAACAGGAGGCCAGTCCGACAAGGGAGTGGTCATGCAGGTGCAAGTGCAGGTGCTGTGGCTCGATCGCGGCGACAGCCAGGAACTGGAGCGTGGAATGGAACGGCAGGGCCCGCTGCTGGCGACGGTCGCGCGCGGCGCCGGCCTGGCGCTCGGGCCGGCAGAGGCGTCGCTGTGGCTGGTGCTGCGCGGTGGGCTGGATATCGCCGCGCGCACCGGAACGTTCCGGCTCGAGGCCGGGCAGTGGATCCATTTCGATCGCGGCGCCAGTCCGGTGCTGCATGCCGGCGAGCGCACCGTGGCGATCGGCGTGGCCGTGCCGGCCGACATGCAGCTGCAACTGCTGCGCTCGCCGCAGCTGGCGCTCTTCCCCGGCCGCGGCGTCGTACCGGCGCTGGCGCGGCGGTTGCTGACGCGGCGCTGGCGCGCGGTGATCGGCACCCCGGCGCGCGGCAGCCAGGCCATCGCCGCCGACCGCTGGCAGGTGGACCGGCTGCTGCGCGCGCTGGCCGGCCTGCAGCAGGGCCAGCAGGCGCTGATCGCGCGCTGCCCGGGGCGCTCGCTGATGCACCGGCGCCAGGTCTACGCCCGCATGCAGCGCGCGCTGCAGTACCTCCAGGGCCATACCGACCGCGTGGTCAGGATCGGCGAACTCGCCGAGTTGAGCAGCATGTCGGTCTGGTACTTCACCAAGACCTTCCGCGCGGTCTACGGCGAATGCCCGCAGGCCATCTCGGTGCGCCTGCGCCTGGCCAACAGCGCGCGGCTGATCCGCGAGACGCCGCTGTCCATCACCGAGATAGGCGCGGCCAGCGGCTTCGAGAACAACTGCAGCTTCTCGCGCGCGTTCCGCACGCACTTCGGCGTGTCCCCCTCGCTGTACCGCAACGGCGGGCCCGGGGTGTCGACAGATCGTGCAAACCCAGTGGACAGGGCATGCGGCGCGGTGGCGTGAGCCGCTCTTTAACGTCGTCGGGCGTTAACGCATCACTAACATCATCAGGAGAGAAACCCGTGAAACATCGTTGTCCGACGCCGGCCGTCCGGCTGGCCGCGCTCCCGCTGGGAATCGCCGCCGCACTGGTCCCGTTCGCCGCCCTGGCGCAGTCGCAGCCCGACGTGCACAGCCTGGACCGGATCGAAGTGACCGGCTCGCGCATCAAGCGCGCCGACATCGAAGGCGCCGTGCCGGTGACGGTGATCGACCGCGCCGCGATCGACGCCAGCGGCCACGTTTCCGTCGCCGACGTACTGCGCGACACCACCTTCGCCTCGTTCGGCAATTTCAGCCCGCGCTCGGGCAGCAGCGCCCAGGCGGTGTCCGACGTCGACCTGCGCGGCATCGGCTCCGACCGCACCCTGGTGCTGGTCGATGGCCGGCGCGCGCCGTACGCGCCCTCGCTGGGCAGCAACGCCGACCTCAACACCATCCCGCTGGCGGCGGTGGAGCGGATCGAAGTCCTGTCCGATGGCGCGTCCGCGCTGTACGGATCCGATGCGATCGGCGGGGTGGTCAACATCATCCTGCGCAAGGACTTCGACGGCGCCGAGCTGCGCATCGGCAAGGGCTCGCCGCGCGTGGCCGGTGGCGATACCGAGGAGGGCGCGGTGCTGTTCGGCACCTCGGGCGAGCGCGGCAACCTGATGTTCGGGGCGTCCTACAACTCGCGCGGCATCGTGTTCACGCGCGACCAGCTTGGCGGTGACACCCGCGGCGGCTCGCCGTACGGCAACAACTTCTATTTCGAAAGCGCGACCACCCCGGGCGAGGAGGGCGACGCTGGCGGCGCGCTGCCCGGTTACGCCTGCAACGATCCGAACTTCTGGATGAACGGCAGCAACTGCGTCTACGACTACAACGCGGTGGCCGCCAACGAGGCCTCGATCAAGAACAAGTCGCTGTTCGCGCGCGGCACCGTGCAGCTCGACGACGCGGTGTCGCTGTACGCCACGGCCAGCTACAGCCACGCCAGCAGCTTCGGCCGCTACGCGCCGACGCCGGGCGTGCTGTACGTGGCGGAGAACTCGCCCAACGACCCGGTGCCGGGCGACGGGCTCGGCGCCTTCATCTACCACCGCTACGCGGCGGCCGGCAACCGCGACAACTTCATCGACAACACGGTGCTGGACATCAACCTGGGCATGAACTGGCAGGTCAACGACCGGCTCGGCATCGACGCCGGCGTACGCCGCAGCGACGCCCGCCTCAAGGACCAGGGCCGCGGCTACATCGTCACGCCGCTGGCCGAGGCCGCGGCCGCCGACGGCCGCTACGACCTGCGCGATCCGTTCGGCAACCCCGACGAGGTCATCAAGGGTTTCACCACCACCACCAGCCGCGAGGGCAAGTTCGTCATCGACGAGCTGTACGCCAACGCCAGCCTGGACCTGTTCGACATGGCCGGCGGGCGCTCGGCCGTGGCCTTCGGCGTGGAAGCGCGCAGCGAGGACTATGCCGACGTCTACGACTCGCTGTCCGAGGCCGGCGTGGTCGCCGGGTCGTCCGGCAACTCGGCCGCCGGCAACCGCCGCGTGCAGGCGGCCTACGCCGAATGGCTGCTGCCGGTGATGCAGGACTTCGACTTCACCCTGGCCGCGCGCTACGACCGCTACAGCGACTACGGCGGCGACCTCTCGCCCAAGGTCTCGCTGCGCTGGCAGCCGCTGCCCAACCTGACCCTGCGCGGCTCGGCCGGCAAGGGTTTCCGCGCGCCCAACCTGAACAGCATCCACGCCAAGCGTTCGTTCTCGGCCGAGGACGTGCAGGATTACCGCAGCTGCGTGGCGGTGGGCTACTCGGCGGCCGACTGCGGCGGCGACGCCAACAACGACGGCATCGCCGACGGCCCGGTGAGCCGCGATGTCAGCTACCAGGTCGATACCTGGTCCAGCGGCAACCCGGCGCTCGGCTCGGAGCATTCGCGGCAGTACAGCCTGGGCCTGGCCTGGGACCCGCTGGACTGGCTGAACCTGACGCTGGACTACTACCACATCCGGATCGACGACCGGATCCGCCTGATCGAGTACCAGGAGCTGGTGGATTTCGACAACCGCGGGCTGCCGCTTCCGGCCGGCACCTCGGTGCAGCGCCGTTCCAACGGTTCCATCCGCGAGATCAACACCGCCTACGCCAACGAAGGCGACCTGGACACCCGTGGCCTGGACCTGAACCTGCGCGGCCGCTTCGAGGGCGATGGCTGGGGCCGGCTGGAAAGCTGGCTGCAGGTGGCGCGCGTGCTGGAGTTCAAGGTCACCGACGGCAGCACGGTCAAGGACCGGCTGGGCTGGGCCGCGGCGCCGGAGCTGCGCGGCACCTTGCGCAATACCTGGAGCCGGGGCGACTGGAGCGTCAACTGGAACGTCAACTACATCGGCGACCAGCGCAATCCCGGGGTCAAGCCGACCTTCGGCTTCCTCGCCGGCGATCCGGGCACGCGCGTGGCCAGCTATGTCACCCATGACGTCGGCCTGACCTACACGACGCCGTGGCGCGCCGGCATCACCCTGGGCGCCAACAACCTGGCCGACCGCTACCCGCAGCTGATCGAGACCGACGGCCGCCCGTGGAACTTCAACCTGTACGACGCCTACGGACGCATCGTCTACCTGCGCTACACCCAGAAGTTCTGATCCGCCGGCGGTGTCCGGTTCCGGCGGCGGGCGCCTGGTGGCGCCCGTCGTCGTGGGCCCGAGGGCTGCCCGGGCCGGGCGCGGCGGCGATATGCCACAATCGCCGCCGCACGGCAGGAAGCTGCAGGACCCCGACGTTTTGACCACGACCAACCCCACGACCACCCCGCCGCTGTTCTCGGTCGTGCCCGCCGGCATCTTCGGCCCGCTGGCCTCGGCCAACCGCCAGAACTACTGGTCGCTGCTGTGCCGGATGTTCGACGAGTTCTTCGGCCCGGACGCGCCGGTGCCGCCCAGCCACGGCTTCCCGCGCCGCGAGATCACCGCCGCGATCGAGCGCTACCTGCTCACCGACGACCCGTGGGAAGACGAGGACAGCCAGGCCCCGGACGCGCCGCTGAACGTGCGCGCCAACGCCATCCACGACCGCTTCCGCGCCGCCGGCTGGCTGCGCCAGGAGCGCATCGGCGCGCGCGAAATGGTGACCATGCCACCGATGGTGGCGCAGCTGCTGTCCACCCTGGTGGAGTTCAGCGAGCACGGCCCGACCTTCGTCTCGGCCAAGATGCGCTCGGTGGAACTGCAGCTGCAGCAGGTCGCCGAAGGCCGCATGGACGGCGGCATCCTCGACGAGGCCGCCGACCAGGCGCGCCGCCTGCTGGTATCGCTGGCCTCGATGAGCCTGCAGGTGCGCGACCTGATGCCGGAACTGAGCAAGGCCGAGACCACCGCGCAGTTCGCCCGGCAGTGGTTCGAGCGCTATGTCGGCCAGCTGTTCATCGGCGACTACGCCGAACTGCACCGCGCCGACCATCCGATGGCGCGGCGCAGTTCGATCCTGGCGATGGTGCAGCAGCTCGAATCCGGTGCGCCGCGCGAAACGCTGGTGGGCTGGTACCGCGAGCATGTCACCGGCGGCGACGAGGCGCGCGCGCAGCAGCGCCTGTCGCGCAGCCTGGGCCGGCTGCGCGAGCTCGAGCGCATCGACGAATACCTGACCCGTCTGGACGAGGACATCCGCCAGGCCAACCGCCGCGCGCTGGCCTTCCTCGACTACCGCCTGCGCGCGCCCGACAAACTTGACGTGCTGCTGCGCCGCGCCTGCCGCGGCGTGCTGTCGGCGCCGGAGGACGCGCTGCGCCTGCCGGTGGCGCCCGGGCCGCTGATGGACGAGACGCGGCTGCGCCCGCCGCACCGCAAGCCGGTGCCGATCCCGCGCAGCGCCAACGCCACCGCGCCGCCCACGCCCGAGCAGCTGGCGCGGCTGTCGTTGCTGCGGCGCATGAAGCGCGCGCGCCTAGTCAACGCAGAGGACATGGCGCGCTACGTCGGCCGCCACCTGCAGCAGGGCGCCGCGATCGACTCGGCGCGGCTGGACATCGCCAGCATCGAGGACCTGCGCGCCTACCAGACCCTGCTCACGCTCGCCCTGCGCGGCAACCGCATCGGCGGCCTGCGCCGCGAGGATCCGCTCGGCCGGCTGCTGCGCGGCTTCCGCGTCGAGCTGCTCGATGCCGGCAACGGCGACGGCAACGATTACCTGCGCGGCCCGCGCTTCCGCATCCAGCGGGTGGCGGGGAAAGTGGGAACGGGGAACAGGGAATGATGGGACACCGACCATCCGCAGTTCATCGCGCGCCCCTGCACCCGGCCATGCCCGATCCTCGCAACATCGCTTCCTTCCCCGTTCCCTGTTCCCCCTTCCCGGCTTCTCCTCAATGAAACGCAGCTGGAACACCCTCAGCCAGATGTCCAACGGCACCTATGCCGTGCAGGACTTCGAGCGCGCCGCCTACCGCCTGGCCACCGAGCAGGTGCTGTACGCCGCCGACGCACGTTCGCGCGTGGCCTACCACCTGGTCGAAGACCATTACCCCGATTTCGTCGCCGCCTTGGAGCCGCTGGGCATCCGCCTGGAGCGCAACGCGCACTACCGCTACGTGGTGGCGCTGCCGGCGCATGGCGAAGGCACGGCGGTGACCCTGCATGAAACCCTCGCGCTGCTGGTACTGCGCCAGCGCTATGACGAAGCCATGCGCCAGGGGCTGATCGAGGACCATGGCGAAGTGGTGGTGGAGCTGCCGGAACTGCAGGAAAGCTGGCAGGCGTTGACCGGCCGCGCGATGCCCGAGGTAGGCGCACTGCGGGAACTGGCGCGCACGCTCAAGCGCTGGGGCGTGTGCCGGCTGGTCGAGTCCGAAGGCGATGATCCGCAGCCGTTCCACCTGCGCGTGCGCCCGGCCATCGTCGAGATCGTCGGCGAGCTGTGGCTGCAGCGCCTGGACCAGCACAACCGCGACGAAGCGGTCGACACGGACGCGGAGGACGACGATGCAGCAGCTTGAACGCATCCACCTGGTCCAGTTCTTCCTGTTCGAGGCGCAGAGCCTGCAGCTGGACGCGACCAGCGCCATCATCGCGCCCAACGGCGCCGGCAAGAGCGCCCTGCTCGACGCCCTGCAGATCGTGCTGCTGGGCGGCGACCGCAGTCGCATCCGCTTCAACGCGCAGGCCGGCGGCAGCCACCGCGCGCGCACCATCCGCGACTACTGCCTGGGCGTGTTCCGCAGCGGCGAGGAAGGGCGCAAGCGCCGCACCGCCACCACCTACATCTCGCTGGTGTTCCGCGACACCGAAACCGGCGTGCCGCTGACCGCCGGCATCGCGCTCGGCGCCTCGGTCGACGAGCCCGAACACCGCACCCACGGCCTGTACCTGCTGCCGGGCGTGGCGCTGGATCTGGACGAACACCTGGAGCGGGTCAAGGGCAAGGAACTGCCGCTGGCCTGGAACACCTTCCGCGAGCACATCGCGCGCCGCTGCAAGGAAGTGGGGGAAACTCCGCAGCTGCACCCCAACGCCGAGCGCTTCCTGCGCGACCTGCTGCTGCGCCTGCGCGCCAGCCCGTCGGCCAGCCCCGACCTCAACGCCTACCGCAAGGCCTTCCTCAACGCGCTGAACCTGCAGCGCGTCGAGGACGTGGACCTGTTCGTGCGCACCCTGGTGGCCGAGGACCGGCCCACCGACATCGCCCGCTTCCGCGCGCTGCTGGAGAGCTTCCGCCAGATCAAGGAGAAGATCGAGCAGGTCCGGCAGCGCATCGACGCCGCCGAAGGCGTGGAGCGCCAGTACGAGAAGATCGCCGGCCAGGCGACCCGCGCCGCGTCCGCGCGCGCGCTGGCCGCCGAGTACGCGCGCGACCTGTACAGCGAACAGCTCGACCAGGCCGAGGACGCGGTGGCACGCGCGGAAGGCACGCTGGCCGATACCCGGCGCCTGCTGGTCGATACCCGCGTCGAGCGCGACACCCTGCGCGAGGAGCACGCCCGCGCCAATGCCCGCCTGCAGGGCAGCGCCGGCTATGGCGAACAGGCGCAGCTGGACGAACTGTCCGGCCGCGATCGCGAGCGGCTGGCGCAGCTGAAGAAAGACCTGCTGCGCGAAGTCGGCTTCATCGGCCAGCAGTTCCGCCAGCTCGATGCCCTGGCGCTGGACGATCTCGACGCCAAGGCGCTGGCCGCCGCCCGCGCCGACTGGGATGAGTGGCACGCCAGCCTGTCCGCGCTGTCGTCCGAAGACGCGCTGCCTTGGACGCCGGAAGAATTGTTCGCCCGCGCCCGCCAGGCCCTGCGTGCCGCCGCGCCGCTGCGCGAGCGGGTCGACCGCCATGCCCGCCAGCTGCACGCCGCACACGACAAGGCGCGCGACGCGCTGGAAACCGCGCGCCAGAACCAGAAGCGCCTGGCCGCCGGCCAGGCCGAGCTGCATCCGGACACGGTGCGGCTGATGAGCTACCTGCGCGAGGCCAACATCGACGCGCGCCCGGTCTGCGACCTGGTGCGCGTCACCGACGCGACCTGGCAGCACGCCATCGAAGGCTACCTGCGCAGCAACGTCGAAGCCCTGCTGATTCCCGACAAGGACGAGGAGCGCGCGGTCAAGCTGTACCGCGGCCTGTCCGGCGGGCGCTCGGTGTATGGCGTCAAGCTGGCGCTGTCGAGCCAGGCGCGCAAGTCGCGTGGCGCCGACGAACCGGAGGCCGGCAGCGTCGCCGCGCTGCTGGAAGGCGTCAATGCCGACGCACTGGCCTTCCTGCGCCGCCAGCTCGGCGAGCTGCGCTGCGTGGAAACCGAGGCCGAGCTGGTGCGCAGCCGCCAGGGTCTGACCCGCGACGGCCTGCTCTCGCGCGGCGGCAGCATCGAACGCCTGCGCCTGCCGGCGGCGGGCGACCTGCGCATCGGCGCCTCCGACAACCGCGCGCGCATGCGCGTGCTGCACGAGGAGATCGAGAAGGCCGAAGCCGAGGTGCGCCGCATCGAACCCAACCTGCGCCGCGCCGACGAATGCCAGCGCGGCTTGGCGCGGCTGGCCGACGCCGATGCGGTGGCGCAGGCGCTGCACGAGCGCGTGCTCGAGCACCGCCAGGTGGCCGAGCGTTATCGCGCCGCGCAGGAAAGCCGCCACGCCTCGCTCGATCCGGATCTGCTGCGACTGTCCGAGCAGGTGCGCGAACTGGGCCTGCACCTGGCCGACTGCGAGAAGCGCGCCGACGACCTGCTGCGCAAGGAGGCGGTGGCCGAGTCCAACCTCGCCGGCACGTGTGGCCTGCTCGACGGCCTGCGCCAGCAGGAGGAACTGGTCGCGCGGCGCGCGGTGGAGGCCTTCGCCGACCCGGACGTCGATCCCAACCGGGTCGAGCGCCAGCGCGAGGAACTGGACGAGAAGTACCCGTCGCTGGAAGAGCGCGCGCGCCGCTGCGAGGAACGCGCCAAGGACAGCGATGCACAGCTGGCGCGGCTGCTGCCCGAGGCATGGAGCGGGCTGGCGCAGTACGCGCGCGACCACGGCCTGGAACTGGATTTCGACGCCAGCGCCTGGCGCCCGGCGCGCGTCCTGCTGCAGCGCGAACTGACCCAGCTGCGCGACACCGAACTGGTGCAGTACGAGGAAGAGGCGCGCCAGGCCTACGCCACCGCCGTGGATACCTTCCGCACCGGCGTGGCCTCCACGCTGTACGACAACTTCACCCGGCTCAAGACCCAGATCGCCACGCTCAACCGCACCCTGCGCGCCAGCCCGGCGTTCTCCAACAACGAGCGCTACCAGTTCCATTACGAGGTGGTGCCGGAGTTTCGCGAGCTGCACCGCTTCATCCAGCGCGCCGCCGACATCGGCGGCGAGGACACGCTGTTCGAGAGCGCCGGCCAGGTGCCCGAGGCGTTCCGCGCGCTGGTCGAGGACAAGGCCGCCACCCACGTGGCCAACTCGCCGCTGGACGACTACCGCCGCTTCTTCCGCTTCGAAGTGCAGATCCGCCAGGACGACCGGGTGATCGGCAGCCTCAGCGAACGCATGCGCTCGGGTTCGGGCGGCGAACACCGCGCGCCGCTGTACGTGATCGCCGGCGCCGCGCTGGCCGCGGCCTACGGCAAGAGTGAGGCGCACCCGGGCGGGCTGGGGCTGATCCTGCTCGACGAGTTCGGCGACAAGATCGACGCGCAGAATGCGCGCGCCACCACCAACTACCTGCGCTCGCTGGGCCTGCAGCTGGTGCTGGCGGCGCCGGACACCGCGCAGGGCACCTTGTCCGGCGTGCTGGACAGCTACATCGAACTGTTCCGCGACGGCGACCTGCTGCAGGCCGAACGCATCGAGGTCACCGAGGCCGCGCGCACCCTGCTGCTGTCCGACCAGTTCGACCTGCACCCGGAACTGCTGGCGGCCGAAACCGAACGCATCGAACGCGAGCAGGCGGCGACATGACGCCGGCGGCGCAGCCGGAGGACGATACGCCCGCCAGGCGCGTACTCGAACGCCTGCTGCGCCGCGCCGAAGCCGCTTCGTTGAAAGGCGGTGCGCCGCCGGTGTCGTTGTCGATGACCGGCAACCGCGACGGCGCCGAATACCGCACATTGAGCGGCGTAGCGGATTTCGATGCATTCCACGCCCGTATCGCGCTGGCCGAGCGTGCCGGTGCGATCACGGTTGAACGCGACCGCCACCGCGACGACGGCGAACGCCTGCTGCGCCTGACCGTGTGCGATCTGTCCGCACTGGCCCGGGACCTGCGCATCGAGCTGCTGGGCGAGCGCGTGGCGCAAGCCGGAATCCTGCTGGCGCAGTGGCAACCACCACCCGGCTCCTGCGAAAACCAGGCCGAAAGCAGCTCCGGCTTCCCGATCATCAGCGAAGTCCTCGAGGCGTGGCGCGCGGGCCGCAAGGTACGCGGCTGCGGCCCGGAAGCCGCCGCCCATCTCGCCGATGCCGCGCAGGCGGTGGGTGCTTTGTTGGCCGACGCGCGTGGCGAGCGCATCCTGCGCAAGGCTAGCGTCACCCTGTTCGGCGACAGCAAGCGGCTGGAAAAACTGACGGCCTGGCTGGACGTGCTGGTGACGGGCGAACTGGCACCGAGCGGGCTGGAAGAGGAGCAACTGTGGGCGGCGCTGGGCCTGCGCAGGGAGCCGCAGCCGCTGCGGCTGGCCGGGCCGGGCACGGTGCAGCTGGACGACGGCAGCTGCCACCGCTTGCCGCGCAGTTGGCTGGGGTTCCCGGTGAACGAGGTGCGGGGAATAGATACGGACGCACGCGCGCTGCTGAGCATCGAGAACCTCGCAAGCTTCCACGAGGCGGCGGCGATGCGTGGCGAGGCCCCGGTGCTGCTGCTCTATACCGGCGGCATGCCGTCGCCGACGTGGCGCCAGGCCTATGCGCGGCTGCTCGCCGGGTTGCCGGCCGATGCGGGGCTCTACCACTGGGGCGACATCGACCGTGGCGGTTTCCGCATCGCCGCCAGGCTGGTCGAAACCGTGCGGCAGAGTGGCCGCGCCTTGCGCCCATGGTTGATGACGCCGGAAGAATTGCCCGCGGACATCGTCGCCGCTGCCGAACCGCCATCGTCGGCAGTGCTGGACAGCATGTGCGACCTGGCCCGCCGCGCGGGCTGGGACGAAGCCGCATCGGCGTTGCAGCGCACCCCGCTGCTGCTGGAGCAGGAGCGCCTGCATCCCCGCCTGCCCCCGTAGGAGCGGCTTCAGCCGCGACGGGGCCTTCCCGGCGTCCTCGTCGCGGCGGATTTTGGGAAAGCCCCTTCGCGGCTGAAGCCGCTCCTGCGAAAGGAAAGAGGTCGGCTTCCTCAGCGGTTGCCGATGATCTCCACCCAGTAGCCGTCCGGGTCCTTGATGAACGCCAGGTTCTTCATGCGCCCATCCTGCAGGCGCTTCTGGAACGGCACGCCGAGTTCCTCGAAGCGCGCGCAGGCCGCTTCCAGCGCCGGCACCGACACGCAGATGTGGCCGAAGCCGCGCGGTTCGCTGTTGCCGTCGTGATAGACCGGGCCGTCCTGGTTCTCGGTGCCGTGGTTGTGGGTCAGTTCCAGCACGCCGGGAATGCCGGCCATCCACAGGCGGCGCTGGGCGTCGTCCTGGGGCACCTGCATGTTTTCCGGCACGTAGGCCAGGAAGTACAGGCTGAACGCGGCTTCGGGGAAATCGCGCCTGTCGATCAGGCGGAAGCCGAGCACGCGGGTGTAGAAATCCAGCGAGGCGGCGATGTCCTTGACCCGCAGCATCGTGTGGTTGAAGACGAAGCCGGCGGTTTCGGCCGGCGGCTGCGTGGTCACGCCGGGCTGCGGGTGGAGAGCGTTCAGGCTCATGGCGTTGCTCCTGGGAGTGGGGGAAACGGCAATTCTAGAGGGCCGGGCGTCGTCGCACCGGGAGCGCGGCGGGCCGTGCTCCCGGTGGGCCATGTGGCTCAGGGGTGCCGGGCGTAGGGCTGCAGCGTGCCGTCCTTGCCCAGCAGGGCCACGGTGAACGCGTCACGGCGGCCATCGGGCGATTCCATGCCGGGCGAACCGACGGGCATGCCGGGCAGCACCAGTCCGCGCGCGGCTGGCTTTTCGCGCAGCAGGCGCTGCACGTCCGCGGCTGGGACATGGCCTTCCAGCACGTAGCCGCCGACCTCGGCGGTGTGGCAGGAGGCCTGCGACAGCGGAATGCCCAGGCGCTGCTTCACCGCCACCATGTCCGCGCTGTCGTGGGCCATCACGGTGAAGCCGGCCGCGCGCATGTGCGCGATCCAGCCGTTGCAGCAGCCGCAGTTCGCATCCTTGTGGACGTGCACCACCTGCGCCGCGTGGGCGCCGTGCGCGGACGCCGCCTGCCTGTCCGCCGCCTGCGGGGGCGCGGCTTCGCAGGCGGAGATGGCGAAGGTGGAAGCGATGGCGAGCAGCAGCGAGGCCATCCTGTACGGCGATACGTTCATGGGAATCTCCTTGGAAAAGTGGCGAACGGGTGGAGAGGAGCGGGAAGGGCGGAAGCAGAAGCAGAAGCGAGGAGCCCAGCCGGGCGGCGTTTCCCGCTCCTTCCTGCCCGCTCCTCGTCCGGTCAGAACCAGAAACGCACGCCGGCCACCCAGCGCGAATCGCGTGGGCTTTCCCCGGCGTCGCGGTGCAGCTCCGCGGTGCGGCCATACCTGCGTTCATGCACGAAGCCGACGTAGGGCGCGAAACGGCGGGTGATCTCGTAGCGCAGGCGCAGGCCGGCCTCGACGTGGCCCAGCCCGCGACCGACGCCGCGGCGCGGGTCGTCGTCGGCGGCCAGGCTGGCTTCCAGCGTCGGCTGCAGGATCAGCCGATTGGTCAGCAGCAGCGAGTACTCCGCTTCCATCGCCAGTTCGGCCCTGCGCGGCCCGCCCAGGTAGGCGGTCGCGGCGAACTCGAACTTGTAGGGCGCCAGGCCCTGCACGCCGAGGGCGGCGCGAGTCAGGCCAGGTATGTCGCCGCCGTCGTGGCGGACGCCTGCGACCACATCCCACCAGGGCGAGAGGGCGTGGCCATGGAGCGCATCCAGTGACCACTCGCCGAGCCGGCCCTCATTGCGTTCGCCCTCGCTGCGCAGCCACAGGCGGTCGATGTCGCCGCCGAACCAGCCCTTGGCCGCCCACGACTGGCCGCTGCCATGGGCGTTGTTCCAGGCTTCCAGATGGTCGAACACCACCAGGCTGTTGAAGCCGGGCGCGTGCTGCATCGCATGCGGCTGGAGCGTGGGGAACGCGGCGGCCAGATCCGCGGTAGTCGGTTCGGGGATAGGCTCGCGCGGCGCCTGCGGGGCAGCAGCATCATGGCGGCCGTGTTCGCCGTGTTCGCCGTGTTCGCCGTGTTCGCCGTGCGTGCCGTGCGTGCCGGCGTTGGAAGGCACGGCTGGCGTGGCCGGTGCGTGGCCGGCATGGATGGACGTAGCGGCCGGGGCCGGCTGCCGTGCGTGGCCGTCATGCATGCCATGCCCCGCGTGCGCTTCATGCAGATCCCTGGATGTGCTGGCTGGCGCTTCCATCGCGTGGCCGGCATGCGGATCGGTCGAGGGCGGCGGCACCGCATGGGACGCATGATTGCCATGCGCGGCGTGGTCGGCATGCGTGTCCGACTGAACGGACGTGCTCGCCGGTGCCATGTGGCCTGCATGCGGGTCGGCCACAGGTCCGTTCGATGCCGCAGTCGCCGCATGCGTGGCATGGCCTGCATGCGGATCCGTCGAGGGCGGCGGCATCGCATGGGACGCATGATCCTCATGCGCGGCGTGGTCTGTATGCATGTCCGCGCCGGAGGTGCTCGGAGGTGCCGAGTGGTCTGCATGCGGCTTGGCTACCGGTCCGTTCGATGCCGCATGCGCCGCATGCGCGGCATGGCCCGCATGCGGATCGGCTTTCGCGGCGCCGGTTGGCGACGCCGAGGCATGGCCCGCGTGTGGATCCGACGAAGGCGATGGCGTCGCAGGGGACGCGTGGTCCCCATGTGCGGCGTGATTTGCGTGTGGATCCGGCGTCGTGGCGGCGTCGTGGCCGTGATGGCCGGCATGCGCGTCCTGCGCGGCGGCGCTGCCGGTAGCTGCAGCCATGGCGACGAACAGCAGGGTCCGGGTCGTCGTCTTCATGCCTCGATCCTCACTTCGCGCATCATGCCCGCTTCCATGTGGTACAGCAGGTGGCAATGGAAGGCCCAGCGGCCCAGCGCGTCGGCGCGTACGCGGTAGCTGCGGCGCGTGCCCGGCGGCATGTCGATGGTGTGCTTGCGCACCTGGAACCGGCCGTCGGCGTTTTCCAGGTCGCTCCACACGCCATGCAGGTGGATGGGGTGGGTCATCATGGTGTCGTTGACCAGCACGATGCGCATGCGCTCGCCGTAGTTCAGCCGCAGCGGTTCGGCGCCGGCGAAGGGGACGCCGTCGAAATTCCAGGCGAACTTCTCCATGTGCCCGGTCAGGTGCAGCTCGATCTCGCGCCCGGGTTCGCGCCCGTCCGGGTCGTCGAACAGCGAATGCAGGTCGGCGTAGGCGAGCACCCTGCGACCGTTGTCGCGCAGGCCGATGCCGGGGTCGTCCAGCCGCGGCGAACTGGCCGAGCTCTGCATGTCCACCAGCGGATTGCCGCGTTCGCCGGGCGGATGCTTCGGCGCGCTGCCGCCCCCGCCGCCATGCCCGCCATGACCGGCGTGGGCATCGTGCCCGCCGTGTCCCATCTGCATGGCGTCGTGGCCGCTGCCGTGGGCCATGTCGGCCATGGTCAGCAGCGGCCGCGGGTCCAGCGCCGGCACCGGCGCCTGCAGGCCGTGGCGCAGCGCCAGCGTGCCGCAGGCGTGGCCGGTGCGGCCCATGTCCTGGGCGAAGATCGTGAACGCATCCTGCCCGGAAGGTTCGACGATCACGTCGAAGGTCTCGGCCACGGCGATGCGGAACTCGTCCACGCTCACCGGGTGGATGTACTGGCCGTCGGCGGCCACCACGGTCATCTTCAGCCCCGGGATGCGCACGTCGAAATAGGTCATCGCCGAGCCGTTGATGAAGCGCAGCAGCACCTTTTCGCCGCTGCGGAACAGCCCGGTCCAGTTGCCGGCCGGCGCGGTGCCGTTCATCAGGTAGGTATAGGTGTGGGCGTTGATGTCGGAGATGTCGCTGGGCGTCATTCGCATCCGCCCCCACATGCCGCGGTCGGCCAGCGTGGCACGCAGGCCGTCGCGGCGCGCATCGCGCATGAAATCGCCCACCGTGCGCTGGTAGGTGTTGTCGTGCATCGGCATCTTCTTCATGCGCCGGTACAGCGCGGCCGGGTCCAGGTCGGTCCAGTCCGACAGCAGGATCACGTGCTCGCGGTCGAAGCGGTACGGCGGCGGTTCCAGCGGGTCGATCACCAGCGCGCCGTACAGGCCGGCCTGCTCCTGGAACAGCGAATGGCTGTGGTACCAGTAGGTGCCGGACTGGCGCAGCTGGAAGCGGTACTGGAACGCCTCGCCGGGCGCGATGCCGTCGAAGCTCAGCCCCGGCACGCCGTCCATGTTGGCCGGCAGCAGGATGCCGTGCCAGTGGATCGAGGTCATCTCGTCGGCGAGCGTATTGGCCACGCGGATGCTGACCGTATCGCCCTCGCGCCAACGCAGGATCGGTGCCGGCAGCGAGCCGTTGACGGTGACCGCGCTGCGCGCGCGGCCGGTGAAATCGACCGTGGAGCGGCCGATGGCCAGGCTCAGGTCGGTGCCGCGCAGCTCGCTGGCGGCCATCGCGCGGGCGGGCGCGGCGAACGCATCGGACGCGCGCCACAGCCCGGTGCCGGCGACGACGCCGCCCAGGGCCAGGCCCTGCACGAAGCGTCGCCGCGACAGCACCGAGCGTGGGTCGGAAAGAAAATCGGTTTTCATGGGAACTCCATCGGCCATCCACGTTGGGCGCGGATGGCAGCTGCGGATTGTTCTGGATACGCAGGAACACGCTCGGCACGGCGGGTGACGTCACCTGGCGCGGCGGACCGCGCACCTGCGGGATAGCCGCCGGCGCGATCGCTGCGCACCGACGGTCACGGCTGGATCAGGCGATGGGAGGCCGGTTGAGCTTGGCCGGGCGCACGTCGTAGCGCGCGGGCGTGGGCGCCATGGGCTCCGGGGAGCGCACGATCTCGCTGGCCGGCGCCACCGCCGGCGTGGGCAGCATGTTGCAGTGCTGGGTGCAGTCGCAGTGCTTGCCATCGCCGCAGGGCGGGGCCGCGGGCTGCGGCTGCCTGGCGTCGTCGTGCATGCCGCCGCCGTCGTGGCAGCAGGCATGGTCCATGTCCATGTGCGCGACCGCCGCGGTATCGGCCGGCATCGCCATCGCCGTGGCCGACCACACCGATCCGGCCGCACCGGCGATCAGGGACAGGCACAGCAGCAGGGGCAGCAGGATGCGCGGCACGCGGGGTCGGCAGGGCAGGGAGTGCGCACCATACCATCGTGAGGCGCGGGAAGTCGCCGCGCCCGTCCGCCCTGGACCATCCACAGTAGAATCGGCTTCAGCTTTCATTGAGTGTGCGATCCATGTCACAGCGCGCCTGGGTGGCGGCGGCCATCCGCAAGATCGAAGCCGATTTCAACCGCTCGGCCGATACCCACCTGATCCCGATCGACCTGCCCGGCTTCCCCGGCATCGACGTCTACCTGAAGGACGAGTCCAGCCACCCGACCGGCAGCCTCAAGCACCGCCTGGCGCGCTCGCTGTTCCTGTACGCGCTGGCCAACGGCTGGCTGCGCGAGGGCTGCCCGGTGATCGAGGCGTCCAGCGGCTCGACCGCGGTGTCCGAGGCCTACTTCGCCCGCCTGCTGGGCCTGCCGTTCATCGCGGTGATCCCGGCCAGCACCTCGCCGGAGAAGATCGCCGCCATCGAGTTCCACGGCGGCCGCTGCCACCTGGTGCAGCGTGCCTGCGACCTGAACTGCGAATCGGAGCGGCTGGCGCGCGAGACCGGCGGCCACTTCATGGACCAGTTCACCTATGCCGAACGCGCCACCGACTGGCGCGCCAACAACAACATCGCCGAGTCGATCTTCAAGCAGATGGCCGAGGAGCCACATCCGGTGCCGGAATGGATCGTCTGCAGCCCGGGCACGGGCGGCACCGCGGCCACGCTGGGCCGCTACGTCAGCTACCGCCGCCACGACACGCTGATCCTGTGCGCGGACCCGGAAGTGTCGGTGTTCTACGACGGCTACTGCGCCGCGCTGGCCGGCGCCGACTGGCGCGACATGACCTGCGAGGGCGGTTCGCGCGTGGAAGGCATCGGCCGCCCGCGCGTGGAGCGCAGCTTCATCCCCACCTGCGTCGATGCGATGGTCAAGGTGCCCGACGCGCTGAGCCTGGCCGCCATGCGCCACGTCAGCGCCACCCTGGGGCGCCGCGTCGGCGGTTCCACCGGCACCAATTTCATCGGCGTGCTGCAGGCCGCGCAGCTGATGCGCGACGCCGGCCGCGACGGCTCCATCGTCACCATCCTCTGCGACGCCGGCGAGCGCTACGCGCACAGCTACTACGACACCGCCTGGTACGAACGCCAGGGCATCGACGTGGCGGGCGCCGATGCCGCCATCGCCGCCGCGGTGGCGGGGCAGGGGCTGCCGGCATTGCCTTGTGCGTGGCTGGAGCCGTCGCCATATCAGCGGTGATGCCAGCCGCGCCGGCGCCGTTTCCAGGACCCCCATGAACGCCAATCCCCTGCTCGATTTCTCCGGCCTGCCGCGCTTCGACGAGATCCGACCTGCGCATGTCGCCCCGGCCATCGACGCCCTGCTGGCAGAGGCCGAAGCCGCGGTGAAGGCGGCCGAAACCGTGGCACCGGTGAGCTGGGAAACCTTCGTCGTGCCGCTGGACGACGCCACCGAGCGGCTGTACCGCGCCTGGGGCCAGGTCGCGCACCTGCAGGCGGTGGCCGACACGCCGGAACTGCGCGAGGCCTACAACGCCAACCTGCCGAAGATCAGCCGCTTCGGCAGCGCCTTGGCGCAGAACCCGGCGCTGTATGCGCAGTACAAGGCGCTGGCGGCATCGCCCGAGGCGGCGGCGTACGACGACGCCCGGCGCAAGGTGCTGGACAACGCATTGCGCGATTTCCGCCTGGGCGGTGCCGAACTGGGCGAGGCCGACAAGGCGCGCTTCGCGCAGATCCAGCAGGAACTGTCGGCGCTGTCGGCGACGTTCTCGCAGAACGTGCTCGACGCCACCGACGCCTTCGCCCTGTACGTCGAGGACGAAGCCGAGCTGGCGGGCCTGCCGGCCGACGTGCGCGCCAATGCCCGCGCCGCGGCGCAGAAGGAAGGGCGCGCCGGCTGGAAGCTGACCCTGCACATGCCGTGCTACCTGCCGGTGCAGACCTATGCGGACAACCGCGCGCTGCGCGAAGCGCTCTACCGCGCCCACGCCGTGCGCGCCTCCGAGTTCGGCGATACCGCCCTCGACAACGGCGGCAACATCGATCGCATCCTGGCCCTGCGCACCGAGCTGGCCGCGCTGCTGGGCTTCGACAGCTATGCGGAATACTCCGTCGCCACCAAGATGGCGGCCGATGCCGCGCAGGTGCTGGATTTCCTGCGCGACCTGGCTGCGCGCGCCAAGCCGCATGCGCAGCGCGACCGTTCCGAGCTGGAAGCCTTCGCCCGCGACGAACTGGGCATGGGCGAACTGCAGGCTTGGGATCTGGCCTATGCCGGCGAAAAGCTCAAGCAGGCGCGCTACAGCTATTCCGAGCAGGAGGTGAAGCAGTACTTCACCGAGCCCAAGGTGCTGGCCGGCCTGTTCGGCGTGATCGAGCGCCTGTATGGCCTGAAGGTGCAGCCGGACCAGGCGCCGGTCTGGCACGAGGATGTGCGGTTCTATCGGCTGGTCGACGCCGACGGCGCGCTGGTCGGCCAGTTCTACATGGATCTGTATGCGCGCGAGGGCAAGCGTGGCGGCGCCTGGATGGACGATTGCCGCAACCGCCGCGTCACCGCCGCCGGCGTACAGACCCCGCTGGTCTATCTGGTCTGCAACTTCGGCCGCGGCAGCGACGGCAGGCCCGCCACCTTCAGCCACGACGAGGTGACCACCGTCTTCCACGAGATGGGGCATGGTCTGCACCAGCTGTTGACCCGTGTCGGCGAACTGGCCGTGGCCGGCATCAACGGCGTGGAATGGGACGCGGTGGAACTGCCCAGCCAGTTCATGGAGAACTTCTGCTGGGAATGGGAACAGGTGCAGGCGATGACCGCGCATGTCGACGCCGGCGCGCCGCTGCCGCGCGCGCTGTTCGACAGGATGCTCGCGGCGAAGAACTACCAGAGCGGCATGTTCACCGTGCGCCAGCTGGAGTTCGGCCTGTTCGACATGCTGCTGCACAGCCAGTACCAGCCGGCGCAGGAGAACGTGCTGCAGCTGCTGGAACGCGTGCGCGCCGAAGTGGCGGTGAACTTCCCGCCGGAGTGGAACCGTTTCCCCAACCAGTTCAGCCACATCTTCGCCGGCGGCTACGCGGCCGGCTACTACAGCTACAAGTGGGCCGAGGTGCTCAGCGCCGACGCCTACGCCGCATTCGAGGAGGCGCCCGGCCAGGTCGCCGAGACCGGAGCGCGCTTCCGCGACGAGGTGCTGTCGCGCGGCGGCAGCCGTGGCGCGGCGGAGAACTTCCGCGCGTTCCGCGGCCGCGAACCGCGGATCGACGCCTTGCTGCGCCACAGCGGCATGGCGGCCTGATGCGCGCCGGCATCGCCCTGGCGTGATTCAGCCGGGGTGATGCCGGTGCACGGTATTGATGCACCATCCTTCCCGCAGGCACCGGCCATGCCCCGTCTCATCCCGCGCCTTGCCGCCGCCGCCGCGATCATCGCGGTGGTCCTGTGGTTCCAGCCCGAGATCGTCGAGCCGCCCGCCAAGGTCAGCGGCAGCGGCCTGAACCTGCGCAGCGCGCCGGACACGCGCGCCGGGCGCGTGGCGGTGCTGCCGGTCGGCACCACGGTGGAAGTGCAGCGCTGCCTGGACGACCTGAGCTGGTGCAATGTCCGCCATGGCGGGCAGAGCGGCTGGGTCGCGGCCGACTACCTGATCGCCCGCGCGGACGGCAAGCGCGTCAAGGTGGCTGAAGCGGGCAAGGAACTGGGCGTGGTCATCGAGACCGCGAAGCCGGGAGGCTGAACCGGTTTGCGCAGCCGCCGCCAGTGATGGATGAATGCACGCGGTGCGTTTTTGCCTCTTCCCAAATCCGCAGGCAGGTCGCATACTCTCGCTCCCTCGCCGCCGGCCCACGGGTTGGCAGCGAAGGAAGAAGTTGAAGTCACCCTCACGGAGGTGTTGACGGCAACGAAAAGGCTGCCATAATAGGCGGCTCGCTTCGACGAAAAGCCTTCGGGTTTGCGGATGGAGCGGCGGAGTCGGGCCTCGAAACGAGGTGTTGACGAAGCGGAAAAGCCGGC
>Ga0206117_100452_pt1 | contig 43508 bp, 38 predicted proteins | sample 3A5Ametagenome_FD_177997 | JGI IMG/M metagenome (GOLD analysis project Ga0206117, IMG submission 177997) | Enriched microbial communities from leaf-cutter ant dump, University of Wisconsin, Madison, United States - 3A5A | ecosystem: Environmental > Terrestrial > Nest > Insects nest > Nest dump... | reverse complement strand
GGTCGTCGAGTTCGCCATCGCCGCTCCGGAACTCCTGAAGGGCGAGTTTTCCGAAAACGTCGGCACCGGCGTCGACAGTCACTCGCTGCGCCAGCCGCTCGGCGTCGTCGCCGGCATCACGCCGTTCAACTTCCCGGCCATGGTGCCAATGTGGATGTTCCCTGTGGCGCTCGCCTGCGGCAATGCCTTCATTCTGAAGCCGTCTGAGCGTTGCCCGAGCGCCTCGCTGCTGATCGCCGACTGGCTGACCGAGGCGGGCCTTCCCAAGGGCGTCTTCCAGGTGGTGCATGGCGACAAGGTCGCCGTCGACGCCCTGCTCCACGATCGCGACATCGCCGCCGTCAGCTTCGTCGGCTCGACGCCGGTTGCCCGCTACATCTACGAGACGGCAACGAAGAACGGCAAACGCTGTCAGGCGCTCGGCGGCGCCAAGAACCACATGGTGATCATGCCCGACGCCGACCTCGACCAGGCCGCCGATGCGCTGATGGGCGCCGCCTACGGCTCGGCCGGCGAGCGCTGCATGGCCATTTCCATCGCCCTGCCGGTTGGCAAGGCCACGGCGGACGCTCTCGTGGACAAGCTCGCCGAACGGGCAAAGAAGCTCGTCATCGGTGCCGGTACCGACAAGGCCTCGGAAATGGGCCCGCTGGTGTCCAGGCCGCACCTTGAAAAGGTGCGCGGTTATGTCGACAGCGGCGTCGAAGAAGGGGCCACCTTGGTGCTCGATGGTCGCGGCTTCGTCAGCCCTGGCGGCGAGAACGGCTACTTCATCGGCGCCACGCTGTTCGACAACGTGACGACCGAGATGAAGATCTACCGCGAGGAGATCTTCGGGCCGGTGCTCGGCATCGTCCGCGTGGACGACTTCGACGCCGCGGTGCGGCTGATCAACGAGCATGAGTTCGGCAACGGCGCCGCCATCTTCACCCGCGACGGCGACAGCGCCCGCGAGTTCACCACTCGCATCCAGGCCGGCATGGTGGGCGTCAACGTGCCGATTCCCGTTCCGATGGCCTTCCACTCCTTCGGCGGCTGGAAGGCCTCGCTGTTCGGCGATCATCATATGCATGGTTCGGAGGGCGTGCGCTTCTACACCCGCCTCAAGACCGTGACGAGCCGCTGGCCGACCGGCATTCGCGCCGGCGCCGACTTCATCATGCCGACGATGGAGTGATCAGAACGGGCTGGACGGGGTGGCGGCAAGCCGCCCTGCCCGCCCCGGCAAGCAGGACAGGAAGTTGGCGAACACTCGATAGCCGCCTTCCGTGAGCACGCTTTCCGGATGGAACTGCACGCCGAACGTCAGGTGTTCGGCATGCTCGATGGCCATGACATCGCCGCCTTCGCTCCGCGCCGTGACGCGAAGCGGCGTGCCCGCCGGCACCTCGACGGCCAGCGAATGATAGCGCCCGACCAGAAGCGGATCGGGCAGCCCTGAAAACAGGCCGGCTCGGTCGTGGGTGATTGGAGATGATCGCCCGTGCATCGGCTCGCGGGCTCGAACGGTCCTGCCGCCGAATGCCTCTCCGATGCACTGATGTCCAAGGCAGATACCGAGGATCGGCAGGAAACCGGAGAGCATGCGCACCGCATCGGTCGAAATGCCCGCCTCGCCGGGGCCGCACGGGCCGGGGCTGATCACCAAAGCCTCCGCGCCAAGCCTCACGAGGTCGGCCACCGCGAGCGCGTCGTTGCGCAGCACGATCACCTCTTCGCCCAGCTCGACCAGATAGCGGGCGACATTGCCGACGAAGCTGTCGTAGTTGTCGAGAACGACGATCACGTCGGCCTCCCGAACGCGTCGATCAGCCGCGCCGCCTTCAGCTCGGCCTCCTCGAACTCGGCTGCCGGATCGGACAGCAGCGTGATGCCGCAACCGGCGCCGAGCGACGCTCGCCCTTTGGCAAAGGTCGCCGTGCGGATAGCGATGTTGAAATCGGCCGAACCGTCGAAACCGAAATAGCCGATCGCTCCGCAGTAGACGTCTCGCGGCACCCGCTCCAGCTCGGCGATGATCTCCATGGCTCGGATCTTTGGCGCGCCGGTGATCGATCCACCGGGAAAGACGGCCGCAAGCGCGTCCACCGCCGTGCCGCCGTCCCTAAGCTCTCCCGCCACGACGGACACGAGGTGATGCAGCGAGGCGTAAGTTTCGATGCCGCAAAGACTGGGCACCTTCACCGTATGCGGCTTGCAGACGGCGGAGAGATCGGAGCGAAGGAGATCCACGATCATCACGTTTTCCGCCCGATCCTTCTCCGAAGCCGCGAGCGCCGTCGCGCGAGCGGCATCCTCTTTCGGATCGGCCGAACGCGGCGCCGTACCCTTGATCGGCCGCGCCTCGACGCGACGATCTCGAACCTCGATCAGCCGCTCCGGCGACGACGACGCGATCTGCGTGTCGCCGTGATCGAGAAAAGCCGCGAAGGGAGCGGGATTGGTCGCACGCAGCCTTCGATAGTAGCCCCATGCGTCGAAACCGGTCGGCACATCCACCTCGATGCGACGGGCGATGTTGGCCTGGAAAATGTCCCCGGCAAGAATGTAGTCGCGCGTCTGCGCGACGGCCGTCTCATAACCGTCTCGATCGAGACTTGCCTCGAACCTAATACCGTCGAGGCCGGCGAAGGGAGGCTCGACCGGCGACGCCCTCTCGATGACGGCCAGGAACTGCTCGGCCCGCTCGCGCGCCCTTGCCTCGCGCCTGTTCGGCTCCAGCTCCGGCCAGCCGGTCGAGATGAGAAAGGCGCGGCCGGCTTTAAGATCGCAGGCAACGACCACGTCATAAAAATGCATCTCCAGTTCGGCGATCCCGTCGGACGCCCCCGGGGCCGACGGCAGGCGTTCGAGCAGACGGCCGAACTCGTAGGCGACATGGCCGATGGCGCCGCCTTGGAACGGCGGCAACCCGACCACCGGATCCAAGCGATAGATCGCCAGACGACGGTCGAGCTCGTCCAGCGCTCGGCGACCCGGAGACCGGACATCATCCGGCCCAGCCAGGATTTCTTGGTCATTCCAGAACGTTCGGCCATCGGTCACACGCAGCGTGCCGAAGGGATCGGCAGCGAGAAAGGCGTGACGGCCGATTGTTCCGCCGGCGAGCGCGCTGTCGAGAAAGGCAAAGCACCGCAGCGGGCGGAGCCGCCCGGCAAAGATAATCGGATCGGGACAGTCGAGAGCGGTAACGATCATCTGGCCTGCGCGCATGACGGCGGAATTCCTAGGCCATAACGCTTATCACAAGCAACTGACCCCGTTTGTGATTTGCATGCCCGATCAAACCTCACGTCGCGACGTCGTCGCGACCTTGGATATCACGCAGCTACCACGCTGCACCGTCGCCCACCGACGGGCGTCGTTGTAACGCGACGGCGCAATGCTGAACACGATCGCGTGCGCGGCGCCCTTCGTAAACGATCCGACCTTGTACATCCGGATCGCGCTGCCTATGCTTTGCGATGCCGCCTTTCATGGCGGAGAACGTTCTCGGGGCGGGGTGAAAATCCCCACCGGCGGTAATCGCGCGACAGCGCGTCAGCCCGCGAGCGCCCGCTTCCTTTAGGTGGCGGGGTCAGCAGACCCGGTGTGATTCCGGGGCCGACGGTATAGTCCGGATGGTAGAGAACGGCTGACGCCACACGTGCGCCTTCCCGTCGGGAGGTGCGCGCGTTTGCGTTTGCTTGCGCCCCCAGTGCGTTCGGTCACCAGATCGAGGATCGCATGGGCGCATCGAGCTCAACCAATTCCCCGCCTCTCGGCATCATCGCCGACGCCTTTGCGCGCGCCATTGCCGCCGCGACGGACTATGCCGGCGCCACCTCTCCCAACCCGCCGGTCGGCTGCGCCGTCCTTGATGCCGCCGGCAATCTTCTCGCCGTCGAGGCGCACCGCAAGGCCGGCGAGGCCCACGCCGAGGCGCGCGCCATTGCGGCCTGCCGGGCAGCGGGTACGATCGAACGCATCCACACGATCGTCGTCACGCTGGAACCGTGCAACCACCACGGCCGGACCCCCCCATGCGCCGAGGCGATCCTGTCGACGCCGGCTCGCGAGGTATGGATCGCCGAGACCGATCCCAATCCGCGTGTGGAGGGCGGCGGCGCCGTGCGCCTCGCGGCGGCCGGTCTCTCGGTACGCCTCCTCGCCGAACTCGACCATCCCGATGCCGCGCGCCTCGCAGCCAAGGCCGGGCGCCTCGTCGCCCCCTTCGTCACGTGGGTAACCACCGGCCGGCCGTTCGTCACCGTCAAGCAGGCACTCGACGAGACGGGCTCGATGGTCCCGCCCCTCGGCCGCAAGACTTTCACCTCAGAAGTGTCACTGACGCTTGCTCACCGCATGCGCCGCCGCGCCGACGCCATCCTGACCGGCAGCGGAACCATATTGGCCGACCGTCCCGAGTTCACCGTCCGCCACGTACCCGATCATCCGGGCAAGAGCCGCATCCTCGCCATTCTCGACCGTGGCGGGCGCGTGCCGGCCGACTATCTCGCCAAGGCAGCCCAACGCGGCCTACGCCCCTTGCTGTTCGCCGACATCGACGAGGCGCTGGTCCGCCTAGGCGCAGAAGGCGTCCACGAAGTGCTGGTCGAGGCGGGGCCGACCCTGACCGCCGCCATCCTCTCTGCCGGCATCTGGGACGAGCACGTCGCCATCCGAAAGATCGGGGCCGGCATGCCCGATCACCTCACCGTTTCCCGCAACCACAACAAGAAAGGCTGAACCCCATGTTTTCCGGCATCATTGCCCGGACCGTCGCCGTCCGGACGGCCAACGCGACCGGCGGGTCGCTGGTCGTCACCATCCCCACCGGCTGGTCCGATCTCGAACTCGGCGAAAGCATCGCCGTCAACGGCGTCTGTCTCACCGTCACCGAAATGGACGAGGCCGGCGCCGCGCGCTTCTTCCTGTCGCCCGAGACGCTGTCCCGCTCCAACCTTGGTCGCCTTGCGACCGGCTCGGTGGTCAACCTCGAGCGGTCCGTGGCGCTCGCCGACCGGCTGTCCGGCCACATGGTCCAAGGCCACGTCGACGGCAAGGCGACGCTCGTCGCGGTGACGCCAGACAGTGACGCCCGCCGCCTGGAGTTCGACCTGCCCTCGGAGCTTGCCCGCTACTGCGTCGAGAAAGGTTCGATCTCGCTCAACGGCATCAGCCTGACGATCAACAGCATCGAGCCGGCGGACAATGGCGCCCGCATCGGCATCACCATCATTCCCCACACCTGGGACAACACCAACCTGTCGGCCGCCGTCCTCGGCGACGAGATCAATGTCGAGGTCGACGTCATCGCCAAATATGTGGAGGCTCTATGCAAGCCCTATCTCGCGCGCTGAACCGGCTGAAGGCCGGCGGCATGGTCCTGCTCGTCGATGACGAGGATCGGGAAAACGAAGGCGACCTCGTAATCGCCGCCGAGTTCGCCACGCCCGAAGCCATCGCCTTCATGGCCAAGAAAGCCTGCGGCCTGATCTGTCTGGCGCTGACCGGGCAGCAGATCGACCGGCTCGGTCTCAACCCGATGGTGGCGATGAACCGCGCCCGCCGCTCCACCGCCTTCACCGTCTCCATCGAGGCGCGCGACGGCATCACCACCGGCATATCGGCCTTCGACCGCGCGCATACCATCGCCGTCGCTGCCGATCCGGCCGTCGCGCCGGGCGCCATCGTTTCGCCCGGCCACGTCTTCCCGCTTCGGGCGGCCGACGGCGGCGTGCTCGCCCGCAACGGCCACACCGAGGGCGCGATCGATCTCGTTCGTCTCGCCGGGCTCCAGCCCGCTGCCGTCATCTGCGAGGTGATGGGCGAGAGCGGCCACATGGCTCGTCGGCCGGAACTGGACCAGTTCGCCAGGGAGCACGACATCCCCGTGCTCACCATCGCCGAATTGGTCGAACACCGCTGGGCGACCGAGCAACTGGTCGAGGAGGTGGCGAGCGCCGATCTTCCGACGGCCTACGCCGATGGCGTGTTGCGGGTGCATGCCTTCCGCAGCACGGTCGACGGCGAAGAGCATCTCGCCATCGTCCGCCGTCCGCTGGGTAAGACGCCATTGGTGCGCGTTCACTCCGAATGCCTGACCGGCGACGCGCTCGGTTCGCTTCGCTGCGACTGCGGCCCACAGCTCCATGAGGCGCAGCGGCTGGTCTCCGAGGACCCCGAAGGCGGCGTGGTGATCTACCTGCGCGGCCAGGAGGGACGCGGCATCGGCCTTGCCAACAAGATCCGCGCCTATGCGCTGCAGGACGGCGGCCTCGACACCCTCGACGCCAACACCGCCCTCGGCCTGCCGGCCGATGCTCGCCACTACGGCATTGCCGCCCAGATCCTGAAGGCGCTCGGCGTCGAGCGGCTCCGTCTTCTCTCCAACAACCCCGCCAAGGCCGACGCGCTTGCCAGCTATGGCCTCGACGTCGCCGGGCGGGTGCCGCTGGTCATTCCGCCCAACCCGTTCAACCGTCGCTATCTCGCCACCAAGGGCGAACGCTTCGGCCATAGCCTTTGCCAGCATGACTCCTGAGGAAACAATGACATCTTCCCCCACCCCGCCGCGTTTCGCCGTCGTCGTTAGCCAGTTCAACCCCGAGGTGACCGGCGGCCTGCTGGCCGGCACCCGTCATGAACTCGGAGAGCGCGGCATACCGCTGCTCGACGCCGATGTTTTCTCCGCTCCCGGCGCCTTCGAGATACCGCTTCTCGCGCAGACCCTAGCCAGAAGCGGCCGCTACGCCGGCGTGATCTGCCTGGGCTGCGTCATCAAGGGCGACACGGCGCACTTCGAGTTCATCAGCCTCGGCGCCGCCACCGGGCTGATGCAGGCGACGCTCGAAACCGGCGTGCCGATCACCTTCGGCATTCTCACCACCTACACCGACGAGCAGGCACTCGTCCGCAGTCGAGATGATGCCGCCAACAAGGGCCGGGAAGCAGCCGCTGCCTGCGTCGAGGCGCTTGCGACGCTCGAGAAAATCAAGGCGGCTTGACGGGCCAGAAACGAAAGCGGCGGCCCAACCGGACCGCCGCCTTCCGTCATTGCCATGCGGCCTATCTCAGTCGAGACCGAGCTTGCCGCGCAGGGTCGACAGATCCTCGGCCAGCGTGTTGACCGCCGCCGCCAGAACCTTGCGGTCGTCCTCGGTCAGCTTGTCGTAGGTGACGTAGCCCTCGCCGTCCTTGTACTTGAGAAGCGTCGTGTCGACGGTGTCGAAGTTGGCGTCCACCGTCTTCAGGAAATCGGCTTCCTTGTCCGCGATCAGCGGACGCACCAGCTCGACGATCTTGCGCGCGCCGTCGAAGTTGCCGCGGAAGTCCCAGAGGTCGGTGTGGCTATAGCGGTCTTCCTCGCCGGAAATCTTGGTGGCCGCCACCTCTTCCATCAGCACGGCGGCGCCGCCGACCACCTTCTCGGGCGGGAAGGTCAGCGAGGCGATGCGCCCCTCGAGTTCCTTGACGTCGGCGAGCAGCTTGTCGGCCACCGGCGCGAGCCCCTCGGTGGAGTTCTTCTCCCACAGGCCGTATTCGATGCGATGGAAGCCGGGGAACTCCGGATCGGCCTCGGCCTTCTCGTAGTCGTCGGCGCGCGAGTCGATGGAAACGTCGAGATCGGAGAACAGCTCGGCGATCGGCTCGATCGCCTCATAGGAAAGGCGCGTCGGCGCGAACAGCGCCTTGGCCTTGTCCACTTCGCCGGCCTTCACGGCGGCGGTGAAGGCCGTGGTATCCTCGACGAGCTTGGCCACCTTTTCGGTGACGTAGATCTTGTACTCGGCGATCGGCTCGACGAGATCGAGACTGGCTTCCTGGGCAAAGGCGCCGGACGAAAGAATGAGCGTCAGCACCGAAGCGCCGATTAGGCCGGAAATACGCATGTTTCGGTCTCCCTTCAGGAAATGGATGCGGGATCAGGCGCCGCGCGCGGCGGCGATCAGCGAACTGCCGACGTAATCGGCAGCATCGCGAATTCCGGGAAGCGTGAAGAAGAAGCCGCCGCCGACCGGCTTGATGTATTCCTCGAGCGGTTCGCCGTTGAGCTTCCGCTGGACAGTGACGAAGCCCCGCTGGAGATCCGCCTGATAGCAGATGAACAGGAGGCCCTGGTCGAGCTGACCGGAGCGGGTGACGCCGTTCGAATAGTTGAACGGCCGCCTGAGAATGATGTTGGCCTTCGACGCCTCGTCGCGTGCATTGGCGAGACGGATATGGGCGTCCATCGGCGTCGCCTTGCCGTCGGGGTCGCGGGTATAGTCGGGCACGTCGAACTCGCTGCCCTCCCGGCGATCGAGCGGCGCGCCGGTCAGCTTGGTGCGGCCCATGATCCGCTCCTGCTCGCCGAATGGCGTGCGATCCCAGCGCTCGACGAAGTTGCGGATGATGCGGACGACCTGGTAGCTGCCGCCGGCTGCCCAGGCCGGCTCGCCCTCCTCCTGCCCCACCCAGACCACACGGTCCATCTCGGCGCCATCCGAGGAGTCCGGGTTGGCCGATCCGTCGCGGAAACCGAGGAAGTTGCGGGCGCTCTCGGCTCGACCGTCCGGCCCCGGCGTGATCACCGGCACGTTGCCTTCCTGCTTCCACTTCAGGATCATCTGCCGGCTCGAAGCCTTGATGATGTCCCTCAGCGCATGGATCGTGGTGTCCTGCGTGTTGGCGCAAATCTGGATCGACAGATCGCCGTGACAGAGATCGGCATCGAGCGCATCGTTGGGAAAGCGCATCATCCGCTCGAGATGCTTTGGCTTGAAGGGCGCCAGCCACGGCCTGTCGTCGAAGAGCGAAGCGCCGAGCGATAGGGTGATGGTGAGGTTATCAGGCCGCACCACAGGCCCGAGCAGCCCGGAGTCAGCGGGCGGCAGCTTCGGATCGAGCACCGGCACGGGCCCGCCCACGGTCAGGAAGGCGATGCGCGCCGTGAGGGTCCGAAACAGCGCTTCAAGCTCGTCGGCATCCCTTGCCAGGACGTCGAAACTCGCCACCATGCCGTTGGCCGGGCGCGCATTGACGACGCCGGCCTGATGGACGCCAAGATGCGGAACGCTGTCGAGCGGGCTCGCCGCGTTGGCTACCGGCGCATCGGCGACCGAGTGATGCATCGTCTCGGAGCGAGCGGTGCCGGCAAGCGAACCACCCACCGCCGTTGCGCCGAGCCCGGCCAGAAGCCGGCGGCGATCGAGGACATGCGCAGAGCGCCGATGATCTTTCGGATCAACCATGTTGCTTACTCCAGACCGAGTGCCGGATTGATCCGGTCTATCGCGTCGGCAAGGGCGACGAAGGTGGCGGCCAGTGCCTTGCGGGCGTCCGGCGACACCTCGCCATAGGCAATCGGTGAAGAGCCCGCCCCACCCAGCTTGCCGAGTTCGGCGCGCGCCGCCGCAAAAGCGTCGGTCGTCGCTTTAGCCGCATCGGGCGACGCCTCGCTTGCCAGCGGCAACAGCAGAGACGCAGGCTTTTCGAGGCCTTCGACGGCGGCGGCAAACTCAGCGAGATCGTCATTGGCGTAGAGATTGTCGCCGGAGACCACCGGCCCCTCGGCAAGCCGCCGCGCCTCGCGCGCCGCGTTGCCGGCAAGATCGGCCGGCTCGAACTTCACCGCCTTCAGGCGGTCCCTGAGGGCCGTCACATCGGCGACCAGCTTGTCGGCGACGGGCTTGAGACCGGCGGTCGAAGCCTCTCGCCAGAGGCCGAACTCGATCCTGTGGAAGCCGGTGAAACCCGGGTCCTGTTCACGACCGGCAAGATAGGTCGCGACGGGATCGATGGCATTTTCGAGATCGGCGATGCGACCGCTGACCGCCTCGACGTGCCTGTAGGCGGTTCGGGCGGTCGCGTAGGCGGACTTCGCCGCGTCCATGTCGCCAGCGCCGATCGCCGTAGAAAGCGCCTCGACGGCCTGAACCATCCTGCCAGACTGAACGGCGAGATAGACCTTGTATTCGGACAGCGGACCGATGAAGGCCTTCAGCGGTGGCTTGACCTTCTCCGCTTCCGAATGGGCCGAGGCGGTCACCGTCAGCTTGCCGCGCGGATTGGACAGAAGACCGCAGGTGATGTCGTAGACACCCGGCTTGAGGCGCGCGGCCAGCTGCGACCGGAAGCCGGGAGCGATGTTCTCGCGCTCTTCGAGCACCATCACGCCGTCGAGAATTTCCCACTCGATCGGCCGGTTCGAGGCATTCTCGATCTCGAAGACGCTGCGACCGGCCGGGACGGTCAGGTCCATTGGTTCGCAGCTCTTGTCACCGACGCGAACGGCGATCGTGCCCGGCTCGCTCGGACGCACCGTCCTCTGCGAGGCCAGGTAGAAGGCGCCTCCACCGGCCAAGACCAGCACACCGGCCCCGATCAGGGCAATAGTCATCAGTCGCGACGACGGGACGCCGGCGCGTTGCGGATCAGGCGAAGACATCCTTACCCCTTTTCGGTCCCGGTGACCGGAGCCCTGAAAAGGGTCGGTCGGTCGGGCTTCAGGAACAGCACCAGCGTCACCGCGAGGAAAATGACGTAAAGTCCCGCCTCGCCGATCGTCGGAGCCTCCTGATAGTTGAACACGCCGGAAAGAACCGTACCGAGAACGCTCGACACCGGCAGCGTGCTGGACAAATCGTAGACGCGCGCCTGGAGGAGGTTCCAAACACCCGCCTCGTGCAGGCTGCGCAGACTGGCAGCGGCGAGCCCGGCAGCGACGATCAGGATGAAGACGCCCGTCCAGCGGAAGAACCGCCGGAGGTCGAGGCGAATGCCGCCGCGATAGAGCGCATAGCCGAGGACGACCGCGACCAGCAGCCCGAGCAAGGCTCCAAGCGGCGCAGCGGCGCCGGGGCTTTGCTGGAACACCGCGAGCAGGAAGAACACCGACTCGAGACCCTCGCGCCCAACGGCGAAGAAGGTCATGCCGATCAGTGCCCACGTGGCGCCCTTCGGGGCCTGCATGGCGGCGTCGATCGCCCCCTGCAACTCGCCCTTGATCGAGCGCGCGGCTCGACGCATCCAGAACACCATGCTGACCAGCACGATCACCGCCACGAAGCCGACGATCGCCTCGAACAGCTCTTGCGCCTTCTGGGGAAACTCCGCTGCCATCAGCTGCAATGCCGCGCCGGCAAACAACGACAGCGCCACGGCCAGCAGCACCCCGACCCAGACCACCGGCAGGAAAGCACCGCGCCCCGTCTGCTTGAGGTAGCTCGCGATGATGCCCGTCACCAGCGCAGCCTCTATGCCCTCGCGCAACATGATGAGAAACGGCGCCAGCAATCCCGCCTCCTGCCGACCAATAAGATGACGATTGGTTTCAACATTTAGAACGGACCTGTCAATAGCGCGGTCCGTGTTTTTGCGAGTCATTCGCAAATATGCGTAGCCATTCCGTCAGCGAGGCTGACTTGATTCACAACATGAAGAAGTATGAAGCGCCTTGACGCCGACATGAATCAAGATCTGAGGTTGCGGACACCAGGACCGGAATCACAGCATTAACAAATCAAATAAATAACAATAATATCAATATATTATATTCACTTGATAATCTGAAATATAAGAAAAGACAGCAGCCACCGGTTGGCCTGAGTTCCCAGGAAATGGCACACTCAGGCCGGACGTTCGGTTCGGATGAGGTCGGCCGCAACGGCCATGTCGTCGGCGAGCGGACGGTCGTCGCCATAAGGGTCGACGACAAGACGCAGCTGGCGGTAAAGGCGATCGGTGCCCGCCGCCCGCCCTTCCTGGCGGAACTCATGGGCCTGGCCGGCTGCCAGAAGCTCGATACCGAGAATGGCCTCGGCATTCTCGATGACCGAAAGCGCCTTCAGCGAAGCTGGCGTGGCGTGGCTGAGATGGTCTTCCTGCAGCGCGGACGTGATGCCGCCATCGAGACTCGCCGGCAGCGACAGGCGCCGATTTTCGTTGACCAGCGACACGGCCGCATACTGGACGATCATGAAACCGGAACCGACGCCGCTATCGGCGGCAAGAAAAGCCGGCAGCCCGCTCACCAACGGATTGACGAGACGGTCGAGGCGACGCTCGGCCATGGCGGCGACCTCGGCCACGGCAATCGCCAGGTGATCGAGGGCCAGCCCCACGGCCGCTCCGACTGCGTGCGCCTCCGAATGAACGCCGGGCTCGTCCGGCGTGCCGACGATGGCAGGGTTGTCGGATACCGACGCAAGTTCCCGCTCGACGACATCGGCAGCGGCGGCGAAGGCATCGCGCGCCGCCCCATGAACATGTGGCACGGCGCGCATCGACAGCGCATCCTGCGTCTTGCGCCCCGCACCGACGGCCACGATACCGCTGCCGGCGAGCCGATCGCGCAGGCTTGCGCCAACGGCCTGAAGAGCGGGCGACGCTCGCAAGGACAGCGCAGCCGGATCGAAGGCCGCCGGATTTCCCATCAATGCTTCGATCGTCAGCGCGGCGATGGCATCGGCCCAATCCAAGAGCCGCTCGGCACGTTTCAGAGCCATGGACGCCAGGCCCGTCGCGCAGGGGATGCCATTGACCAGCGACAGCCCTTCCTTGGCGCCGAGCTCCAACGGACCCAGATCCGCTGCAGCGAGCGCCTCGGCTCCGGTGACGATCCTGTCCCCCACCCGCGCGCGGCCGGAGCCGACCAGCACCAGAGCGATGTGCGCCATGTGGCTGAGATAGCCGACCGATCCCTTGGCCGGCACCACCGGCGTGACATCGGCATTGAGAAGGCGCACCAGGGCTTCGACCACCTGGAGCCTCACACCGGAATGCCCGAGCGCGTAATTGCTGACCGCCGTCGCCATGATCGCGCGCGTCTCGACGATACCGAGCGGGGCGCCGATGCCCGTGGCGTGGCTCATCAGGATGTTATGCGACAGTTGCCGTTGCAGCGGTCTGTCCACGACCACATCGCACAGGGCGCCGACGCCGGTGTTGACCCCATAGGCGCGAATGCCCCGATCGACGATCGCCTCGACAATCGCGCGGGCCTCCGTGATGCGCCGCTTCGCCGCATCTCCGAGAAGAAGGCGCGCGCCCTCGGCAACGGCGGCGACGTCGCGCCAGCCGAGATGGGTATCGACGACAATGGCGGTCATTCTGCCCTCAGGCTTGGAAGTTGCCGATGAACTGCCGGAAACGTTCGGAGTCGGAGTTGGTGAAGATGTCCTCCGGCGCGCCATCGGCCTCGACGACGCCCTCGTGCAGGAACATCACCCTGTCGGAGACGTTACGGGCAAAGGCCATTTCGTGGGTCACCACCAGCATGGTCCGCCCCTCTTCGGCCAACGACCGCATGACCTTCAAAACCTCGCCGACCAGTTCCGGGTCGAGCGCCGACGTGGGCTCGTCGAACAGTAGCGCCTTCGGCTGCATGGCCAGCGCCCGGGCAATGGCGGCGCGCTGCTGCTGACCGCCTGACAGGTGGGCGGGGTAATAATTGCGTCGCTCGGCGAGGCCGACCTTCTCGAGCAGCGCCTCCGCCTCGGCGATGCACTCCGCCTTGGGGCGCTTCAGGACATGCACCGGCCCTTCGATCAGGTTCTGGAGCACGGTCATGTGGGACCAGAGGTTGAAGCTCTGGAACACCATGGCGAGCTCGGAGCGGATGCGGTCGACCTGCTTGCGGTCGGCCGGCACCAGCGACCCCGCCCGGTTGCGCTTCATGGCGATGGCCTCGCCCGCCACCGTGATTTCGCCCTCGTCCGGCGTCTCCAAGAGGTTGATGCAGCGCAGGAAGGTGCTCTTGCCCGATCCGGAAGCGCCGAGGATCGAGATCACGTCTCCGTCATTGGCGTCGAGCGAAATGCCGCGCAAAACCTCGTGCTGACCGAAGGACTTGCGAATGTTGCGGACCGAAATTGCCGGTACCGGGGCGTCAGCCATGAACCTCTCCCTGGCGTCCGCCGCCGCTTGCCGGAACCGGCCGCTCCCTGAGGTGCGGCGACAGTCGGTATTCGACAAGAGCCATCAGGCGGACAATGATGAAATTGATCAGAAGATAGATCAGCGTCGCGACCAGGAACACCTCCATGGTGCGATAGGTCTGCGAAATCAGTCGCTGCGCCGTGCCGGTCACCTCCCAGACGGTGACGAGGCTGGCGAGCGCCGTCGATTTCACCATCAGGATGATCTCGGTGGAATAGGCCGGCAGCGCCTGCCGGATGGCGATCGGTGCGATGATGCGCCGGAACAGCAAGAGGCCGGACATGCCGGCCGCCCTGCCCGCCTCGATCTCGCGGGACGGCACGGCCTGCAAGCCGCCGCGCATGATCTCGGCCTGGTAGCCGGCGGTGCAAAGGGCCAGCGCCAGCACCGCGCAGGAGAAGGGATCGCGCAGCACCGGCCAGAACAGGCTGTGACGGACGGCCGGGAACTGGCCGAGGCCGTAGTAGATCAGGAACATCTGGATGAGCAGCGGCGAGCCGCGAAACACGAAGACGTAGGCGCGGGCAAAGGCCGACAGCACCAGCCCGCCGGACACCCGGCAATAGGTGATGCCGAGCGCAAAAAGCGCGCCGAGGCTGACCGAGCAGGCGAACAATCCCAGCGTCATCGGCACCGCTGCGACCAGCTTGACGAAGGTGGAGACGAGGAAGGCGACATCGAAATCCATGGTGCCCTCCCTAGTGCCGGCCGAGACTGTGGCGGAAGCTTCTGGCGACGCGTCGTTCGGCGAAGCCGAAGACGCGGTCGGACAGCGTCGTCAGCACCAGATAGAGCGCTCCGCCGACGATGAAGAACAGGAAATACTGCTTGGTGGAGCCGGCGGCGATCTGCGAGGTCCGCATCAGCTCGGCAAGTCCGGTCACCGACACCAGGGTCGAATCCTTGAGGCTGAGCTGCCAGACGTTGCCGAGGCCCGGCAGCGAGAAGCGCAGGATTTGCGGCACCAGGATGCGGCGGAAGCGCAGCATCGTGCCCATGCCGATCGAGCGGGCGGCATCGAGCTCGCCACGGGAGACGGCCTGATAGGCGCCGCGATAGACTTCCGCCTGGTAGGCACCGGAGATCAGGCCGACCGCTATGGCACCGGCCAGAAACGAGGGCAGCCCGAGAAACCCCTCGTAGTTGAGCCATTGCCCGACGGCCGTGACGGCCTGGGAACCGCCGAAATAAACCAGATAGATGATCAGAAGCTCAGGCGCGCCGCGAAATATGGTCGTGTAGGCGTCGCCGAGCCAGCGCGCCGGTCGCGAAGCCGACAGCTTGGCCGCCGCGACGATGGCGCCGAGCAGAGCCCCAATGCACAGCGAGGCGGCCGTGACCGCCAGCGTCATGCCCATGGCCCACAAAAGGATGCCACCCCGGCCATGCTCGCCGAAGCCGATCAGGTCAATCCACGACATCAAGGCTCTCCGTCGGGCGCTCCCGGACCCTTTAGCGGATCGTCTCCGCCATCACCAGTCCGGGAGCTTCCTGTCGCATCAGGGGGTGACGTCGACCTTGAGCCACTTCTCCGACAGCTTCTTCACGGTGCCGTCGGCGACAGCGGCCTTGATCGCCTCATCGAACAGCGCCTTCAGCTCCGGATCGGACTTGCGAATGCCAAGTCCCTCGCCCTCGCCCCAGATCGAACCGGTGATCTCCGGGCCTGTGAAGGCCAGATCGGCATTGTCGGCGCTGGCGAAGGCGCCAAGGAAATAGGTCGCATCATCGAAGCCGGCGTCGATGCGGCCGGCCGACAGGTCGAGATCGCGCTCGGCCGACGTCTTGTATTCCTTGATCTCGGCCACATCCTTGAAGTTGTCGTAGATGAAGCCGGCATAGACGGTCGACGCCTGGATGCCGATGATCTTGCCGGTCAGCGCCTTCTTGAGCGGCTCGATCGCATCGGCGCCATCCTTGGTGTTGGCGAGCTTGATCACCGAACCGGTGCCGGCAAGGTTGGCGAGCTCGCCGTCCTTGGGCGCAGCGAAAACGGCCGGCGTCGCGGCGTAGGGAACGGTGAAGTCGATCACTTCCTTCCGCTCCGGCGTGATCGACAGGGCGTCCATGATCACGTCGAACTTGCCTGCGTTGAGAGCGGTGATCATGCCGTCCCAATCCTGCGAGATCAGCGTGCACTTCAGCTTGGCATGGGCGCAAAGATACTCGGTGAGATCCGGCTCGAAACCGACGATCTTGCCGTTGGCGTCGGTCAGGTTCCAGGGCGCATAGGCGCCTTCGAGCGCGATGGTGACGTCCGTCCACTCCTTGGCCGATGCCGGCACGGCCAGCGCGGCGAACAAGGCGGATGCGGCAACAACACTGCGAAGGTTCATGGTGTTCTCCTCTGGTTTTGCGAAGCACTCCGGCTTCTTTTGAATGTCTTTTGCGGTACGGCGCACCAGACTCATATCACGCCCTGAGGCGGGCAAGCGCGGCTGCGAACGCCCGATCGATCGCGTCTTCCTCCGGATGGCGGCCATCCTCGACCAGCCAGCGGCCACCAATCATCACGTCGCGCACGACCGGTCCCAGCCCGCCGAAAATCCAGCGGTCGAGGATCGCGTCCCCCTGCACGGCGGCCAGATACGGCGACCGCCCGTCCAGCACCACCAGATCCGCGGGCGCCCCAACGGCCAGTCCCGACACGGCCACGCCTGCCGCCTGGCCACCACCTGCGAGCGCGCGGTCGAACAGCGTGCGACCAACCGAGGCTCCCGGACGGCCAGCCATCCGATTCCGCCGACGATCGCGCAGACGCTGACCGTACTCCAGAATCCGCAACTCATCGGCGACCGATGTCGCGACATGGCTGTCGGTCCCCACACCGAAACACCCGTCCGCGCCGAGAAAATCCGTGGCGGGGAAAATGCCGTCTCCGAGATCGGCCTCCGTCGTCGGGCAAAGACCGACGACGGCACCCGAGCCGGCGATCATGGCGACTTCGAGGTCGGTGACATGGGTCGCGTGAACGAGACACCAGCGCGCGTCGACATCGGCCATGTCATAGAGGCGCTCCACCGGACGCCGTCCCGAATGGGCGATGGATGCGGACACCTCCCGCTCCTGCTCGGCCACATGGATGTGGATGGGCGCGTGTTCCGGCACCGCTTTCACGATAGCCGCGATCTCGTCGCCGGTCACCGCTCGCAGCGAATGAAAGGCGAGACCGAGCCGTGCGCCGGCCGCCCGGCACGGCTCGACCAGGCCATGCAGCAAGGTCAGGAAGCCGTCGACGTCATGGATGAACCGGCGCTGGCCGGCGGTCGGCGCCGCGCCACCGAAGTCCGAATGCGCGTAGAACACCGGCAGCAGCGTCAAACCAATGCCGGAGAGTTCCGCTGCCCGCAGCATGGCCAGCGACATTTCCGCCGGCTCGGCATAAGGCCGGCCATCCGAACCGTGGTGGAGGTAATGGAACTCGGCAACACGCCCGAAGCCGCCTTTCAGCAGCTCCACCTGAAGCTTGGCCGCGATCGCCACGACGTCGTCGGGGGTCAGCAGCGACACCAGCCGATACATCTCCTCGCGCCAGGTCCAGAAGCTGTCGTCGCCTTGGCCGGCAACGTCGGTCAGGCCGGCCATGGCCCGCTGGAAGGCATGCGAATGAAGATTGGCGACCGCCGGAACGACCGGCCCGCCAAGCCGCCTGGCGCCACTCGCAACAGCGCCACGCTCGATGGACGAGATCCGTCCGTCGGCACCAACGGCGAAGATGACGTTCTCGGCCCAACCGTCCGCCAGCAAGGCTCTTTCGGCGAAAAGCAATTGATGGTTATCTGCTACCATCTTGTTCGCGAAACCTCACGCTTGTACATACAAGCACTGTAGAGGAAATTTCTTAGGCCGCAAGCCGAATCCGTTCGCCTCTGACTACTTTTGGGGAGTGCCTAGAAAATGAGCGACGTCAGCGAACGTCAAGGTGGGACTCCCCCGCACTATGCCATGGTCAAGCAGATGATTCTCGGCCGGATCGGCAGCGGCGAATGGCCCGCGCGACATCGCATTCCCTCGGAGAACGAGTTGGTCGCCAGCCTCGGTCTCAGCCGGATGACCATAAACCGGGCACTGCGCGAACTCGCGGCGGATGGCGTCCTGCTACGCATCCAGGGACTGGGGACCTTTGTCGCCGAAGGCAAGAGCCAGACCTCGGTGTTCAAGGTGCGCAACATTGCCGACGAGATTCGCGAGCGCGGCCACGCGCACGCGGCGCAGACGGTGATGAAGGACGAGGTGAAAGCGACGCCGGAGCTGGCCGACGAACTGGGCGTCGAGCTCGGCGCGCCGGTGTTCCATTCGCTGGTCATCCATCTCGAGAACGACATCCCGGCCCAACTCGAGGACAGATATGTCAATCCGGCCCTCGCGCCCGACTACCTTACGCAAGATTTCTCCGCCCGCACGCCCAACAGCTATCTGAGCGCCGTGGCCCCCTGGACAACGGTCGAACACACCGTCGAAGCCGTGCTGCCCGCCTCCTGGGAAGCAAAGCTGCTGGCCATCGCCCGAGGCGACCCCTGCCTGCTGATCCGCCGCCGCACCTTCTCCGGCGAACGGGTCGTCACCTCGGTCCGCCTGCTGATGCCCGGCGGGCGCAGCCGCATAGAGAGCCGGCAGACCGCCGGATCCTGATTGCGCGCCTCCACACGTCGACCATGACGCAGGCTCGGCCGTTTGCCGCCCCTCGCCCGGATCGCTGCGCCAGATTGCACGCAGGAGATGATTGAGGCAGGTTTCCACACCGCTTCTATTTCGTTGCATGAAACATAAATTAACAACCATGAAGATACGGTCCGGATGGCCTGCGGTGGAGCGGGCATGAAGCAAGGATCGACCGGATCGTGCCGGATCAACGAATCGTCGCGCTGGACGGCCTGCGGGGCACAGCGATCGCCTGCGTGATACTCGGCCATTTCGGCCCGGAGATACTGAGCGGCGCGGGGCCATTCGGCGTGTTGCTTTTCTTTGCGCTCTCCGGCCGGCTGATGTCAGACGTCCTTTTCATCGGCGGCATGAACTGGCGCGAGTTCGCCATACGGCGCTTGGCGAGACTTTACCCTGCCCTGCTGTTCTTTCTCGGCAGCATGTTTGTTATCGCCATGCCGCTCGGTCGCACCGACATTCTGTCCGACTGGTGGAGCTACCCGACCTTCAGCGTGAACCTAGTGGTGATCCTGGCAAACAGGTTTCCACCTTTCGATCATCTCTGGTCCGTCAGCGTGGAAGTTCAGGCCTACATCGCGCTGGCCTTGATCTCGGTGAGTGCCCCCGCCCGATTGCGGCCTACTGTATTGCTCGGCGGCGCTCTTTTCTGCTTCGGCAACGGGCTGATACGAACCTACCTCCTGCATCAGAATGGCTTTCTCGTTTACTGGCGGCCGGATGTTGCTGCCGCGACAGTCTTTGCGGCGGCCTTTCTGCGCTTGATCACGAAAGACGCGCGTCTGCCTTCGTGGACATCGCCGATTGCGTTCACGGCGGCCGCCGTCCTCATGCTCATTTCCGCGGAACCATGGATCACCGCAACGGTAAACGGCCTACTGCTGGCGTTGGTCGGCGCAACCGCGGAACGGTCGGCGACGAAGGCGCGCCGCATCTTCGAGAGTCGGCCGCTCGTCTTTCTCGGAACCATTTCCTATTCGCTTTACATCTGGCAGCAATTGTTCAAATACGCCTATGAGAGCGGTTTCCCAGGGTACATCGCCGTCCCTCTATGTATTGTGATCGCCGTCTTGAGCTACTATCGCGTCGAACGGCCCGGCAAGGCGGCCATTCTTGCGGCGTGGCACCGGCACGGCGCGCGCAACAAACCCGAGATGACCTCGCAGCATTGACACCCGCCTGCCGCGGTGCTTCTATCTTGTATAGACAAGATAGGGGATCATCATGCCGAGCAACACGCGCTATCGTGACGTTGAAATCCGCGCCCCCCGGGGCACGACGCTTCGGGCCAAGAGTTGGCTGACCGAGGCGCCGCTCCGCATGCTGATGAACAACCTCGATCCGGACGTCGCCGAAAACCCCAAGGAGCTGGTTGTCTATGGTGGTATCGGTCGCGCCGCTCGCGATTGGGAGTGCTTCGACGCCATCGTTCGCACGCTCGAACGCCTTGAGGATGACGAGACGCTGCTCATCCAGTCCGGCAAGCCGGTCGGCGTGTTCCGGACGCACAAGGATGCGCCGCGCGTCCTGATCGCCAACTCGAATCTGGTCCCCAACTGGGCGAACTGGCAACACTTCAACAAGCTCGATGCCGAGGGCTTGATGATGTACGGACAGATGACGGCCGGCTCGTGGATCTACATCGGCGCACAGGGCATCGTGCAGGGCACCTACGAAACCTTCGTGGAGGCCGGGCGCCAGCATTATGACGGCAACCTCAAGGGGCGGTGGGTGCTGACATCGGGCCTCGGCGGCATGGGTGGCGCACAGCCGCTCGCCGCCGTCATGGCCGGCGCCTGCGCGCTGGTCATCGAGTGCCAGCAGTCGCGCATCGATTTCCGCCTGCGGACCCGCTACGTCGACAAGCAGGCCAGGGACCTCGACGATGCGCTGCGGCTGATCGCCGAACATACGGCAAAGGGTGAGGCCGTCTCCATCGCCCTTCTCGGCAATGCCGCCGACGTGCTGCCGGAGCTGGTTCGTCGCGGCGTGCGTCCCGATCTCGTCACCGACCAGACCTCGGCCCACGATCCGCTCAACGGCTACCTGCCATCCGGCTGGACCTGGGACGAGTATCGCGCCCGCGCCAAGGTCGAGCCAGACGTGGTGATCGCCGCCGCCACCGCGTCGATGCGAGAACATGTCCGCGCCATGCTCGACTTCCAGACGCTCGGCGTGCCCGTCTTCGACTATGGCAACAACATCCGTCAGCGCGCCTTCGACGCCGGCGAAAAGAACGCCTTCGCCTTCCCCGGCTTCGTGCCGGCTTACATCCGGCCGCTGTTCTGCCGGGGCATCGGCCCGTTCCGCTGGGCGGCGCTGTCCGGCGATCCGGCCGACATCGCGGCGACCGACGCCAAGGTGAAGGAGCTGCTGCCCGACAATCCGCACCTTCACAACTGGCTCGACATGGCCGCCGAACGCATCGCCTTCCAGGGATTGCCCGCCCGCATCTGCTGGGTCGGCCTCGGTGCTCGCGCCCGCCTCGGCCTCGCCTTCAACGAGATGGTCCGGCAGGGCATCGTCAAGGCGCCCATCGTCATCGGCCGCGACCACCTCGACAGCGGTTCGGTCGCATCTCCCAACCGCGAGACGGAAGCGATGCGGGATGGGTCCGACGCCGTTTCCGACTGGCCGCTGCTCAACGCGCTGCTCAACACCGCCTCCGGCGCCACCTGGGTGTCGCTGCATCACGGCGGCGGCGTCGGCATGGGCTTCTCGCAGCATGCAGGCATGGTGATCGTCTGCGACGGCAGCGAGGACGCCGACCGGCGTATCGCCCGCGTACTTCACAACGACCCGGCGACCGGCGTCATGCGCCATGCCGACGCCGGCTACGACATCGCCATCGAGTGCGCCCGTGAAAAGGAACTCGACCTGCCGATGCTCGGCAAATGAGTCTCCGGCTCCTGACGGCGGCCGACTTTCGCCGCCTGCCCTGGCAGAACGGCCGAGGTACGACGCTGGAGCTCGTTCGCCATGACGATGCGACGGGCGCCCTGCTCTGGCGTCTGTCGGTCGCCGACGTCGTCGAGCCCGGCCCCTTCTCGCCGCTTCCCGGCATAGACAGGATGATCACCTTGATCGACGGCGACGGCTTCGACCTCGATTTCGGCGGAGCGCGACCGGGGGTGGCGCTGCGGCCATTCGAGCCGTTGGCCTTCTCCGGCGACTGGCGGACGACCGCCACCGCCGTTCACGGCCCTTCGCGCGATTTCAACGTGATGACGGCACGCGGAAAGCTCGCCGCCGAGGTCGAAGTGGCTGGGACCGTGCTTCCCCCTGCCGAGCTCACCTACGTCTACGCCGGGCATGGCGGCGTCACGGTCACCGCCGGCGACAGGACCGTCCGGGCCAAGGCGGGCGAGCTGATCGAATGCCGGGAAAGCGAGCCAATATGCGTGGAAGCCGACGCGCCGGCAGCCATCCTGGCCGTTCGTCTTCGCCGTATCGACGGGGTGGCGATGCCAAGCAAATGACCGGCGCCATGCGTATTGGCACGAAGACGTTACTCGCGGCATGGATGCTGGAATTTGTCATACATGAGTGTTAGGGGAAGCTGACTTCAGCGGTGTTCCGGCACCGGACAGTTCGACAACAGCACGGGCGCCGAGCCATGAGCGACAAGACCAAGATCGTCATCACCTCCGACCACACCGGTATCGACCTCAGGAAGGCCGTCGTCGCCCATCTTGAGGCGCGCGGATTTGCGGTCGAGGACGTCGGTCCGACGTCGACCGAGAGCACCGACTACCCCAAGTGGGGTGAGAAGGCGGCGCGGGTGGTGCTGGCAGGCGGCGCGCAGCTCGGCATCGCCATCTGCGGCACCGGCTTCGGCATTTCGCTCGCCGCCAACAAACTGAAGGGCATCCGCTGCGTCGTCTGCTCGGAGCCCTACACCGCCAAGCTGTCGCGCCAGCACAACAACGCCAACATGCTGGCCTTCGGTGCCCGCGTGGTCGGCCAGGATCTCGCGCTGATGATCGTCGACGAGTTCCTCAATGCCGAGTTCGAAGGCGGGCGTCACGCGCGCCGCGTCGGCATGATTTCCGAGCTTGAAGCGGGCCATTCGGTCTGCTGATAGGGCGTGGCCGCCGTTCTCCCGATTGGCGGCCGGCCGGGAGGAGACAAGGGCGTTCGGACCTAGCGTTCGAACGCCCTTCTTGCATCCGGACGCGTTCAGACCGCCCGCCGTTCAGAACGCGGGATCAGCATTCGAACCAGGCGATAGCCCAGCAGCAGGATCACCAGTCCGATGTGGACGGCCTGCGTGGGATCGAGCACCTTGGTCGCCAAGAGGTAGTGAACGGCCGCGAGCGATACGGCCACGTAGACGAGACGGTGCAGCCGCCGCCAGTTCTTGCCCAGCCGGCGGATCGACAGCCGGTTGGAGGTCGCCGCCAGCGGGACCAGCAGCACCAATGCGGCAAAGCCCAAGGTGATGAATGGCCGCCTGACGATGTCGGGAACGATCGTGCTCCAGATGAGGCCACGATCGAGCGTCAGGTAGACGCTGAAGTGCATCGCCGCGTACCAGAAGGCGAGCAGACCGAGGGCACGCCGGAAGCGCAGGAGATTGACACCCGCCAGCTGACGGAGCGGCGTGATGGCGAGCGTCAGGATGAGAAAGCGCAGCGCCCACAGGCCGAGCGTCTGCTCGAAGGCACGAACCGGATCGGCCCCGAGGCCACCCGTTGCCCCGAGCCAGAAGCTTGAGACCGCCGGAATGAACCCGACGACGTAGATGCCCCAGCCTGCGACCTTATCGACAAAGGCCGATCGCCCCGCCGCCATCAGTAATTGGCCTTGAGGTCCATGCCGGCATAGAGGCTCGCCACCTCGTCGGCATAGCCGTTGAACATCAGCGTCGGGCGTCGGCCCGAGCCGAAGAAGCCGCCTTGGCCGATGCGCCGCTCGGTTGCCTGGCTCCAGCGCGGATGGTCCACCTCGGGATTGACGTTGGCATAAAAGCCGTACTCGCTCGCTTGCAGCGAGTTCCAGGAGTTCGGCGGCTGCTGTTCCACCAGCGAAATGCGCACGATCGACTTGATGCCCTTGAAGCCATACTTCCAGGGCACCACGAGACGAATGGGTGCGCCGTTCTGGTTGGGAAGCGTTTCGCCGTAGAGACCGACCGCCAGGATGGCAAGCGGATGCATCGCCTCGTCGAGACGGAGGCCCTCGACATAGGGCCACGGCATGGGCTGGAAGTAACCGGATTGTCCCGGCATTTCCTCGGGTCGAACCACCGTCTCGAAAGCCACGAACTTGGCCGAGCCCAGCGGTTCCACCTTGTCGAGAAGCGCCTTCAGGGGAAAGCCGTTCCAGGGGATCACCATCGACCACGCCTCGACGCAGCGCATGCGATAGATCCGCTCCTCGATGGGCAGCTCGGCGATCAGCTTGTCGACGTCGAAGGTTTGCGGCTTGCCGACCAAACCGTCGACGGTGATCGTCCACGGCCTCGGCTTGAAGTCGCCGGACCGGCGCGACGGATCGGCCTTGTCGGTGCCGAACTCATAGAAGTTGTTGTAGGTGGTGACATCCTCGCGCGGCGTCAGCGGCTCGTCCACCTTGTAGGGACCGGGCACCGTCTTCAGCGGCATGGTGGCCGGCGCCTCGGCGCGAGCCCCACCGGCACCGAGCGCCAGCCCTGCCCCCGCCACAAGCCCCATGAACTCTCGGCGGCGAAGATAAACCGAACGCGGCGTGATCTCGGACGACGGAATGGCGGGCGGACGATAGGTGGGCATGGCATTCCTCCGGCGGCTCGCGGATGCTGCACTTTGGAGGCATTCTCGAATGAGCCGACGGGAATGAAAAGCCACTATTTCGTGTAAAGCGCCAAAAGGTCGGCGCCGCGCAGCACGGCGCCGACCCTCATGGTCACGCGACGACGATCACTCGGCGGCGGCGGCCACCGGGGACGACGCGGCGTTCAGGGCCTGGTCGAGATCGGCGATGATGTCGTCGGGATGCTCGATGCCGATCGACAGACGCACGTAGCCGGGCGTGACGCCGGTCTTCAGCTGTTCCTCGGCGGTCAACTGCGAGTGCGTGGTCGAAGCCGGGTGAATGGCAAGCGAACGGGCGTCGCCGATGTTGGCCACATGGTAGAGAAGTTCCAGCGCATCGATGAACTTGCGTCCGGCCTCGACGCCGCCCTTCAGCTCAAAACCGACCAGCGCACCGTAACCGCCCTCGAGATAGGTGTCGGCACGGCGCCGGAACTCACCATCCTGCAGCTTCGGATAGATGACGCGCGTCACACCCGGATGGTTCGCCAGATAGTCGGCCACCTTCTCGGCATTCGCCACGTGCTGGCGGATCCGGAGCGGCAGCGTTTCAAGCCCCTGGATCAGCTGGAAAGCGTTGAACGGCGACAGTGCCGCGCCGACGTCGCGCAACAGCTTGACGCGGACGCGCAGCGCAAAAGCGATCGGTCCGAGCGGCTTGGCCGCCTCGGCCCAGACGGCGCCGTGATAGGCCGGGTCGGGCGTGTTGAGCAGCGGTTGACACTCCGGGAACTTGTCCCACTCGAAATTGCCGCCATCGACGATCAGACCGCCGATCGAGGTACCATGACCGCCGATATACTTGGTGGCCGAGTAAACCACGACAGCGGCACCATGCTTGAACGGCTTGGACAGCAGGGGCGCCGCCGTGTTGTCGATGATCAGCGGGATACCCAGGGGCCGGCCGATGTCGGCAACCTCTTTCACCGGAAAAACGTTGAGTTTCGGATTGGGCAGCAGTTCGGCGTAGTAGGCCCGCGTACGATCATCGGTCGCCTTGCGGAAGTTCTCGGGATCGGTCGGATCGACGAAGCGGACCTCGATGCCGAACTGGCTGAGCGTGTCGGCGAGAAGCGCCCACGTACCGCCGTAGAGATCGGTCGAGGACACGATGTTGTCGCCCGCCGACGCCAGATTGAGGATGGCGAAGGTGGTGGCAGCCTGCCCGGAGGACACGGCTACGGCAGCGGCACCGCCTTCGAGAGCTGCGATGCGGGTTTCGAGCGCATCCTGCGTCGGATTGCCCAGCCGGGTGTAGATGAAGCCGAGCTCCTGGAGACCGAACAGACGGGCCGCATGGCCCGCATCCTGGAACTGGTAGGACGTCGTCTGGTGGATCGGCACCGCGACGGAGCCAGTGGAGGGATCGGCACGAAAACTGCCGCCGTGAAGGGCAAGGGTTTCAGGATGCAGCGACTTGCTCATGGTATTGGCTCCCAGCTCGATCATTCGGCGCTCGCCTCGGCGCCCAGGACGGCCTGGAGAAGGATTTCTCACTCCCTGCCCCGCCGTCGAAAATCATTCCAGCACGTCCCGGCCAATGGCGACAGTTCTGGAATTTCTTTGCGCGACCAGGAAAGGCAATATCCATCCTCGAACGGGTTCATTTCGGGAGGGTCTTTCCAAAACCCGCGCACCGGCTTTCAGCGAAGACAAACTGCCAGGAGACGCCGTCAAATCGGCAACCTGCGACGCATTGGAAGATCCGGGCATAGGCGCTGATCGTAAAGCACCTCCCGGAAGCAAAATTTCATTGTCTTTGACAACGAAGATTACGGAAATTCGGGATCGATGACCGTATTTGCTCTGTTAACATATTCCACACGGAGAATACGTATTAAGCTATACACGCACCACCACGCAAATGAACCTTGCAATACAGATGAAAATGTTGGATTGGTTGTAATGTGAAAATCAGAAATGCTTTTATGCGAGGAAGGGTTGCAGTCGAATCGTTCGAGACCCTTCACACTGAGGAATTGCGGGGCTTAGTAAATCGTCTTGGTCGCCAGCGTTCAACTCGACGAAAGACGGCGCACCCGGCAGATTGATACGAATGGTCGCGATATGGGAGAAATAATGGTGGTTCGATTCCGGCCTTTGCAGCCGCCAGACGCTTGGTCTGTGGCGGACGGGCAATTCGCCGGATCCATCGGATAACCCATTGTTTCCGAGGGAGCACTCGATCTTGACCTCCGATCGGGAGAGTGACGAACGCCAGGACCCGGATGCCGGATATGTCGCATCGGGTAGCACTGACAGAGCAAGCGAGCTCCTGGCCCGCCAGCTTGCCGATGCCACGCACCCGGACGGACAGGTCGACATCGCGGCGCTGCTGAAGGCCATCGGATCGACCTACGAAACCTATCAGCCGGCTCGCCACCAAGCGGTCGATGCAACCGGTGCGTTGAATGTCCGGTCAACCGACAAGAGCTCTCGCGTGAATGCCGCGCTCGACGCCGCGACGGAAGGCATTGCCGTCTTCGACGCCGAGGACCGGATCATTCTCTGGAATCGTCGCTACGTCGAGTTTTACCCGGAGCTCGACGGTTTCCTCGTCGAAGGGCTCACATTCGAATCCATGCTGCGCCACGGCCTCGAACGCGGCGCCTACGTCGACGCGCGCGGTCGCGAGGAAGAGTGGCTCAAGGCCCGCCTCGAACGACACGCGCTCTCCAACAGCGCCGAGGAGCAACACCGGGCAGATGGACGCTGGATCCGCGTGGAAGAGCGGCGGACGGCGGATGGCGGGCGGGTCGGCATTCGCATCGACGTGAGCGATTTCAAGCGAAGGGAAGCGGCATCGCGGCTGCTGTTCGAGGACAGCCCGGTTCCCATGTATCTGTTCGACTTCGAGACCTTGCGCTTTCTGGCCGTCAACCGCGCCGCCATCGCCCATTACGGCTACACGGTCCACCAGTTCATGAACATGGGCGTGCTGGACATCCGCCCGCAACGGGTCAGGGCCGAGGCGCTCGTGTCGATCCGCAACTGGATCGACACGCAAAGCGGCGACCGGCTGTTCCGGCATGTCAAGGCCGACGGCACCGAGATCGACGTCGAGGTTTTCACCCGGCGGCAGATCCACAATGGCCGTCAGGCGGTCCTGGTGACGGCGATCGACGTCACGGAACGCAAGCGGGCGACCGACGAGCTGGAAGCGACGCGGGAGTTTCTAGATACGATCATCGAGAATGTGCCGGCGGCGGTGTTCGCCAAGGACCCATTCAGCCGGAACTACATCCTGCTCAACCGGGCGGGCGAGCTGCTGTTCGGCTGCCCGCGCGATGCCTTCGTCGGCAAGAATGCCCGCCAGATCTTTGGTGAGCGGGTGGCCGCTGCGGCCGAAGCGGAGGAAGACGAGCTTCTGTCGGGCAGCGTCAGGCAGCTGACCGCCTCCGAAACCATATCGACACCCAATGGAACGCGGCTGCTGACGGTCACGCGCATTGTGGTCCGCAACCCCGACGGCTCGCCGCGCTTCATCGTCGGCGTGACGATGGACGTGACCGAGAAGCGGCGTGCGGAGGAGCGCATCGCCTATCTCTCACAACATGACGGCCTGACCGGCCTGCCTAACCGTGACGCGATGATGGTTCGCCTCGCCGACGGCATCTTTGCCGCCACGGCAACACAGGCGCGCTTCGGCCTGCTTTGCATCGACATCGACCGCTTCAAGACACTCAACGACCTCTACGGCCATGCCGTGGCCGATCAGGTGTTGCAGGAGGCGGCCCGGCGCCTCGTCGATATCGCTGGCGATGGCCTGGTGTTCAGGCCGGGTGGCAACGAGTTCGTGCTGATCTCCAACGATCCCGACCAACCAAACGCGTCGCGCCGACTGGCCGCACTGGCCCAAACCGTCTTTTCGTCCGACATCGTCATCGACGACAAGGCCATCCGCGTCGGCATCAGCGTCGGAATCGCCACCTATCCGCTCGACGGCGACAGCGGGTCCCTTCTGCTCGCCAATGCGGGCGCCGCCCTCTATCACGTCAAGTCCGAGGCGCGCGGGCAGATCCGCGTCTACGAATCCAAGGCGGACCAGGTCATTCGCGACCGCTGGGTGCTGCAAGCCGACCTCGGCCATGCCTTGCGCAACGGCGAACTGTCCCTACACTTCCAGCCCCAAGCGGAGATCAACGGACGCATCTTCGGTTTTGAGGCGCTGATGCGCTGGACGCATCCGACCCGCGGCGCCATCTCGCCCGATGCCTTCATTCCGCTGGCCGAAGAATCCAACCTCATCCTCGACATGTCCGCCTGGGTGCTCAAGGAAGCCTGCCGTACGGCGGCTGGCTGGACACACCCGCTCACCGTCGCCGTCAACCTGTCGCCCATCCAGTTCCAGCACGGCGAGCTGCCGCTCCTCATCCAGCAGACGCTGATCGACACCGGCCTCCCACCGTCCCGCCTCGAACTGGAGATCACCGAGGGTATCCTGCTCGGCGACTTTGCCCACATCGTCGGTTTGTTGAGACGAATCAAAGCCATGGGCGTGCGTATCGCCATGGACGACTTCGGTACCGGCTACTCGTCGCTCTCCTACCTGCAGGCCTTCCCCTTCGACAAGATCAAGATCGACAAGAGTTTCGTTCAATCCATCGGGCGCACGGAACAGGCGACGACGATCATCAGAGCCGTCATTGGCCTATGCCGGGGCCTCGGCATTCCCGTCATCGCCGAAGGTGTGGAGACCGAGGAGCAGAGAAGCTTCCTTGCCCAGGAACACTGCACGGAAATCCAGGGCTACATCATCGGCCGACCGGCGCCGATCCAGGTCTACAGCAAGGTCGTCGACAGCTTGGCGCCAGCCAGTACGACCTGAGCCGTTCAGGCAAGCGCCCTGCCCGGCAGTTCGGCAACCAAGGCGTCGATGGACGCCCGAACGCGCGCCGGCAGATGGGGCGCCTTCGGCCAGATGGCGTGAATGTCGGAGCGTTGCCTCTCCGTCGCCGACGCGAGCAAGCGGACAAGACGACCCTCGTCGATCGCGTCTTGCACCAGCCAGCAAGGCAGGTAGGCGATGCCGAAGCCGGACAGTGCCGCTTCGGTGATGGTCTCGATATCGTCGGCTCCGATGCGCCCGTCGACCACCAACTCGTGCAGGCTGCCGCTCTCGTCGGTAAAGCGCCAATGTTCGTTGCGCCCCTGGCGCCGATAAACGATGCAATCATGTCCCGCCAGATCATCGAGGCCAGCGGGCGATCCGCGGCCTTCCAGATAGCCCGGAGCTGCCACCAGCATCATCCTCTGCCGCATCAGAAGGCGTGCCATGAGGCTGCCGCTATCGCCGATCGGACCGGAACGAACCGCGAGATCGAACCCCTCGTCCACCAGATCGACGGGCCGATCGGTAAAGTCGATTTCCAGCGACAGGCCCTGATGCCGCCGGGCGAGTGCCAGAAGAATCGGCGCGACGCAGCGCCTGCCGAAGGAGAGAGGTACCGACACCCGCAAGCGGCCGCTCACGACCTGTCTGCCCGTCTCGATCACCGCCCGGCCGGCGCGAATTTCTGCCAACGCCCGCCGGCAGTGATGAAAGAACGCCTCGCCATCCTCGGTAAGGTTTTGGAGTCGCGTCGTGCGATGAAACAGGCGCACGCCGAGCCGCGCCTCCAGCCGGGCGACCGCCTTGCCGACCGCCGACCGGGTCAGATGGAGGCGAACCGCTCCTGCGGAAAAGCCGCCAGCCTCGGCCGCTTCCACAAAGATCGCAATGTCGTCCAGGGAGTCGCGCATGTCTGCCTCTGTAGAACCACAGGAACCAAATAGCGGACAACTCGTCGCCACCGGCGCCCACGAAGCTACGATAGTCTGTTGGTCATCAATCGCAATCCCCAGACCTCCGGGAAGGATCGAGCATGACCTCGACAATTCGTCATTGGCGACAAGCCGGCGTTGGCCGCGCCAGCCTGAGCTTCGTCACGGCGCCCAAACCGATCCCTTATGCCGGCGAGGTGCTCGTGAAGGTGACGGCGGTTTCGCTCAACTATCGCGACAAGCTGGTGCTTGAAGGCAGCGTGGGCCTCACGCCACGGGACCCGATCATTCCGGCGACCGATTTCGCCGGCATCGTCGAGGATGTCGGCGACGGCGTCACCAACCTCCGGCGCGGCGACCGCGTGGTGAGCACCATCGCCCCGGAATGGTGCGACGGAACCGTACCGACGCCCTATCTGCCGCTTGCACCGAGTTTCCGCAGCTCGGTAACGCCCGGCGCCCTCGCCGAGTACGTCGTGCGGCCCGCACATGCGTTGGCAAGATCTCCTTCGACCCTCGATGACGTCGAGGCATCGACGTTGCCAATTGCTGCGTTAACGGCCTGGTACGCGCTGGTCGAGCGTGGCCGCCTCAAGCCGGGCGACAGCGTGTTGATCCACGGAACCGGCGGAGTCGCCTTGTTCGGCCTGCAGTTCTCCAAGCTGGCCGGGGCCAGCGTCATCATCACCTCGTCGTTCGACGGCAAGCTTGCCGCGGCCCAACGGCTCGGAGCCGACCATCTCCTCAAGCGCGACACACCGGACCTCGCCTCCGAGGTGAGACGATTGACGGGCGGCCGTGGCGCCGATCACGTGCTGGAGACCATCGGTGGAGGCAACTTTGCACTGTCGCTTGATGCCGCGGCACCGGGCGGTCGCATCTCGCTGGTCGGCCAGATCGCCGGCAGCGATCTCACCGGCAACGGACTGCATCTCGCCCGCAAGCGCCTCGTCGTCGAGGGGATCGCCGTCGGCCACCGTCGTGCCTATGACGACATGCTGCGCGCCATCGATACCGCCCACCTGAAGCCAGTGATCGACAGCCGGTATCCTCTTGCCGACCTGCCCGCCGCTCTCGACCGGCTCGACGAAGGTCCGTTCGGCAAGATCGTCATCGAGCTGGCCTGACACCCTCGCCCTTTCCCGTTGTGTCGGCCAGCGCTGGCGCTTAGGTTGCGCCCAAGGCCGCGTCCGCCCACAAGGACTGCCGGCAGACGGGAGAAACGCAATGGAGAACTTCACCTTCCTTAACCCGACGAAAATCGTCTTCGGCCGGGACAGCGAAACGTCGGTCGGCGTTGAAACCGCACGCTTTAGCCGCAAGATCCTGCTGCACTACGGCGGCGGATCCATCAAGGCGTCCGGCCTCTACGACCGCGTCTGCGCTTCGCTCAAGGCGGCCGGTGTCGAGTGGGTCGAGCTCAGTGGCGTCAAGCCCAATCCCCGGCTCTCGCTGGTCCACGAAGGCGTGCGCCTGTGCAAGCAGCACGGGCTGGGCTTCATCCTGGCAGTCGGTGGCGGCAGTGCCATCGACTCGGCCAAGGCGATCGCCATGGGCGCCGTCATCAACGGCGACGTCTGGGACTTCTATGTCGGCAAGGGCACGCCCACGGACGCGCTCCCCATCGGCACGGTCCTGACCATTCCGGCCGCCGGTTCGGAATCGAGCGACGGCACTGTGATCACCAATGAGGACGGCTGGTTGAAGCGCGCCGTCGGCGGTCCCTTCCTTTACCCGCGCTTTTCGATCCTCAACCCTGCCCTCTGCGTTACCCTGCCCCCCTTCCAGGTGGCTTGCGGCGCCGCGGACATCATCGCGCACCTGATGGAGCGCTATTTCACCAACGTGACGAACGTCGCCTTCACCGATCGCCTGATCGAGGCGACCATGAAGACGGTGATCGCGCAGGCACCGAAGGTGCTGGCCAATCCGGACGACTATGACGCCTGGTCGGAACTGATGTGGGCCGGCACAATCGCCCATAACAACCTGCTCAACACCGGCCGCGTCGGCGACTGGGCCTCGCACGACATCGAACATGAAGTGTCCGGCATTTATGACGTCGCCCACGGCGCCGGTCTCGCCGTCGTCTTTCCGGCCTGGATGAAACACGTCCTTCACCACGACGTCGACCGCTTCGTGCAGTGGGCCGTGCGGGTCTGGAATGTCGAGCTCGACGTATTCGACAAGGAAGCGACCGCCCGCGAGGGCATTGCCCGCCTCGAAGCGTTCTTCCACAAGATCGGCCTCGGCACGACGCTTGCCTCGCTCGGCATCCACGACGACCGTATCGAGGAAATGGCGAAAAAGGGAACCGACGACAACCGCCGCACGCTCGGCAACTTCGTCAAGCTCGACAGCCGCGCCGTCGCGGACATCCTGCGCCTCGCACGATGAGCGTCCGGCGGCGGGGAGCTATCCTTCCCGCCGTCGCACCGACCAGACAACGAACCAGGGCGGACAGAGACCGCCGGCAATCCGCCCCTCCTGCCATATCGGCTTGCCCCTCAGGGGAGCAGGCAGAGGCGCGTGGCGCGAGGCGAGGTTGAGGGTCAGCATGAGATCCCTTGCCTCCCCTTCCCACGTGACACGGACGACGCCGTCGTCCACATGCCACGCACCGGCGCGCCGAATGCCGGGAATGAGCGGCACGATCTCCCGTCGGCGGACCCGCAAGATGGCTCGATACCAATCGAGCATGCGGGCGTGACGGGACAGGCGTTGCTCATTCCAGTCGAGCCGGGCGGCGGCGAATGTGGCGGGATCGAAGGGATCGAACAGATCTTCCGGATCGACCGCGAACGCGGCAATCCGCCCGTCCCGCACAGCCGAGGCGAACACCGGCGCCAGATCGGAGAAGAACGGAAACGGCGTTCCGGCCGCCCATTCCTCGCCCTGGAACAGCATCGGAATCTGCGGGGCCAAAAGGACTGCCGCCGCAGCGGCCCGCACGGCGGCCGGCGGCGCCAACATGCCGATGCGGTCGCCGCGCGCGCGATTTCCTATCTGGTCATGGTTCTGCAGGAACGAAACGAAGGCCACCGGCGAAACGGAAACCGTCGTCTCCTCCTCGTCGCAGGACAGCCCCCCTTCGGCCAGAGCCCGGGCGAGAATATCCGGCCGCCCCGCGTAGTCGGCATAGTCCTTGTCAGCCTCGCCGGTGATGGCGGTGTGCAGCGCGTGATGAAGATCGTCGTTCCACTGGCCGTCGAACAAGCCTGCCGGCGACATCCGTTCGACTTCCAGCCTAGCGCTCTCCAAAACGAGATGGATCTTCCGGTCGCCGGCCGCTGCCCGCGCCGTTTCCGCTATGGCGGTGAGCAGATGGTCCGGGTCCGTGTCGCGGATTTCGTGAGCAGCGTCGATGCGAAGTCCGTCGAGATGAAACTCGCCGATCCACATGCGGACATTGGCGAGCACGAGGTCGCGCATGGACGTTCCCTCGCGCGGATCATAGTCGATGGCTTCGCCCCAAGGCGTCGCGTGCCGATCGGTATGGGCGGGGGCCAGGAGCGGCAGGTAGTTCCCCTCGGGGCCGAAGTGGTTGTAGACGACGTCGAGCAGCACGGCGAGACCGAGCGCGTGGGCCTGATCGACGAAAGACTTGAGATCGTCCGGCCGGCCGTAGCGGCTGTCCGGCGCAAACAGCAGCACCCCATCGTACCCCCAGCTCCAACGGCCGGGAAAATCGCCGATCGGCATGATCTCGATGACGGTGACGCCGAGCGATTTCAGGTAGGGAAGCCGAGCGGCGGCGGCACGAAAGCTGCCCTCGGGCGTGAACGTGCCGACATGCAGCTCATAGACGACCGCTTCGTGCCATGAAAGACCGCGCCATCCAGTGTCGGACCAGTGAAAGGAATCCGGGATGACGATCTCGCTCGGCCCGTGCACGTCCTCGGGTTGAAAGCGGCTGGCCGGATCGGGCACGAAGGCACCATCCGGCAACTGGAAGCGATAGCGCGTTCCCGCCGGGGCGGCGGCCGTCAGTGTGAACCAGCCACCCGATCCCCTCGCCATCGGCAAGGGCTTGCGGCCCTCGATCGCCAGGAACATGGCCTTCTGCTCGGGCGCCCAAAGCCGGAAGCGGACGAGCCCCGCCTGAGGCACGGGGCCGAATTCCGCCGCCCCGTGATCGTCGGCGGCAGTCACGTGCGCCACCGGTGTCGACATGTCCATCCTGGCGTCTCCCGCAAGGCGGTTGCCGGAACCATCGCTCGGCAAAGCCATTGTGGCCGGGGAGAGCCATGCAAGCAACCGGCCAGAGCCGGCATTTTAGAGATCCAGCCCCTCCAACCGCTGCCGCGCGCGCAGACGCTCGCGATGCAACGAGTAGAGCCCGCTCGCCACGATCAACGACGCGCCGATGGTGGTGGTCAATCCGGGAATGATGTTCCAGACCATGTAGGAGACGGCGGTGGCCGAAATCATTTGCACGTAGCTGAAGGGGGCGAGCAGCGATGCGGCGGCCATGCGATAGGCGAACACGCAGCAGATCTGCCCCAAGGCGAAGAACAGGCCACCGGCGAGGCCGAAGACGACCTCGTGCCAGGACGTATCCCCAATCTCCGGCCAGACCAGCGCCGTCGTCACGGTTACGCCGATAAGCGACGTCCAGACCATCATCGTTTCGGCGCTGTCGCGAACGGCCTTGCGCGTCAGAATGGTCGAAAAGGCGCCGACGAAGGCGGCGACCAGCGTGAAAATGGACGCGTAGTGAAAACTCGACGTTCCCGGCTGGACGATGACCAGCACGCCCAGGAACCCGACGAGCGCGGCCAGCCAGCGCCGTGCGCCGACGACCTCGCCGAGAAAGACGATCGACAGCGCCATCACGAACACCGGCGAAACGAAGGCGATCGCCGTCGCGTCTGGAATGTTCTGATGCTGAAGGCCGAGCAGGAACAGAATGGTGCCGCAGATCGCCGTCAATCCGCGCAAGATGTTGAGCCAGGGGTGCACAGGCCGGAACACGGCCCTCCCCTCGCGACGCAGGGCGAACGGGACGGCGACAAGGGCATAGGTGAGGTTGCGCCACCAGGCGATCTTCTCGGCGCTCGCCTCATGCTGGATGAACTTGGCGCCGACGTCGCAGGCCGCGAACAGCAGCGTCGACACAACGATCAGGGAGATGGCGAGCAAGATCTGCTCGTTGACGCGCGACAGCCCGACGTCAACCGGCGGGGACATGGTCTGGGAGGTCACCTTGATCTGCCTGAAATGAGAGCCGGCGGATAGGCGAAACCGGCTCGGGTTGGCTCAGTCGCCGACCTTTGGATGAAACGATTTTGAGGCAAAGACAAGGCAGCGTCGAAAAGTACGACAAAAAATTCTTGGTTGTGGCGAAACGGCATGAACGCGCGGTAAACGAGAGCGGTTGGAGAAACTCACCCGGCCTCCCCTCGGCGAGCGAACATAGAGCGTGTCGATCAGGACAAGTAGCTCGAAAGCTTCAGGCTGGCGATGTTGCCGATGGCGGCATAGGCCGCTTGCAGCTGAGTCTCGTAGGCCGACATTCTCGCGGCCACGACCGCGATATCCACGCCACTGAGGCTGGTGGCGAGATCGCCGGCAAAATCCTGATAGTTTTCCTGGTCGCTGATCGCCGTCTTCAGGGCCGAGGCGTTGAGGGAAAGGCGGGTCTGCACCGTGGCAAGGCCGCTGATCGCTTCGTCGAGCAGGCCGCTCGCCTCGGTGAGCGCATCGCTGTCGGTGGCGCCGGAGGCGACCAGCGACAAGGCCCTCAGCGCCTTCTCGAAGTTCTCGTTGTCGGCCGTGACGCCATAGGACACCGTCTGCTCGGAGGACACCTTCACGGAGGTCACGGCATCGTCGCCCTGGTAGTAGCCAGTGTCGGAGGACGACGGTGACGTCGCCGACGCGAGACTGTCCAGATCGACGGGCGGCCGGTCAACGGCACTGCCCGCGAAGAGATAGCGGCCGCCAAGCTGCGTGTTCATCAGCGAGGCGAGACTCTCCAGCATCTCCTCGGCGGTGACTTGCAACTCGTCCGTGCCGCTTGAAGTCGCCGAGAAGGACGACAGCGTCGCCTTCATGCTGGTGATCTGGTCGATGATGCTGTCGACGGCATCGTACATGGCTTCCACGCGGGTGCTGGCCGTGTTCGCCGCCTCGGCGTAGGACTTCGACATCGACACCGACGACTGCAGCGACACGACCGAGCCTGCCTTGTTGCCCAGACCGCCATAGTTGTCGGAAATCTGGCCGGATGCCTGCTGAAGCGTCGCTTCCGCCTGCTTTGCCTGAACCTTCAGCGCCGCCTGCAAAAGGCGATCGGACGCCGCAAAGGTGGCAACACGCATTCCCATCGGCGGTTCTCCCGGTTTCAGGCCGACTTGGCAGCCGACAACAGTGCCTCGAACATTTCGTTGGCCGCCTGGATGATCTGCGCGGCGGCGGCATACAGCGCCTGATAGTCGGAGATCTTGGAGGTCTCTTCGTCGATGTTGACGCCCGACTGCGAGGCGATGGTATCGGAGAGCGAGGTTGCCAACGTCTCGGCCCTGGTTTCGGCGGCTTCCGCATCCGATGCGCGACTGGCGAAATCGGTCACGATGCGGGCCGCATAATCGCCAAGCGCCACCGTCGTCGACCCGATGCCGCCGACTGCCGCGAAGGTTTGCGTGCTGGTCATGGCATCCAGCAGTCCGTTGGCCACCGTTGCCGACCCGGAGGTGAGGACGGTCGCCCCGATCGTCGTCGACGTTGCCAGCGTTCCAATGGCAAGCGCACTCGAGTTGGTGGAAATGGCCGAAGAAAGCGAGATGTTCGCCGCCCCGCTACCGGTGAGCAGCGGATTGAGGCCGAAATAGCTCGAGAAGCTGGTACCGTCACCGGTCATGTCGCCATCGAGCGCGCCGATGGCCACCCCGCTCCCCGACGTCGTCGAGGCAACCGTGAGCTTGCCGCTGCTATCCAGCGAGGCATCGATGCCATCGATCGCATCGAGCGCCGAAACCAGATCGCCAACCGTGTCGTAGCTGGAAAGATCGAGATCGGTGTAACCGACGAGTGCGCCGTCTTCGTCAACCCGGGCGATACGGACGCTGCCGGAAGCGGAAAGCGCGCTGTCAGGCGTTACCTTGGTCGTCCCGGTGAGGCTCTCCGGAGCCGGCACAGCGGAGCCGTCGGCGGTCACACCGTTCAGCGTGTCGATCAGCGCCGTCGCCAGCGCATCGAGTTCATCCTGCGCCTCGACGAGCGTACCGTCGCGAAGCGTCAGAAGGGCGCCGACCTCGCCGCTGGTCAACTCGTTCGTGATGTCCTTCCCGTCGACGGAAACCCCACTCAGCACCGTTCCCGCCTTTACGGTCGCCGACGCGCTGAAACTCAGGGCATGCACCGAGCTGGTGAGCAGCGCAGTGCCGCCGGTGGTGGAGATATAGATCGACCCGTTGGACGTGGTCGTCGTCTTGATGCCGATCAGGCTGGAAATGGTCTCGATGGCCGTGTTTCGCTGATCCTCGAGATCGGCGGTCGACGCTCCCTTCGCCTTGGCGGCCAGAATGGCGTCGTTCAGATCGTCGATGGTCGCGAGAGCATCGTTGATGGTGTCGATATCGTCGGCGATCTGCTGATCGGCGTCGGCTCTGAGCTCCTGGATCGAAGACGAGGTCTCGCGCAACGAACTCGCGAGACTGTCGGCGGCGGAGATGACCTCGCTTTGTACCGTGTCGTCCTCCGGAGAGGAGGCAAGCGAGTTGATCGCCGTTTGAAGGTCGCTCACCTGCGTTGCCAGGGACGTGCCTCCATCCTCGCTGCCTGTCGTGGCCCCCATCAGGGCCTGAAGCCGATCGGTATAGCTCGCCGTCGCGGCGGCGGCCCCGACATCGGCGTTGGCGGAGATCAAGGACGCGAACACGTATTTGTCGACGCCGCCGGTGATGGAGGCGACAGCGGTTCCGGATCCCGTCGAGGCCGACACCGTCGACACCTGGTTGGCGGTCTTGACGGTGTAGCCGTCGACATCGGCATTGGCGATATTGGACGAGGAGACGCTGACACCCACCTGCGCGGCCCGCATGGCGGAAAGGGCGATGGTACTGGCAACGGAGAGTGACATGGCGTTCCCCTCGAAGATCCGGCCGCCTCAGGCCAGCCGGTCGGGCAGCAGCGAAGAGCGGCCGGGCTGCGCATCGCCAGCGCGGTTGCCGTTGCGCCCGTAGGCGGGGGCCGTCGCCGTTCCGGCCTCTCGAACCGCCTCCACCACGGCCGCAATCCGCTTTCTCGAAGCGCCGATGGCTCCGGCGAGGCGGGAGAGGTTGTCGCGCGCCTTGCTCTGCACCAGACCAATCCGTCCATCGAGATAGGTGCGCTCGTCCGGCGTGATGCTCCCGGCACCGAGCGTCCTCAGATACTCCTCGATCCGGCCGGCGAGATTGCTCTTGGCGCCAGTGGTCGCCGCGAGCGACGCCGGCATGCCGCTCGCGAGAAGCGCGTTCTCATCGTCGATGATCGCGATCAGCTCGTCGATCATGCCGTCCAGTTCGGCAAAGCGCCCCATATCCGGGGACTTGGTCTCAGCGGCAGCTTTTGCGCCTGGCATGGTTTGATCTCCTGAATTGATCGAGAGGGACGACAACCCCGGTTTCTCCGGCAGGCGCCGAGATCAGCTTGCCGACGCTCAGGTAGGCGTGACTGACGGCGTAGCCGGCATTTGCGCTGGCCAGCGCGGCGGCTGTTTCGTCGAGGTGTCGCTCCAGCTCGGCAAGCACCTCCGTCACGTCGCCCTTGAACAGGCCGACGTTGCGCGCGTCCCCCGCCCCGCCATCGCGCTTGATGTCCTGGCGAATTTTCTCAAGCCGCCCGACCAGAAGGTCGATCGCCGCCTGCGTCTCATCCCGTTCCGACTGCGCCGTCATGTCAGCGCACCGCCGACAGGAGGGAGTCGAACATGTCCTTGGCGGTCGAGATCACCTGCGAGGCCGCCGAATAGGCCTGCTGGGCGGCGATCATCGACGAGAACTCGGTGTTCGTATCGGTCGTGGACAACTCGAGCTCGTAATCCTGTATGGAGCCGACGCCATCGGAATCGGCGAAGTGATAGGTGGCGCCAGACGAGGTGTTCGACGCCGAATAGACCGAGTTGCTCATTTCAATCAGGCCGTTGGCATTGGAAAAGGTGGCGAGGGGGATCTTGTAGATCGGCACGGACTCGCCGTTGCTGTAGTTGGCGGTGACGGTGCCATCCTCGTCGATGGTGACGCCGGAGAGCGTGCCGTAGGCGCAGCCGTTCCCGATGCCGGCGATGTCGACCGCGGCGTCACTGCTGTTGTCGGGCGTGTATTGCGACAGACCATCCGACCCATTGACCGTGCCGAAGTCGAGAACGATCGACATATCGGACGCACCGTCGCTGAGGCCGGTGATCGACAGCGTCGCCGAATCCGGCGTCTTCAAAGTGCCGTCTTCGTTGAACTCGATCTCGATGGTGGTGGTCTGAGCGGTACCCGTGGAGCCACCGGTCGACGACGGGTCGGCGAAGGACATGTCCCAGGTGTTCTGGCCCGTCTTTTCCCAGGTCACGTCCATGGTGTAGGCGGTGCCCAGGCTGTCGAACAGTTCGATCTGGCTGGTGTAGCTATCCCCAACCTCGGCGTCGGCCGGCAGGCTGCCCTTCATCGTCATGCTGGTCGTCGCCGCCGCATAACCGGTCAGGACATCGGTATCGATCTGCTCGAGATTGGTCTCCGTGGTGCCGCCGACCACGTTGCCGTCGGCGTCGGTCGGCCAGCCGAGCAGCGTGTAGCCGTTGCTGGTGAGATAGCCGGTATCATCGTCAACCGTGAAGCTGCCGTTGCGGGTATAGTAGATGTCGCTGCCGTCACCGGTCGTGACGGCAAAAAACCCATCGCCATCGATGGCGATATTGGTACTGATCGACGACGAAACGAGCGTACCGCTGGCCAGGATGTTCTGCGACTTCGCCACGGTGACGCCACCGCTGGAGCTATTGGCATCGCCGGACGTCAGCAACGAGGAAAAGCTGGCCGAGCTCGCCTTGTAACCGGTCGTCGAGACGTTGGCGAGGTTGTTGGAAATGATCGACAACGCCGTCGACTGAGCCTGCATCGCCGAAACGGCGGAGTTCATTGCGCCCGTGAGAGACATGGCGTTTCTCCTCAGGCCGACGTGGTGGTGAGACCGGAGGAGATCGTATCGACCGCCTCCTGAAGGGACAGAAGCGTCGCGTTCATCTCGCTGAGCTGCGAATAGCTCGCGTAGGACATCATCTGGTTGAGGAAGTCCGACGTATCCGTCGGGTTCAGCGGGTTCTGGTTCTGAACTTCCTGAACAAGAAGCTGCAGGAACTGCGAGGTATCTACGGACGTGGTCGAAGATGAAGTTGTCGTCGATGCCGTAGTTGTCGTAGCGGTAGTCGCCGAAGAGATAGAGGACATGATAAACCTCGCCCGTCCCCGGTCTTCACTTAAGAAGACCGGACCAAGAGACTGATCGGTGCCGTTGTTGATTGGCTTCAGTCTTTAGACGGGCCAGGTCGCCAAACCAGGCGTGAAAACTTAATGCGAGTTAGCAATGAAATTCGTTAACGCAAATTAATACTTCAAGACTTGATTGATACCAGATGAGAGCAGTCCGCCGGAAGTCCGCGACAACGAACGCGCCAGCGGGCCGGCCGGCCGAACGCACCGACACAGGCAAGCGATGCGTTTTGCAAGAAAGATCAGGAGCCGGTGCGGGCGGAGGACGAGGGCTTGCCCGTCGGAGCCGGCTTGTCGGCATCATCCTCGGCAAGGGCCACGATGCGGGCGGCAAGCCCGGCCGGCGCGCGAACGGCGGGCCCGGCTGCGAGCGCCTCGCGAAGCCGCACGGCGGCTTCGAGGATAGACCGCGCCCGTTCGGATTGCAGCAACAATGCCTCGGCCGCGACACGAACGGCCGCCGGCCAAAGCGTCAAGTCCTCGCCATGACGATCGACGAGGTCCTGAAACTGCGCTTCGTCCATCAATGCAACCCGTTCATTCGTAACAGATTGCCTCGGAGTATCTACCGGCACCGGATTGGGATCAATAGAGAAACAGTCGATACACGCCGTTACGCCCAGCGGAACGATTTCGACACCTACGCTCCGTCGACACATGGCGTCCAAACCCAGTGCCCCGTCAAATGGACCACTGTCGAATGGCGTTCGGAAACACCGGAGGCCGCGTAATCTGACGCCCGACATGACAACCGAGCCACAGGCAGACCGATCGCAGCTGCGCGCGGTCGGTTGCCGGAAGATCACGGATGAGAGCCGGTCAGGCCGAAGAACATCGCCGGATCCGTACCCGTCTCCGTCGCAACGCGTGGCCGCGACGCCGCGACGTTCTGCTGCATCGCGGCATCGGCGACGTCCTGGCGGACGAACGCAGCCATCCCGGCAATGCCGGCCCAGGCGTCGCGCAGTTCGACCAGGCTGTCGTGGAGTTTGCGGTAACGCCTGACCACGTCCGGTTTGCCGTAGGAGACGTGAAGGGCGATGATGTATCCTTTGTAGACGCGGTGCAGCCGCTCGGCCACTGCCCCACCCCTCGCATAGTCGAGCGCGTGGTCCAGCCCACGCAGGATGGTGGCGGCCCGCATGACCTTGACGAAGCACTCTTCGAACTGCCCCGCCTCGCGCGCCCGAATGGCTTGGGAGATCGCCAGCAAGGTGGCATCGTAGAGCTTGACGACGGCGACGGTCGGATGAACGGAAGCAGCCGCCTGCCGGTAGGCGGCCGCAGCTTGGCCCATGCGAGAATTCATGTCCTGGAACTCCTGATATCCACGGTCAGCTGCTGTTCTTGGCGTCGAGCAGGGCTTGGAGGTAAGAGAGGGTCGATTGCGCTGTGCTGATCGAAGCCTGAAGACGGGCATAACGGGTGGTCAGATTGTCCCGGTAGGTCTCAGCCCGTGACGTGATGGTGTCGATCTGATCCTGATAGTCGTCATTCTTCTCGGTGAGATTGGTGACGATGGTCGTGAGCGTGCCGTCGTCCGAATTGATGGCGCTGTCCACGAGGTTGTAGATTTGCTCGGCGATGCCAGAGGCCTGATTGATGGTCACCGTTTGCGACGTGGAGCCGGTAAAGACCAGCGTGTAACCCTCATAGGCGGTGCCGGCGACGCCCTTGATGCGACTGCCGGACACCGTGAACAGCCCGGACACGCCGTTGACCGTTACCGAGGAGAGCGCGCCGCTCTCATCCACGGTGATGCCGAGCTGGAACGTCGACGGTGCGCTTGTGCCGCGATACAGCACGCCGACATCGCTCGAGGAGCTCTCGAAAGTATAGCCGAACAGCTGCTGAACACGATCGGGATCTTCGAGGAGTATGTCGTCGAGCGTATCCTCGTCATACTCGAGGTAGTTGTTTTCGTCGAAGCTGAGGCCGATCGCCGATATTGACGCTTCGTCGAGCGAGAAGTTCAAAGCCGAGGCGACCTGCTGATTGATGCTACGGATGCTCGCGTCGCCGAACAGCACGGAGTCCGCCGACGCTCCGCCGCCCGTCGCCACCTGCTGCTGGGAGATGGCCCATTCGCGATAGGCGTTGTAGGCGTCCACGAAGGCGATGACCGCGCTCTTGATGTCGGAGAGATTCTGGCCGATCTCCACGGTGATGGACTGGTTGTCCGTCGTCGTCGAATAGAGATAGAACGTCACGCCATCGATGACGTCGTTGATGTCATTGGTCGATCGCGTGATCGTAACCCCGTCGACCGTGAAGATGGCATTCTGGGCGGTTTGCAACTCGTCGGCAAAAGCGCCCTCCTCGTCGATCACGCCCAGGCTTTGCAAGACGCCGTCCGGATCGCCGACGCTGATGGTCTGTCCGGTCTCCGAACTCGTGAGGATGAGTTGGTAGGAGGAGTCAGACACCTTCAGCACGGTGGCCTTGATGCCGCTGGTGGCGTTTTGCTTGTTGATGGCGGTCGCGATCTCGGAGAGCGACATGTCCTCCGTAACGGCGATGGTCACCGCCGTCCCGCCTTCGACGCCGAGTTTGATACTACCCGACAGAGACAGGTCGCTGCTCGAAGACGCGTAGCTGCCGCTGGCGACCTTGTGGGCCGTTGCCAGCTGCTTGACGGTTATCGAGTAGCTGCCCGTTTCCGCGCCGGCCTCGGCAGAGACGGACAGGGTGGAGTCGGTATCGACGTTACCGACGGACGTGAGATAGGCGGTCCGTTCGTTGAAGACGTCGTCGCCGCTTCCCGAAGAGTCGGTCGCCACTCTCAAGGCCGACGCTGTGTCCTGCAACGTCGAGAGAAGACTGGCAGCGTCCTGGTAGGCGGCGATCTTGGTTTCGTTGTTGGTAATCTTGGTTTCGTAGGTATCGGCCTTGGCCAGCTTGGCCTGATAGAGCTCCTCGACGA
>Ga0206117_100451_pt1 | contig 43521 bp, 27 predicted proteins | sample 3A5Ametagenome_FD_177997 | JGI IMG/M metagenome (GOLD analysis project Ga0206117, IMG submission 177997) | Enriched microbial communities from leaf-cutter ant dump, University of Wisconsin, Madison, United States - 3A5A | ecosystem: Environmental > Terrestrial > Nest > Insects nest > Nest dump... | reverse complement strand
GGAGCAGTTCCTGCACCGCTACACCGGCACCGTGGTGGCCGTCACCCACGACCGCTACTTCCTGGACAACGCCGCCGAGTGGATCCTGGAACTGGACCGCGGCCGCGGCATTCCGTGGAAGGGCAACTACACCCAGTGGCTGGAGCAGAAGGACGAGCGGCTCAAGCAGGAAGAGAACCAGGAAAAGGCGCGCCAGAAGGCCATCCAGAAGGAACTGGAGTGGTCGCGGCAGAACGCCAAGGGCGGCCGTTCCAAGGGCAAGGCGCGCCTGGCCCGCCTGGAAGAGCTGCAGTCGGTCGATTACCAGAAGCGCAACGAGACCAATGAAATCTTCATCCCGCCGGGCGAGCGCCTGGGCAACTCGGTGATGGAGTTCAAGAACGTCTCCAAGAAGTTCGGCGACCGCCTGCTGATCGACAACCTGTCGATGATCATCCCGCCGGGCGCCATCGTCGGCATCATCGGCCCGAACGGCGCCGGCAAGTCGACCCTGTTCAAGATGATCACCGGCCAGGAGAAGCCGGATTCGGGCGAGATCGTGATCGGCCCGACGGTGCAGCTGTCCTACGTGGACCAGAGCCGCGAGAAGCTGGAAGGCAACCACAACGTCTTCCAGGAAATCTCCGGCGGCCTGGACATCCTCAACATCAACGGCACCGAGATCCAGTCGCGCGCCTACATCGGCCGCTTCAACTTCAAGGGCCAGGACCAGCAGAAGATGGTCGGCTCGCTGTCCGGCGGTGAGCGCGGCCGCCTGCACATGGCCAAGACCCTGCTGCAGGGCGGCAACGTGCTGCTGCTCGACGAACCGTCCAACGACCTGGACATCGAAACCCTGCGCGCGCTGGAAGACGCGCTGCTGGAGTTCCCGGGCAACACGTTCGTCATTTCGCACGACCGCTGGTTCCTGGACCGCATCGCCACGCACATCATCGCCTTCGAAGGCGATTCGCACGTGGAGTTCTTCCAGGGCAACTACCGCGAGTACGAAGAGGACAAGAAGCGCCGCCTCGGCGACGACGCCGGTCCCAAGCGCCTGCGCTTCAAGGCGCTGAAGTAAGCAGCACCCGGACGGCCGCAGCGATGCGGCCGTCCGCTTTTCAGAACGCCTCCACGCTGCTTTGGCCCCTCTCCCATCGGGAGAGGGGTTGGGGTGAGGGGCAATGGAGTCCCGTTGGTTCAACCATCATGGACGCCGTTCGCCCCTCATCCGCCCTTCGGGCACCTTCTCCCGATGGGAGAAGGATTACTTCCCCAGCATCCCGAATTTCCCCCATGCCCCTCCTCGACCGCCTGTTCAAGCTCCGCCAGCACGGCACCGACGTCCGCACCGAGGTGCTGGCCGGGCTGACCACCTTCCTGACGATGTCCTACATCGTCTTCGTCAACCCGGACATCCTCGGCACCACCGGCATGGACCCGGGCGCGGTGTTCGTGGCTACCTGTCTGGCCGCGGCGATCGGCTCGACGGTGATGGCGCTGGCGGCGAACTTCCCGGTCGGCATGGCACCGGGCATGGGCCTGAACGCGTTCTTCGCCTTCACCGTGGTCGGTTCGGCGGGGCTGCCGTGGCAGCAGGCGCTGGCGGCGGTGTTCATTTCCGGCCTCGTATTCCTGGTGCTGTCGCTGAGCGGCATCCGCGCCTGGCTGGTGGCCGGCATCCCGGCGTCGCTGCGCTCGGCCATCGTCGCCGGCATCGGCCTGTTCCTGGCGATCATCGCGCTGCAGAAGTCGAACGTGATCGTCGCCAACGAGGACACAATGCTGGCGCTGGGGCCGCTGGACACCGTGCCGCCGCTGCTGGCGCTGGCCGGCTTCCTGCTGATCGCGGTGCTGGAGGCGCGGCGCGTGCGCGGCGCCATCCTGATCGGCATCCTCGCCGTCACCGCCGCCGGCTGGCTGGCCGGCGACGTGCAGTACCACGGGCTGGTGTCGCTGCCGCCGAGCCTGGCGCCGACCTTCCTGCAGCTGGACCTGCCCGGCCTGCTGCACCACGACGGCGGCGCGTCGCTGGCGGTGCTGCTGCAGGTGGTGCTGGTGTTCGTGCTGGTCGAGGTGTTCGACGCCACCGGCACGCTGTACGGCGTGGTCGGCCGCGCCGGCCTGCTGGACCTGGCCGATGGCCGCAAGCGTTTCGGCCGCGCGCTGCTGGCCGACAGCAGCGCCATCGTCGCCGGCTCGCTGCTCGGTACCAGTTCCACCACCGCCTTCGCCGAGAGCGCCTCCGGCGTGCAGGCCGGCGGCCGCACCGGCCTGACCGCGCTGGTGGTCGCCGCGCTGTTCCTGGCCGCGCTGCTGTTCTCGCCGCTGGCGGCGATGGTGCCGGCCTATGCCACCGCGCCGGCGCTGCTGTTCGTCGCCGGGCTGATGCTGCGCGAGCTGGTCAACGTGGAATGGAGCGACCTGACCGAATCGGTGCCCGCCGCGCTTTGCGCGCTGGCGATGCCCTTCACCTACTCCATCGCCAATGGCCTGGCGTTCGGCTTCATCGCCTACGCCGCGCTCAAGGCCGGTACCGGACGCTGGCGCGAGGCGCGGCCGGCGCTGTGGCTGGTGGCGGGATTGTTCGTGCTGCGTTTCGCGCTGGAGTGAACCCGGGCCCCACCAGCCGCCGGCCGGCATTCCGGCACGTCAGGTCGCGAGCATCACCACGAAGACGGCGACGGCCACCGCCACCGAACTCAGCACCGAGAACACGCCGTAGCCCACCAAACTGCGCCAGATCGTCGGCCATGCCGGGCGCCCCTCGAAGAACTGCAGCAGCGAATACACCGCATAGGCCACCCCGGCAAGCCCCGCCCAGAACTGCGTGTGCGGGATCCAGCGGTGGAACGGAATCAGCACCATCCAGATGACGAACACCTGCACCGTCAGCAGCGCGGTCACGACCAGCCATTCGGGATAGTTCAACCGGCCGTAGCGGCCGAACACCAGCCGCAGCACCCACGCCTCGAGCGGCAGCAGCGCCAGCGTGAACGCGGCGAAATGCGCGTCGACCCACCCAGCGACGGTCTGGCTCGCAATGATGTAACGCGCCGCCGCGGCCGATGCCGTCAGGCCCGGCTCGAGGGACCCGGCCGCGCCCACCGGCGTGCCCGCGTCCATCAGCATGCCGCCGGCGAAGAAGCGGTTGAGCAGCACGACCGCCGCCGCGCTCACCATGATCAGCAGCAACGGCTTGACGTGGTTGCCGCGCCGCCCGTCGATGTAGTCGCGCATCAGCCTGCCGGGACGCAGCATCAGTTGCCTGAGCGAATACAGGATGCCGCGGTCCATGTGCAGCACGCTGTGCTCCAGCTCATGGCCGAGGAAATGCCAGTCGATGCGATGGGCCGGCGTGGGCTGGCCGCAGCCCGGGCAGAACTTCTGGCCGGGGCCGGCCACGGCAAGGGCGCAGTTGATGCAGTGGCTGTTGTCGTGCATCCCCATGCCTCGTCCCCTGGAAGGCAGGCATTCTAGAACGGCGCCGGCGGCGGCGGCCATCGCCGGGCGCGGCGCCACAGGAGGGTGCAGGGAACCGTGGACACGATGCCGCGCGCCTGGGCCCGCCCCGCCACTGACGCCGTGGTCAGCGCCAGCGCGGCTGCAGGCGGCCGTCGACGGCGAAGCGGTAGCGCCCTTCCGCCCAGCCGTCGGCGAACAGGGTCAGCATCTGCGCATAGTAGGCGGGCGCGTCGCTGCGCTGCTGCTCGTGCGTGGGCAGGCTGGACTGCAGCGCCTGCGCCAGCGTGCGCTCGCCCTGCGCCAGCAGGTACGGCACCAGCGCGGCGCGGAATCCGTAACCGCCCTCGCCTTCGCCCGCGCCGCTGCGGGTGTCGATCTTTTCCCACATCGGCGCGCCGTCGCGCAGCCGCCGCAGCGGGCCCTGCAGCGCCTGCATCTGCGCGCGGAACAGCGGATCCCGGGGCGAGAGCAGGCCCGCCCACAGATAGCAGCGGATCGCGTCGTAGCTGCCGGTCGCGCCCCTGACCGGATCGACGACGAAGGCGCCATCGCGCCACGCCGCCCAGTCCGGGGCGAACCCGTGTGGCGCGGTCTGCCGCAGCAGTTCCACGGTGTTGACGGCCAGCGCCGCCCACGGCCCCGCGCCATCGACCGCGGCGAAACGGCGCAGCAGCGGCAGCGGCAGGTAGCAGGGATTGACCCGGGTCGCGCCGTCCTCGACGAACCCGTGCGGGCCGGGCAGCAGCATCGGGCCGAGCCCGGGCAGATCGACGATCTCGGTGCGCCGCACCTGCGCCAGCATGTCCTGGCCGATGCGTTCCAGCGCGGGGCGGCGCCACAGGCGGCCGCCTTCGAGCAGGCCGTAGGCCAGCCACAGGTCCGAGTCCGAGGCCGGGTTGTCGTCCAGCACGCCCCAGCCGCCCTTGGCGTCGCGCCCCCACAGCCATGCCGGCAGGCGCTTGCCCATGTCGCCGTCGGCGAGGTTGTCCACCGTCCAGGCCAGGATGCGGTCGAACAGCGCCTGGTCGTTGTCGACCAGGGCGAAGAACAGCGCGTACGACTGGCCTTCCGAGGTCGAGCGCAGGTCGTCCTGGCTGCGGTCGATCATGCGCCCGTCGGCGCTCAGGCTGCTGTCGGCCAGCACCCGCCAGCGCGGCCAGCCGTCCGCCGCGCAGGCGGCCGGCAGCACGCCGAGCAGCGGCACGGCGGCCATCGCCTGCAGCAGCGCGCGGCGCGCGGGATCAGCGGAACTCGCCATACGGAGCCAATGGCGCGACCGGCAGCGGCAGGTTGCCCTGCCACGGTTTCAGGGTGTAGCGCAGGTAGAGCTGGAAGGTGTTCGGCGAATAGTCCTGGCTGCGCTGCAGGGTGCCGGCGGCGCCGAGCACCAGGTGGTCGCCGAGCCGGCGCTCGACCGCCATGTACAGGCGGTGGCCGGTTCCGGTGCTGCTGGAGTCGGCGGTGTACAGGCCGGCCGGGTCCAGGGTGAGCGGGCCGTACAGCGGCTGCAGCTGTTCGATCACCCGCTCGATCAGCGACTGCTCGGGGAAGCGGCTGATCGACGCGGTGCGCGCGTTGGAAACGCTCAGCGAGGCGTCCACGCGCACCGACCAGTCGTCGTTGCGCCAGGCCAGGCTCACCGGCACGCTCAGCGAGGCGTAGCGCTGCGGGCTGTAGTAACCGCCCTGCCCCAGCGAATAGCCGCCCAGGTCGTGCGCGTAACGCCAGTACATGCCGGTCAGGCCGACGTCCAGGCGCAGGTCCGGGCGCTGGATCAGCTTGTGGTACCAGCCGGCCATGGCGCGCACGCGGTCGTTGTCCATCACGTTGCGGCCGGTCAGGCGGTGCCAGCTCCAGTTCGACCAGATGCCGTTGCGGCCGCCTTCGTCGTAGCCGAGGCTGAAGGTGACGCCGTTGGCGGTGACGCCGCCCCAGACGATGCCGCTGCGCGGGTCGATGGCGCCGGCCTGCGACAGCAGCGAGTTGGTCATGGGCCGCCGCGAGAGCGTGGCGCCCCAGCCGAGCCGGCCGAGGTCGCCGTTGACGGTGACGCCGCCGAGCCAGTTGCCGACCGCGTAACCGGCGGGCGTATGGCCGATGTCGACGTTCCAGCGGTCGTCGAGCGTGCGCCAGCCCACCGCGAAGCCGGCGCCGGAGTTCATGCGCTGGCGCAGGCGGGTGTCGCAGCCCGGCGCCTGCAGGGAGCTGCCGTCGGTGCGCAGCAGCGAAAGGTCGCAGCTGCCGAAGTCCTGGTCGTGGAAGCCGCTGGCGTCGGTTTCGAAACGGCGCGCATCCAGCCGCACCTGTTCCAGCCGCGCCCAGCCCAGCCCGCCGGCGAACGGCGCGTCGAGGTGGACGATGCGGGTGTCGCGCGAGAGCCTGGAGATGCCCGGCGTGCCGTCGCTGCGCCGCCCCGAGTCCTGCATCACGGTCAACGTCGGGTTCTGCTGCTGGTACAGCGTTTCCACGTCGCTGCGCAGGCTGCGGCGCAGCCACTCGTCGCCGGCGGTCTCGCGGCTGGCGAAGGTGAGCGCGCGGTTGTCGCGCGGCTGCGCCTGCTGCGGCGCGATCAGCCCGTCTTCCTCCATCGCGCGGGCGTACATGTCCAGCGCCTGTTCCGGATCGCCGGCGCGCAGCAGCCGCGCGGCATCGCGCCACGCCTGCGGGTCCGGCCCGGTCTTGGCCGCCAGGATCCCGCGCAGGATCTCCAGGGCCCTGGCCTCGTCGTGCAGCCCCGACCAGATCGCGGCGAGCTGGCGCTGCTGGCCGACGTTGCCTGGCGCAACCACGGGCGGCGATTGCGCCATGCGCGCGCGCGCGCCGTCCAGGTCGCCGCTGTCGACCAGCACCTGCACGCTGCCCAGCTGCGCGTCGACGTTGTCCGGCTGCGCCTGCAGCACCTGCCCGTAAAGGCCCAGCGCCTGCGCGTGGTCGCCGCGCAGGCGCGCCCAGTCGGCCAGCGTCAGCTGGATGTCGGCGTCCTGCGGCAACTGCCGCAACAGCGCGATGGCCTCGTCCTCGCGCCCGGCCGCGCGCAGTTCCCAGGCACGCGCCGTGGCCTGCTGGCGCCGCAACCGCGCCGCCAGCGCGCGCATGTCGTCGTCCCACTGCGCCGCGGGCAGTTCGTCCAGCGCCGCCAGCGCCGGCCCGATGCGGTCCGAACCGGACAGGTACAGCGCCTGCGCGTAGCGCGATTCGGGGGTGTTGCCTGCCTTGCCGGCCATGTCCGCGATCACCGCGTCGGCCTCGTCGGCCGCGCCGCCGGCGCGCAGCGCGTTGGCCTGCGAATAGGCCAGCCACGGATCGCCCGGCTGTTCGCGGCGCAGCTCGCGGCCCAGCGCGATGGCGGTGGCCGTATCGCCCGCGGCCAGCGCGCGCTCGCGCTGCTCGCGCAGCCGCGCCAGGCGCAGGTTGCGCAGTTCGTCGGCGTAGAGCGCGCGCTGCGCCGCCGGCAGGCTGGCGACATAGGTTTCCAGCTGGGACGGATCGGTGCGCCCGTAGAACTGCACCAGCTTGCGGATCACGTTGGCGTCGTTCGGCGCGATGCGCCGCGCGGCCTGCAGCTCGCGGCCGGCCGCGGCGTCGTCGCCGCGCGCCACCGCCACGTCCACCAGCCCCAGCTGCGCGTTGATCTCGCGCGGCTGCTGGCGGCGCGCCTGCGCGTACAGCGACTGCGCGCGGTCCAGGTCGCCGGCCTCCAGCGCCGCGTCGGCCTGTTCGATGACCAGCCAGTAGCGGGTGCTGGCGATCAGGTCGCGCCACTTGTCGCTGTTGCTGGTGTCGGCCTGCAGCTGCACGGCCTTCTGGAACTGTTCCAGCGCCTGCGCGCGCTGGCCCTGGCGCATCAGCGCCAGGCCCAGCCCGCCCTGGAAGTCGGCCTCGGCCGGGAAACCGCGCAGCGCCTGGCGGAAGGCGGCCTCCGCTTCGGCGTTGCGTCCGGCGTCGAGCAGCTGCGTGGCGCGCAGGCCGGCGCGCCAGGCGGGGTTGCCCACGCGCCTGCGCTGTTCCTCCAGCAGCTTGCGCGCATCGTCAAGATGCACCCAGCCCGGATAACGGGTGAGGAAGGACTGCAGCCGTCGCACGTTCGCCGCGTCGGCCTGGCGCGAGGACAGGTAATCCCATTCCGCGTCGGCGGCGTAGGTGCGCGCCTCCGGGTTGTTGCCCATGCGCTGCAGCGCCGCCAGCGCCTCGCCGTCGCGGCCGCTGGCGAACAGGAACTGCGCCAGGGTCTGCAGCAGCACGGTGTTGCCGGGGTAGTCGTTGTCCAGCGCGGTGAGCCGGCGGATCGCCAGCGCCCGCCCGGAGGGTTCGCCGCCGCGCAGCCGCCAGTACTCCAGGCCCAGCTGCATGCCCGGCGGGTCGTCCTTGAACAGGCGGCGGTAGATCGCCAGCGCCTCGGCGTTGCGGCCGCCGGTGGCGAGCATGCGCGCCTGCTGCAGGTCGGCCTGCATGTCGCCGCGGTAGGCGGCCCACAGCCGCTCGCCGGCGACCAGTTCGCGCGTGCCCGCGCCGACTTCGCGCAGGCGCCGCAGGGTATCGGTGGCGTCGTCGATCTTCTGCTGCGACAGCTGCACTTCCAGGATCGCCACCATCGTGGTGCGGTCGTCCGGCGCCAGCAGCCGCAGCCGCGCCAGCGCATCCTCGATCAGCCGCTGGCGGCCGGTGGCCTCGCCGATGCGCACCTGCTGCAGCAGCCAAAGCCGCTGCGCGGCGATGCTGCCGGCCGGCGTCGGCGGCAGCTCCTGCGCCACGGCATGGCCGATCCCGGCCAGGCCGACCAGCAGCGCGACCGACAGGGGAAGACGACGGGGCATCAGTGCTCCGCCGTTTCCAGCCGGCGTCGCGACACCCAGCGCAGCGCGCGCCACAGCAGGAACGCGAACATCAGCACGGCCACGGTGGCCAGCACCGCCAGCAGCACCGGGTGGTCGGCCAGGTGGTACCAGAGCAGCAGCCACCACGGCAGCGACCCGACGTAGTAGTGCTCGCCGACGAACTGGCTGTGGATGCCGGAACTGCGCAGGATCGACACCGAGCCGGCGATCGCCTCGCGCTTGCCGATGTCGCTCAACGCCTCGTCCAGCAGCGCGTAGTCCGCGTCCTTGCTGGCCGCCAGCGAGACGATGCTGCGCTGGGCGTAGCGCGGCGACTGCAGGCCGATGATGGCGGCGAACGGCGCATCGGCGGTGACGCCGACGCGGTTGACCGCCGCGTCGCTGCCGGTGCTGCCCAGGCGCGCTTCGATCACCGCTTCCTGCGGCGAGTTGACCCGGCCGTTGCGCAGCGTGGTGCGCTGGTTGTCGATCATCAGCGAGAGCTTGTCGCTGCCGCGCAGTTCCTGCGGCAGTTCGCCGAGCATCAGCACGTCGGCGTCCAGGCGCGCGGCCTGCTTCCAGTCCTCGCTCACGCGCAGGCCGTAGGCCGGGTAGCCGCTCTGCACGCCGAGGCCGCCGATCAGGTTCAGCAGCAGGCCGACCTGCGCCTCGCTGGCGCGCGGCGGCATCATCACCACGGTCTCGGACAGGTCGGCCATGCGCGTGAACGGGAAGCCGCTCAGCGCGAACGCGGACAGGTCCGGCAGGCCCATGTAGTGGTGGAAGCCGGAGAAGTCGATCGTCGAATCCTCCTCGATCGCCGCCTGCAGGTTGGGCGGCAGCACGGTCTGGCAGTGGTCGCGCTGGGCGCTGCCCATGACGCTGGCGAAGTTGAATTCGAAGCGCAGCTGGTTGCGGTCGCCGATCTTCAGCGCCGGGATCAGCAGCTTGCCGTCGCCGGCGCCGGCATCGCCGCTGAGCACCGGCAGGCGGATTTCCTCCAGGCCCTGCTTGCCGGAACGGCGGATCAGCGGGAAGCTGGAAATGAACTGGTCGTTGATGCCCACGCTCAGGCGCGATTCGTCGCTGCTGAACGGCGGCGTGTAGCGGTAGCGCAGGTTGAGCGGGATGCCCTGGTTGCGCCAGATGAACAGGTCCGGCGGCAGGTTGAGGTTGAGCACGATCGGCTGCGGCGCGATGCCGCTGGCGCGCAGCTGCTGCGGGTAGTCGAGCAGTTCGGCGAAGCGCACGGCGCGGTCGGTGCGCACCCAGTTCGGCGCGTCGTAGGGCTTGCGCGGCGCCAGCGGCTTGACCTCGTCCACCTGCACGCGGGTACCGCGGAACAGCACGTTGCCGGCGGCGATGGCCGACACCGCGGTCTGCAGGTCCTCGTCGTTGCGGCCCAGCACCAGCAGCAGCTTGCGCTGCGGGTCTTCGGGCAGCGACATCAGCTCGATCACCGGCCCCTGCACCGGCGCATGCCTGCCGATCACCGACGGGAACCTGCCGTTGACCGCCATCACCACCGCATGGCCCTGCGCCGGCAGCCGGTCGAAGCTGACCGGGAACCGCGCCTGCCGCCACCAGCCGGCCATGCTGCCGAAGTACGACGCCATCAGCGCGGCCGCGCGCTGCTGCGCCACCGTCGGCGAGCCGGCGAACACCACCGGCAGTTCCAGCCGCGCGCTGTCGCGCGGGTCGAAGAACGGCAGCGGGAAGTTGGCCAGGTCGTCCTGCATCGCCAGCGGCTGGCCGCCCAGGCGCAGGGTGGTGTTGCTGGACAGGTTGACCCACAGCGAGCTGTGCGTCGGCTCTTCGCAGATGTCGGTGTAGTGGCCGACGAACTCCAGCCGGATCTGGTTGAAGTCGGCGATCAGGCGCGCGTCCAGCGGCACCTTGGCCTGCACCGGCCGGCCGAGCTGGTCGTTGCCGATCGGCACCACGTCCATCAGCGCGTCATTGAGGTAGACGCGCAGGTGCGAGAGCGTGGGCAGCAGCGACGGCGACGGGGTGAAGCTCAGGTCGAGCTCGGCCTCGCGCGCCAGCCGGTCGCGCCGGACCTGGAACTCGAACGTGGTGGTGTTGCGGATGCCCGACAGCAGCGTGTCCTGGCGGCGGCCCAGCTGCGCCAGGGTGCTGGCGCGCTGCCAGGGCCAGGCGGCGCCGGACCACACGGCCGCCGGCGTCGCCGCCGGTGTCGCGGGCGCGGGGGCGACGGCGCCCTGGGCGGGCGTCGCGTCGGGCGTCGGGGCGGCGGCCGGAGCCGCCTGCGGCGCGCTCGAACCATTGGCGACGGGCAGTGCCAACAGCGGCAGCAGCAGCCAGCGCAGTGAAGAGGAGATGCTCATGGACGAAGCCCCGGGTCAGCGGCTGGGTCAGCCGGGTAGGAAGGAAACGGACGTTGCGGCGCGAAACTGGCCAGCCAGCGCAGGGCGCGGCGGCTCCAGTGCATCGGCCGGTCGAGATCGATGGGCGCGAAATCGCCGATGCGGCGGTAGCCCCGCCAGCCCAGCGTCAGCACGCTCCACAGGCTGCGCGGCAGGCTCATCGGCTGGTAGCCGGCGTGCCAGTCCAGCCAGGCGTCGGCGCGGGCAAAGGTGCACTGCACGAACTCCACGCGCTGCGCCTCGTTCTCGAAGCGCAGCAGCAGGCCCAGGCGCGCGCCCACGCTGCGCTGGACAACGGCGGCGAACGCGAACTCGCGGCGGCCGCGGCCGAGCAGCAGGGTGACCGGCGTGCCGGGCGCCAGTTCCGGCGCCTGCGCCAGCTCCAGGCCGACGCCGTCGTTGGAATAGTCGTGCATGACCCCGCGCAGGGTGCGGCCGTCGGGCAGGCGCAGCGCCATCGGCAGGCGCTGGGTGACGCGGTGGGTGCGGCGCACCTGCTGCACCTCGGCGGCCACGGCCAGCGCGCCGCCGACGATGAGCAGGTTGTAGAGCACCCACAGCGAACTGACGATCACCGTGCCGCGCTCGTCGGCCGGGCCGTGCAGGAAACGCCACACCGCGAACACCAGCCCGGCGACGTTGAGCAGCGCCAGCACCAGGTAAGGCTGGGCGACCTTCCAGTCGAAGCGGTCGCCGGCCTGGGTGCCGCCCTTCTCGGTGACGTTGAACTTGCCCTTGGTCGGGCTGAACAGCGCCACCGTGGTCGGCCGCGCGATGTACCAGGCCAGTACGGTCTCGTAGACCTCGCCCCAGAACGGGCGGCGCCACTGTCCCTGGATGCGCGAGTTGGTCAGGTTGGCGTGCGCCATGTGCGGCAGCACGAACAGCAGGATCGCCACCGCCGGCGCATAGATGATGTAGACGTGCAACAGCAGGAACGCCAGCGGCGCGGTCAGGAACACCAGCCGCGGGATGCCGGCCAGGAAGTGCAGCATCGCGTTGGCGTAGCAGAAGCGCTGGAACAGGTTCAGGCCCTTGCCCAGCAGCGGGTTGTCGATGCGGAAGATCTGCACCATGCCGCGCGCCCAGCGGATGCGCTGGTTGACGTGCGCGCCGAGGCTGTCGGTGGCCAGGCCGGCGGCCTGCGGGATGCGCAGGTAGGCCGAGTTCCAGCCGTTGCGGTGCAGGCGCAGCGCGGTGTGCGCGTCCTCGGTGACGGTCTCGGTGGCGAAGCCGCCGATGTCGTCGATGGCCGCGCGCCGCAGCACCGCGCACGAGCCGCAGAAGAAGGCCGCGTTCCACAGGTCGTTGCCGTCCTGCACCAGGCCGTAGAACAGCTCGCCCTCGTTGGGGTCGCGGCGGAACACGCGCAGGTTGCGCTCGAACGGATCGGGCGAGAAGAAATGGTGCGGGGTCTGCACCAGCGCCAGCTTCGCATCGCGCAGGAACCAGCCGCAGGTGACCTGCAGGAACGAGCGCACCGGCAGGTGGTCGCAGTCGAAGATCGCCACCAGCTCGCCGTCGAGCTGGGCCAGCGCGTGGTTGAGGTTGCCGGCCTTGGCGTGGCGGTTGTCGCTGCGGGTGATGTAGTTGACCCCGGCCTGCGCGGCGAATTCGCGGAACTCGGGGCGCCTGCCGTCGTCGAGCAGGTGGATGCGCAGCTTGTCCGCCGGCCAGTCCAGGCCCAGCGCGGCGTGCACCGTGTGCCGCACCAGCGACAGTTCCTCGTTGTAGGTCGGGATCAGCACATCCACCGTCGGCCACTGCCGCGGATCGGCCGGCAGCGCCGACGGCTTGCGCTGCAGCGGCCACGCCACCTGCACGTAGCCCAGCATCAGCACCAGCCACGAATAGGTCTCCGCCGCCAGCAGGACGATGCCGCAGGCCAGGTCGAAGTTGTTGTTCCAGTTGAGCGTGGCCGTATAGCGCCACCACAGGTAGCGGCAGGAAACGGTGATCGACAGCACCACCAGGATCAGGGTGGCGTAGCGCCCGGGCACGCGCCGCACCAGCAGGGCGATGCCCCACAGCAGCAGCACGAATACGAACTGCGCGAAATAGCTGAACGGCTGGGTGATGCACAGCAGCGCCAGCGCCAGCGTCGCCAGCCCGGCGACGATCGTCAGCCAGCGCCGCGCGCGCGGCGACAGCCCGGTCAGGAAGCCGCGCGCGCGCTGCCAGGCGGCGCTGTTCCAGACCAGCTGCGGCAGCCGGCGCATGGCGTCCAGGTAGCGGCGCCAGCCGCGGTCGGCGGCGCCGCGCAGGCCCGCGACATGGCGGCGGCGCGCTTCGGCCAGGCGGTGGCGGCGGCTGGAGGTGCGCGGGGTGATGCGGACCAGCATCAGCCAACCGGCCTGGATCAGCATGCGCAGCGGATCGCCGAACCGCCAGCGGCGGTAGGGCTGCAGCTGCGGGAAGGCGTCGGGAAGGCGCGGCGCGATGGACTGCCAGGCCGGCCCTTCCAGCCGGAACAGCGCCCAGCCCATCGCCTGCAGCAGCCAGAGCAGCCACAGCGTCGGCAGCGGCGCCCGCGCCGTCTCGCGCAGTTGCGGCCAGCGGAGATAGTGCAGGGTCATGGCGACCGCCCTTCGCGCGCACGCAGCCGGCCGCGCTCGGCCAGGCACCACACCGCCAGGCTGGCGACGTCGGCCGCCGCCTGCGAGCCGTCGGCGTCGGCGCCCAGCGGCAGCTTGCGGGCCAGCGCGGCGGACACGCTCGCGTCCTCGTGCAGCGGCTGCGGCACCAGGCGCGGGCCGCCGTCGATCCACAGCTGCATCAGGTCGCGCTGCACCGCCAGCGCCGGGTCGTAGCGGTTGCACAGCACGCGCCGGGTGTCGTCCGCGCGCCGCTGCAGCAGCACGTGGCAGCCCGGGTCGACCGTCGTCAGCCGCAGCGGCAGCGCGCAGCCCGCGTGCTGGTTGACCGCCGCCACATGCGCGTCGAGCCGCTGCGGCAGGTCGAACAGGATCCAGTCGAACTGCGCGGCGAGCAGCGGCAGGCGCTCGGCCCAGAACCGCGGCGACTGCCGCAGCCGGTCCTCGACGGCGGCCACGTCGGCCTCGCTGGCCAGCCCGTACGGCAGCAGCGCCAGCCCGGGCAAGGTCCCGAACGCGGCATCGCGCCAGTCCTGGCCGTCCAGCCACGCGCGCGCCCAGCCGCGGCGCTCGTCGGCCGGCAGGCCCAGGTGCAGGCCGAGCAGGTGGTCGGGATTGCATTCGACCAGCAGCACCCGCTCGCCCTGCGCATGCAGCGCCCGGCCGAGCGCGGCCACCATCGTCGTCACGCCGACGCCGCCACGCACGCCATGCAGGGACAGGGTCGTGTTCATTGCCGCGGCTCCCCGGCCAGTTCGGCGAACAGCGGCCAGCGCGCGAGCGCCTGCGCGCGGGCGCGCTGGGCCGAGAAATCCACGTAGGACAGCCCGGGCATGTGCAGGTGTTCGCGCAGGACGTCGATGTCGTCCGCTTCCGAAGTCAGGCCCGCGTTCGCTTCGCTCGCCATCACGGCTTGTCCTCCGGGTAGGGCGTCCACGCCTGGCTGCCCTTGAGCTGCAGCCACGGCTTGCCGTCGTAGTCGATCACCTTGGCGCCTTCGTTCTCCGAAACCGACGGCGTCACCGGCAGGCCCTGCAGCAGGCCGTCCCAGTTGCGGCCGTCGGCCGGCGCCTGGGCGTTGAGCGCGTAGATCCGCGCCACCAGCTCGGAAATGGCCAGGTAGCTGCTCGGCGTGGTCACGTGGCGCGGGCCGGCGGCGGCCGGGATGCCCATGCCGACCAGCTTCACGCCGACCGGGACGTGGGTGATGGACGGGCTGGGAATCTCGCGCATGCCCGGGATCTGCATGCGGTCGCCATGCAGTGCGGCGCCGTGTTCGGGCACCACCACGACGACGGCGCGGCGGCCGTTCTTCTCCAGCGCGTCGATGAAGCCGTCCAGGTCGCCCAGCACCATCTGCGCGCGCGCCTTGTAGTCGCTGGCCATCGCGCGGCCGTCGGCGCCGACGATGCGGTTGCCGTCGTGCAGCGAGATCGTGTTGTAGAACAGCGCGACCTGGCCGGTGGACTCGGCCTGGCGGCGCTGCAGCCAGCCCTTGAGCACGTCGCTGTCGCGGCGCAGCGGCGACTTGTCGAAGGCGATCAGCGCGCGCGGGTAGTTCTCGATCGGCAGCGCCGTGGCGGCCAGGCCGCCGTACTTGGTGAGGTCGCCGATGAAGTCGTCGAAGTGGCCGTCGTGGTTCATCGCCAGCTCGTTCTGGAACCCCAGCGCCTGCAGGTTGGAGAACAGCTGGCACTGCGCCGGCACCGGATCGAACAGCGCGGTGTGCGAGGTCTGGCCGCAGCTGGCGCGCAGCAGGCGGATCGCCGCCGGGCCGCTGTAGGAGGTGGCCGAGTTGAAATCGTCGAACACCACGTCCATGCCGTCGAACAGCGGGTTGTGGCGCAGGCCGACCTCGTCCAGGTCGCTCCAGGCCAGCGAGCAGATGTTGAGGATGATCACGTCGAACGGCGTGCCGCCCTGGGCCGGCGGGAACGCGGTCTTCAGCCCGGCCTGCTGCTGGTAGAAGCCGGCCAGGTAGGTGTTGAGGGTATCGTTGCTGGCCGGGCCGCCGCGCGCGGCCGCGCCGGCAGCGCCGCCGCCCTGCGCCGCCTTCGCGTCGCCGCCGCCGGCGAACTGCAGGCCGGCCGGCAGCGGCAGCGCCATCAGCGCCATGCCCAGCATCCCCAACACGCTGAGCGTGGTGACGCGCAGCCACGGCTTGAGCAGCCAGTAGCCGCAGACCAGCAGCGCCAGCAGCGTGACCATCTGCCAGTTGATGAAGCGGCCCAGCAGTTCCAGCCAGTACGAGGCGGAGAAATCCAGCACGCCCGGCTGCGCCAGCAGGCGCTCGAACGGCGGCCACCAGGTGTCCTGGTAGTACAGCGCCACCGCCACCGGGATCGCCACCACGGTGCGCGCGATGCGCGCGCCGCGCCACGGCAGCGGCACTAGCAAGGCCGCCAGCAGCAGCAGGTTGGGCAGGACGTGCAGGTCGAGCGCGCCCATCCAGGTGAGGATCACCTTGGACAGGAAGTACAGGTTCCAGCCGCGCAGGTCGGGCCAGGCCTGCGGCGGGGTCGGGAGCGTGCGGGTGCTCATGCGTGTCCCCGCGGCCCGGCGTGGCGGCGGCGTTCGCCCACCCGCTTGAGGTAGCGCGGCGGCAGGCTGCGCTGCAGGCGCGCGCGCAGCGCGCGGCCGATCGTCCCCAGCATCACGCCGAGGGGAATCATCAGTACCGCGCATGCAGCCACCAGGGTCCATACCTGCTGGTCGTTCATCGTTCGCTCCCCAGGCGGATCGGTTGCGGCGCCGCCCATCCGGATGCCTGCGCCACGGGCGCCGCCACCGGCGCCTGCTGTTGCGGCGGCGGCGCGGTGCCGGCATCGACCGCGTTCATCGCGGCCACGTCGTGCCCGGCCAGGCGCTCGTAGCCATCGAACATCTCCCGCCACGGCAGGCGGAACAGGTTGCCCAGCGCGCGCTCGACGCCGTCGCCGCGGCAGGCGAACAGGAACAGCCAGACCTGGCCGGCGTGCATGCAGACGAAATCGCCGCGGCGGCGCATGTGCAGCTGCTGCAGGGCCTGCACCGGGCTCAGCCCGGCCACCGGCTGCAGCACCAGCACCGCGCTTTCCACCACGCCGTCGCCCTGGTCGAGCAGCTCGCCGGCCATCTGCTTGAACTGCATGGGCGTGACCACGCCGCCGATGTCCGGCGGCCGGTGAAGGCGGATCAGCCGTTCCGGATCCTCCGGCAGCCGCCCCTGCCAGACCTGGCCCTGGATCGTCTCCAGCAGCGTCAGGAACCGCGCCAGCGGCAGGCTGGCCGGCACCACCAGGCTGGCGCCGGACTGCAGCAGCAGGCGCTCGTCGGCGTAGCGCAGGCAGGGCTGCATCTCGCGCACCACCAGCTTCAGGCCGTTGCCGCGCTCGCTGCGCAGGCGGAAGACGATGCGGGTCAGCGCGTCGACGTCGGCGTTCTCGTCGATCGCCAGCACGACCGTGGCCGCCTGCGCCTGCAGGGCGCCGGCCGTCAGCGCCGACCAGTTCTCGAACAGGCGCCAGGCCGGCGAGAACGGCGGCGCGCCTTCCAGCGCCTCGGCCTGGGCCAGGTAGATGAAACGGTCGCCGCCTTCCTGCGCCAGCACCGAGGCCATCAGGTCGTCGCCGTCGGCGATCACGCCCAGGCGGAAGCCGCGCCATTCGGCCTCGAAGTCGCGGTGCGCGACCACGCCCTCGGCGTTGCTCCAGTAATGCACCAGGTACTGCAGGGCGCCACGGTGCGGGTACAGCTGGGCGACGCCGCTGCACAGCCGGTTGAGCGGCAGCAGGCGCGGGGCCAGGGTCGCCACCTCGCCATGGCACAGCAGCAGCAGGTAATGGTTGCCGGCGCTCGCCCAGTCGTGCAGCTGCCTGCACCAGCGGGCCAGGCGCGCGCCTTCCAGCGACTCCAGCACCGCGGCCGGCAGCTGCACCACGCACAGGGTGTCGCGCGCGGCGGCGCTGCGCGCCAGGTCGACGGGCAGTCCGCGCACCGCCGGCAGCATGTCCGCTACGGCCACCTCGTGCAGGCGCGTGCGCGCCGGCCCCTCCCCGGCCGCCAGCGGCGCGACCATCGAGGCGGGCGACCGGCCCATCGCGGCGACCACGGCCAGCGGCACATCGGCGGAGCCGGCCAGGACGCCGGCGGCAATCAGGTCGGCGTGCCCGGCATCGGCGCAGGCAACCCAATACACCCCACCCGCGCGCAGGCGGGTGAGCTCGTACGGCAAGCCGTCGATGGCAAGTGAAATGGTCTTCAACGTTCTGTCCCTGTCAGCGTGCGCGGGTCGCGCACGGCTGGCTCCGTCCCTCTCCCCACACAGGAATCCGCGACGAGCGTCACATTTGTAGCGCCGGTCGGCCCGCCATATCAATATCACTTGCTCACCACGACGCTGCCATACCCCGCTTCCACGCCGCGTGTAGAACCACGCATTCATTTTTCCGAAATGAATGCGCCCCCGCTCAGCCGGCCGGCGGCAGCCCGAACACCTGCCTCAGGTAGGACAGGTAGCCCGGATCGTCGCACATGCTCTTGCCCGGCGAATCGCTGAGCTTGGCCACCGGTTGTCCATTGCAGCGCACCATCTTGATGACGATGTTCAGCGGCGTCGGCCCCAGGTCATTGGTCAGGTGGGTGCCCACGCCGAAGGCGACCTGGCAGCGGCCGCGGAAATAATCGTACAGGCGCATCACCTTCTCGATGTTCAGGCCGTCGCTGAACACCAGGATCTTGCTGGAAGGCTCGGCGCGGTTGGCCTTGAAGTGCGCCAGCATGCGGTCGCCCCACGCGAACGGGTCGCCCGAGTCATGGCGCACGCCGTCGAACAGCTTGCAGAAATACATGTCGAAGTCGCGCAGGAAGGCGTCCAGCCCGACCACGTCGGACAGCGCGATGCCGAGGTCGCCGCGGTACTCGCGCGCCCACGATTCGAGCGCGGCCACCTGCGAATCGCGCAGGCGCGGCCCCAGCGCCTGGAAGGCCTGCAGGTATTCGTGCGCCATGGTGCCGTGCGGGGTCATCGCGTACAGGCGCGCGAAGTGCACGTTGCTGGTGCCGACGAACTGCGCGCCGAGCGCGTCGCGCAGCAGCGGCAGCATGTGCGCGTGCCAGTCGCGCGAGTAGCGGCGGCGGCTGCCGTAATCGGCGATGCGGCAGTCGCCGAAACCCGGGGTGTCGCGCAGCAGCGCGGTCTTGGCGCGCAGGCGGCGTTCGCCCTCGGCGAAGTCCGGCGTGCTGGTGTTGCGGAACCAGACCTCGTTGATGATCGCCAGCAGCGGCACCTCGAACAGGATGGTGTGCAGCCACGGGCCGGTGATGTCCAGTTCGATCTCGCCCGGCACGGTGGCCGAGGCGCGCAGGTCGATGTACTTGCGGTCCAGGTGGAACAGGCCGAGGAAATCGGCGAAGTCCGGCTTCACGAAACGGAGCCCGCGCATGTAGTCCAGTTCGTCCGCGGTGAAACGCAGGCTGCACAGGTGATCGATCTCGGCGCTGATCTGGTCGATGAAGCGGGCCAGGTCGATGCCCGGCGTGCGGCACTTGAAGCGGTACTGCACGATGGCCCCGGGGTGCTGGTGCAGCACCGCCTGCATCATCGTGAACTTGTAGAGGTCGGTATCGAGCAGGGACTGGATGATCATGGGGCGCATTATGCGCCGCCGTTCCGTCAGGGCCAGCGGCCTGCCGGCGCACCCGGCCGGCGGCCGGATGCGCCTTCCTCCCGTCATTCATCGCCGGCGTACGGCGAGCGCAGCGGCTGCGGCTGCCGGCCCAGGCCCGCGCCCAGGCGGTCGAGCAGGAAACGCAGGTAGAGGTTGGTGCCGAACTGGCGGTAGTCGCGGGCGTTGTTGAACTCCATGCGCCCGCCCAGGAACAGCTGCGAGGACAGCTGCCACTCGGCCGCGGCGCTCAGGTTGTAGGACACGCCGGTCTTGGTCTGGCCGTCGTAGACCGGCGCGACATAACGCGGGGTCAGGCCCAGCAGCGCGGCCAGCGAGGCCGCGTCGTAGGCTTCGCGCTGCATCGCCGGGTCCAGCGGGAAGTAGTCGGCCGGGTCTTCCTTGAAGTTCTGCACGCCGACGCTGGCATCGACCTGCCAGGCCAGCCGCTGCGCCGCGCTGCGTCCGTTCCAGTGCAGCGGCACGCTCACGTCCACGTAGCGCTGCGGGCTGAAATAGCCGCCGTGGCCGTAGGTGAAGCCGCTGAGGTTGCGGTCGTACTGCATCGCGGTCAGGTTCAGCCCCGCGGTCAGCGACTGGTTCGCCGTTTCCAGCGCATGCACATAGACGCCCGCGCCCAGTTCCTGGCGGTCGTTGTCGGCCACGTGGGTGCCCTGCAGGCGATGCCACGCCAGGCTCGCGTAGCCGCCGAGCAGGCCGTTGTCGACGGTCGCGGCCATGCGCGCGCCGGTCGCGGCGACGCCGCCCCATTGCAGGCCGTTGCGCGGGTCGGTGACGCCGGCGAAGGACAGCAGGCTGTCGGTGACCGCGCGCCGCGAGGCTTCGCCGGACCAGGTCAGCGCATCGCCGATGCGGCCGCGGTAGCCGACGCCGCCGACGATGCCCGATTCGCGGAAGCCCAGCGGCGTGGTGCCGATGTCGGCGCTGAAACCGCCCTGCTGGAAGCCCACCGACACGCCCGCACCGCTGGCGTCCTGCGATCCCAGCCGGCGCGCGCCGGCGGCGTTGGCCACCATCGCGTACAGCGTGTCCTGGAAGGCCAGCGGCGTCTGCGACGCGCTGCTGCCGCCGGCCAGCGCCTTAAGCTGCGCCTGCTCGGCTGCGCTGAGTCCGCGCAGCAGCGCGGTGCTTCCCAGCACCTGCCGGGCGATGTCGGCGATGGGCGTGTTGCCCAGGTCGCGACCGAGCATGTAGTCCGGCAGCGGATCGGCATACAGCAGTTCCAGCGTGGCCTGGCGGCGCTCGGCCGCGGTGAGCGTGGCGTCGGTCTGGTTGAACAGTTCCTGGTAACGGCCGTTGTCCAGCGCGCGTTCGTAGATCAGGTTGCGGGTGGCGGTGGTGGCGCCGTTGGTCAGCAGCGCCTGGTACAGGGACGAGCCGACCAGGTCGTCGACCGGCGCGCGGTCGGCGGCCAGCGCCCCGGACAGGGCCAGCTGCGGGCCGGCGCCGAAGCGGCTGGCCGAGGCATAGGCGGCGTCGGCGCGGCCGGCGTCCAGCACCGTCGGCGTCACCGCGATCTGCAGCTTGCCGTCGCCGATGCCGAAGCGCGCTTCCAGCGGCACCTGCAGGTCGGCCAGCTGGCCCAGCCCGGCTTCGCCGTCGCGGCTGCGGTAGGCGGCGCCGGCGGCCAGCGCGCTGCTGCTGTCGGCGCGCAGTTCGCGCAGCTCGTCGATCACGCCGCGTACCGGTGCCGGCGCCGGCGGCGCGCCGGACAGCGGCGCGGAAGCCGCAGCGCGACGTGGCGCCGGTGCGGCCGCGACCGGAGCGGCGGGCAGCGCCAGCACCGGGGCCGGCAGGCCATCGGCGTCCACCTGCGGCGCGGACAACGCGGCGGCGGCCAACGGCGTGCCGGCGAGCGCGGCGACGCTGGCCGGCAGCGGTGCCGGGTCGGCGCGCAGCGCGACCGGGCGGGTGTTGCCGCGGGTGATGCCGGCGAAGGGATTGAAGGCCTGGCCGGCGCCGGCCAGCGCAGTGCTGGCATGGGGATAGCCGTTGTCCAGTTGCCCGGCGCCGCGTGCGGCGGCGGCGATGGCGGCCTTGAAATAACTCTCGGCGCGGCGGTTCCTGCCGGCCGCGCGGTAGACCCGCCCGGCCGCGGCCAGCACCTCCGGCGACTGCGGCGCACGCGCCAGCGCCTGTTCCAGATAGTGCTCGGCGGTGCCGAGGTCGCGCATCGCCGCGGCGCTGCCGGCGGCGGCCACCATCGCATCGGTATCGCCCGGCGCCAGCTGGAGCAGCTGCTGGTACAGCGCCAGCGCCTGCCCATGGTCGCCGGCGGCGGCGTACAGCCGCGCCAGCGCGGCGATGGTCGGCGGGTCCTGCGGTTGCTGCGCCAGCACCGGCGCCAGCACGTCGTAGGCGCCTTCCAGGTTGCCGAGTTCGCGCAGCGCGTCGACCTGACGCAGCACGTAGCCGCTGCGCAGGTCCTGCAGGCGCGTGCGCTGCGAGGGTGTCAGGCTGGCCTCGCCCAGCTGCCGCAGCAGCGCCGCCAGTTCGGCGTCCTGGCGCGCGCGCAGCAGCACCTGGCCGTACTGCAGGCGGTTGTCCACGTCCGGATTGCCCTGCATCAGCCGCTGCGCCAGCGCCAGCGCGCGCTGCTGGCTGCCGATGTCGGCGTAGGCGCCGGCCAGGGCGGCGGCGATGCCGGGCCGGGCGACGCGCTCGCCCAGCGCCGATTCGGCGCGGGCGAGCAGCAGCTGCGCCTCGCCGACGCGGTTGCCCTGCACCAGCGTGCGCGCCTGCGCGGCCTGCAGCTGCACCCAGGCGATGTCGTGCAGCGCGCTCATCTCCGCGTCGCGCGATGCCGCCGGGATCTTCTCCAGCAGCGCCCAGGCGCCGTTCCAGTCGCCGCGCTCGCGGGCGAACAGCGCCTGCGCGAACAGCGCCTGCGGCGAGCCCTCGTCCTGCGCGCGCAGGCCGGCCATGATGCCGTCGGCCTGGTCCGGGCGTCCCAGGCGCTGGTAGAGGCGCGCAAGCTCCAGCCGCAGCCAGGGATCGCGTGGCTGCTGCAGCACCGCGTCCTCGAGTTCGATCTGCGCCATCTCCAGGCTGCCCGAGGCGATCGCCTGCTGGGCGCGGGCGCGCGCCAGGTTGGCGCGCAGCGCCGCGGCGCCACCGGCGCGTTCCTGCTGCTCCGGGGTCAGCCGTTCGAAAAGCGCCGCGGCTTCGTCGGCGCGTCCCAGCCGGCCCAGCAGCGTGCCCAGGCCCTGCAGCGCGCCGGCATTGCCGGCGTCCAGCACGAGCGCCTTGCGGTAGCTCGCCTCCGCCGCGGCGGCGTCGCCCGCGCCGAGCAGGTCGCCCAGCAGCACGTGGCCGGTGGGCTCGTCCGGCTGCAGCGCGATGGCCTCGCGCACCTTCGCGGCCGCGTCCGGGCCCGGCTGCCGGCGCGCGTCCTGCAGGACCAGCCAGTAGCGGGCGGCGTTGGCCGCGCCGCGCCATTTGCCGTTGGCCGCGGCGGCCGGGCGCAGCAGTTCGGCGGCCTCGCCGAACCGTTCCTGGCGCAGCCGCACCGAGCCCAGTCCGCCCATCGCCTCGGTGTTCTTCGGCTGGGCGCGCAGCACCTGGGCGAAACGCGCCTCGGCCACCTCCAGCGTGCCGGCCTGCAGGGCGCGGAAGCCCTCTCCGAGCAGGCGCTGGTTCGGGTCAGGCGCCGCGTCCGCGCGTACCGCCTGGTCGCGCAGCTGCGCCTGCCGCGCGGCGATTTCACGGTCGTCCGGCTGCTGTTCGAGGAAGGCCTGGAACAGCGCCGCGTCGGCACGGGTGGCGTTGAGCCACAACAGCGCCTGGCGCCAGGCGGCGCGCGCCGGACCGGCGGTGTCCTGGCGCTGGCTGAGCGTTTTCAGCTGGGCGATGCCCTCGCGCCGGCTCGGCTCGCGGTAGGTCAGCACCTGCGCCAGGGCGAGGGCGGCGGCGCCGTCGTTGCGGTCGGCGGCCACCCGCCGGCGCAGGCCGTCGCGCGCGCGCGCCCAGCCGTCCTGGGTGCCGGCCAGCACCTGGTAGTACTCCAGCGCGAGCGTGTCCGGCGGTCCGCCGGCACCGAACACCTCGTCATAGGCCTTGATCGCCTCGGCATAGCGGCCGGCCGCGGCCGCACCGCGCGCCGCCTGCAGCGAGCCGGCGCCGGTGGCGCCGCCGCCGGCCAGCGCCGCGCGCAGGCGCGCGGTCTGCGCCGCCGACGGGTGCCGGGCCTGCAACTGCTGCAGGCGCCGCTGCGCGTCGGCGCGGCGCCCCTGGTTCAGGTCGATCAGGCCCAGGCCGAGCAGCGCGTCGGGCTGCGCCGGGTCGGCGGCCAGCAGCTTGCGCCAGGCATCGGCGGCCAGGTCCTCGCGCCCCTGGTCGAGCCAGTAGTTGCCCTGGTCGACCAGTTGCCGGGTGGAGGCGGCGTTCTGGCTCCAGGCCGGCGCCGTCAGCACGCACAGGCCGAGCAGGCAGAGGGGTTTCAGGTTTTTGCGGAACATGTGTGACTCCACGCGGGCAGCAGGCGCCCGTCGGCAGCGAAACGGAAACGGCGCTCCTTCCAGCCGCGCCCGAACAGCATCAGGACGCGGTCGTAGTAGCCAAGAACGTCGGCCGCCGGGCCTGTCGCCGGGATGCGGCCGGCCTGCGCCTCCGCCATCGCCGTCTGGCCCAGCGCCGCCAGGTAGGGCAGCAGCGCGGCGGAAAAACCGGCCGGCGCGGTGCCGCTGGCCGCACCGCTGCGGGTCTGGATCTTCTCGGCGAAACCGCCCTGCGCGCGCAGCAGCCGGGCCGGGCCCGGCAGCGCATCGAGCAGGCGCCGCCGCAGCGGTTCGCCGGCGTCGGTCATGCCCGCCCACAGGTAGCAGCGGATGGCGTCGTAGCTGCCGACTGCGCCCTTGCCGGGATCGGCCACGAAGGCCTCGCCGTTCCAGGCGATCCAGTCCGGCGCGAAGCCGTGCGGGGACGCCGCGCGCAGCATCGCCACGCTGCGTTCGGCCAGCCGCGCCCACGGGCCGCGCGGTTCGACCAGGGCGAACCGGCGCAGCACGAACAGCGGCAGGTAGCAGGGATTGAGGATCCAGCGGTCGCGCTGCACGAAGCCGCGGTTGCCGGGCAGCAGCATCGGCCCGAAGCCGGGCAGCTCGACCACTTCGGCGCCGCGCATCAGGCCCAGCACCTGGCGGCCGGCCTGGACCAGCCCGGGCCGGTTCCACAGGCGGCCGGCCTCGAGCAGTGCGTAGGCGATCCACAGTTCGCCGTCCGAAGCGGTATTGCCGTCGAGCACGCGCCATTGCCCGTCGCCGGCGCGTCCCCACAGCCACGCCGGCAGGTTGAGGTCCGGGCGCCCGCCGCACAGGTGGCGGCGCGTCCACGCCAGGACGCGGTCGAACAGCACTGGGTTGTTGTCCACCAGCGCGAAGAACAGCGCGTAGGACTGCGACTCGGACGTGCTGCGCTGGTCCGGGTAGGAAAAATCGATGACCCGTCCGTCGTCCTGCACGTGCCGCTGCACGAAAGCGTGCCAGTCGCGCCAGGGCGTGCCGCAGGCGATCGCCGCCGCCCGCGCCGGGCAAGCCGCCAGCGCCGCCGCCGCGGCCACCAGGCCGAGCACGTCGCGCCGGGACAGCATGGCCGGACCGCCCTCGCCCATGCTCAGCCCGCGACCTTCAGGCGCGCGCGCGCATGCCGGCGCAGCAGCCAGCCAGCCAGCATCGCCAGCAGCAGGCACGCCAGGCCCACGCCCAGCGCCATCCACAGCGGGTGGTGGGCGAAGAACCAGCGCAGGGCCAGCAGCGGCGGCAGCTCGCCGACGTAATAGGTCTGGTTGCCGGCCAGGCTGCGCACCTTGTCGCCGTGCAGCAGGACCACGCTGCCCTGGAAATCGCGCAGGCGCTCGGGATCGAACCACGCCTCGAACAGGCGGCCGGCGTGGCCCGGCTCGTCGGCCATCAGCGCCACCACGCTGCGGCCCTTGCGCAGCGGCGATTCGAAGCCCATCAGCAGCACGTCGCCCGGCTCCGGGCGCACGCCGGCTTCGGCCACGGTGGGCAGGTCGGTGCGGCGCGCGTCCGGCGACAGGAACGCCGGCACCTTGTTGAACAGCCAGTCGGACAGGCCGAAGCGGCGCACCTGCGCACCCTCGCCGACCGGCATCGCCCCGGCCCAGCGCGCGAACAGCGGCTGGTTGCGGCGCGAGCCGAGCACCAGCAGGTCCTGGTCGGCGTGTTCGTCGACCTGGCGCGCCTGGATGAAGCGCGTGCGCAGCGCCGGATAACCGGTCGAGGCGCCCATGCGGCCCAGCAGCGCCAGCGCGTTGGCCACGTCGTCGCCGGTGGCATCGTCCGGCATCACCAGCGCGCTTTCGGACAGGTCGGCCAGGCGCGTGAACGGGAAGCCGGCGTTGCCGAAGGCCGCCAGGTTGGGCATCGCCATGTAGTGCGCGAAGCCGCTCAGGTCGATGGTGGAGGAATCGTCGATCGATGCCGACACGTCCGGGAAGGTGTTCTTGCATTCCTCCGCGCGCGGGCGGTCGAAGAAGAAGTGGAAACGCAGCTGGCTGCTGGCCGACAGCGGCCCGGTCGGCAGCAGCAGCGGCTGCTGGATCGGCATCGCCCCGCGCGCGCCCAGCTTCTGCCACAGCTGCCGCGGCACCGAGGTGGCCAGCGGCCGGCCGTTGAGCGGCAGCGTGGTGACGAACGCGTCGTTGATGCTGATGTTCAACGCCGACTTGTCCGCGCCTTCGGGCAGCGTGTAGCGGTAGCGCAGGTCCACCGGGATGCCGTCCTTGCGCCACACGAACAGGTCCGGCGGCAGCTGCAGACCGATGCGGATCAGGTCCGGGTTGTAGCCGACCACGTTGAGCTCGCTGGTGCTGCGCACCAGTTCGGAGAAGCGCACCGGGCGGTCGCTGGGCACCCAGTTGGGCGCGTCGTAGGGCTTGCGCGGCGCGGCGTCCTTGACCTCGCGCAGCGTCGCGCTGGCGCCGGACAGCGGCGCGCCCAGCGCCAGCGCGGTCGCGGCCGCGCGCAGTTCGGCATCGTCGCGGCCGAGCACCAGCAGCAGCTTGCCGCCGGCATCGTTGGGGTTGGTGGCCACGGCCAGCGTCGGCCCGGACACGTCCAGCGGCGCCACGCCGGCCGGCAGGTTGCGCGGCGTCGCCACGACCACGGCGTTGCCGCGCGCCGGCACCGCGCCGGTGGCGACCGGGAACATCGCGCCGCGGTAGCCGGCCAGCGCGCCGAACCACGACGAGACGATGCCGGCGGCCTGCAGCTGGCCGCTGGCCGGCTGCCCGGCGAATACGAACGGCAGTTCGAGCCGGCGCGTATCGCGCGCGTCGAAGAACGGCACCGGCAGCAGCGCCAGGTCGTTGCTCAGCGGCAGCGGCAGCCAGCCCAGTTCGAGATAGCTGGCGCTGTCGATGTTGGCCCACAGGCTGGTGTGGTCCGGGTCCTCGCACTCGCGCGTGTAGTGGCCGATCAGCTGCAGGTTGACGCGGTTGTAGCCGGTGACCAGGCGCGGGTCGATGGCGACGTCGCGCTCGACCGGCCGCCCGGCCTCCTCCGCCGACACCGGCAGCGTCGCCACGGTCACGTCGTTGACGGTGACGCGCAGGTGCGACAGGTCGGGCAGCAGCGCCGGCGAGTAGGTGTACTTCAGGTGCAGCGCGGCGTGGTCGACGACCTGGTCGCTGCGGATCGAGAACGGAATGCCGGCCGTGCCCTGGATGCCGCGCAGCGTCACCTCGTAGTCCAGCCCCAGCTGCTTGAGCGTGGAGCGGCTGCGCTGCAGGGGCAGTGCCGTAGGCGCCGTCGGCGCTGCCGCCACCTCCGGTTGCAGGCCCGGCGGCAGCGGTGCGGGCGCGGGCGCCTGCGCGTGGGCGGCGCCGGCCAGCAGGGCCAGGGCGAACGCCAGCGAGGCGCAGCGCGCCCGTGCGGCGGGGATCGGCGAAGTGTGCAGGCAATGCTTCATGCGGTTTCTCCGGGAGCAGGCTGGGCATGGCCGTCATGCCGCCCCCTCGTGATGACGAATCGGCCCAGGCGGTGAAAGCCGCGCAGGCTGGCGCGGAGCACGTCGGACAGCGAGCGCAGGAAGGTGTCGCGCTCGTGCCGCCCCCACAGCGACACCCAGATGTCGGCGCGGGCGAAGGTGGAGGCGATCAGCCAGCGCTCCTGCTCGATGCTCAGCTCGCCGAACTGCAGGCTCAGGCCCTGCGCGTCGCGGTCGTGGCGCACCAGGGCCGGCAGGCGCTGGCTGCGCTGGCGGTGGCGCAGCTCGATCTCCACCGGCGTATCGGGCTGCACCGGCTGCGGCTCGTCCAGGCGGATGGCCATGCCGCCGGTGGAGAAATCGACCGTGCTGCAGGCCAGCTCGCGTCCGTCGGGCAGGTGCAGCACCGCCTTCATTTCCAGCGGCACGCGGTGCGCGCGGCGGATCTGGCGCTGCTCGCTGCAGGTGGCGATGACCGCGCCGAGCATGATCATGTTGTAGAAGGTCCAGCCCAGGTTGAGCCAGATGGTGTTGACCTCGCCGCTGCTGTCGGCCAGCACCAGGCGGACGATGCCGGCGACCACGCCGACCAGGTTGAGCAGCAGCAGGAACAGGTACGGACGGGCGATCTGCGCGTCGAAGTAGCTCCTGTGCACCAGCCCGCCCTTGGCGGTGACGTTGAACTTGCCCAGGCGCGGGTTGAACACCGCCATCAGCGTCGGCCGCAGGATGTACCAGGCCAGCGCGGTCTCGTAGACCTCGTTCCACAGCAGGTGGCGGTGCGCGCCCTGGATGCGCAGGTTGGTCAGGCTGGCCTGCGCCAGGTGCGGCAGCGCGTAGGCGAAGATCATCAGCGCCGAGGCGTGGATGACGTGCGCGCCGAAGAACAGGAAGGCCAGCGGCGCGGTCAGGAAGATGATGCGCGGCAGCCCGTAGAAGAAGTGCAGCATCGCGTTGGTGTAGCAGATGCGCTGCACCAGGCTCAGGCCGCGGCCCAGCATCGGGTTGTCGACGCGGAAGATCTGCGCCATGCCGCGCGCCCAGCGCGTGCGCTGGCCCACGTGCGCCGACAGGCTCTCGGTGGCCAGGCCCGCGGCCTGCGGCACGGGGATGTAGGCGCTGCGGTAGCCGGCGCGGTGCAGGCGGATGGCGGTGTGCGCGTCCTCGGTCACCGTCTCCACCGCCACGCCGCCCACCTCTTCCAGCGGCGCGCGCTTGATCACCGCGCACGAACCGCAGAAGAAGGTCGCGTTCCAGGCGTCGTTGCCGTCCTGCAGCAGGCCGTAGAACAGCTCGCCTTCGTTGGGCACCTTGCCGAAGGTGCCGAGGTTGCGCTCGAACGGATCGGCGGAGAAGAAGTAGTGCGGCGTCTGCACCACCGCCAGGCGCGCGTCGTGCAGGAACCAGCCCATCGACATCTGCAGGAACGAACGCGTCGGCACGTGGTCGCAGTCGAAGATGGCGACGTACTCGCCGTCGGATTTCTTCAGCGCGGCGTTGATGTTGCCGGCCTTGGCGTGGTTGTTGTTGGTGCGGGTGACGTAGTTGACCCCCACCTCCTCGCAGAACGCGCGGAACTCCTCGCGGCGGCCGTCGTCGAGCAGGTGGATCTTCAGCTTGCCCGCCGGCCAGTCCATCACCGTGGCCGCCAGCACCGTGGTGCGCACCACCGACAGCGGTTCGTTGTAGGTGGGAATGAACACGTCCACCGTCGGCCACCGCGACTGGTCCTCGGGCAGCGGCAGCGAACGCCGGTGCAGCGGCCAGGCCACCTGGAAGTAGCCCAGCACCAGCACCACGAACGCGTAGACCTCGGCCATGACCAGGCCGAAGCCGAGGGTCAGGTCGACCAGGCTGCCCATGCCCATCGTCTCGGTCAGGCGCCACCACATGTAGCGGCTGGACATGACCAGCGACAGCCCCATCAGCACCAGCGGCACGATGCGGTTGCGGGCACGCCGCAGGCACAGCCCGATGGCGAACACCGCCAGCGAGAACAGCAGCTGCTGCGTCACCGCCAGCGGCACGGTGACGACGAAGGCGACGAGCAGCGCGCCCACCAGCACCAGCGCGGCCAAGGCAAGGCGTGCAAGGGCCTGCGAGCCCTCGGGCCTGATCGAAAGTCTCATGGATTTCCCCTGTGCGCCGCCCGTGCGGGCGGCCGTGCCGGCGGGGTCCGTCGCGGTCCCCTGCCCGGCGTTCGTGCCCTGTCCCTATTGCCTGCGCAAACGGAGCAGGGGGCTGTCGTCCGGTACCGCCGCGCCGGCCTCCGCCAGCCTGCGGAACAACTGCGACAGCGGCGTGTCCGCCTGCGCGGCGGGTGGCGCGGCGTCGTGCGCATGCCGCGCGTCGGCCGCCACGTCCACCGTCGCGGCATGTACCGCCCGCGGCGCCACCGCCGCCGGGGGCGGCAGCGCGGCTTCCGGGAATTCCCGGTATTCCGGCCGTCCCCTGCCGTCGCCAAGCTTCATGAACAGACCCGCCACATCGTCATCGCATTGCGGCGGGGCCGTCGGTTGATTCCTGCTCATGCCACACGTACCTCGTCCATCGTCAGAACACCCGCGCCACGGTGAAGGTCGAAACGTCGCGGTCCGCGGTCGCCAGGTGGCGCACGTCGAGGACGGCGAGCATGCCGGCGCCGCGCAGCCAGTGGCGGTAGGCGCCCTCGAGGAAGCCGTGGTGCCAGCCGCCGCCCTGTCCCAGCGCCACGGCCAGCGGCGAGCCGGCGTGCACGATGCGCAGCTGGTCGGCGCGCTCCTCGAACGCCGCCCATCCCCACTCGCAGTCCGCCCACACCGCGTTGACCGACGCCTGCAGCGCTTCGACCGTCGCCACCGGCGGCAGGACGTGGGCGTCGGCGAACCGCTGGCCGATGCGCGCCATCAACCGCGCCGATTCCTCTTCCGGCAACGCCTGGTCGAACTCGGCCGCCATCGCCCGCAGGAACCCCCGCCATTGCCGGGCGCAGGAGCGGTCGCGGTAACCGTCGAGCAACGCCGCCGGGTTCACCGGCCCATTTCCTGGTGCATCCGCACCTCACCTGCACAGCGCATGTCGCCTCCTGCGAAATCATGAATAGTGTGAATTAGATCACATTTTTGACCAAGGCCGAGGGTTGCCCCGGCGCGGCGATATACACGGCCGCCCCATCGCTTTCCTCGGGGATGCGCACAGGAAAGCACACGACCGTAAGAGAACCACGGCGCGATGACGCCGCCTTTGCACGTCGCGGGAATGGAGGCGCCGGCCGCGTGGCCGCGCGAAGCGCCGTCAGCGGCGCAGCAGCAGCCTGGGCAGCTGCGCGGCCGCATGCGCCCAGATCGCGCACCACACGGCGGCGCGCACCGGCGCGGCGCGGCGCGGCGCCTCGAACTTGCGGAAATAGCGCCACAGCCCGCGGTGCTTGTGCCATTCGACGAAGAACGGCCGCGCGCGGCTGGACACGCCGCGCACGTGCAGCACGGCCAGTGCGTTGGCGATGGCCACGGTCGCCCCGGCCTGGCGCGCGCGCCGGCACAGGTCCAGGTCCTCGGCGTGCAGCCGGTAGCCCGCATCCCAGCCGCCGATGCGGTCGAACAGGGCACGCGGCATCAGCAGCAGCGCGCCGGACAGCGCCGGCACCGGCTGCAGCGGCTGCGCCGGATCGGCGGCCACCGCCAGCCGCGCGCCGGCGGCCGGGTTGCACAGCATCGCGGCGAAATCGGGGTCGCGGCGGCGCACCGCCGCGTCCGGGCGGCCCTGCTCGTCCACCTGCTCGACGCCGAGCAGGCAGTCGCCCAGCGGCTGGCCGAGGTCGCGCAGGCGCGCCAGCGTATCGGCCTCCACCATCAGGTCGGGATTGACGAAGGCCAGCCACGGCGCGTCGCTGTCGCGCGCGCCCTGGTTGCAGGCGGTGGCGAAGCCGGGGTTGTCCGGATTGGCGATGAAACGCACGCGCGCGTCGGCCAGCGCGTGGCGCTGGACGATGCCGAGCGAACCATCGTCGGAGGCGTTGTCCACCACGCGTATCTGCGCCACGTCGCGCGCACCGCGCAGCCGCTGCAGGCACTCGTCCAGCGTCGCGGCGCTCTGGTAGCTGACCACGACGACGGCAATCGCCGCGCTCACGGTACCGCCTCCGCGGCCGGTTCGTCGCCATCGCCGAACAGATCCGGTTGCCGTGCCGGCAGCGCCGCCTGCTCGTACAGCTGCTGCAGCTGCAGGCGGTGCGCGTGCAGCGGATCGTCCATCAGGAACCCGGCCAGGCGCGCGGTCCAGGTCGGCCAGCGGTTGCCCAGCACCTCCATGTCGCCATCGGCGGGCCGGCCTTCGGCGTGGCGGCCGACGAAGGCGTTGTCGCACAGCACGTTGCGCCAGCCCAGCCCACTCATGCGCAGGCTCAGGTCCACCAGCGCCGCGTACCAGGACGCGCAGCTCTGCGTATCCAGCCCGCCGGCGCGGCGCCGTGCGCTGCCGCGTATCAGCACCGCATGGGTGACGGCCGAGGGCAGCTCCGGGTGCAGCAGCGGCATCGCAGCGCAGGCGCGCGCCAGCCGCGCGGCATCGGGCGGCAGGGGATTCAGTTCGCCGGCGCGCGGCCACGCCACGGTCTCGCCGGCATTGCTCCACGGCGTGGCGGTGGCGATGGAGGCGTCGCGCGCGAGGCAGTCGCACAGGTGCTGCAGCCAGCCCGGCAGCGGCAGCGCGTCGGGCGCCAGCACCGCCACGTCGGCATCGCCGCAGGCCCGCAGCATTTCCTCCAGGTGCGCCGATTCGCCGATGGCGCGCGGCCGCCGCGTGTATTCGGCCTGCAACTGCGTGCGTGCCAGCCACGGCTCGATCACCGCCTGCACGCGCGGCCCGCCCTGCGCGTCGTCGGCCAGCCAGACCGGCGTGCCGGCGGGCGTGGCGGTTTCCAGCGCCGCCAGGCAGGCATCGAGCGCCGCGTCGTCCACGCCTACCGGCAGCAGGATCACCGGCAGGGTCATGCAGCGATCCCGGCATTGCATGCAACGGATGGTGCGGAAGTGGTCACGACCTGCGATTCCCTGGTACCGACGCACCGGACTCTAGCAGCCGCCCGGAACGGCGCGCACCCGTAGGAGCGGCTTCAGCCGCGATGTGGGCTGTCCCGTTGCATTCGCCGCAATGCCGCGCAGGCACTGAAGGCAGCATCTGTTTGGAAGCCCCATCGCGGCTGAAGCCGCTCCTACGGGGAGCCAGGGCCGGGCCTGCGGCGTTGCGCAGGCCCGGCGACGGCGCGGCTGGCTCAGCCGCACCACACCCGCGCGTTGCGGAACATGCGCAGCCACGGCGAGTCCTCGCCCCAGCCCTTCGGCGCCCAGCTCAGGTTGACCGTGCGCGGGGTGCGCTCCGGGTGCGGCATCAGGATGGTGACGCGGCCGTCGCGGGTGGTCAGGCCGGTGATGCCGTCCGGCGAGCCGTTCGGGTTCAGCGGGTACTGCTCGGCAACGCGACCGTCGCCGTCCACGTAGCGCAGCGCCACGTCCACCGCGGCCTGGTCCACCGCGCCGTCGAACTCGGCGCGGCCCTCGCCGTGCGCCACCGCCACCGGCAGGCGCGAGCCGGCCATGCCGCGCAGCAGGATCGACGGCGACTCCACCACCTCCAGCAGCGCGGTGCGGGCCTCGAACTGCTCGCTGCGGTTGCGCAGGAACTTCGGCCAGTGCTCGGCGCCGGGAATGATGGCCTTGAGCTGGCTCATCATCTGGCAGCCGTTGCACACGCCCAGGGCGAAGGTGTCCGGACGCGCGAAGAACGCGGCGAACTGCCCGCGCAGCGCCGGGCGTTCGAGGATCGAGGTCGCCCAGCCGCGGCCGGCGCCCAGCACGTCGCCGTAGCTGAAGCCGCCGCAGGCGGCCAGGCCGCGGAAATCGGCCAGCCGCACGCGGCCTTCGATCAGGTCGCTCATGTGCACGTCATAGGCATCGAAGCCGGCGCGCTCGAAGATGTTGGCCATCTCGATCTGGCCGTTGACGCCCTGCTCGCGCAGGATCGCCACCTTCGGCCGCGCACCGGTGGCGATGAATGGCGCGGCGACGTCCTCGGCCGGGTCGAACGCCAGCTTCGGCTTCAGCCCCGGCGCGTTGAAATTGCGCGCCACCGCGCGTTCCTGGTCGGCCGCTTCCGGGTTGTCGCGCAGCTTCTGCATGGCGTGGGTCACCGACCACCAGGCGTCGAACAGGTCTTCCCAGCGCCATTCGGCCAGGCTCTGCCCGCCCAGCTGCACGCGCACCACCGGCGCGGTGGTCGGCCGGGCGATGCGCTGCGCGCACTCGGTCAGCGCGTGGCGCTCGACCAGGTCGGCGAACGCGGCGCGGTCCTCGCGGGCGATCTGCACCACCGCGCCGAGTTCCTCGTTGAACAGGCTGCGGAACGGGTCGTCGCCCCAGGCGTCGAGCACGATGTCCAGGCCCAGGCGCGAGGCGAAGGACATCTCGCACAGCGCGGCGAACGCGCCGCCGTCGCTGCGGTCGTGGTAGGCCAGCAGCAGGCCGGCCTCGCGCGCGTCGCGGATCAGTTCGAAGAAGCCGCGCAGGCGCTGCGGGTCATCCAGGTCCGGCACGTCGCCGGCGAAGGCCGGCAGCGCGCTGTGGTCGGCCTGGGTCTGCGCCAGGATCGAACCACCCAGGCGCTGCTTGCCCGCGCCCAGCCCGATCAGCCACAGCTCGCTTTCGGTGTCGCGGTCCAGCAGCGGGGTCAGCTGCCCGCGCGCATCGACCACCGGCGCGAACGCCGAAATGATGAGCGAAACAGGGGAAACGGATTTATGGAGACGGGACCGGGGACCCGGGACCCGGGACCCGGGAGAAGCAACAACAGAAGCAGGATCAGCGGACGGATGCTGCTCTTCCCGGGTCCCCGGTCCCAGGTCCCCGGTCCCGGCAGTCCACTGCGCCTGCATCGACAGCGAGTCCTTGCCCACCGGGATGCTGATGTCCAGCTGCGGGCACAGCTCCATGCCCACCGCCCGGACCGCGTCGTACAGCAGCGCGTCCTCGCCGTCGTGGCCGCAGGCGGCCATCCAGTTGGCCGACAGCTTGACCGTGTCCAGCGAGGTCAGCGGTGCGGCGCACAGGTTGGTGATGGCCTCGCCCACCGCCATGCGCGCGGAGGCGGCGGCATCGAGCAGGGCCAGCGGGGTGCGCTCGCCCAGCGCCATGGCTTCACCGGCGAAGGTGTCGAACCCGGCCAGGGTGATGGCGACGTCGGCCATCGGCAGCTGCCACGGGCCGATCATCTGCTCGCGCGCGGTCAGGCCGCCGACGCTGCGGTCGCCGATGGTGACCAGGAAGCTCTTGGCCGCCACGGTCGGGTGCGACAGCACGCGCAGGCCCGCGTCGTGCAGGTCGATGCCGGCGGTCTTCAGCGCCGGCCAGCGCGGCGCGGCCGGGTGCGCGGTGTCGCGGTGCATCTTCGGCGCCTTGCCGAACAGCACGTCCATCGGCAGGTCAATCGGCGCGTCAGCCGGGATGTTGCCCGGGGTCGCGCCATAGGCCACGACCAGGCGTTCCTCGGCGGTGGCGACGCCGACCGCGGCGAACGGGCAGCGCTCGCGCGCGCAGATGGCGGTGAACTCGGCCAGGCGTCCGGCCGGGATGCCCAGCACGTAGCGTTCCTGCGATTCGTTGCACCACAGTTCCAGCGGCGACAGCGACGGATCGTCGGTGGGCACCTTGCCCAGGTCGATCACGCCGCCGACGTCGGAATCGTGCAGCAGTTCCGGGATGGCGTTGGACAGGCCGCCGGCGCCGACGTCGTGGAAGAACTTGATCGGGTTGTCGGTGCCCATCGCCACGCAGCGGTCGATCACTTCCTGGCAGCGGCGCTCCATTTCCGGGTTGTCGCGCTGCACGCTGGCGAAATCCAGGTCCTCGGCGCTCTCGCCCGAGGCCACCGACGAGGCGGCGCCGCCGCCCAGGCCGATCAGCATCGCCGGGCCGCCGAGCACGATGACGATGTCGCCGTCCTGCAGGCGCAGCTTGTCCACCTGCACGCGGTCGATCGCGCCCAGGCCGCCGGCCAGCATGATCGGCTTGTCGTAGGCGCGGGTGATGCCGTCTTCGGGCAGCTCGAAGCTGCGGAAATAGCCCAGCAGGTTCGGGCGGCCGAACTCGTTGTTGAACGCGGCGCCGCCGAGCGGCCCATCGAGCATGATGTCCAGCGCCGGCGCCATGCGCGGGTTCAGCGCGCGCGGCGCTTCCCACGGCTGCGGCAGGGTCGGGATGCGCAGGTGCGAGACCGAGAAACCGGTCAGGCCGGCCTTGGGCTTGCCGCCGCGGCCGGTCGCGCCCTCGTCGCGGATCTCGCCGCCGGCGCCGGTCGAAGCGCCCGGGAACGGCGCGATCGCGGTCGGGTGGTTGTGGGTTTCCACCTTGATCTGGAACGCGCTGGGCACGACCGCTTCGCTGCGGTAGCGGCCGGTGGCCGGGTCCGGGCGGTAACGCGCGGCCGGCTCGCCCTCGATCACCGCGGCGTTGTCGCTGTAGGCGCTGAGCGTGTGCTGCGGGGTCTGCTGGTGGGTGTTCTTGATCATGCGGAACAGCGAGCGGTCCTGCTCCTGCCCGTCGATGGTCCAGCTGGCGTTGAAGATCTTGTGGCGGCAGTGCTCGGAATTGGCCTGCGCGAACATCATCAGTTCGACGTCGGACGGATCGCGGCCCAGCTCTGTGTAGCGCTGGCGCAGGTAGGCGATCTCGTCGTCGGCCAGGGCCAGGCCCAGGCGCTTGTTGGCGCTTTCCAGGTCGGCCAGTGCGATGCGCTCCAGCGGTTTGCGCGCCGGGCTGTCGAACAGCGCCTGCGCCTGGGCGATGTCGGCCAGCAGCGACTGGGTCATCGGGTCGTGCAGCAGCCGGGCCACCGCGGCCTGCTGCGCCGGATCGGACGGCCAGCCGGCCAGATCGATGCGGGTGCCGCGTTCGACGCGCTGGATCGCCAGGCCGGCGCCGCGCACCAGTTCGGTGGCCTTGCTCGACCACGGCGACAGCGTGCCCAGGCGCGGCACCACGTAGCGCGAAACCGTGCCCTCGGCCGCGGCGGCCGGCTGCGGCTGGCCCTGCAGGATGCGGCCCAGCGTGGCCTGGTCGACGGCCGCCGCATCGGCGGCCTGGGTGAAGTAGACGTGCCAGGCACCGGTGATGCGCAGATCGGCGGCGATGGACTGCAGGCGGGATTCAAGACGTTCGCGGCGGAACGGCGAAAGGGCGGCTGCGCCCTCGAGGACGATCATGTCCGGGAGACCATGGTGGGAATCGGGCCCGCCATTGTACCGGAGCCGGCTTGCGGCCGTGCCCGGCGCCGCCGGGCACGGCCCGTCCCCGAAGTCGGCGACGGCCTATTCTTCGGGCGCCGGCCTGACCTCGCGACCGATGCGACGCCACCGTGCCCCGTTCCAGACCAGGTAATCGACGATGTCCGGGTGGCGGTACCCCTCGGTATGGGTGACCACCAGCAACCGGCTGTCGCGCCGGTAGTCGAAGCGGACGTTGTTCAACGCCTGGCCGGGGTGGACCTTGCCGGTGAGGCGGTCGATCAGCGCGTACTGGCGGCAACCGCTGCCGCAGCCGACCAGGAACAGGGTGAAGCGGTCGGCGAAGTTCGGCGGTTCCGGGTCCTCGCCGTCGACCTGCAGGTACTGCACCATCTTCCAGCCGATATCCGCGCGCGGCATCTTCGCCGGCATCGGCTGGTCGATGCGGCTGAGCGGGACGCGATGGGCCTCGAACGTGGGCGGCGCCGATGCGCAGCCGGCGTGGAGCAGCGGCGCGAGCAGCGCCGCGCGCCTGGCGACCGCCGTCCACCACGCTGCGTGCGCACGGCGGCAGGGCGCTGGCGCCATCGCGCTGCCCCGGGGCCGACGGATCAGGGGCTGCCGGCGGCGCCGGACATGCGCTCCAGCGCGGCCTTGAGCTGCGCCGGCGGCAGGTAGCCGCCCAGTTGGGTGCCATCGGCGGCGAAGATCGCCGGGGTGCCGCTGATGCCCAGCTGCTGGCCGACGTTGTACTGCATCGCCACCGGGTTGGTGCAGTTCTTCGCCTCCACCGGGCGGTCGGACTTGGCCGCGGTCAGCGCCGCCTTGCGGTCGCTGGCGCACCACACCGAGATCATGTCGGTGTGGTCCTTGCTGCCCAGGCCCATGCGCGGGAACGCCAGGTACTCCACGGCGATGCCCTGGCGGTTCAGTTCGGCGATGTCCTGGTGCAGCTTGCGGCAATAACCGCACTCGATGTCGGTGAAGACGCTGACGGTGTACTTGGCGTTCGGCGGCGCGAACACGATCCGGTCCGAATGCGGCAGCGTGGCCAGCAGCTTGCGGCGGTAGGCCAGCAGGCCTTCGCTGGTGGCCAGGGCGCGCTTGCCGATGTCGTAGGGCTGGGCCTGCATCAGGTAGCGGCCGTCGTCGGAGACGTACAGCACCTGCCCGGACACCACCACCTCGCGGAACCCGGCGAACGGCGCGGCGCCGATGTAGTCGGGGCTGAAATTGGGGTCCAGCTGCCGCAGGGCATCGCGCACCCGCTTGTCGACCGCGCCCTCGCCCGCGGCCGGAGTGGCGGTGGCGGCCGTTTCGGGCGCCTTCTGCTGCGCGCAGGCGGTCAGGCTGATCGCGCCCAGCAGCGCGGCGATGGCGATTCGGAGCATGGGGATTCCAGGGAAAGAAGAGGTGGAAAACCGGGCGATTCTCGCATACCCGGGGATCGGGACGTTCAGGGTTGGGGGGGTTGGCGCCGTCCGCACGGAACCTGCGAGAGGTTCGGCGCTGCAGCGCGGTGCATGCCCTTGGGCCTGCACGGACTTCATCCCTGACGCGGAATCTCACCGTAGATGCGGGACTTGCCCCGCACAGAGCTTTTCCGGCGAAGCCCGTGCCGGGCAAGCCCGGCACCTACGGCGCGTTCGGTGATCTTTGCACTCCGATGCAGGGCTGCCTTGTTGATGCATTGCGGGGCGAGCCTGCCGGGCGCAGGCTGGCGCTATGGGACTTGGCTCCGTCAGGACATCCTCAAGGTGCGGCTGGATCCGGGCGCGCGGCGGCGCGGCGGGCGTTGCCGGCGCCCTTGCTTCAGCTTGGCGCGGCGTTCGGCAGGCCGCGCGGCAGTGCCGCGGGTTCGCTGCTGCCATCCCTGGCGGGACTTCACTGGCTCCGGATACTCCGGCCCGGCTTGCCGGCCCGGCGCAGCGCGCCGGGCGCTCTTCCGGCATGCGAGGCAGTGCCTCGCACAAGCATGCCGGATTCGCCCATGGCCGGGCGTTCGCGATGCAGCGGGTTCGCTGCTGCCGTCCTTGGCGGGACTTCACTGGCTCCGGATACTCCGGCCCGGCCATCCATGGCCGGGCGTTCGGCAGGCCGCGCGGCAGTGCCGCGCAAGCGGCCTGCCTCACCCCCTCGGATGATGCCGGCTGTGCAGCTTCTGCAGGTGCTCGCGGGCGACCAGGGTGTAGATCTGGGTGGTGGACAGGGAACTGTGGCCGAGCAGCATCTGCAGCGCGCGCAGGTCGGCGCCGTGGTTGAGCAGGTGGGTGGCGAAGCTGTGCCGCAGGCCGTGCGGGCTGATCCGCGTCGGGTCGATGCCGGCCACGGCCGCGCAGGCCTTCACCAGCGCCCAGAACTGCTGGCGGGTCAGCGGTTTCTGCGCGCGGGTCAGGAACAGCGGTACCTCGCCGCTGGCGGTGGGATGCACCGGCCGGCCGGCCGCCAGCAGCGGGCGCGCGGCGGACAGGTAGCGTTCCAGCCAGTGCCGCGATTCCTCGCCCAGCGGCACCAGCCGCTCCTTGCTGCCCTTGCCGGTCACGCGCAGCACGCCCTGGCGCAGGTTGACCGCGTTGGCGGGCAGGTCGACCAGTTCGCTGACGCGCAGGCCGGCGGCATACATCAGCTCCAGCATGGCGCGGTCGCGCAGCCCTTCCGGCGTGGCGATGTCCGGTGCCGCCAGCAGGGCCTCGATCTGGCTTTCGGCCAGCGCCTTGGGCAGCGGTCGCGGCAGCTTGGGCGGCTCCAGCAGCGCGGACGGATCGTCGGTGCGTTCGCCGCGGCGCAGGCAATGGGCGAAGAACGCGCGCAACGCCGACAGCAGCCGCGCGTTGCTGCGCGGTGACCAGCCGTGGCGGGTGCGCCAGGCCAGGTAATCGAACAGGCCGGAGCGGTCGATGCCGGCCAGCAGGCTCCCCTGCGCCGGCGACGCCATCGCTGGCGTGGCGGCACCGGCCTGGCGACCCGGCCCGGCGGCTTCCGGCGGTGCGTCCGTCGCGCCACCACGCGGTTCGCCAACGCGCCAGTTCGTCCAGCGCGCCAGCCCCTCCAGGTCCCTGCGGTAGCTGTCCAGCGACGCGCGCGCCAGTCCCTGCTCGGCCCAGATCGCGTCGAGGAAACGCTGGATGCGGCGTCCGTCCTCCTCGCGCAGCGGCGGCAACTGCATCACCAGCTGGCGGCGTCCGGCGGCGGTGGAAAGCGGGTTCATCGCGCAAAGCATAGGCATTGCCGGCGCCGCTGCCCATCCACATCGCGCACGCCAGCCCGTATGCTCGCGCGATGACCGCAGACACCATTGCACCGCCCCGCCCCTCGCCCCTGCTGCTGCGCCGCCTGCTGGCGCTGTTCTACGACCTGTGGCCGGTGCTGGCGCTGTGCATGCTCACCGCGGTGCCGTTCACCCTGCTCGACGTCGCCGCGAGCGGCGGCAACACCCACCACAACATCGCGCCGTACAGCCCGCTGCAGTGGCTGCTGTGGCTGTGCTGCTGGGCCGTGGCCGGGGTCTACGCCACGCTCAGCTGGAAACGCGGCGGTCAGACGCTGGGCATGCGCCCGTGGCGGCTGCACGTGCGCGGCGTCGGCGGCACCACGCCGTCGATGGGCATGCTGTGGAAGCGCTACGCGATCGGCACGCTGTCGCTGCTGTGCGGCGGGCTGGGATTCTGGTGGGCGCTGGTTGATCGGGATCGGCTTACGTGGCATGACCGTTTGAGCAATACCCGGCTGGTGCGCATTCCCAAGGAATAGCACCGGTACGTCGTTGCACTGGCGCGCGGCGGCGCGGCGGACGAACAGGTTGGTCCGGCTCCCCACGGCGCGGCATGACCGCTTGAGCAATACACGGCTCGTGCGCATACCCCGGCAGGAATGGCCCGATACGACATTGCACTGGCGTGCGGCAGTTGGCATGCGACAGCGCGGGATCCCCGCCTGCAGGAGCGGCTTCAGTTGCGAAAGGGGCTTGGTCGGGAAAGCTCCTCTCGCGACTGAAGTCGCTCCTACGAAGAGCGTGTTCCGTACGTGCGCCGGACGGGGTCAGCTCGATCGGCGTTTGAACAGCCAGCCGGACACGGCCAGCATCACGATCGGCGGCAGCGCGTAGGCGATGCGGTAGTCGAACTTGAGCGCGCCGGCCATGCGCCCGAAGAACATCTGCAGCAGCAGGAAGCCCAACGCGAACAGCATGCCCAGGAACAGGCGCTTGCCCATGCCGCCGCTGCGCAGCGAGCCGAAGGCGAACGGCACCGCGGCCAGGCACAGCGCCAGCACGTTCAGGGGGTAGAACCAGCGGCTCCAGTAGGTGTCCTCGTAGTCGCGCGCGTCCAGCCCGTTGCGCTTGCGGTACTCGATGCTGGTGCGCAGTTCGGCGGCGGTCAGGCTGCGCGGCTTGGCCAGGCCCGAGGCCAGCGCGGCCGCGTCCAGGGCCGAGTCCCACGGCTCGCTGGCGACGGTCTGGCGGGTGGCCGAGCGCTCGCCGAAGGTGTCGCGCCGCACCTGTTCCAGCGTCCAGCCCTGCGCGTCGTGGCGGGCGGTGACCGCATGGGTCAGGCTCGCCAGGCGGCCGTCGGCGTCCAGCCGGTAGAGGCGCACGTCGTGCAGCAGCAGGCGCGTGCCGCCGTCGTCGGTGAGTTGTTCCTCGCCGCTCTGCGCGTTGAGGAAGGTGTCGCCCTCGCGCGCCCACAGGCCGGAATAGCGGGCCACGGCCATGTCGGTGTTGAACTTGGCGCTGGCCTTCAGCGCGTCGGCCTTCTCCTGCGCCCAGGGCGCCAGGGTCTCGCCATTGACCACCATCATCGCCGTCATCAGCGACAGCGCGATGGCCACCGACAGCGCGATGCGCCGGCGCGACAGGCCGACCGCGCGCAGCGCGGTAAGCTCCGAGGTCGCGGCCAGCTGGCCCAGGCCCATCAGCGCGCCGATCACCGCGGCCATCGGGAACAGCGTGTAGGCGCGGCGCGGCAGGGTGTAGGCGGTCCAAGCGACGGCATGGCCGAAGGTATAGCTGCCGGTGCCGATGTTCTTGGCCTCGCCGGACATCGACAGGATCGCGTCCAGGCCGGTCAGCACCGCCCAGGTCAGCAGCACCGTGACCAGTACGGTGCGGCCGACGTAGAAATCGTGGATGCGCGGGCGCAGCATCATGCGCGCGCTCCCTTGCGGCGCGACAGGCGGCCGTCGCGGAAGTACATCCACACCGCCAGCGCCAGCAGCGGCAGGGTCAGCCACCACATGCCCAGCGCCGCCGGCAGCTTGCCGGTGGCCAGCCATTGGCGGCCGCTGATCATCAGGCTGATGCCCACCACATAACCCAGGAAGGACAGCATGATGCTGCCGTAGCGCTGCTGCCGCGGCGTGCTGCGCGACAGCGGCAGGGCCAGCAGGGCGAAGGCCAGCGCCAGCAGCGGCGGGGTGATGCGCCAGTGCAGCTGCGCCTGGGCCTCGCGCCGGTCGTCGCCGAACAGGCGCAGGGTCGGCAGCACCTCCGGATCGTCCTGCCCGCGCGGCTCGTCGCGGTCGGGCAGCGCCACCTCGTTGCTGGCGTAGCGCATCAGGCGGTAGTCCAGCGCGCCGTTCTCCGGGCCCTCGACGCGGTGGCCGTCCTCCAGGCGCAGGAAGCGCTGGCGCTCGCCCTCGAAGAACATCGCGCCGCTGTTGGCCGAAACCACGTCGATGCGCCCGTCCTTCTGCCGCTGGATGAACACCTTGCCCATCTTCGTGCCGTCTTCGGTGAGCGAGGACAGGTAGACGATGCCGCCGCCGGAGAGCTGGGTGAACCTGCCCGGCTCCAGCCCGGCCACCACCACGCTGCGGCTGGCCGCCTCGACCATGGCGTCGGCGGTGCGGTTGGCCCACGGGCCCAGCCACAGCGAGCAGATCCCGACCAGCGCCACCACCGGCACCACCAGCATCAGCACCGGCCGCAGCAGGCGCCGCGGGCCCACACCGACGGCGGTCAGCACCGCCATCTCCGAGTCCCGGTAAAGCCGGGCGATGGCCAGCGACAGGCCCAGCAGCAGGGCCAGCGGCAGGATGATGGGCAGGTAGACGATGAACTGCAGGCCCAGCTGCGACAGCAGCAGCCCGGCCGGCATGCGGCCGTCGGCGATGCGCCCCAGGATGTCCACCAGCACGCCGCCCACGCTCACCACCAGCAGCACGGTCAGGGTCGCCAGGAAGCTCTGGATGAAGTCGCTCAGCAGGTAGCGGTCAAGCTTCGCCATGGGGTGGGTGGTTTAAACTCCCGGTTTCGTTCGCGGCGCGCCCGGCCGGTCTGGAAGGGTGGAAACAGTCCGCGATTGTACGGATTTGGCAATGGAATCTGATCAATGTCTCTGCAATTCACCCTGAACCACGCCGCCCCGGCCTCCGCAGCGGTCGACTGCGTCATCGTCGGCGCCTTCTCCGACAAGTCGCTGTCCCCGGCGGCGCAGGCGCTGGACGCCGCCTCCGGCGGCCGCCTCGCGGCGCTGGTGGAGCGCGGCGACGTCGGCGGCAAGACCGGCAACACCACCGTGCTGCACGACCTGCCCGGCGTGACCGCGCCGCGCGTGCTGGTGGTCGGCCTGGGCGATGCGGCCAAGTTCGGCGTGCCGCAGTACATCAAGGCGGTGGGCGACGCCGCGCGCGCGCTGCGCAGCGGCATCACCCGCAGCGCGCTGTTCACCCTGTCCGGGCTGGAGGTGAAGGGCCGCGACGCCGCCTGGAACATCCGCCAGGCCGTGATCGCCGCCAACCACGCCTGCTACCGCTACACCGCCACCCTGGGCAAGAAGAAGCCCGACGCCCCGGGCCTGGAAACCCTGGCGATCAGCGGCAGCGACGAAACCGCCCTGCTGCAGGGCCAGGCCATCGCCGCCGGCGTCGAGTACGCCCGCGAGCTGGGCAATCTGCCGCCGAACCTGTGCACGCCGGCCTACCTGGCCGAATCCTCGGTCAAGTTCGCCGCCGAACACGAGGGCGCGCAGGCAGAGATCCTCGACGAACAGCAGATGGAAGCCTTGGGCATGGGCTCGCTGCTGGCGGTGGCGCGCGGCTCGGCCAACCGGCCGAAGCTGGTGGTGCTGAAGTGGAACAACGGCGGCGACGCCAAGCCGTACGTGCTGGTCGGCAAGGGCATCACCTTCGACACCGGCGGCGTCAACCTGAAGACCCAGGGCGGCATCGAGGAAATGAAGTACGACATGTGCGGCGGCGCCAACGTCATCGGCACCTTCGTCGCGGCCGTGAAGGCCAGGCTGCCGCTGAACCTGGTGGTGGTGGTGCCGGCGGTGGAGAACGCCATCGACGGCAACGCCTACCGCCCGTCCGACGTGATCACCTCCATGTCCGGCAAGACCATCGAAGTCGGCAACACCGACGCCGAGGGCCGCCTGATCCTGTGCGACGCGCTGACCTACGCGCAGCGCTTCGAGC
>Ga0206117_100450_pt1 | contig 43592 bp, 34 predicted proteins | sample 3A5Ametagenome_FD_177997 | JGI IMG/M metagenome (GOLD analysis project Ga0206117, IMG submission 177997) | Enriched microbial communities from leaf-cutter ant dump, University of Wisconsin, Madison, United States - 3A5A | ecosystem: Environmental > Terrestrial > Nest > Insects nest > Nest dump... | reverse complement strand
TCCTGAACCTGACGGTCAAGAGCACCAAGCCGGTGGTGATCGTCGGCGCCATGCGGCCGTCCACCGCCATCAGCGCCGACGGTCCGGTCAACCTCTACAACGCGGTGACGCTGGCCGGCTCCAAGGACGCCGTCGGCAAAGGCGTGCTGGTCTCGCTGAACGACCAGATCAACGCCGGCCGCGACGTGACCAAGACCAACACCTCGACCGCCGACACCTTCCGCACGCCGGAACTCGGCTTCCTCGGCTATATGCAGGACAACAAGGCGCACTTCTATCGGCAGGTCGTGCGCAAGCACACCGCCGAAGCGGAGTTCGACATCTCCAATCTGGACAGCCTTCCGCAGGTCGACATTGTCTATGGCTATGCCAACAACAACCGCACGGCGCTCGACGCGCTGGTGAAGGCGGGGGCCAAGGGCATCGTCCATGCCGGTGTCGGTGACGGCAGCCTGTCCAACGCGATGAAGCCCGGCCTGATCGACGCCCGCAAGCAGGGGGTGGCAATCGTCCGCTCGTCCCGCGTCGGCAACGGAATCGTCGCGCGCAACGGCGAGGCCAACGACGACGAGCTGGACTTTGTCGCCGGCGATACCCTCAACCCGCAGAAGGCACGCATCCTGCTGATGCTGGCGCTGACCAAGACGACCGACAGCAAGGCCATCCAGAAGATGTTCTACACTTACTGAGCCGGGACATGCAGACAGGGGCCGTCCGGCACTCTCCGGCGGCCCCTCTCCCATCGCAAAGAATTCTGTCGGCAACAAGCACCCCGGATCGGGCGTTGAGCAGGAGGAAGCGGAAGCCGCGCCAGGGTAAGCCGTGCCAAGCTCCGACCAGCGGCCGCACCACCGAGGGAGAAGCCGATGCCTGCCCCACACCGCCGCAGCCTGATTGCCCTGTCCACCGCCGCGCTGTTGGCCGCCCTGGCCGGCGCATGTCCCGCCGTGGCACAGGACACGGCCGGGCTTATCGTGCTGATGCGCCATGCGGAAGCACCCGGCACCGGCGATCCGGCCGGCTTCACTTTGGACGACTGCGCAACCCAGCGCAATCTCAGCGAGGATGGCCGTGCCCAGGCGGCGCGGATCGGCGGGCGGCTGCGGCAACTCGGCATTGACCAGGCGCGCGTGCTGTCCAGCCAATGGTGCCGCTGCCTGGACACCGCCCGCCTGCTGGATCTCGGCCCGGTGAAGGAATTGCCGATCCTCAACTCCTTCTTCGGCCAGCAGGACGAGGAGAAGGAGAGGATCACCCAACTCCGCCAGTTCCTCGCCGACCTGCCGCGCGACGGCAAGCCGGTCGTGCTGGTCACCCATCAGGTCACCGTCACCGCCGTGACCGGCATCTTCCCGGCTTCGGGCGAGGCGGTGCTGCTGCGGGCGAACGGCACCCTCAACCCGGAGCAGGTGGACCGGCTGACCGTCCCCTGATCCGTGCGATGGGGGTGGGTGGTACCGCCCTTCGCGGCGGACCTGGACATCTGCGCCGTTGACCGGACGCCCGCCGTCGGTCTGGATAGGCCGCCCAACGCGGCTGATCGCCGGGAAGATGCCAGGAAAAGGACTGATGTTCGGTGGGCAAACCAAATATTCTCACAATGAAGCACCAATTCATGATGGCGCATGGAGCCGGCTTTACCGGATCGGGCTGCCGCTTCTGTTGAGCATCGTCGGGTTTGGACTGGCCGGCTGTTCAACCTCCCATGTCACCACCCCTGCCCGCTCCGCCACCGAACAGCTGCTGATCTCCACCGCGGCCGATCAGGCCGCCGAGCGTTTGGCCGGCAGACTGGCGGTGCAGGGAAGCATCTATGTCGATTCCGCCGGCGTCGAAGGCTACGACACCAAATACGCCGTCTCCGCCGTGCGCGACGCCCTGCTGCGCCATGGCGCCGCCATGGCCGAGAACCGCGACAAGGCGGCCACCATCGTCGAGTTGCGGGTCGGCGCCCTGTCGGTGGACAGCGAAAGCTCGCTGCTCGGCATTCCCAGCATCGACATTCCGATGCCGGTCGGCGGCAGTTCCTCCACGCCGGAGATTTCGCTGTTCAAGAAGGAGCTGACCCAGGGCGTTGCCAAGATCGCCGCCACCGCCTACGACAGGAATTCCGGTACTCTGGTCTCCTCCAGCGGCCCGCAATATGGCTTCTCCAACCGGGCGGAGTGGGTGCTGCTGTTGATGCTGAGCTGGGACACCAACGACCTGCTGCCGCCCGACACCCGACCCGACCCGAAACCCTGGGACAAATGACCGGATGGAAGCGATCCGAAGGAAACCAAGAGAATGACCGGTGACCTGTTTCCGTCCTGGATGCTGTGGGCGCTGCTGTCGGCCTGCTTCGCGGCATTGACCGCCGTCTTCGCCAAGGTCGGCGTCGAAGGTGTCGGGTCCGACATGGCGACGCTGATCCGCACCGCCGTCATCTTCGCGATGCTGATCGGGATCGTCGTCTCGTCGGGGCAGTCGCTGTCGCCGTCGACGGTGTCGGGCAGGACATGGCTGTTCCTCGTCCTGTCCGGTCTCGCCACTGGGGCCTCCTGGCTGTGCTATTTCCGCGCCTTGAAGCTGGGGCCAGCTTCACAGGTGGCGCCGGTCGACAAACTCAGCGTCGTGCTGGTCGCGGTTTTCGGCGTGCTGTTCCTGGGTGAAAAGCTGTCGGCGCCGAACTGGCTGGGGGTCATGCTGATCGCCGCCGGTGTGATTCTGCTGGCGTTCAAGTGACGCCGTTTTCCGCACCTGAACGGGCCGGTTCGCCAAGTCCCGCACGAATGAGAATCATTCTTATTATCATAGTGACTTTTCGGCAACATCATTGGTTTTCACCCCGAAACGCCCTCCTTTCGCCGTCATCGACCCGTCCTCGCCGTTACCCGACATGCCATTGATAAATAAACAAAAAACGCGTCACACGCCGCAGCTGTCCGCAACGAAGGCCCGGCCAGCCTGCCACGCGCATTCGGCGTGAAAGCCTTTCCAGTCGCCCGCGGTGGCTGTTCACACATGCTCTAACTCAGAATGCCTCTTAATCTCAGCTGTTGCAAGGAAGGCCTATCCCATTGGTAGAAGGCACTCCAGCGATCGTCCAATCCACTTTGGCGCATTTCGGGAGAGCTTGATGCGACAGACCACGTCCCCCCACGGACTGAGACCCCTTCTGGCAGGTGCCGCCGCCACCGCCAGCCTGGCCATGAGCTTCGCCCTGCCGGCGACGGCCGATGCGCAGGCCACCGGCACGGGATCGGGAACTCCGGGGACCGGTCCGACGCCGCAACGGTCCTCCGGCGACGCCTTGCAGCTCGATTCGATCAAGGTCGATGCCGCAGCCCCGCAGACCGGCAACGTCAACGCCGCCCCGACCGGCGTGTCCCGCCTGCCCGACACGGTCAAGGACACGCCCCGCGTCGTCAACGTCGTGCCGCAGGAGATCATCGAGCAGCAGCGCGCCACCTCGCTGGAGCAGGCGCTGCGCAACGTGCCGGGCATCACCATTTCGACCGGCGAGGGCAACGGCGGCCAGAACGGCGACCAGTTCCGCATCCGCGGCCTGACCGCGCGCGGCGACATCTACACCGACGGGCTGAAGGACTTCGGCGTCTACACCCACGATGTCTTCAACACCGAGACGGTGCAGGTCTTCAAGGGGCCGTCGGGCAACGGCTTCGGCGTCGGCAATTCCGGCGGTGTCATCAACCAGGGCGCCAAGAAGGCGTCGTTGCAGCAGAAGGCCAAGGTGGAGCAGTCTGTGGGCAGCGGCCCGACCTACCGCACCACGGTGGACGTGAATCAGCCGCTGAGCGACACCGCGGCGCTGCGGGTGAACGGCCTGTACCACACCCAGAACGTCCCCGGCCGCGACGATGTGGACGCCGACCGCCGCGGCATCGCCGCCGACCTGGGCCTCGGCCTCGGCACGCCGACCACCTGGCATCTGAACTACGCCTTCCTGAAGGGCGAGAAGACGCCCGACATGGGGCAGCCGATGGTGCAGGGGCGCGACGGCATCTTCCGTCCGGCGGCGGAGTACGGCCTCAGCCGCTCGACCTCCTATGTCCGCACCCTCGATCGCGACGACACCGAGAACCACATCCTCACCTCGTCCTTCGCGCATGAGGTGAGCAAGGCGCTGTCGATCTACAACGACTCCCGCTTCAGCCATTACGAGCGCAACATCGCCTCCACCACCCCGTCGCCCCTCAGCGGCGCCGCGGCGACCCAGTTCCTGGCCGGCCGCGATGTGGCCCTGCCTTATGGCGCCGGCGGCGGCATGGCGTTCAAGCAGCAGGGTTTCGGCGTTCAGAACGTCACCGGCGCCAAGGTCGACGGCGATCTGTTCGGGCTGCGCCATTCCCTGAACGGCGGCCTCGACGTCAGTTATCAGCGCGACAAGCGCGAGACCGGCACCTGGGTCAACCGGGTCAACAACCAGACGGTCCGCAACCCGACACGCAACTACTCCGCCAACACCGCCATCGTCTATCCGGAAAGCGGCGGCCGCGAGGCCAGCGTGACCAACGCCGGCCTGTTCGTGACCGACCGCATGTGGCTGTTCGACACGCTGTCGGTCCAGGGCGGCCTGCGCTGGGACTATTTCCGCACGACCTTCGGCTCCAACTCTCCGACCATTGCCGGCGGTCAGGCGTCCGACCGCACCTGGAGCCCGTCGGTCAGCCTGATCTATGAACCGACCAAGGAGTCGTCGGTCTACGCCTCCTACTCGCGCTCCTACAAGCCCATCGGCACCGACATCGCCGCGGCGGTCACCAACGGCACGGCGGAGACGCCGAACGGCGCCCGCAGCTTCGATCCGGAACAGACCGACCTATACGAGATCGGCGGCAAGGCCGACTTCCTGAACGGCCGGCTGGGCGTCAGCGGTGCCATCTTCCAGGCGGAAAAGACCAACACCTACTCGGTCGACCCCGCCACCGGCACCGTCACCGACGGCTTCTCCGAAGCAGGCCTGGGCGTCCGCATCCGCGGTTTCGAGGCCAGCATCAGCGGCAAGCTGACGGAAGGCTGGAGCGTCTACACCAACTACGCCTATCTGACCGGCAAGGTGACGGAGTCGCGCACCAACCCGGCGCTGGTCGGCCATGCCGCCCCCAACGTGCCGAAGCACAATGGCAGCCTGTGGACGACCTACGAGTTCGATGCCGGCAGCGTCGGCAAGTTCACGGTCGGCGGCGGCATGCAGGTGGCGTCGGAATACTGGACGGACAGCGCCAACACCGGCCGCCTGCCCTACACCTTCTCGGCGGATGCGCTGGTGTCCTACGAGTTCCGCAACGTCTCGGTGGCGCTGAACGGCTACAACCTGACCGACCACCGCAACTACACCTCGGCCTTCAACGCCAGCCGCGCCGTGCCGGCCTCGGGCCGTACCGTCATGCTGACCACCGGGCTGACATTCTGACCGGTCACCGCATCGCCTGAAAAGTCGGCCGGACCGCCCCCGTCACGGGCGGTCCGGCCTCTCCTGTACGAGGAACCACCCCATGCTCCTTCAGATCCCCGACATCCTCACCGCGGATGAGATCGCGCAGTGCCGCACGGTGCTGGAGGCATCGCCCTGGGTCGATGGGCGGGTCACGGCGGGCGATCAGGCGGCGGGCGCCAAGCGCAATCTGCAAATTCCGGAGGAGAGCGACACCGCGCGGGAGCTTGGCACCGTCATCCTGCGCGCGCTGGCCCGCAGCCCGGCCTTCAATTCCGCCGTCTTGCCACTGCGTGTGCTGCCGCCGATGTTCAACCGCTACGACCAGGCCATGACCTACGGCTATCACGTCGACAACAGCATCCGCACGATCCCCGGGACCGGCGGCATGCGCATGCGGGCCGACGTGTCGACCACCATCTTCCTCAACGATCCCGAAGAGTACGAGGGCGGCGAGCTGATCGTCGAGGACACCTACGGTACCCGGCCGGTCAAGCTGCCGGCGGGGCACGCGGTGGTTTATCCGTCCAGCAGCCTGCATCAGGTCAGCCCGGTGACGCGCGGATCGCGCTGGGCCTCCTTCTTCTTCACCCAGTCGATGGTGCGCGACGACGGGCTGCGCGCCATGCTCTACGACCTCGACATGGCGATCATCGAGCTGCGGCAGGAGCTGGGCGACAGCCACCATGCCGTCCTGTCGCTGGTCAACCATTACCACAACCTGCTGCGCCGCTGGGCGGAGGTGTGAGGACGGTTCCGATGCGGCCCGCCTCCCGCGCCATCGGCCCGGCGGACACCCTGCTGGCGCTTGGCCAGTCCTGCCTCGACAGGGGCGAGGGCGGGCAGGCCTTCGCCTGGTTCCGCAGTGCCGCCCGCGGCGGCGACGCCCGCGCCATTAACATGCTCGGCCGCTGCCATGAACATGGCTGGGGCGTTCCCGCCGATCCCGTTCAGGCGGCGGCCCATTACCGCAAGGCGGCCGACCTCGGCGACGGCTGGGCGATGTTCAATCTGGCCGACCTCCATTGCCGCGGAAACGGCGTCACCAGGGATGACGAGGCCGCCTATCGGCTTTATGCCGCCTCCGCCGCCAAGGGCAATGCCAAGGCGTTGAACATGCTGGGACTGCTCCACGAGAGCGGGCGCGCGGTGCCGGCCGACGAGGCCGCGGCGCGCGCCCTGTTCAAGGCGGCGGCGGAGAGCGGCGACTGCTGGGGCCGCTTCAACCATGCCCGCCTGCTGATCGGGGATGGGGCGAGGGAAGAGGCGCTGCGCTGGCTCCGCCTCGCGCTCGACAGCGGCTTTCCCGACTTCTACCGCAGCATGGCGGCGGCCCTGGCCCCGCATCCCGATCCGCAGATCCAGGCGCTGGCCGCCGAGGCCCTGAGGCTGGCCGCTCCCCGGAAGGAGACTTGCCCGTGATCGTCCCGCCCGACACCGTGTCGCTGTCAGATTATGAACGGTATTTCAACGACCGGGTCGATCCGGCGACCCGCGCCTACATCGCCGGGGCCGGGGCCGACGGCATCACCCAGCGCGCCAACCGCGAGGCCTTCGACCGCCTGCGCCTGATGCCGCGCGTCCTGCGCGACCTGTCCGGCGCCACCGCCCGGTCCGACCTGTTCGGGGAGATGCTGGACTATCCGATCATCCTGGCGCCGATGGCCCACCACAGGCTGGTCCATCCCGACGGCGAACTGGCGACGGTGGAGGCCGCCGGCCTGACCCGCAGCTGGATGACCGTCAGCACCCAGGCCAGCGTGCGGGTGGACGAGATATCCCGGCGGGCGACGGCGCCCCTGTGGTTCCAGCTCTACAGCCAGCCGCGGCGGGAGGACACGCTGACCCTGGTGCGGCGGGCGGAGGATGCCGGCTGCAAGGCGCTGGTTCTGACGGTGGACGCGCCGGTGAACGGGATGCGTAACATGGAACAGCGTGCCGGCTTCCGCCTGCCGCCGACCATCGCCCCGGTGAACCTCGCCGGCCTCGCTCCCGACGATTTCCGCCCGCCCCGCCCCGGCAGCCCGGTCTTCCAGGGCATGCTGCACGCCGCCCCGACCTGGGACATGGTGGCGTGGCTGTGCAACGAAACGGGCTTGCCCGTATTGCTGAAGGGCATCCTCAATCCCGAGGATGTGGAGCCCGCCATCGCCGTCGGGGCCGGCGGCCTCATCGTCTCCAACCATGGCGGACGGACGCTGGACACCCTGCCCGCCAGCATCGAAGCCCTGCCGGCGGTGGCGGAGCGGGCGGCCCGCCGCCTGCCGGTCCTGATGGATGGCGGCATCCGCCGCGGCACCGACATCCTGAAGGCGCTGGCGCTGGGCGCCGACGCGGTGCTGGTGGGTCAACCGGTGCTGCATGCGCTGGCCGTCGGCGGCATGGCCGGGGTTGCCCACATGCTGACCCTGCTGCAAACCGAGCTGGAGGTCGCCATGGCGCTCACCGGGCGGCCGACCCTGCCGGACATCGACCGCTCGGTGATTTACGGCAGCTGATCGCGGCGCCCGATCGCGGCGTCAAGCCGCCCGAACATGGCGGAGGAACTCCTCCGCCTGATCGCGCAGGGACAGCGCCTGCCGGCCCAGGTCGGCGGCGGCGGCACGGACTTCGGACGCCATCACGCCGGTCTCGTGCGCGGACTGCGAGACCTCCTCGATGTTGTGGGTGACCTCCGTCGTGCGGTCGGCGGCGCGCTGGACCGACTGGGCGATGTCGGCGGTGGTGGCGCTCTGGTGGTCGGCGGAGACGGCGATGCGGCCGACCAGATCGCTGACCGACAGCACGGTGCGGCCGATCCCTTCGATGGCCTCCACCGCATGGCCGGTCACCGCCTGGATTTCCGCCACCTGGCGGGCGATGTCGTCGGTGGCGCGCGCGGTCTGGTTGGCGAGCGTCTTCACCTCGCCGGCGACGACGGCGAAGCCCTTGCCGGCCTCCCCCGCCCGCGCCGCTTCGATGGTGGCGTTCAGCGCCAGCAGGTTGGTCTGGGCGGCGATGTCCTGGATCAGGGTCACCACCTCGCCGATCCTGCCGGCGGCGGCGGCAAGCCCGTCCATCGTGTGGTTGGTGCGGGTCACCTCATCCACCGCGCTGCGGACCATGCGGGCGGACTCCTCCACCTGCCGGCCGACCTCGCCGATGGAACTGCTCATCTCCTCCGCGGCACCGGCTACGGTGCGCACGTCGTCGCTGGCCTCGCCGGCCGCGGTACTGACGGTGTGGGCGCGCAAGCTGCCGGTCTCGGCAATGTCATGCAGGCGCTGGGCATTGGCCTGCAACTGCGTCGTGGTGGCGCTCAGCACGCCGACGACGCCCAGAAGCGAGCCTTCGAAGGACTGCGCCACCTCCTCCATCGCCGCGCGGCGTTCCTGAACCGACCGGGCGCGCTCCGCCGCCTGGGCCTCGTGCAGTTGGGCGACCTCCAGCGCGTTGTCCTTGAACACGCCGAGCGCCTTCGCCATGCCGCCGATCTCGTCCTTGCGGCCCAGCGCCGGGATGGCGACCGACAGGTTGCCGCGCGCCAGTTCCTCCATCGCAACGCGGATGCCGGACAGCGGCCGGAACATGCGCCGCGCCAGCAGCAGGCACCCGGCGGCGACAAGCAGGGTCACGACGGCGCTGATGACCGCGATCATCGCCTGGGTGTCGCGGATCGCCGCAAAGAACTCCGCCTTCGGAATGCCGACATAAAGGATGCCGACGACGCGGCCGTCCGGCGCCTTGATCGGGTCGTAGGCCGTGTAGAAGGGCGTGCCCAGGATGTCGGCCTGCCCGCGATAGGGCACGCCGCGCCCCAGAACCGCATCGTAGACCGGCCCCTTCGCCAGCGTCGTGCCGACCGCGCGCCCGCCGTCCGGCTTCAGCACGTTGGTGGCAATGCGGCGATCGCCCATGAACAGGGTTGCGGTGCCGCCGACCAGCCGCTTGACCCGATCCACCGGCTCGAAGAAGTCGTTCAGGACGCGCTCTCCGGCAATCAGCGTGCCGTCATGCGCATCGAACGCCTGCCCATACTGGTTCAGCACGTCCCAGGCGACGCGCATGTTGGTTTCCTGCCGCTCCATCGCTACCCGGTCGGCATAGCTGGTCAGCAGAAATTCATTTACACCGAATGTAGAGAACGCAAGCAACAGCAGCCCGCCGCCACAGAGCATCACAGTCTTGCCCGCAAGGGACAATGCCCTGATCGTCATACCCAACCCCCGATTTGATCCCGCCAACGGCGCCTTGTTCTTCTTCTGCGGCACATGCCTTATCCCGCAACCATGCCTGACAGGAAAAACGGGAGAATACTTAAAAAAAAGTTAGAATAGTTTCCTGACTCTGCTTTGGGTAATTGTCTCAGTCATACGGACTGATCGAACGGCAACGAGCATCGCGAAAGCTTTGTTCGACAAATTGGCTGCCATTGCGCCATCGTTGCCGGCCGAGGCATTCCGGGGGAGGATTCCATCGCGGGCAATCACCGTGACCGATGACGATCTCGGATCTATACAAATAGTCATATGACTAAGCCCGATCCGCCCAGGGAAATGCGAAGGCCGACGGCTGCCCTCTATTGGGTCCGGCCGGTCGCGGTCAGGCTGTCGACGATGCGGACCAGTTCCACGACGGAGCGGGCCTCCATCTTGCGCATGGCCTGACCGCGGTGCAGCTTCACCGTCGCCTCGCTGAGCCCGAGATCGTCGGCGATCTGCTTGTTGCGCAGGCCGGACACCACCATCAAGGTGATCTCGCGTTCCCGCGGGGTCAGCGTGTCGAAGCGGGCGCGCTGGGTGGTCAGGCCGCGCTCCTGGCAGCGGCGCTCGCCATGGGCGGCAATGGCGGCGTGGATGGCGTCCAGGAGTTCCTGGTGATGCACCGGCTTGGTCAGGAACTCGAAGGCTCCCGCCTTCATGGCGCGGACCGACATCGGCACGTCGGCATGGCCGCTGATGAAGATCACCGGCAGGCTGTTGCCGGACCGCGCGAGTTCCGCCTGGAAATCCAGGCCGCTGCGCCCCGGCAGCCGCACGTCCAGCACCATGCAGCCGACGTCGATGGCCGGCCGCTGGTCGACATACTGCTGGACCGAGCCATAGCTCCTGACCTGCAGGCCGACGGAATCGAGCAGCCCCTCCAGCGCCTCGCGGACGGCTTCGTCGTCGTCGATGATGACGACGGTTTCGGGCGCCGCCACGGCCTCCGCCTTCCTCACCATCACTTTCCTCCGGGCGATACGGGCAGCACGAATTCGAACACGCTCCCGCCCAACGTGCCGGGCGTCGCGGTCAGCCGTCCGCCATGCAGTTCGACAATCGACCGGCTGATCGACAGGCCCATGCCCAGCCCGTCGGGCTTGGTGGTGTAGAGTGCGCGGAAGATGGCGTCGATGTCGGTTTCAGCGATGCCCGGCCCACTGTCCTCGACCCGGACGCGGATCCAGCCCTCGTCGCTGCCGGTGACGATGCGCAGGCGCCGTTCGGGCAGATCGTCGGCGGACATCGCCTCGATGGCGTTCATCACCAGATTCAGGACGAGCTGCTGCAACTGCACCCGGTCGCCATGGACCCAGGGCGGACCGGCCTGAAGATCGGTTTCCACCGTGATGCGGGCGCGGCGCAGTTCCGCCCGCACCAGTTCCAGCGTGTCGGCCGTCAGCGCGCTGATGTCGACCCAGCCGGGATCGACCGGAGTCCGGCGGGCCAGCGCGCGGATGCTGCGCACCACGTCGCCGGCCCGCTGGGCGTCGCGCACGATCCGCTCCACCACCATCCGGGTCTTATCGAGGTCGGGCTGAGGCTGCGACAGGTGCTGGAGGCAGGTTCCGGCATTGGTGACGATCGCCATCAGCGGCTGGTTCACCTCGTGCGCGACGGCTGCGGCCAGTTCCCCCATCATGGTCAGCCGGCCGATATGGGCAAGATCGGCCTGGGCCGTGCGCAGCGCCTCGGCGATCCGGCGGCGCTGGGTCAGATCGCGGAACACCAGGATCGATCCGACGAGATCCCCGCGGTCGTCGATGATGGCGGAGCAGCGCTCCTCGACGACGACCCCGGCCGGCAAAGCATCCGCTTCCCCGCCGCGCGGCAGCAGGCGGGATTGCCGTTCCGGCGGGGCGAAGTCGCCGCTGCGCAGGACGACGGCGGAAAAATCCTCCAACGGCTGCTGCGTTTCCTCGTCGACCACGACGAAGACGGCCGACAGCAACTGCCCGGCGGCCTCGGCAGCGGTCCAGCCGGTCATCGTTTCCGCCGCGCGGTTCATGAAATCGACCCGGCCGTCGCGGTTGCACAGGATGACGCCGTCGCGGATGCTGGCCAGTGTCGCGGCATAGCGCCGCTCGCTGAGACGCAGCCGGGTGTCGCTGGCATGCTTGTACAGCGCCATCTGGATCACGGTCCGCATCTGCGGCTCTTCGAAGGGCTTCAGCAGGTAACCGAAGGGCTCAGTCAGGCTGGCGCGATGGACGACCTCGTCATTGGCGTAGGCGGTCAGGAAGACGATGGGGATGCGGTGGGCGTCGCGGATCCGGCGCGCCGCCTCGATCCCGTCCATTTCCCCTTCCAGGCGGATGTCCATCAGAACGAGATCGGGCTGCTGGCTGCAAGCCATCCGCACGGCATCCTCGCCGCTGGCAGACATGCCGACCACCACATGCCCCATGCGGGACAGTTGATGTTGAATATCGCGCGCAACGATGCGGTCGTCTTCGACGATCAGGATGCGTGCCGCGATCATTGACTTCCCCGATTGCGCCCCTTCAAAGGAAAGGTAACGATGAATTCTGAACCGGCACCCGACCTGTATTTCATTGCGCCGTGCAACTGTCCGGTCAAGTCCGAAACAAGCTGAAAGCCTACGGAATCCATCCTATCGGGATCGCACCCCTCGGGCAAGCCCACGCCGTCGTCCCGGACGGACAGGCGGCAATCCTGCCCGTCGGTGGTCAGGGCGATCCGCAGGATCCCGCCCTGCCCGCCTGGAAAGGCGTGCTTCAGCGCATTGGAGACCAGTTCATTGACGATCAGCCCGCAGGGCACCGCGCGGTCGAGGTCAAGCTTCAGGTCGTCGAGTTCGGTCTCCAGCCGCACCGCTCCGGCATTTCGGGAATAGGCGCGCAGCAGATGGGCGCAGACCGATTCCAGATGCTCGCGCATCGGCACCCAGGCAAAGTTGCCCAGGCGGTAGAGGCTTTCGTGCACCAGCGCCATCGAGCGCACGCGGTCGCGGCTGTCGGCGAACAATGCTGCCACCGCCTTGTCCTCGATGCGGCGGGATTGAAGATTGAGCAGGCTGGTGACGAGCTGGAGGTTGTTCTTCACCCGATGATGGATTTCCTTCAGCAGCGCGTCCTTTTCCTCCAGCGTCGCCGTCTCCAGCGAGGCCGCAGCCTGGGCGCCGAGCAGGGTCAGCACATTGACCCGCTGGGGGGTAAAGGCGTAGGTCGCCAGCGCATTCTCCAGATGCAGCAGCCCGACGACGCGGCGGCGGCGGACCAGCGGAAGGCACAAAATGGAGCGCGCCTCCGTCTCCTGGAAATAGGGGTCGGCGGACAGCGGGCCGGCGGCGCGGGTGTCATCGACGATCACCGCCTCCTGGTCGCGGACTGCGCCATGGATGATGGTGTGGGGCAGCGGGAAGCGGTCGGCATCCTCCTGCACCAGCCGGACAGACACGCCATAGAGGCCGATGGTCGCCTCCGCCTCCACCCGCAGCCGTTCGCCGCGGGCGAGGATCAGCAGTCCGCGGCTGGCGCCGGCATGCTCCAGCACGAGGGTCAACAGGGTGGTGGTCAGCTGCTCCACGCCCGCCTGGTCGGAAACGGTGCGCAGCGTCTCCAGGAGAGAGGCCAGATCGACTCCATCGAACCCACGCGGGGCCTCCGGCATCACCGCCTCGCCCGATTCCAGGGTCAGGGATGGATAGCGGCGGGCAAGCTGCCGGACCTTGGCCGTCGCGCCCCAGCGGCTGTAGCGGTCGACCGCTTCGCGGATGCAAGCCAGCTCCAATGTGGGAACCCCCATCCGGCGGTAGAGGCCGGCGGCGCATTCATGGGCCAGCGCCTCCACATGCGGCAGGGCGTTGCGGCGGGCAGCGACAACGGCACGGTCGTAGCCGCGCATCGCATCCTCGGTCCGCCCCTGTGTGCGTGCCGCCTCCGCCTCAGCCAGGGCGAAGCGCGCGTCGAAGCTGTCGGGGCTGTGGCCGGCCCATTCGCGCAACTGTTTGAGATGGCGGGAAAGCGCCACGGCATGCCGGGCGCGCTCCTCCGGCTCCACCCCGTCCATCGCCCCGGCCCTGGCCAGGGCGGCGTGGAAATGGAACTCCGCCATTTCCCAATGGCCCGACGTGGTCCACAAAAGCCCTTCGGCCCGTTCGGCCGCCTCGACCGCCGCCGCCATCGCGCCGGCGATGCAGCGGAGTTGGAGCGTGCGGATCCAGTGCCAGCAGGTGGCGATGTCCAGGCTGGGGTTGGTCAGCAACCGCGCTTCGAAAGCGGCATTGTCGAAACCGTGCCCGTCGAAGGAGCCGAGTTCGTCGGTTCGCCCGCGCAAGGCGCGCATAAGCTGCAGCTGGGTGGTCAGGATGTCGGCGCAAAGCCCGAACTTCACCTGCCGTACATAGGCGAGCCGCGCCTCCGCCGTGCGCTGCACCGTCGCCAGCGGATCGCCCGACGCGAGCATGCTGGTGATCAGCGTCACGCTGGTGAAGCCGCCATAGGTGACGTCGCCGGCCTCCCGCGCCTCCTCGAAGGCACGCAGGAGCAACGGCCGTTCGCTGCGGATGTCGCGGGTCCAGGGTACGACATGATAGGCAAAGGTCATCAGCACCCGCGCCCGATAACGCGTCCGCCCGTGCCGTTCCGCCAGATCGTAGCCGAGCCTGCCGAATGCGTAGCCGGCGTCATAATCGCCGAAATATGGGCCGGCCATCATGCCGAGATAGGCGAAGCCCAAGGCGGAGGCATCGCTGCGCCCATGCCGGAGCGTCAGGTTCGCCATCCGGCAGAGGATCAGACAGACGAGGTTGCGGTCGCTGAAGAAGGCGGGCGGCAAGGCGGCCGCCAGCACGTCCAGCGTCGCCCGGCTGTCGGGATCGTTGACCGCCGACAGCGCCGCCAGCGAACTGATCGGCCGGCCGCCGATAGCCTCGCGCAGCCGCGCATACTCCTCATGGGCCAGGGCGGCCGGCGGGTGGGCCGGCCAGTCGATGCCGGCACCGCGCAGATAGGCGAGGCAGGCGTCTATGGCACGGTCGCTGCGGTCGATGGCGGTGTAGACGGTCACCAGCAGGGCGGTGATGGCGGCGCGGTCGGCCGGACATCCGCTCCGCCCGACCAGCCCGAGAAGCCGCAGCTCCGCCCGTTGCAGGTCGCCGCTGAGGAACTCGCATTCGGCCTGGAGATGTTCGAGCGCGAAGGCCAGCCGGTGCCGCCGCTCCCACTGGCCGCCTTCAAGCAGGCGAAGTCCAGCCAGCGCATAGGCGAGTGCGGAGCCGTGGGCGCTGGCGGCCTTGGCCTGATGGCCGGCGGCAAGGTGCAGAGTCGCCACATCCTCCCGCTCGCGCCCATCCTGGATCAGGGAGAGGCAGCGGTCATACTGCCCGACCAGCGCAAACAGCCGTTCTCCCGACAAATTGGCGGCAAATCCACGGTGCAGGGCGCGGGCGATGTCGAGATGGAGCCTGCTGCGCCCCTCCGCCGGCACCAGGGCGTAGGCTCCCTCCTGCACCCGGTCGTGGAGGAAGCGGTAGCCGCCATCGCTGCGCAGAATCAGCCCTTCGGCCAGGACCGGCTCAAGATCGCGCTCGGCTTCCGCCTCCGTCAGGCCGGCGGCTAGCGCCAGGATGGCCAGGGGTGCGCTGGCGCCCAGGGCGGCAAGACGGGCCAGCAGGTCGCGCGCCCGAACCGGGAAGCGCCCGAGCCGTTCGGTCATCAGGGTGGCGATGCCGGCGCCCGACCGTGCCGTCTCCACCGCCGCCATGTCCCAGTCCCAGCGCTTCGCCTCGCGGTCGAACCACAGCCGGCCGGAGCGCTCCAGCGCGGTCAGAAGCTGCACGGCGAAGAAGGCGTTGCCGCCGGTCCGTTCCTCCAGCAGGGCGGCCAGGGCCGCCACCTCGTCCGGCTTGCGGTCCAGGCTGTCTGAAACCATCCGGCGCAGATTGTCCGATGACAGCGGTCCCAGCGCGATCTCGCAGCACTCGATCTCCGCTTCGGCGGGCTCGTCCGTGGAACGCCTGATCCGCTCCATCAGGGAGGCAAGCGGATGGTCCGGGCCGACCTCGTCACTGCGGTAGGCGCCGACCAGCAGCAGATGACCGATGCCGCCATCGCCAACCAACCGGTTCAGCAGATCCAGCGTCGCACGGTCCAGCCATTGCAGATCGTCGAGGAACAGCACCAACGGGTGGTCGGCGCGGGCGAAAAGCTGGAGCACGCGGCGGAACAGCAGGTCGAAACGGTTCTGCGCCTCCTGCGGCGGCAGCGGCGGCACCGCCGGCTGTTCGCCGATCAACAGGGCGAGGTTGGGGATCAGCGCGGTCATCAGCGCGCCGCCGTCGCCGACCGCGTCCAACAGTCCGCGGCTCCACTGGTCGCGGTGCGGGACCGGCAGGGCCAGGATGCGCGTGATCAGGCCGCGGAAGGCTTCGGCCAGGCTGGCATAGGGGAGGTCGCGGCGGCCCTGGTCGAACTTGCCGGCGGCGAACAGGCCGCGCGGTGGCACCAACTGTTCCTCCAGCGCATGGACGACCGCCGATTTCCCCACGCCGGACCGGCCGGAAATCAGCACGATGCCCATCCGGCCCCGCCCCGCGACCCGATCGAAAGCGGTCTGGAGCATGGCCACCGGCTCTTCCCGGCCATAGAGCGATGACGGTGGCTCCAGCCCCTCCGGCAGGTCGCGATTGCCGGGCGGGAAGGCGGGGATGCGCGCTTGCGCATCCCAAAGCTGGAGGGCATGGGTGAGGTCGCGGACAAGGCCGTCGGCGGTCTGGTAACGGTCCTCCGCCGACTTGGCGAGCAACCGCAGCAGAATGCCGGAAATAGCCGGCGGCAAGTCGGGAGCGTGGGTGGCCGGCGGGATCGGCGCGCGGGCGAGATGGCTGTGGACCCATTCCATCGCATCGCGGGCGGCGAAGGGCAGTTCTCCCGTGAACAGCTCGTAGAGCGTGACGCCCAGCGCATAGAGGTCGCTGCGCCGGTCGACCGGGCGGTTCATCCGACCCGACTGCTCGGGCGCCATGTAGGGCAGCAGTGCGGCCGGACGCTCCACGTCCTGCCGTCGGGGTGCCGACAGGTCGGCGGCGCGGCCGAAACCGGTCAGCCGCACCGCCTCATCCTCCCCGACCAGGAGGTTGAAGGGCCGCAGGTCGCCGTGCAGGATCCCGCGGCGGTGCAGTTGCGCCACCGCGGCGGCGAGGCGGATCGCCAGGGACAGCCGCTGGCGGAATGACCCGGCAGATACGGCAGGCGTGGACAGCGACAGCGCCGGCAGCGGCTGCCCGCCCGGATCGGCCAGGGTCAGCACCGGCACGGCGCCATGGCGCAGCAGCTCGAGCGGCTTTACCGCCCAGGCGGGATCGAGCAGGCGCGACAGGTCATGCTCCTGCCGCAGGCGGGCGAGCACGGCATCGGCGGGGACACCCGGTTCCGCCATGCGCGCCAGGATAGGAAAAGGCTGGCCCGGCCGCGTCACCCGCAGCAGCCGGGTTTCCCCGTCGCCGCCAAGCGCGTGGGTGCCCGAGCCCGTCTCCGTCAGATGGTCTAGACTCGACTCCATGAAACGGCCCTTCCCCAGCGCGACTTCGACAGGATAGCGGCATTCCGCCGCAGTTGGGGAAATAGCCGCAGCGCGCCGGCAGGAGGATCAGACGCAGGGAATTTCTGCGGACACACGGGAAGAGAAGTCCGCCGGCAGGACATTATCGACACCGGCATTGCGCCGCCGCCAACTGCGCGGCGAAAGGCCGACCAGACGGCTGAAGGTGCGGGTGAAATGGCTCTGGTCGGCGAAACCGCAAGCCAGCGCCACATCGGCCAGCGTCTGCGACCCGTCGCGCATCAGCATCTTCGCATGGTCGATCCGCCGGTGCAGCAGCCACTGGTAGGGGGTGGTGTTGGCGGTGCGGCGGAAGGCGCGGACGAAATGCCCGACCGACAGCCGGCATTCGGCGGCAAGGTCGGCCAGCCGGATCTCGCCGTCGAGATTGGCGGCGATCATCTCCTTCACCCGCTTTTCCTGCCAAGGTGCCAGCATGCCACCGGTCCTGGCGGTGCTCACCCGGCCATAGGCGGTCACGACATGGGTCGCCAGCGCCGAACAGACATGGTCGAGATACAGCAGGCTGATCCGCTCAGGAAACTCCAGCGTCGGCAGGATGGCCGAGGCCAGCGCCCGCACGGTCGGATCGTTGACCGGACTGCTGGGCGCGATCGACAGGTCCTCCAGCCGGCCGCCATGGACATCGGGGCAGGCGCTTTCCAGCGCAGTCCGGGGCAGATGGAAGGTCAGCGTGTCGAAGGCCGTGTGCATGTGGCAATCGATCTTGCGGCGATAATCGTGGATCGAAGTCAGCCCGGCGATGTTGGCGGGCTTCTCCACCAGCCGGCCGTCGACCCAGACGTCGGAATGGAAATTTGACAGATGATGGCTGACCAGAAAGGCGTCCTCCGATGCCGGGCTGAAATGACCGACGCCGCCCGCCATGCACCGGATCCGCGAAACCCCCACCATGCCGGCGCCCGAGCCGAGGATCATCACCTCCGGCTCATCCGGCGTCGGAACGTAGCGCATCCGCAGATTGGTCTGGTGGGCCGAGGCCATGGGGCGTCTCCGTTGGCTGGCGCGCGGCTTTCCACGGAGAGGAACCGCCGCCCGACTTGCCCACACAGGGTAAACGCGACCAAGTGCCGCATACCACTAGACGCAGATTAACCTCGGCAGTGTTTAGGTCGAGCGACCCTAGACGTTGGTTTAGGTTCTGTACCTTCGATGCGGAATTTCCACTGCGATATCACTAAATTAGCAAATTCAGGAAAGATGGCGACCGAGTGCCGCGACCACCGTTCCGGGTGCCGACAGGTGGGGCAGATGCCCGGACGCGTCCAGGATCTCCAGGACGCTGCCAGCCAGATGATCGCGCAGATACTCCGCCGCTTCACGGGTCACCGCGGCGTCCTCCCGGGCTTGCAGGATGACGGCGGGCACAGTCACTTCGGCAAGACGGCTGCGGACATCGCTGCGCAGCACGGTCAACAGCAGCGACAGCGCCATGTCCGGACGCATCGCCCGCAACGTGGCGGCAAATTCCCGTACCGTCGGATCCTCCGCCGGGCGGGCAACGACAATCTGCCCGAATTGGACTGTCCACCTCATGTAATCCTGCGTGGCATTGTCGATCAGAGCATCGATGTCGGCGGTGTCGAAGCCGCCGCGATAGTCGCCGACATTGCGGTAGCAGGCCGATCCGCCCAGCAGGACCAGCTTGGCAAACAGGTGCGGCGTCCTGATCGAGGCAAGCGCCGCCACCATTCCCGCCACCGAATGACCGATGCAGATGCACTTCTCGATCCAAAGGGCTTCGAGGATGGCAACCACATCGCGGGCATAGGCGTCCAGCGTGCCGTAACTGACATGGTCGTAATGCATCTGATTGCTAGGACCGATTCCGGCCAGATCGAACATCACGATGCGATAGCGGTCCCGCATCGCCTCCACAACGTGGCGCCATGCCGACTGGTCGGTACCGAAGCCGGGAATGAGGACGAGCGTCTCCGTCCCCGATCCAACCACGGAGACCCTGTGGCGCTCCAGAATCGAGGAACCGTTTTCGATCATATCGAGGCCCCGATTGGCGGAAACCATCCACACAACCATAGTGTGCGGCGCACCGGCAACTGGGATTGACCCTAACCCGCCCAGCAAATGAAAGATTTTGGACCCGCTCGGGCGAACCGGACAGGCGTGGCAGAGGATGGATTGGGATGGACAGGCGGCGTTCAACAGGACGTTCAACGCCATGGTCAGCGGCACAAGCCCCGGCGGACGGAGTAGGCGGCCAGGATCACCGCCTTTTCCGCATTGCGGACATGCCGGGTCATGCTGGCGAAGGAATGGGGAAGAGTTTCGTGCAGGACCAGCCGGTGCGGGATGCGCATCTGCTCCAGCCGTTGGGCAAGCCGCAGGCTGTCGTCGCGCAGGCAATCCAGCCCGGCAGCGGCAATGTGCAGCGCCGGCAACCCGCGCAGATCGGCGAGCAGCGGAGCAGCCGCAGGGTCGCGGGTGAGTCCGCCATGTCCAAGATACTGCCGCCAGTACCAGCGCATCCGCTCCGTTGTCAGGCCGAATCGTCCATCGCCGAACAGCCGGTGCGATTCGGTGTCGAAATCATGGGCGAACATACCGTAGAGCAGCATGGCGTAGGATAGCGGCGGCCCCGGCTCGTCCCGCGCGTCGAGGGCGAGGCCGAGCGCCAGATTGGCCCCGGCCGAATCGCCACCGACGGCGATCCGCTCCCTATCCAGTCCATGGCTGGCGCCATGGCGGACCACCCAGCGCAGGGCGGCGAGCGCCTCCTCCCGCTGATGGGGAAAGCGCCTCTCCGGTGCGAGGCTGTAGGCGACTGCGCAGACCACCGCACCGCTGTGCCGGGCCAGAAGGCGCAGCAGCCGGTCATGGGTATCGATGGAATTGACGACGAAGCCGCCACCATGGAAATAGATCAGCACCGGCAGGGGCCGGCCATCCTCCGATGCGCCCGGCGGCCGGATCAGGCGCAGGCGCAATGACCCGGCGGGGCCGTCCGTCACGACCTCCCGCACGTCAGCGGGCAGCAGCGGGCCGTTGAGGAAGACATGGTAGCGCTCCGCCGAATCGCGCGCCTCGGCCAGCGGCTGACGCAGCGGATCGGCGGGAACCAACCCGGCGCGGGCGGCCAGTTCCCCCAGTTCCACGACATCCGGATCCAGCAGCTCACGCTGCAAGGGCAGGACGGTGTCCGGCATCGACGCTCTCCCCGGGGTCAGAGGATGTAGGACATGACGAGATACAGAACCGCCTCGCCATCGCCTGAATTGCGGTAGCGGTGTGGGGCGTCTGCCTCGAACAGGATCGAATCGCCCTCTTCCAGCCGGTGCTCGCCGTCGGCGGTGGCGATGTCGACCTGCCCGCGGCCGACGAGGATGTTCTCGATCGTGCCGGGAGAATGCCCATCAGCCGATTCGTCGGCACCGGGCGACAGGCGCAGTTCGTAGAATTCCACCTGCCGCTCCCCCTTCAACGGAAACAGGGCGCGGGAGGTAAAAAGGCCGTCGCGGGAAGTCAGGCTGCGCTGCTCGGCCCGCCGGATCACCGTGGTGCCGGCGTCTCCTCCGCTGCTGAGCAGGCTGGAAAAGGACAGGTCCAACGCCTTGGCGACCGTCCACAAGGTGCCGATGTCGGGGCGGTGCCGCCCCTCTTCTATCGCCATCAGAATGTGCGGGTCGCTTCCGGACAGCTGTGCCAGCCCGTCCACCGACAGCCCCTGCCGCCGGCGGAGGCCACGCAGATTGTCCCCAATAACCCCGACCAGATGATCGAGGGACGACGGGGCGGAGTGTTGAGCAGTGTCGATTGTCATGGCTCCGTTCTCCTGCGGCAGGAATGTCCGGAGCGACGCGACTCACCCCGGCAGGTCGCGAGGATTGAACATCACATATTCCTATTTTTCAAGTAGGGAAACTTTTCTGGTCTGTGAATTGTGAAAAACAGCGCCATTTTGAACGATGGATAATTGTTATTTCAAGCTTCGGGCCGTAAAAACAAAATGCCCCGCCCGTCCGGACAGCCGGATGGGCGGGGCGCTGGGCAGATCGGTAACGGACCGCTTGCTGTTCAGGCGATTATGGCAGGGCGGCGTCGGAGGCGTGGGCCTTCGCGTCGTGGCGATGACGCTCGGCGAAACGCTCCAAAGTGCGGCGTGCGGCGTCGAAGGCGTCACGGATGGCCGCATCGGCACTCTCATGTCCATGGCCACCGGATTTGTCGCTGTGAACGACCAGTTCCTCTCCAGGAACGGTCAGGGCGACCTGGACGGCGTACTGCTTGCCCTGATGCTGATGCCGATGCGGGACCTCGAAGACCACGCGTTTGGACAGGATATTTCCGAAAAAGCGGTCGAGCTTGTCGGCATGCTCGCGGATCAGATGCTCCAGGGCGGGAGAGGGGTCGATGTTGCGGAAGGCAATCTGCAACGGTTGACGCATGACCATGCTCCTTGTTCTACGCGCGGGGCGCGGCGCCTTGGCCACCTTCCCCGCGGGGCCCGCCCCTTCCTCCTGCCGGTCTGTGAGGGGCTGGCGAAGGGGCTTGGTGATGCCAGGATCGCACAGAGGCGAATTTCTGCATTAACCTGCATCAATGCGGCCCCCGGCTGCCGGATGTAGACTCCCGCCCGTTTTCCGGCCCAAGCCTCAAGTCAGGCCGATCAGGCGGATCAGGGTCAGGCTGATCGTGCCCAGCGCCAGAAGGGACAGCACCACCGCCGCCGTCACCCGTCCGCCGGCCCGCGCCACCGTCCGCACATCGACCCCCAGCCCCAGCGCCGCCATCGACACCACCGTCAGCAGGGTGGCCGCGTGCTCCATTGCCGGCAGGGCGGCATGTGGGATGAGGTCGAACGAACGAAGGGCGATCATCGCCAGAAAGCCCTGGATGAACCACGGCACCAGATGATGGACCGGCGGTCGGGGCCGGCTTCGACGCGGCGCGCCGGCATCGGCGTCAACCGCCTCTCCACCCAGCCAGGGTGCCAGCAGCGACAGCAGCAGGCAGACCGGCCCGAGCATCAGCACCCGCACCAGCTTCACCAGCGTGCCGACCTGCACGGCGGTGGCGCCCAGCGGTGCGGCAGCGGCGATCACCTGCGGCACGGCATAGACGGTCAGCCCGGCCAGCGCGCCATACTGCACCCCGCTCAGCCGCAGCCCGATGCCGAGCAACGGCAGGCCAAGCACGACGGCCACGCCCAGCACGGCGGTGAAGGCGATGGAGGCGGCGACGTCGTCGCTGTGGGCATCGATCACCGGCGCCACCGCGGCGATGGCCGAGTTGCCGCAGATGGCGTTGCCGCAGGCGACCAGCACCGCCATGCGCACCGGCAGGCCGAGCAGCCGCCCGATCCCGAAGCCCGCCAACAGTGCCAGCGCCACCACGCCTGCGATGCCCAGCAGCAGGGCCGGCCCGGCCGACAGGATGGTCGCGGCACTGACCGAGGCCCCCAGCAGGACCACCGCCACCTCCAGCAGGATCTTGGCGGAAAAGGCGATGCCCGGTTGCCAGCGTGCCGACGGGGTCCAGGCGGTGCGGAGCGTGGTGCCGATCAGGATCGCCAGCACCAGCGCCTCGATCCACGCCTCGCCGAACAGCGCCATCTCGGCCTTGGCCGCGACGAAGGCGAGCGCCGTAACGCCGACGCACAGCGCAAGACCGGGGAGAAGGCTGCGAATTTGGAAAAGCATGGGCTTTCCCGGCACCGCCTGTGCGGGTGCCGCGGTATCGGGGATCATGGGACGGGTCTCCGGAAGCGGTCGGGACCGGAAAAACACCGTTCCCATGCGTAAAATTATGGAGACCGCTTCCGATCACATCCAACACAAAGATGTGATGCGTTCGATAAATTGATTTTATGAATCAGGACGGCAGGCAGTCATCGAATTCGGGAACCTGCCATGGCCCGCCGAGGTCGGCGTTGCGCAGCAGCAGAACCAGCTCCTCGCGCGAGCGGGTGACGGCGGTGTAGAGCCAGCGCCATCGATGCTCCCGGAAGGCGGCCGAATCGTCCACCACGGTGACCGAGGGGAACTCCGACCCCTGCGAGGCATGGCAGGTGATCAGCCACGCCCAGTCGTAAAGCTGGATGTCCTTGCCCACCCGTGGCTGGACCATCCCCTCGGTGTAGTGGGCCTGGAACATCCAGGGATGGACGATCAGCTTGCTGCGCGACCGCACCTCGTCCTCCATCTGCACGCCGAGCGACCACAGGCCGGCATCGCGGCCCTGCGCCTCGGCGGCCGGCCGGGTGAGGGAACCGATCATGCCGTTGTAGAGCCCCTCGTCCTTCTGGTTGCGCCGGCAGATGACCCGCTCCCCCGTCTGCGGCATCGTCGACTCATGGCCGAGCAGCGTGCGCATGCGTTTAGTGTAGGTGGTGCGGACTCGATGGGTGCCGCAGATCGCCTGTGAGGACGGTCGCATCACGAGCGACTGGGTGCGGCGCTCCAGCGGCAGGACATGGACCTTGCCGACGGACCCGAAGCGTCGCGGCATCTCCTGCCGGCGCATAAGATGGGCCAGCCGGATCACCGGGCTTTCGCGGGCGGTCCGGTGCGGCTCGGTCAGGCGGAAATCAGGCTCCCCGCTGGTGAACAGCCCCTGGCCGGAAACCGGCGGCAACTGGTAATCGTCGGCGATGACGAGGATTTTCTTTTCGGTCCGCATCAGGTCTCGTGCCAGATCGTCGCCGATCATCGACCCCTCGTCGCAGACGATCAGGTCGGCGTCGGCAACCGGCCCGTCGTTGCGGCGGGCAAAGATCAGTTCGCCGCTGTCGCCGTCCTTGCGTGGGGCATAGAGCAGCGAATGCAGGGTCGCCGCCCCATCGATGCCCTTCTGGCGCAACACCTGGGCGGCCTTGCCGGTGGGGGCACCCACCACATAGTCGGTCAACCGGCGGCGCTCCAGCAGATGCTCCAGCGCGAAGACGGTGGTCTTGGTCTTGCCGGTCCCGGCCTCCCCGGCCAGCCAGAAGACCTGCTGTGCGCCATCGTCCTTGTACCAAGCATCGATGGCCTGGATGGCGCGATGCTGTTCGTCGGTCGGGGTATCGGACTGCATTGGATCGAACCGGGATCAAACCATGAATGAAGGCGGCACAGTAGCGTGACCGCCCACCGGCGGTCCATAGAACTTCGCCGCGGCGACACCATCTCCTCCGGGACCATGGTTGGATAAGGATCCGGTACGCATGCGTAATCCCTATTGGCAGGGTCCGGTGACGTCGAATTTCGATGGGCTGCGCTTCTTCAATCCGGGCGAACCGGACACCGACCGCGGCCTGCGCGAACTGCTTCGCTGGCAATTCGGGCGGAAGGCAGTCAAATGGCCGCGGCAGGTGGCGGTCACGCCGGTGATGCCGGCACGGCACGTCGCCGGTCTCCGCGTGACGGTGGTGGGGCATGTCACCACCCTGGTGCAGGCGGCCGGGCTGAACATCCTGACCGACCCGGTATGGTCCGACCGTGCCAGCCCGGTCCGCTTCGCCGGGCCGAAGCGGGTCACGGCACCGGGCATCCGTTTCCACGATTTGCCGAAGATCGACGCGGTTCTGGTGTCGCACAACCATTACGACCATCTCGACGTGGCGACGCTGAAGCGCCTGCACCAGCGTGACGCACCGCTGATGGTCACGCCGCTCGGCAACGACACCATCCTGCGCAAGCATATCCCGGGGGTGCGGGTCGCGGCGGGCGACTGGTGGAGCCGGTTCGAACTGGCGCCGGAGGCGGAGGTCCACATCGTGCCGGCCAACCACTGGTCGTCGCGCACCGGGCGTGACCGGCGCATGGCGCTGTGGGGTGGATTCGTCCTGCGCACCCCGGCGGGCTCGGTCTATTTCGCCGGAGACACCGGCTATGGCAGCGGGGCGGCCTTCCGCGCCATCGGCGAACGGCTGGGAGCCTGCGATCTGGGGCTGATTCCCATCGGCGCCTATGACCCGCGCTGGTTCATGTCCGCCCAGCATTGCGACCCGGACGAGGCGGTGCGGATCATGCTGGACATCGGGGCGAGGAAGGCCGTCGGCATCCATTGGGGAACCTTCGCCCTGACCGACGAAGCGCGGGATGAGCCGCCGCAACTGCTGCGCACCGCGCTGGCCGCCCGCGGCATCGACTCTGCCCGCTTCGAGGCCGCCCATCCCGGCGCGATCATCGACGGCTGACCAGTCCATGCCGGCAAAGAGTTGAGCGGTTCAAGCTCCATAACCACGTGCTAGGACATTTCGGCGCCAAGCAGGCCGACGTCACCCCGGCGGATGTGGCGGCAGCGCGGCACCGAGACGCCGACACCGCCGCCAAGTTGCCTACGCCGGGAATTGTTCAGGCCGGGGTCGGCGCCTGTTCCGGCAGGACGCTGGAGGACTTCAATTCCCGCCAGAAGTCAGCAGGGATCGGCTGGCCCATCAGCGTCACATTCTCATGCACGCGCGCCGGGTTCTTGGTGCCGGGTATGACCGAGGCGACGACCGGATGGGCGGCGCAGAATTGCAAGGCCGCCGCGCGCAGGTCGACGCCATGGCGCCTGGCGATCTCCGCCAGCCGGTCGCGAGCCGCCACCTTGTCGGGAGACGCCTCCTGATACTCGAAGTTCTTGCCTCCAGCGATGATGCCGGAGTTGTAGGGGCCGCCGACCACCACATGGACGCCACGCTCGGCACAGCGCGGAAACAGCTCGTCCAGCGCCGGCTGGTTCAGCAGGCTGTAGCGTCCGGCCAGCAGGAAGACGTCGGGGTCCGCCCGCTCCAGCGCCATCACGCAGGGCTCCACCCGGTTGACGCCAAGGCCCCAGCCGCGGATCACCCCTTCCTCGCGCAAGCGGGTCAAGGCGACGGCCGCACCCTTCATGGCAGTGTCGAACACCTCCAGCCAGCGGTCGCCATGGGCGTCCTCGGCGCAGTCGTGGATATAGGCGATGTCGATGCGCGCCATGCCGAGCCGCTGCAGGCTGTCCTCGATGGAACGACGCACGCCGTCGGCGGTGTAGTCGTAGTCGACGCGGAACGGCAGGCCCTTCACAAAGGGGCCATGCTGGCCGCCCTTGCTGGCATCGGCGCGCAGCAGCCGGCCGACCTTGGTCGACAGAACGAATTCGTCGCGCGGACGGCTGCGCAGGACATGGCCGAACCGGTGTTCGGAAATGCCCGGACCATATTCGGGAGCCGTATCGAAATAGCGGATGCCGGCGTCCCAGGCGGCGTCGAGGGTTGCCGCGGCCGTCTCGTCCGTCACTTCCTCGAACATGTTGCCCAGGGGCGCTCCGCCGAAGCCGAGCGGGCCGGGCGGGGCGAAATGCGTGCTGTCTGACATTGGAAAACCTTTCCGTCTCTGGCACCGTTCGATGCACCCGTTCAACACCGCGCCTCAAGGGGCCGTTCCTGATCCAGGCGGCCTCTGCCGACTGTCCAGCCGGCGCTTGATTAGCATTTCCGGCATGCCCAGCTTGCTACGCGGAATTTGCGGGGATCGGGACGTAGATGGCGATGGGAGCGGACGAAAACACGGAAATCCTTGGCGAGGCCCGCCGAATCCTTGCCGCCGGGGACGAAGGCGCCCTGACGCCCCCTGCGACGCTCGACGAACTGGCGGAATTGCTCACCGACACCTTCGACGAAAGCTACACCGCCGAGCGGGTGCTGGCCCTGCTGACGCCCGCAAGGCGCCGTGCACTGAAAAGCCGCTTCGCCGTCGCGGACGAGAGCGGCGGCGCGGATGTCTGGCTGCCCGCCGACCTGCTGGACCGGCTGCGGGATGTCGCCGACACGCCGCACGACGCCATCCGCGCCCTGTTGGACAGCGGGCGCGGCCTGCCGGAACCGGGCAGCGAGGAGCATTGCCGCAAGCGCCGCTGTGCGCCCCAGCTGCTGCTGTCCGATCCCGGCGCCTGGCAGTGCCGGACCTGCGGCCTGACCGGGCGGGCCGATCTGCCGCCCAATCCCATCATTGCCAGCCATCTGACGGGCCAGCGAAGCCGCATCGCCGAACTGCACGCTCTCGCCGCCGCGATCCATGAGGGCTGGGGCGCCGGCGAACGCTTCACGGTCGCCGATGCAGCGGCGAACCGCCTGCCCGGCATCCCGACAGACCGCGACCGGCTGAAGTCGCTGCTTGCCGACCTTCTGCGCGACGGGCTGCTGGAAGAAGCCCCCGGCCCGCGTGGCGGCGCCGGCTTCCGCGTGCTGGAGGAGCCGCCTGACTGGATTGCCGACGCCATGGCCGAACGCCGCCGGCAGCGGGAAGCGGAAGCGCGTGTCCGTGAAGATCGCGCCGCCACCCTGCGCAAGGTTCTGGAGGACGGGTTGATCCACACCACCGCTGACGGCGAGCAGATGGAGATCATGCAGAACGACCGTGGGCTGGAACTGCGCTTTCCCGCCATCCCGTCCTGGGAATTGCGGGAGGAGATGAAGCGGCAGGGCCATTGCCGGTGGGACGGCCGGCGCCGGCGCTGGTGCCGCCTGTCGCCAGTCACCAGTGTCGAGCCCTGGCTGGCTGCGGCGCTCGACGCCGGCGCCACCGTGGCACCGCTTGGGACCGCCGACCCCGATGCCGAGGATTGGAACTACGAGGAGTGGACGGATTGACGGTCCGGCCGCCCTACAAATCCACCTCCAGCGTCACCTTCACCGGGTCGAGCACGACCATCGTCTGGAAGGACTGCACCAGTTCATTGTCGGCGAACAGCCGGCGCGACAGAACCTCGTAGCTCGCCATGTCCGGGACCAGCAGGATCAGGACGAAGCTGGCCTTCCCGGTGACGAAGTAACACTGCTGCACCTCCGGCGCCTCGCGGAACAGGCGCTTGGCGGCGGCGATGACGGGGGAGCGGTCGTTGACCGTCTGGACCTCCACCACCACCGTCACGCCCTGCCCCACCGCTACCGGATCGACCACCGCCACGTTGCGGCGGATGATGCCGGCTGCTTCCATCCGGGCGATGCGGCGCTGCACCGCGGGGGCGGAGAGATGCACCGCCTCGCCGATCTCGCGTTGGGAGGTCTTGTTGTCAGACTGCAGGATGCGCAGGATCGCGCGGTCCTGGTCGTCGAGCTGATCCGGCGGGCGAGCGATTGTTGAGCGCATGGCGGCTTCGGCGATAGAAAAGTGCGTCGGGAGCCCCAAACTTAAGCGCCCTCTGCCTCAACCTCACAGTATCTTTTCGTCCGATCCTCTTCTGCCGGGAGCCGGGCATATGGCGAACGCCTTCATCGAAACGTCTGCCGCCACCCGGCCCGAACCGGCGGCACTGCCGCTGCTGCTCCTGCTTGCCTCGCTGCTGTCGCAATATGTCGGAGCGGCGTCCGCGAAATCGCTGTTCCCGCTGGTCGGGGCAGAGGGCGTGACCGGCCTGCGGGTGGGGCTGTCGGCGCTGATGCTGATGGCCATCCTGAGGCCGTGGCGCAGCCTGCCCGGGCGGGCGAACCTGGGCAACCTGCTGGTCTATGGCGCCACGCTGGGGGCGATGAACCTGTCGATCTATCGTGCGATGGAGCTGATCCCCATCGGAATCGCCATCGCCATCGAGGTGACCGGGCCGCTGGCGGTGGCGCTGCTCGGATCGCGCCGCCTGAAGGATTTCCTGTGGATCGCCTGCGCCGCGGTCGGGCTTGTCCTGCTGCTGCCGCTGCGTGAGGCATCCGCCGCGCTGCATCCGGTCGGCGTCGCCTATGCCGCGGCGGCGGCCTTCTGCTGGGCGCTCTATATCGTGTTCGGCAAGCGCGCCTCGGCCCTGCCGGGCGGGCAGGCGGTGGCCTGGGGCATGCTGGTGGCGGCCAGCTTCACCGTCCCGCTGGGAGTTTCCCATGCCGGCGCCGGGCTGCTGGTTCCGGCGGTGCTGCTGACCGGGCTCGCGGTGGCGGTGCTGTCGAGCATGGTGCCCTATCTGCTGGAGATGATGGCGCTCCGCCGCCTGCCGAGCCATGTGTTCGGCCTTGCGGTCAGCGCCTCCCCCGCCGTGGCGGCGCTGATCGGCTTCCTGATGCTGGGCGAGCGGCTGAGCGCGGTACAGTGGGCCGCCATCGCCTGCATCATGTTCGCGTCGGCCGGCAGCGCGTTGGGCAATGCCCGGCGTGGCCGTGAGTGACGCTCTTCTCCCGTCACACTGCCTGGACAGGCTGGGCGATGTCGGGGATCTCCAAGTCGAGCAGCGCCGAGGCCAGACACTTTCCATGGGCGTCGAGCGCCAGCGAGCGGGTCACCCCGCCGCCGAGCGCCTGCCGCATCACGAAGTTCAACGCGCCGATGCTGGGGATCTCGTAGCGCACCACCTCGCCATGCACGACCTCGCTGAACAGTTCCTTCACGCGGTCGGCGGTAACCTGGGCCTCGATCAGCGGATAATCCGCCTCGTCAAAGGCGATGACGGAGATGTTGGAGATGTCGCCCTTGTCCCCGGTGCGGGAATGGGCGATGTCGCGGAGTTTCATGTCAGGACTCCATAAACTCGATGGCGGGCTTCGCCAGCTCGCGGGGCAGCAGGGCCGACAGCATCGCGACCACGTCCTTGGCCGACTTGGTGGCTCCGCCGCCGCTGGCCGGACCGTTGGTGTAGAGGGTTTCGACCTCGTTGCCGATGCGCTGAGCCTCCTTCAGGCTACCGGTGCGGCCGACCACGCGCACACGCACTTCGTAGGGCTCCCGCCCTTCCGCGGTCGACAGCGCCGTACCGTGGATAGAATCGACACCGATCAGGTCGAACCGCAGCTCGGTCGCCTGGACGCCGGTCAGCGCCAGACGCTCGCGCACGATCTCCAGCGCCAGCCTGCCACGCGCGAGCGCTCCAGGACCAGCGTAGGAGATCTGTCCCTCACCGATGAAGCTGTCGACATAGCCGACCGAGACCTTCAGCGTGGCGGGGCGCGGACGCCCGGTCGCTCCGGCCACCCGCACCCGGTCCGGCGCTTCCTGGGTGAAGCGCACCTGCGAGAAGTCGGCCACCACGTCCGGGGTATAATAGGCGGCGGGATCGTGGATTTCGTAGAGCAGCTGCTCTTTGCAGGTGGCGGCGGTCACCTCACCGCCGGAACCGGCGACCTTGGTGATGACGGCATCGCCGTCCTCCCTCACCTCGGCGATGGGAAAGCCGAGACGGGCCAGACCGGCGACGTCCTTCACGCCGGGATCGGCGAAATAGCCGCCGGTGATCTGGCCTGCGCATTCCAGCAGGTGCCCGACCACCGTTCCTTTGCCGAGGCGGTCCCAATCCGCCATCGACCATCCGAACTCGAAGATCTGCGGGGCGAGGAAGAGGGCCGGATCGGCGACGCGCCCGGTGATCACGATGTCGGCTCCGGCCTTCAGCGCCTCGACGATGGGAGCGGCGCCGAGATAGGCATTGGCGGAGACCAGCCGGCCGGCCATCGCCGACACCGGCTCGCCGGTTTCCTCGATGCGGTGGTCGCCGGACCTCAGAGTCTCCAGCACGTCGTCGCCGGACACGGCGGCAATCTTCAAGCCATCCAGGCCAAGCGACCGGGCGATGTCCCGCGTCTTCGCCGCGGCGGCAACCGGATTGGCCGCGCCCATGTTGGTGACGATGCGGATGCCTTTCTCATGGCAGGGCCGCAGCACCGCCAGCATGCGCTCCGCCAGCAGCGGATCGTATCCCTGCGTCGGATCCTTCAGCTTGGCGCCCTGGGCGATGGCGATGGTGCGCTCCGCCAGGCATTCGAAGACGAGATACCGGATGTCACCCTTCTCGGCCAGTTCGACGGCCGGCTCGATGCGGTCGCCGGAATAGCCGGCGCCCGATCCGATGCGGATGCTTTTCATGATTTTCTCCTGTGTGCGGCCGCTTTCCAGCCGCGTCAGAAGGGGATGACCCCGAGGACGGCCGCGGCGATGGTCATGACGACCGAGGCGGCGAACAGATAGGGGATCGAGAATTTCTGGTGTTCGCCCAGCCCGATGCCGCACAGGCCGACGACCAAGAAGGTGGCGGGTGTGAGCGGGCTGACCGGGAAGCCGACGGTCATCTGGCCGAGAACGGAGGCCTGGGCGATCTGGATCGGGTCGCCACCCAGCGTCTTGTAGACCTCGGCGATCACCGGCATCATGCCGAAATAATAGGAGTCCGGGTCGAACAGCAGGCTGAGCGGCATCGACAGGATGCCCAGCGCGAAGGGAACATGCTGCGCCATCTCCGGCGGGACGAAGGCGACGGCAGACTGGGCCATGGCCGTCAGCATCTTGGTGCCGGTCATGATGCCGGTGAAGACGCCTGCCGCCAGCAGGATGCTCGCCATCATCAGCGCCGCCTTGGCATGGGCGTCGACCCGCTCCTTCTGCATCTTGACGTCGGGATAGTTGATCATCAGCGCCAGCACGGTGCCGACCATGAACATCACCACCGGATCGACCGCCCCTTCGATCATCACGGCCATGATCACGGCAGTGAGGATCAGGTTGATCCAGAACAGCTTGGGACGGCGGATCCTGATCTGCTCCGGCGTCAGCACGCGCGGCGCGGGCCCGACCGGCATCGCGGCATCGGGAGACCCCATGGCGCCGACCGAGCGGGCCTGTCCGGCTGCAAGCGGCCGGGAGGAGAGGCCGAGACGCCGCTCCTCGCGTTTGCCGAGCAGGAAGGCGACGGTGAAGATGAACAGAAGCCCGACGCCCTGCACCGCGATCAGCGGATTGAAGATGTCGGTCACCGGCACCTTCAGCGCCGCGGCCGACCGGATCATCGGCCCGGTCCAGGGCAGGAAATTGACGCCCGCCGCCATCGACACGCACAGCGCCAGGATGCGCTTGTCCATGCCAAGCCGGTCGTAGAGCGGCAGCATCGCCGGAATGGTGATGAGGAAGCATACCGCCCCGGACCCGTCCAGGTGGATCAACAGGGCGAGCAGGGTGGTGCCGACGGTGATGCGGGCCGGCTTTGTGCCGACCACCCGCAGGATGCGGTCGATGATCGGGTCCATCATCCCGGCATCGGTGACGACACCGAAGAAAATGATGGCGAAGACGAACATGCCGGCGGTCGGCGCGATGGAGCGGATGCCGGCAATGATGAACTTGCTGGTTTCAAGACCAAAGCCGCCTGCCAGCGCCGCGATGATCGGCACGGCGATCAGCGCGACCAGGGGAGACATCCGGTTGGTCATGATGGCCGCCAGCAGAACGACGATGGTGGCCAAGCCGAGTAGTGCGAGCATGTGACCTCCTCTATGACGCTTGTTATTGTTTTTCGACGTCTTTTGCTTAATGCCTTCACGCCAAGTGAAAGGCATCATGACGGATACCGAGAGCGGCCCAAGGCAAACCTCGAGTAACGCCGCGACGCGGATTTCCTTTAAGACTCGGTCTTTTCCCAAGGTATGCCGGCTACCGGCTTCTTTATAGCTTGACCGTCTTGTCAGGCCGCAGCCGGCCGGTGTCCGTGATTGACAATGTACGAACCCACAATCAGATTAGAGAAATGAATTTGTTGTATCACGGAAATTTGTTTCTTTTATAAGAGGGCCGCCATGCTGCAGGGGGTTAGACATATCAAGGCTTTCGTCGCCGTGGCCCGTCTGGGCAGCTTCACGAAGGCAGCAGCGGAGGTCAACCTGTCGCAGCCGGCGTTGACCGTGCAGATCCGCCAGCTCGAAGAAAGCCTGGGCGTGCGCCTGTTCGACCGGAACAAGCGGCAGGTGGTTCTGACCCGGGCCGGGCGCGACCTGCTGCCGGCCTTGCAGCGGGTACTGGCCGAACTGGATGCGGTGATGAGCGTCAGCCACGATCTGGCCGGGCTGCGGCGCGGGTCGGTGTCGGTCGCCACCCTGCCGTCGGTCGCCGCCGGACTGTTGCCCATCGCCATCCGCCGCTTCGCGGCCGATCACCCGAACATCGACGTGCGGGTCAGCGATGTCGTCGGCGAACGGATCATCCAGCTGGTCAAGGCGGAAGAGGTGGATTTCGGGATCGGCAGCCGGGTCGGGCCGGATCGCGATGTCGACGTGGTCGATTTCCTGTGCGACCGCATGTGCGCCTTCTTCCCGGCCGACCATCCGTTGAACGGACGGCGCCCGCTGCTGCTGGAGGATGTCGTGGCGTTCCCACTGATCTTGACCGCGCGCGGCACCAGCGTACGGTCGCTGGTCGAACGGGCGGTGGAACGGGAGGGGCTGGAGATCAGCCTGGCTTGTGAAGCGAACTACATGTCGACGGCGGTCGGCATGGTGCGGGCCGGACTGGGCGTCTCGGTCCTGCCGGAATCCGCCGTCGACGCCGCTTCGTGCGAGAACATCGTCGTAGAGCCGATACGCACCTCCGGTCTGGTGCGCAAGATCGGCTTCATCCGCAAAGCCGGCCGGTCATTGTCGCCAGCGGCGGAGCGGTTCGCCGCGTTGCTGCGGGAGGTCGCCGGCCCGCCCCTCGCACATTTCACCAGTATGGAGGCCGCCGCCAAGAAGCGGTAACGGGGCTGGAAGAATTTTTTAACCGGATAGCGTTATTTTATTACTGAGATCAGCCAATCCGATTTCAGCCACCCCTTCTTTCGTAGTATATCAGTTGCCGCTCCCGAGGCGTGCGACACGAAGGCACCCATGAAAATCCTGGAAAATCTGACGATCCGGGCGAAGCTGACCGCACTGGTCGCCTTGTCCGTCCTGGCTCCGGCCGTCGTGATTGCCATCAGCAGCAGCTTCGCTCACCAACGCATGGTCGACGACCGCATCGATACCATCCGCTCGGCGGTGGAACTGGCGGTCGGCATGGCGAAGGGGCTCAATGCCGAGGTCGAGGCGGGAACTTTGCAGCGCGAGGAAGCATTGGCGCGCTTCCGCAGCGCGGTGCACGCCATGTCCTACCATGACGGTGCCGATTACCTGTTCGCTTACGATCTCAATGGCGTCGCCGTCGCCAACCCTTCGAACCACAAGGCGGTCGGCACCGACCGGATGGGTCTTCAGGACAAGGCCGGCAAGTATTTCGTCCGCGAGATCGTCGACACGCTGCGCAAGGAAAACAACGCCATCATCCGCTATGTCTGGCCAAAGATGGGGTCGGACGTCCCGCTGCTGAAGACCAACTATGTGCAGCGTTACCAGCCGCTCGGCCTGATCGTCGGGTCCGGTGTCTACACCGACGACATCGACGCCGCGTACCACGAGTTCCTGCTCAGGACGGGAACCGCCACGGCCGTCCTGATCGCAACGCTGATGCTGATCGCCTTCCTGGTCAACCGGGACATCGTGCGCTCGCTGCACCGGCTGCGGGACAAGATGACCGCGCTCGCCGCCGGCGATCTGGGCGCCACCTTCCCGGAGGCGGCCCGCCGCAACGAAATCGGCGGCATGGCGCAGGCCCTGCAGGTGTTCAAGGAAAATGCCCTTGCCAAGGCCAGGCTGGAAGCGAGCCAGGCCGAGCAGGCGGAACGGACCGCGGCCGAGAAGCGCGACGCGATGGCGCAGCTTGCCAGCCATTTCGAGCAGACCGTCGGCAATCTGATCCACGATGTCGCCAGCGAAGCCGACGGCATCGAACGGCGCGCCCAGGACATGACGCGCGCCGCCGACGAAACCGGCAAACTGGCCGGTGCCGTCACCACGGCGACGGAGCAGACCTCGGCAAATGTCCAGACCGTCGCAGCGGCGACGGAGGAACTGACCAGTTCGATCAACGAGATCAGCCGGCAGGTCGGCTCGTCGGCCGAGATCGCCCGCGAAGCGGTCGAAAGCGCCGAGCGCGCCAACGGCAAGGTCGAGGGGCTGGCCGGCGCGGTGGAGCGGATCGGCGCGGTGGTTGAACTGATCAACTCCATCGCCAGCCAGACCAACCTGCTGGCGTTGAACGCCACCATCGAGGCGGCCCGCGCCGGAGAGGCCGGCAAGGGCTTCGCCGTGGTGGCGCAGGAGGTCAAGGCACTCGCCAACCAGACGGCCAGGGCCACCGAGGAGATCGCGGCCCAGGTCGCGGGCATCCAGGGGGAAACCGCACAGGCGGTGCACGAGATCAAGGGCGTGGCGCAGGTCATCGGCCGGGTTAATGACGTCGCCACGTCCATCGCTTCCGCTGTCGAACAGCAGGGAGCCGCGACCCGCGAGATCAGCCGCAACATCCAGCAGGCTGCACGGGGAAGCCACGAGGTTTCCTCCAGCATCGGCGGCGTGAACGACGCCGCCGGCCGTAGCGGCAAAGTCGCCTATGAAGTGCTGGAGAATGTGCGGGAGCTGTCGGTGCAGACCGACAGCCTGCGCGACGAGGTCGGCCGCTTCCTGGCGCAGGTGCGAGCCGGATAATCAGCCTCCAAGCGCTCCCCAAGTTCAAGTCACCGGCGCCGGGTTGAACAGGGTCAGCGCGTTGCGCAGACCCCAATGGTCGGCCCAGGTCTGCTTGCGGCCGCTCGCCACCTCCAGGATCAGGCGGAACAGCTCCCAGCCCACATCCTCGATGGTGGCTTCTCCGGTGGCGATGCGGCCGGCGTCGACATCGATCAGGTCGTGCCAGCGCGAGGCAAGCTCGGTCCGCGTCGCCACCTTGATCACCGGAGCCATGGCGAGGCCGTAGGGGGTGCCGCGCCCCGTGGTGAAGACCTCGATGTTGCAGCCAGACGCCAGTTGCAGGGTGCCGCAGATGAAGTCGCTGGCCGGCGTCGCGGCATAGAGCAGCCCCTTGCGCGTCGCCCGCTCGCCCGGCGACAGCACGCCGGCAATCGGGCTGGTGCCCGACTTCGCGATGGAGCCGAGCGCCTTCTCCACCACGTTGGCGAGGCCGCCCTTCTTGTTGCCAGGGGTCGGGTTGGCGCTGCGGTCGGCCGAACCGACCTGAAGGTAATCGTCGTACCATCGCATCTCGCGGATCAGCCCGCGACCGGTCTCTTCGTCGATGGCGCGCGGGGTCAGCAAATGGATGGCGTCGCGCACCTCCGTCACTTCGGAGAACATGACGGTCGCCCCCGCCCGTACCAGAAGATCGGCGGCATAGCCCACCGCCGGATTGGCGGTCACGCCGGAGAACGCGTCGCTGCCGCCGCATTGCAGCCCGACGACGAGGTCCGATGCCGGACAGATCTCGCGCCGCCGCTCGTTCAGCTGGGCCAGCCTGCGATCCGCCATTTCCAGGATGGAGGCGACCATGTCTCCAAAGCCCTGGTGGCGCTCGTCCTGCAGCGTGACGATACTCGGCTCGACCCCGGCCGGCAGCAGCCGCTCCGGCTGGAGCTTCTCACAGCCCAGCCCGACCACCATCACCGCCCCGCCCAGGTTGGGGTTGCGGGCGAGGTTCTGCAGCGTGCGGATCGGCACCGCCGCCCCCGGCGCGTTGATTGCCACGCCGCAGCCGTAGGTGTGGTTGAGCGCGACAACGTCATCGACGTTGGGGTATTTGGGCAGCAAATCCTTCTTGATGCGCTCGATGGCGAAATCCATCACCCCGGCAACGCATTGGACGCTGATGCTGATGCCCAGCACATTCTTGGTGCCTACCGTTCCGTCGGGGTTGCGGTAGCCATCGAACGTATAGCCTTCCAAAGCAGGTGCGTCAGGCGGCACGGCGGTTGCCAAGGGCAACGTGTCCAGGTCCGGCGCATCGGGCAGGAGGACCAGCGATTCCTCGATCCAGGCGCCACGCTGGACCGGACGGGCGGCGGTGCCGATCACCTGCCCGTAGCGGACAATCGACGCACCTTCCTCCAAGTCAGCCAGCGCCACCTTGTGCCCCTGCGGCACGAAGTCGGTCAGGACCAGCCCGCACTCGAACTCCGTCCCCGGCGGCAGCCCGCCGGAGTTTACCACGATGGCGACATTGTCCTCGGGATGGACCAGGATGTAGAGAGGCTTCTGGGTCATGGCTTACCCTGACAGTTTGGTCGGGTTGGGGGCGTTGCTGAGCGGTTTCACCGCACCAGGCACGGCCGCTTGTTGTCGAACGTCCAGCCGGGAATCAGGTACTGCATCGCCGTGGCGTCGTCGCGCGCACCCAGCCCGTGCCGCTTGTAGAGGTCATGCGCCTTCGCCAGCTCGTCCATGTCGATCTCGACGCCCAGCCCCGGCTTCCGCGGCACGGCGACCAGACCGCCCGCGATCCGGAACGGCTCCTTCGTCAGCCGCTGGCCGTCCTGCCAGATCCAGTGGGTGTCGATGGCGGTGATGCGGCCCGGCGCTGCGGCAGCGACATGGGTGAACATCGCCAGCGAGATGTCGAAGTGGTTGTTGGAGTGCGAGCCCCAGGTCAGGCCCCAATCATGGCACATCTGGGCGACGCGGACGGACCCTTGCATGGTCCAGAAATGCGGGTCGGCCAGCGGAATGTCGACCGACTGCAGCTGGATGGCATGACCCATCTGCCGCCAGTCGGTGGCGATCATGTTGGTGGCGGTCGGCAGGCCGGTGGCGCGGCGGAACTCCGCCATCACCTCGCGCCCGGAATAGCCCTGCTCGGCGCCACAGGGATCCTCCGCATAGGCCAGAACGTCGCCCCTCCCCTTGCACAGGCGGATCGCCTCCTCCAGCGACCATGCGCCATTCGGATCGAGCGTGACGCGGGCGTTCGGGAAGCGCTTGGCCAGTGCCGTCACCGCCTCGATCTCGTCCTCGCCGCGCAGCACGCCGCCCTTCAGCTTGAAATCGTTGAAGCCGTAGCGGTCGTGCGCCGCCTCGGCCAGCCGCACCACCGCGTCGGGGGTCAGCGCCACCTCGTTGCGCAGGCGGAACCAGTCGTCCTTGGCATCCGGTTCGGCGCGGTAGGCCAGATCGGTCCTGCTGCGGTCGCCGACATAAAACAGATAGCCCAGCATCTCCACCGCGTCGCGCTGCTGCCCCTCGCCCAGCAGGGCCGCCACCGGCACCTCCAGGAACTGGCCCAGCAGGTCGAGCAGCGCCGCCTCCAGAGCGGTGACCGCATGGACGGTGATGCGCAGGTCGAAGGTCTGCAAGCCCCGCCCGCCGGAATCGCGGTCGGCAAAGCCGCGGCGCACGCTGTTGAGGATGGCGTTCCAGGCACCCACCGGCTGGCCGATCACCAGGGCACGGGCATCCTCCAGCGTCCGGCGGATCCGCTCGCCGCCCGGCACCTCACCGACCCCGGTGTGGCCGGCGCTGTCCTTCAGGATCACCACGTTGCGGGTGAAGTAAGGCGCATGGGCGCCCGACAGGTTCAGCAGCATGCTGTCCTGGCCGGCGACCGGCACGACCAGCATTTCGGTGACTTTGGGCGACGACATCTGAGCGGTCATGATGCGGGGTCTCGAAAGCAGGAAATGCGGGAAGAGCGTGTCAGGCGGCTTGCAGCAGCGCCTGGGTGTAGCCGAGCGCGAAGGCGAAGAAGCGCTCGCGATCCGGATCGAGTTCGGAGAAGGGCACATGGTCGGGGCAGAGGATGCCCTTGTACCCGACCTCGCGGTAGGCGCGGATGCAGGCGGCCATGTCGACCGACCCCTCGTCCGGCATCGCCTCGCGGAAGTCGAGATAGCCACCCTTGATGTTGCGGAAATGGACCATGAAGATGCGATTCTGCGGACCGAACTCGCGGATCGCCTCCAACACCGTTTCGGTCGGATTGCGCGACATCTCGGCGATGGTGCCCTGGCAGAAGTTGAAGCCGAGCGACTTGCTTTCCGGCGCCAGAGCGACGAAGCGGCGCAGCCCGTCGAGCGAGCCCAGCACATGGTGCACGCCGTTCAGCCCGCCCGGCGGATAGGCCGGGTCGTGCGGGTGGCAGGCCAACTTGACGCCGGCCTTCTCGGCGGTCGGCAGGATGGCCTCGACCAGATATTCGATGGCGTGCCAGCCGTCAGCTTCGCTGATCCCGCCGGCCTCGCCGGCCATCACCTGACCGCAGGTCTCGGGCGAACCGCGGGCGGCCAGCGGTGACGGCTTGGTGCCGGTCTCGTCCTCCGGCAGCACGGTGCCCCAATAGGAGAAGCGGGCGTCGTTCTCCGCCTTGTATTCGTCGGCACGGAAGGTGCTGCACTTCATGCCGCCGCGGCCGTCGACCACGCCGGTGCGGGTGATGCCGACCATGGCGACCGTGTATTTCACCGTGTCGACCCCGCCGTCGGCGGCGGCGCGGATGTTGTAGCGCAACCGCTCCGCAGCGGCCGCCGCCTTCTCCGGCGCCCGCAGGCTGTCGAGCAGGATGGAGCCGACATCCAGCGCCAGACAATCCAGCGTCAGTCCATGGCTCTCCACCCACTTGCGCTGGGCGGCGACCTTTTGGCCGTCCCACAGGCCGGCCGCGACATCGTCATCAGCCATCACCGGCGCGTTCGGCCGGCTGTCGATGACAATGCCCCTGGCGCCGAGCTGGGCGGACAGGCGCAGGCGCTTGTCGGTGGGATTGATGAGCTGTTCGCCGATATACATTGGGAAGACCCTTTGCCGAACCGTTCGACATGGACGTTGAGTTGGGCAGGGAGCGGGGGGAGCGGGCCCCCGCCCCGCCGGCCGTTACTTCTTCAGTTCCATCCGCTTGATCTCGCCGACGATGACGAGATAGCTGACCGCCGCGACCAGGGCGTTGGCGCCGACGAAGACCAGGGCGCCGTTGAAGGAGCCGGAGCTCTGGATGATGTAGCCGATGATGATCGGCGTCGAGATCGACGACAGGTTGCCGCACATGTTGAACACGCCGCCGCTGAGGCCGGTGATCTCCTTCGGCGCGCAATCCGACATCACGGCCCAGCCGAGCGCGCCGATGCCCTTGCCGAAGAAGGCCAGCGCCATCAGCGAAACGACCACCCACTGGAGATCGGTGTAGTTGCAGGCGATCATCGCCATCGACATCAGCATGCCCAACACGATGGGCGTCTTGCGCGCCGCGGTCAGGGAATAGCCTCGGCGCAGCATGGCGTCGGACATCACGCCACCCAGGATGCCGCCGACAAAGCCGCAGATCGCCGGGATCGACGCGATGAAGCCGGCATTGAGGATCGACATGCCGCGGGCCTGCACCAGATAGACCGGGAACCAGGTGATGAAGAAGTATGTGATGGCGTTGATGCAGAACTGGCCGAGGAAGATGCCGACCATCATGCGGCTGGCGAAGAGCTGACGGATGTAATCCCACTTCGCTCCGCTCTCGGCGGAAGCTGTGGCCTTCCGCCCGTCATCCATGTTGATCAGGCCGCCGCCGGCCGCGATGTGGTCCAGTTCGGCCTGATTGATGCTGGGATGGTCCTTGGGGGCGTAGACCGTCTTCATCCACACCGCGGCCATGATGATGCCAAGGCCGCCCATGACGCCGAACACCCAGTGCCAGCCGAAGGAATGGGTCAGCCAGCCCATCAGCGGCGCAAAGATCACGGTCGCGAAATACTGGGCGGAATTGAAGATGGCCGACGCGGTCGCCCGCTCCTGTCCGGGGAACCAGGCCGCGACGACGCGGCTGTTGCCGGGAAAGGACGGCGCCTCGGCAAAGCCGACGGCAAAGCGAAGGGCGAACAGCATCATGACCGCAGTGCCGCCGGCGAGGAAGCCGATGGAGCCCTGCATCAGCGTGAAGACCGACCAGGTGAAGATGCTCAGCCCATAGACGATCTTCGACCCATAGCGATCGAGCAACCAACCGCCCGGCAGCTGCCCCAGCACATAGGCCCAGCCGAAGGCGGAGAAGATGAAGCCCATCTCGGCGGCGCTGATCCCCAGCTCCTTCGAGATCACGGGGCCGGTGATCGACAGCGTCGCCCGGTCGGCATAATTGATGACCGTGACGAGGAACAGCATCGCCAGGATAAGATAGCGGACCCTGGTTTGCTTGACGGCGGGATGGGCGGCAGCGGCGGCGGTGGAATAGGCGGTACGCTCGGTGTTGGCGGCGGTGCTCTCGATCGTCATGAAATTTCCTCCCTCAAGGCATGAGGGCGGGCAGGCGCGGCAGTCCATTCCCGGACCCGCTTGGCGTTTCCGGTTTCCTGGCTGCACCTTGTGACCGGCGTCGGGGACTGAAGCCCGGCGCCTGCCCGTCCGGCGATGGATTTTGGCTGTCGGCTAAGTGGGTTACTGCGGCCCCAGCACCTCGATCAGGGCGCGCAGTTCCTCGACCTCGGCCGGCGTGCAATCGACGAGAGGTGCTCTGACCGGGCCGGCGGGACGGCCGACGATCGCGGCACCCGCCTTGACGATGCTGACGGCATAGCCGGCCTTACGGTTGCGGATCGCCAGATAGGGCAGGAAGAACTGGTCGAGCAGCCGGTCGGTGGTGGCGGTGTCGCCGGATGCGACCGCGCGGTAGAACTCCATCGCCGTGCGCGGGATGAAATTGAAGACTGCCGACGAATAGACCGGTACGCCGATGGCACGATAGGCGGCGGCATAGACCTCGGCGGTCGGCAGGCCGCCCAGATAGCTGAAGCGGTCGCCCATCCTGCGGCGGATGGTCGTCATCAGTTCGATGTCGCCCAACCCGTCCTTGAAGCCGATCAGGTTGGGGCAGCGCTCCGCCAGTCGGGCCAGACGGTCGGCGCCCAGCTTGCAGGTTGCGCGGTTGTAGATGATGACGCCGATGCCGACCGACTTGCAGATCGCCTCGACATGGGCGGCGACACCGTCCTGGTCGGCTTCGGTCAAATAGTGCGGCAGGACCAGGATGCCGGCGGCCCCGGCCTTCTCGGCGGCCTGCGCCATCTCGATGGCGATGCGGGTGGAATAACCGACGCCGGCGATGATCGGCACCTCCTTGCCGCAGACCTCGACGGCCAGCGACACGATGCTCTTGTGCTCGTCCGGGGTCAGGGAAAACAGTTCGCCGGTGCCGCCGGCGGCAAACAGGGCCGACGCGCCATAGGGCTTCAGCCATTCCAGGCGGCGGGCATAGCCGCCCGGGTCGAAGGTGCCGTCGGCAGTGAAATCGGTCAGCGGGAACGACAGGAGACCTTCGCTGACGACGGCCTTCAGGGCTTGCGGTTCCATCGGTGGCATCCTTGGAAAGCGGTGGTGGCAGCCCGCATGGGCGAAACTGCGGGGCGGTAATGATTTGAGCCGGTGGTGCGCGCCGGTCCTGTGACGATCCGTTCGACACCGGCAGCGTCCGATGGCAGAACGAGTAACATCATATCAGTTATCATACAAGTGGTTTGATGCGCGTGATGGCAATCCGTGTCACCACCAATCGTGAGGTGGCAAAAAACGGAGCAGCAAAGCAAAAGGGACACAGCCAGCGGAGCGACGGTGTCCCTTTCGATCAGGTCAACAGGATCCGAACGGAGCGATCAGCCCGTCGCGGCGGTCGCCTTGAAGTCACCGCCGGCACGCAGCCGGTCGCGGCTGCCGTTCAAATGCAGGCGGATGGCAGCGCGGGCGCCCTCCGGGTCCTGGCGTTCGATGGCGGAGTAGATGGTCTGGTGTTCGTCATTGATCCGCCGCAGGTACTGGCGACGGGAATCGCCTTCCAGATGGCCGTAACGCACGCGGGCACGCGGGATCAGCAGCGAACCGAGATAGGAGAACAGGGCCAGGAAATGCTTGTTTCCAGTCGCTGCCGCGATGGCGCTGTGAAAGGCGAGATCGGCGTCGATGGCATCCTCGCCCGCCTCCACCGCCGCCGTCATGGTGTCCAGCGCCTCGCGCATGCGGGCCAGCTGGGCGTCGTCGCGGCGGATGGCGGCGAGATAGGCGGCCTCCGATTCCAGGCTGATGCGGACTTCCAGCACGGAAATCGCCTCATTCACCGCTTCCAGCGTCGACTCCTCGATGCGGAAGGGCAGGATCGCGGCGTCGCGCAGGACGAAGGCCCCAAGCCCCTGCCGGGTGGAGACCATGCCGACCGCCTTCAGGTTGGCGATGGCCTCCCGCACCACGGTGCGGCTGACGCCGAATTCGTCAATCAGGTCTTGTTCGCTCGGCAGCCGGTCGCCACTCTTGAACTGTCCGCTGGAGATCCGTTCAGCCAGAGCATCCACCAGTTGCTTCGCCAGCGGGTCCCGGCGCCTGCGCGCTGTCATCACCATCCTCACCCAACCCAGGCTCCGGGACGGACCGCCCGTCACCACTCCATATCCAGAGTTAACACCCACAAAACCTATAGGACAATAGACAAGCAAGCTGGGCTGTCTGTAAGGCGACGGCATGGATGTGCGGTTTTTTGGGCTCCTGCTTGTATGATGACTGACAGCATGATAGATCGCCTCTTCAACAGATATCCGGCCACATCTGTCAGCGGGCACGCCCTCCACCAGCCCCCTGCCCCACAAGGAGACCCGATATGACCATCACCGGCGAGATGCTGATCGGCGCCGCGGTGCACCGCGGCGGCCAGGGCGGGTTCCATGCCGTCGCTCCCGCCACCGGCGAGGCGCTGGAGCCTGTCTTCGGCGGCGGCGGTGCGGCCGAGGTCGAGCGCGCCTGCGCGCTGGCCTGGGCCGCCTTCGACGCCTTCCGCGAGACCGGCCTGGAGCAGCGCGCCGCCTTCCTGGAGACGGTCGCCCAGAACATC
>Ga0206117_100449_pt1 | contig 43594 bp, 42 predicted proteins | sample 3A5Ametagenome_FD_177997 | JGI IMG/M metagenome (GOLD analysis project Ga0206117, IMG submission 177997) | Enriched microbial communities from leaf-cutter ant dump, University of Wisconsin, Madison, United States - 3A5A | ecosystem: Environmental > Terrestrial > Nest > Insects nest > Nest dump... | reverse complement strand
ATACCAAACCGTTTATTTACGGTATACAACATTCACCTGTTTTAGAACAGATTGATTTAAGCTTGGATATCCCTTCTGATTGTGCCAGTAAGCTTATTGAACAACAAGTAGATATTGGTCTAATCCCTGTCGCAGCCATTCCTTTTGTGCCTAACGCACAAATCATCAGTTCATTTTGTATTGGCTCTGTAGGTGCCGTTGATTCGGTATTTATATTTTCGGATGTGCCTGTTGAAGACATTAAAACCGTAAAGCTTGACCCACAATCTCGCACTTCAAATAACTTGGCTAAAGTACTCTTAAAGAATCATTTTAAAGTCTCTGTAGATTTTACCACCGACCAATCAGCCAGTACCGATGCCATGGTTTTAATTGGAGATAGAACCTTTGGCCGCAAAGGAGATTTCAACTACGTGTACGACATGGGTGAGGAATGGATGAAATTTACGGGGTTACCCTTTATGTATGCCGCTTGGGTGGCTAATAAACCCTTACCAGAAACATTTTTAAAAGACTTTGATGCAGCATTGGCAAAAGGCATTGAGAACATTCCAACGGTAATTACACAATTACCTGAAATTCATGGCATAGATATTGCCAACTACCTGCATCAGAAACTTAATTTTAATCTTACACCAAAAAAAATAAAAGCTAAAGAACTCTTTTTAAAATTGATCACAGAATTGTAGCTCATCACTGCCACTCTGTTCACCGCGCGCTCTATCTATAAAAATTCACATGAACAAAAAACATTTTTTTTATTCAAGCGCCGTAATCATTGCTTGTTTCATTACCAACCTTTCATTTGCAGCAGAAAACAAACTACCTGTAAAACAAAGCAAAATCTCCTCAAAAACTTCTACCACTGATCTTACACCTGTGTCTACATCAGCTGAACGAAGAGCTCATTTCAACATCATTGTACAATCAAACCAAACGATCTTAAGTTGGTCTACCATTGAACTAAAAAATGGCACATACGAGATCTACAGAAGCGACGACAGCAATAATTTTGTAAAAATAGGGGAAAAGGCTATTATTGGAAACCCAACGGAACCATCGCTTTATATCTTTCACGATGAAGAGCCATTTAAAGGTTTAAACCATTACAAATTGGTAAAAAAAGATGGTGAGGGTAACCAAACTGAAGTAGCTGGCAAAAAGGTATTCCTTGACTCAAAGGTACCTGCTATATTAACTGCGAATCCTACGCCAAAAATAAACAGGATATAATTATTATTAAGGTTAAATTACAAGGCCATCGTATGCTATGTTGCTTAAACATTTAGCGTAGATGGCCTTGATTTTAATTAACTATTTACTAACTACTATTTTTAATGGTGGTATTGGGACAGCAGGTATTTGATCAAATCTGTAGAAGAGATGATTCCAACTACCTTTCCCTCCTCAAGCACAGGTAGTGCATGAAATTCTACCTTACTCATCATATCAGCCACCTCTCTAACGGTGTCATGCACATCTACCGTTAAGGGGTTATGAACCATTACTTGCTCCGTTCTTAGCATCTGAAAAACAGTTTCATCTACATTGGCTTGGTCTTCATAAATATCGGCGAAGCTTAATCTTAGCATGTCTGTTTTACTAATAATACCTACCAATGTTCTACCTGATACAATAGGCAAATGCCCAATATTATTTTCTTTCAGCAAGGTATTAATGTGTGTTAGGCTATCACTAACATTTGCCGTAACCAAATTCTTGGTCATGATTTCTGAAATTGGAACGCGTTGTTTCATATCCGATAAGATTAAATTGTTCATCAAATATGGAGATGATACAAGGGATAATTAATAACGTCGGTCACTAAAAAAGCTGATTCTTTTTAGGTAAGAGGTAAGCCACAGATGCACAGATTTGATTAATATACCTTAAAAAACATCCGTGCATCTGTGGCTAAAATAAAACCTAATATATACACCATGAGATTGCTTCGCACAGCTCGCAATGACGCGAACATTTTCGTCTTTGCGAGAAGGCACGACGAAGCAATCTCTGAAAACTAGCAATGGAAAAAAAATGTAGAAAGCCACAGATGCACAAATATGATTTAAAAACATCCGTACATCTGTGGCTAAAAAAGCATTATGAAGCTATATGACTATAATGATCAACCCTTTGGATAAAATCATTTAAATCGAAGGGTTTATTGATATAGCTTTCGGCGTCGCATTTAGATTTTACCTTACTCAGGTGGTTGTTAGCGGACATCATCATCACGGGAATGTGATGGGTTCTGACATCTCTTTTTAATTTGGTGCAGATATCTAGTCCATTACCGTCGGGCAAAATCACATCCAATACAATCATATCGGGAGTGTGCTCACCCATTTCTTTCCAAAAGGTATTTACGTTTTTACAAACTTTTACCTCATAGAGTTCTTCTACTAAAAGGAACTCAATAATATCTGCAATGTTGGCGTTATCCTCCAACACATAAACGCATTTTTTATCTGTTGTTTCCATAACTTTAAACTTTAGTTCGATATATAAACGTAGCTTATAAATCAGTAGTTTATGTTATTTGTCCACAACCTTGAAGTTTTCCACTTTTGGTATCCAATGAAACACAGCACTACATCCATAAAAAAGGGTTCGAAAATACCCTTTTCGAACCCTTTAAATACTATTTAACAAAAGCGCCAGCTTAAACCTTTTTTGATTTGGCTGGAGCCACTTTATCTTCAGTTGTCTTCTTTTTCGGAGCTGCTTTTACCTTTACTTCTTTCACTTGAACAGCTTCTTCTACTTTCTTTTTAGGAGTAGTCTTTGCTTTTTTAACTGAAGCTTCTTCAGTCGCAGCTGGTTCAGCTTTCTTTGTTGGAGTTGCCTTAGCTTTTGCCACTGGTGTTTCCTCTGTTTCCTCAGGACGGTTAGCTAAGTAAGTTTCCAACAGTTGTTTTAAATAAAGGTCGGGCTTTGGCATATTCACTACGGTTCCAGGTTCTTTATCTTGAGATTGCTTGATGTAAGCACTCTTGATTTTACCCCAATCTTTTGAATATAACTTGATGAACATTTCTAGGAACTGATCATGAGTGTATTGCTTAGGCAACCTCCCTAAAACTACCTGTATCTTTTCTTCTTTGCGATGTAAAATTGCCATATTATATTTTTAGTAGCGACAAATATAGGCATATTAGTTAAATAAGAATTGAGCGGAATAAAACGCTATTTGGTTCACATGTATTAATTTTGACAGCTTAAACGGATAATGATTTTGGACCAACAAAAATACTCCATCGTAATTGCGCCACCACAAACAGGACTTGACTACGTTGACCATTTAAAAGACGAATTAAATGGAGCCATAGGCTGGTACCATAGCAGAAATTCGAAAGCGCATGTAACGATTAGTGAATTTACTGCCAATGAAGACGAATTAGCTAAAGTGACGGCCCAATTAAAAGAAATAGCTAGCTACGAGAATCCAACCCATTTAAATTTTGAAGGTATTGGCAACTACTTAAACGGCGCCGTATTTTTAAAACCAGATGAAGTAACAAAGAACGAAGTAGGCAATTTGATGAAAAGAATTCAGAAGAAATTAGGCATTAAAAATGCTTACTATAGTAAAGAACCGCACATTTCAATTGGAAGAAAGCTAAGTGAAGAAAATTTACAAATTGCTTTGAAAATGTTTGCAGAGGCTAAACTCAACTTTAATTGCGACCATTTGGTGTTGAGAAAATTCAATCCCACCAGAAAACAATATGAAGTTTATTCTGATGATTTCAAATTTGTTGGCGCTAGCCAGAAACCTTCAGCGCAACAAAGCCTATTTTAAAATCACAAAGCTACAATACCTACTTAGCAGTATTGTTTGTAAACTAAACCTGATAGGAGCGAGCATCCCAATCCTTCGACAGACTCAGGATGGCATTGGGATAAAGCGGATAGCAGGACTGCATTTAAATAAGCGTGGAGGAACCTGCTTTTCAAAAGAAATAACATACTATTCTATGAATTTTTACAGTTCTATACTGATAATCAACATCTTCATTATTTTTCAACAACAACGGCCCTTACACTAGGCAAATGGTATATTTACGGCTTAGTAATTTAGGATAATTTTGGCCAAAGCAAATACAAAAGAAACCCCATTAATGCAGCAATACAACGCTATTAAAGCGAAGTATCCAGGTGCATTATTATTGTTTAGGGTTGGAGATTTTTACGAAACATTTGGAGAAGACGCTGTTAAAACTGCTCAAATTTTAGGCATTGTATTAACGAAAAGAGGTACAGGGCCCAATGGCGCTTTAGAACTTGCTGGTTTTCCGCACCATTCTTTGGAAAACTACCTCTCTAAACTGGTGAGGGCAGGGCAAAGGGTAGCCATTTGCGATCAGTTGGAAGACCCAAAAATGACCAAGACCATTGTAAAACGTGGGGTTACGGAATTGGTGACGCCTGGCGTAGCTTACAGTGATAATATCCTGAACCAAAAGTCGAACAACTATTTGGCAGCGGTGTACTTTGATAAAGGGCTAATGGGGGTTGCTTTTTGCGATATTTCGACAGGTGAATTTTTAGTGGCACAAGGAAGTGCCGAATATGTAGATAAACTTTTACAGAGCTTTAAGCCTACAGAAATTGTTTTTCAAAAGAGCAAACGCCTAGAGTTCCCTCAGTTATTTGGTGATAAATTTTACACCTTCCATATTGATGATTGGGCTTTTACCCAAGATTATGCAAATGAGGTATTGACCAAGCACTTTGAAGTTAACTCTTTAAAAGGTTTTGGAGTAGATAAACTTACCGCTGGAATTGTAGCTGCAGGAGTGGTATTATACTATTTAGGTGAAACAGAACACCGTAATTTACAACATATCACTTCTATTTCGAGGGTAGAAGAAGAGCGTTTTATGTGGTTGGATCGCTTCACCATCCGTAACTTGGAATTGGTAAGCTCTTCAAACGACAACGGCGTAACCCTTTTTGAGGTACTTGACGATACTTGCACGCCAATGGGTGCTAGGCTGCTGCACAAGTGGATCATTATGCCACTAAAGGAGCTGAAACCTATTCAAGAACGCTTGGAAACGGTTGATTTCCTGGTTAAAAAGGAAACATTAGCCGAAGAGCTTCTTCAACATATTAAACCTATCGGCGATTTAGAACGTTTAATTTCGAAAGTTGGTTTACAAAAAGCGGGGCCACGTGAGTTATTGCAGTTAAAAAGGGCTTTATCGCATATTGAAGAAATCAAAAAACTGGCCGAACAAAGCAAAAATCCTGCGTTAGAAACTTTGGCCTCACAATTAAATCCATGCACTAGCATTAAGGATAAATTGGAAAAGGAATTACAAGCTGATCCGCCTGCCTTATTAATTAAAGGGAACGTAATTGCCGACGGAATAGACGACGAATTGGACCACTTACGTAAAATTGCCTTTGGTGGTAAAGAGTTTTTAGTTGAAATTCAACGTCGTGAAATTGAAAACACAGGTATCCCATCGTTAAAAATATCCTTTAACAACGTTTTTGGTTATTATTTGGAAGTTACCCATACCCATAAAGATAAAGTTCCTGAAAGCTGGATTCGTAAGCAAACCTTGGTGAATGCGGAGCGATATATCACACCTGAATTAAAAGAATATGAGGAACAGATTTTAGGAGCAGAAGAGAAAATACAGGCCATTGAGGTTCGTTTGTATAATGAGCTGATGTTCCAAGTATCGCACTTTATTAAACCTATTCAATTGAATGCCTATTTAGTGGCACAATTGGATGTGTTTTTGTGCTTTGCGCAATTGGCTACCAAAAACTACTATGTAAAACCGTCGCTAAATAATAAAAAGGAAATTGACATTAAAGGCGGTCGCCACCCTGTAATTGAAAAGCGTTTACCTGTAGGCGAGGAGTACATTACCAACGATGTGTTTTTAGACAATGATACCCAGCAGATCTTGATGATTACTGGTCCCAACATGTCGGGTAAATCGGCTATTTTACGCCAAACGGCCTTAATTGTGCTTATGGCCCAAATGGGCTGTTTTGTACCAGCAAAAGAGGCCACCATTGGCATGGTAGACAAGATTTTCACCAGGGTAGGTGCTTCGGACAATCTTTCGAGCGGAGAAAGTACATTCATGGTGGAGATGAACGAAACGGCCAGTATCTTAAACAACATTTCCGACAGGAGTTTGATTTTATTAGACGAAATTGGACGTGGAACAAGTACCTACGATGGTATTTCCATTGCTTGGGCCATTGCAGAATATTTGCATGAGCATCCAACAGCACGACCTAAAACCTTATTTGCTACGCATTACCATGAGTTAAATGACTTGGAAAATACCATGGGCCGTATCAAAAACTATAACGTAACCATCAAAGAACTTCAAAACAAGGTAATTTTCTTAAGGAAGTTAGTTCCTGGTGGCAGTGAACATAGTTTTGGTATTCAGGTAGCTAAAATGGCGGGTATGCCTGCTAAACTGATTGGTCGTGCCAACGAAATTTTAAAACGCTTAGAAATAGATAGGACAGAGGGTCAAAGTATTAAAGACAGCATTAAGAAAGTACAGAACCAAGCTTACCAATTACAGATGTTCGCTATTGATGACCCTGTTTTGGTGAAAATTCGTGATTCGCTGAATAATTTGGACGTAAATACGTTAACTCCTGTAGAAGCTTTACTGAAATTGGACGAAATACAAAGGCTGATTAAGAATTAGTTTACTAGTGATGGATTGCGAGTGATGAGTTACAGGATATAGGTTTAAAGTAAGATGACTAAACTCCAAAAAACATTAAGGACATGTAAAAAAGGGCACCAGTACTACAAAAGTACCGATTGTCCTACTTGTCCACAGTGTGAAAAGGAGATAAAGCCTTCGGAGGGATTCATATCCAAACTATCATCTCCTGCACGCCGCGCTTTGGAAAATGCTGGTATTGATAGCCTCAGCAAGCTTGCTACCTATACTGAAAAGGAAATTTTAAAACTACATGGCATGGGGAAGGCAAGTCTTCCTACGCTTAAAGAAGCCTTGGCCAGTAAGGGATTAACATTTAAACCATAAACATGATAGCCATTAAAAAAAGTTACATTTTATGTCTTTGTATAGCGCTCATTGGCTTTTTAGCTTCCTGTGGAAGTAGAAAGCATACTATTGATACCAAAGCCGCCCGTGCTGCAGATGCGATGTCAAAATTAAAAAGCAAACCGCTATATCGCTTCATTAACAATTGGACAGGAGTAAGATATAAGCTTGGCGGGCTGGACAAGGGTGGAATAGACTGTTCTGGCTTTGCTCTTTTATTACAAAAAGACATTTACGGAAAAACTTTGCCCCGAAGATCTAAAGATCAAGCAGATGCTGTTAAAAGTAAAAGCTACGATAATTTAAAAGAAGGTGATTTAATTTTCTTTTCCTTTGGAGGACGAGAAGTTGATCATGTTGGTGTATATTTAAATGGCGATTTTTTTGTACATGCCTCCACCACCAGAGGAGTAATTGTGGATGATTTGACATTACCTGTGTATCAAAAAGCTATTGTTAAAACAGGAACTTTAAATTAATGAAGAAGCTAATATTAACTATTACATGTTGCTTAGCGCTTGCGATAAGTGCTAACGCCCAACAAAGAGTACTTAAACCGGGTGACACGCTTCACAACATTGCCTTAAAAAGCACTAAAGGACAGATTTACGAACTGGCTAAGCAAAAAGCAAAAGGCTTTATCCTCATATTCATGACACCAAGTTGTGACCATTGCTTGGCCTATGAAAAACGAATAGTTGCTTTAAATAGTAAATACCAACCCAAAGGTTTCCCTGTGGTGGGTATTGGACCTTATGGTGATAATGAAAAGGATTATCCCTACGACGCCATGCCTGCAATGAAAAAACTAGCAGAGAGCAAAGGCTTCGCCTTCCCATATTTGGCTGACGAGAAATTTAAATACACTTGGTTATTTAACATCAGACAAACACCAAGAGCAGTTATTCTAAAAAAACAAAAAGACGGATTTTCTGTAGCTTATATTGGTTATATTGATGATCAGCCTGACGAAAAGCAAGTACCTACCAAAAAATATGTGGAAGAAGAAGTAAACAAATTGTTATTAGGTAAAATCTAGATTTACGACTTTTTCAAAAGGCAAAGCGCTTAATTTTACAATTCCACTTTAGACTTACTTAATTTTTAGACTTACGAAATTTTTGAAACTTCGTAAGTTTTACTCTAAAAGAAATCATTATGCAAAAATCCATCGTAACAATTCTATTGATTTTGATAGGATATGGCGCCAACGCACAAGTTAAATTACTAACTTTAAATGAATTAGAACAACGAGTAGCTAAAGGAAAAGACACTACCTATGTAGTTAATTTTTGGGCAACTTGGTGTGGACCTTGCGTGGAAGAACTGCCATATTTTGAAAAAGTGAATACTGAAAATGCGGGTAAACCTTTTAAAGTTATACTTATGAGCTTAGACTTTAAATCGAAATTAAAAACAGACGTAATACCTTTTGTAGCTAAGCATAAAATCAAATCCGAGGTATATGTACTTAATGAAACAGACCAACAAAAGTTTATTGACCAGGTAGATAAAAATTGGTCTGGTGCCATACCTGCTACATTGATTTTAAATGCAGATAAGAAAGTAAGATCCTTTTACGAACAAGCATTTACCTACGAGCAATTGACCAAAACAATCTCAACCGTAATTAAACCTTAAATCTTCAATAAACCCATATCGAAATGAAAAAGTTAATTTTAGCCTGTTTATCAATGTTTTTGATAACGGCTGCAAACGCTCAAAATGGCTATCAGGTAGGTGATTTGGCTTCGGACTTTAATTTAAAAAATGTAGATGGCAAAAATGTATCCCTAGCCAATTACAAAAATGCAAAAGGCTACATCGTAGTGTTCACCTGCAATACTTGTCCTGTATCTAAAGCATACGAAGCTCGAGTAGAGGCTTTAAGCAAAATGTATGCAGCAAAAGGCTATCCTGTAGTGGCCATCAATACCAATGACCCAGTAACTTCTCCTGGCGATACTTATGCAAAAATGCAGGAAAGAGCTAAGGAAAAAGGCTTTAGTTTTGCCTATTTAGAAGATCCAGACCATGTATTCACCAAAAAATATGGCGCCCAACGTACCCCTCATGTCTTTGTACTACAAAAAACTGCTAAAGGAAACGAAGTAGCTTATATTGGAGCCATTGACAACGACCAGCAAGAAGCCAACCCGCAGCGAGATAATTATGTACAAAATGCCGTAAATCAATTATTAAAAGGAGAGAAGCCAAGTGTAGCTTCGACCAAAGCGATTGGCTGCACCATTAAATGGAAAAAGGAAGCGAGCAGATAATTTAAAACAAGAAAAAAAAAGGACTCAAAAAATGAGTCCTTTTTTTTTCTGTAAGTTTAATTTTTTAAGGCAAGCGTAAGTTTGATACTGTCATAGTTGGCAATTTCGCTCACAAAACTTTCAAAAGCCTCATAATCGCTGGCATTAAAAACACCGTCTTTCATGATCAATTTTCTGCTGTAAAGCAATTGGCCATTCTGCATCTTAATTTCAGCCTCATAAGTACCAAACTTCGTCTCTGTTTTCATCAATTTTGGTATAACAATGGGAATAATTCCCTCACCCAAAACAAAAGTTATGCTATCCACATCAGTATAACCACGTTTAAGTTCAAACGGCAGTGTCCTATTTCTCGAAGAGGGTATATTACGTTTAGTATTAAACAAATTTGGAGTCAACTGTAGTTTATCGCTATTGGCATGACCATATTTATCAATACTTATTCCCAATTTCTCTGTAAACAACGGAATATCTTTATTTGCAGAAAGTGATATTTCTTTAAATTCAATGTTGTTAATATCGTAAATGTATTTTAGCGATTTCTCTCTTTCCGCTACCGACTTGGTTAACAGATAAGCATGATTATCAAATTGAGAACCATCAAAAGTGGTATTCACTAAACCTTCTACCGAACCATTTTTGGATAATGACATTTTCGCTGTTCTGATTTGCTTGCTATTTGCCGTGTCAAACTTTGGCGTTTTCATTAATTTGCCGCCATCCTTAGTACAAGCCAACACCCATCTGTCATCTGTAAAAGAACCTAAATAACCGAATGGAGCATCCTGACTAGTACACTCTAACCAAGTGGTGTCACCCTGTAGTGGTAAACATAAAATAACGTGGTTACCTTGCTCCATACTAGCAAAAGAGGGGATAAGATCCGTTTTTTCATCGCCAGCTTCTACTACACAATAATAAGATTCGATACCTACTACATTTAATAAACTCTGCATGTAATTTACCAGCGCCTTACAATCACCATATCCTAATTTATCCACTTCGCTAGCTTTGATGGGTTGAAATCCTCCAATACCAATCTGCACACTGATGTAACGCGTTTTCTTCTGAAAATACTCATATATCTTCTTGGCTTTTGTTCGATCAGAGGTTTCATCCTTCACCAAATCTTTAATAAAACCAATGGTTTCAGGAGAAATTGCTTGCCTATCTTTCAGCAAATAGTCATAAGTAATTTTGCCCAAACCTTGCCAGTCGGCATAGCTACCTTTTAGGTTATAGTAACTAAAATTTACCGGAGCAATTTTAATAGAAGGAAAATAGGTCTCTGGATTAGGAGCAAAAGGCTCTTTTTTGATGGCCTTTACATCCATGATTTCCCAATACAAACTCTTTTGCTTCTCGTATTGGAGTACCTCTGGAGGCTTTGTGTAATTTACATTGTAAATACGGACTTCATCATTGGGCGCCTGCAAAAATTGATAGCTGCTTTTTTCAACAGAGACATCAAAACCGGGAATAGGCCTCCATGCAGGAATAATAAGGTTTTGCTTATGTCGTACCTCATAATTATACACAATAGTGTAAGGGTAGGTACTTATTTGCGGAATGTAATATTTTACTCTACTATCTTCAAACAATGAAAAATCGCTCACAGCACTTTCATCCTTAAAATTACTTAAAGAAAATTTAGCAATCTGTTTTCCAAACTCATCATATATTTCCCCTTTAACAGATTTGATGGAGGATTTTTTATCATAAAACAACGCCAACTGAGCGTATCTTTCTCCACTTTTGTTAAATACAGTGATGGCATTCGTGGTATTTACCGCAACATTAGTCACTGAGCTCATATCAACCACGGTTTTACTTTCTCTTACCACAGCATTTGCCTTATTTTTCAAAGGAGCTGGGATAGAATCTACGGCATATAGTTGAGCATTCGCAATCGAAGAAATCATTACCAATGCGGCAATCAAACTAACTTTTTTCATTAATTACTTTTTGCTAAAAGGATATCTGATTTTTGTGTCTGGATGATTCTATTGTAAAACTCTTTAAGGTAGTGGTATTCTTCTGGAGAATATATTGCCTTATTGAATAGCAGCTGCTGATTAAGTGTTAATTGATGATCCACTAAACTTGTTTGCAAAAGATATCGCCCGCCTTGGTTCGGTAATGCCAATGATACATCTTTTGGCTGTTCTTTTATCTTGAAGTTTTCTGGCAATGAAATACTAATGGTTATTCTTTCCTCACTCGCTGCACCTAAATCTACAGGATAATTTCTTAGGTTAAGTTTAAAAGGATTGCGTTTAATTGGATTGATAAAGAAAGGATTCAAATAGTTTTCGGCATGAGTTGTATTACTTGCATTAAACTCAATCTCATATTCTTCTACCAAGGCATTTTCAACGCTATCCAAATTCGAAATTTTATAGTTTTTAATTTTGATATTAGTCAAACGTTCATCCAATTTTTCTACATATTCATCTAAAGAAGAATAGCGTTTCATTTCTTTTCTCAAATTTAGCGCATTAAAACCAAGTGCATGCGAGGTAATAATAGCACTGATCTTACCATCTTCGTTCATTTTACCAATTAAGCTATGCAAAGTCGAACTACGTTTAGACGCCTTTAAATCAATCCAATAAGAAGGTTTTTTCAAATTAATCACACGACCTTGGTCATTGATGCACCTTAAAGGCAACAAACCAAAAGGAGCAAGGGGTTCTGTCGCATCTAGCAAATAACTGTTTCCACCAATATTTACCTTCGCAATCACATAATTAAAATCGCTAAGGATGGGATAAAGTTTATTAACCATACTATTTTCCCTAGTCGAAAGAATTACCGCCTCCACATCCAATTCAGCGGCAGCCAATGCAGAAATTAATGCAAAATTGATGTCAGCTACGTTACCTGTTCGTTTTTCTAAAACTTCTTTTACACTAGTTTCGCTATATTTCCCATAATAGTTGTTCCATTTTACCTGCTTTTTGATATAGTCGAAAATAGCCATTGCTTTTTGCAAATCTGTAGTTGAACCTTTGGTAACCGTTGGGATGATATTTTTAAACACATCCTTTCGCTTCATCTGACTACCAAATTCCTTACTGTCTACCAATTCATTTTCTACATCTTTCCAAGTTTTTGTGTATTTCTGAACCGTACCATCCAAATAAAACACCTCAGAAAGTTCGAAATAGATAGCAGATCTATAGTTACTTGGAGAAGTCATGTAATCTTCCTCTACAAAGGCTGGAATGTTTTTTATCGTATAAGTCAACTTGGAACAATCCATATCCTTTCCAGCAACTCGTAAACACCCAGCGCTCAATTCGGCCTTATTATCGGTTAAAGGATAGTAACCTCTAAGCGAAACATTGTATTTATAGTTACCCGGAATAAATGCTACATAGGTACTATTTAATTTAGCATACTCTCCTTGAAATTCCCAAGTTCTAAAATTAAAGATGTAAGGAGTTTCAATTGTGTATTTATATTCAATAATAGAATTCTCACTCACATTGGGCAAAGTAAATTTACTGAGCAACAAATACCTCGACTTTTCTTCTGTAAAAACCGCTTTATTTAACATGGAGGTTTCTACATATCTGCCATTTTGTAAATTAAAAGTGGAAGCCCTTAAATCTGATAAAAATTCTCTTTGTCCGTCGTAGCTGCCTGTTTTGTGCAATGGTACAACCACGTTGGCAGCTTCAAAACCTTCTTTATTAAATATTTTAATGCGTACATGATAGTCGTAAATTAATTTCATCTTTCCTGTTTCAGAGTCATAGGAAAAACGGGTAGTACCATATTCGTTCAGGTAAATAGCATTAGCGTTGCTATCAATTTGATTTCTATTAAATTCTTTTTCTTGTTGAGTGATTTCACCAAAATTAAATTCTTGGCAAACGGCATAAAAAGGAAGTAGCGTTAGGGCGAGAATTAAGATTTTTCGCATATATAAGAGTTCATTTAAATAGTTGTTGCAATTTAATTCAATTTCCAACTCTATCTAAAACTTTCACTGTTTTTTTTAAGCAAAAAACTAAAATTACGACAGGTTTTTAGCAAATTTGGCTCAATTAAACACCTTGTATGAAATTAAACTTAAAACGTCCTTTGGCCTTTTTTGATCTAGAAGCCACTGGAGTAAATGTAGGGATAGATAGAGTAGTGGAAATTGCCATCTTAAAAGCAATGCCCGATGGTACTGAACAACTACTGGTAAAACGAATCAATCCCGAAATTCCTATTCCATTGGTGACTTCCCTTATTCACGGCATTTATGACGAGGATATCAAAGATGAACCCAAATTTGCTGACGTAGCTCTAGAGATTGCCGAATTTATTGGTGATGCCGATTTGGCTGGCTACAACTCCAACAAATTTGATATCCCAATGCTGTTAGAAGAGTTTTTAAGGGTAGGGGTTGATTTGGACATGAGTGACCGCAAGTTTGTAGATGTACAAAACATTTTCCATCAAATGGAACAACGTACATTAAAAGCAGCTTATAAGTTTTATTGCGAAAAAGATTTGATTAACGCACACTCTGCAGAAGCTGATATTAGAGCTACTTATGAGGTGTTGTTGGCACAATTGGATAAATACCAAAATACAGAGTTTGAAGACAAGCAAGGTAATAAGTCAATTCCTGTTAAAAATGATGTAGAGGCACTACATACTTTCACCAACCTTAACAGGTCTGTAGACTATGCAGGGCGTATTGTTTACAACGACAATGGCGAAGAATGTATCAACTTTGGCAAGCACAAAGGAAAAACCCTTGAAAGTATTTTTAGTGTAGAGCCTAGCTACTATTCATGGATGATGCAGGGCGACTTCCCATTGTTTACCAAAAAGAAGTTAGATGAAATTTGGAAACGTTGGAATAAAAAGAAAGAGGAGCAAAAACAGCACCGCAGCCAAGCATCTGCAAATCCGAAACCAAAACCCAATCAATCATCTTTCAAAAAACCAGAGCCTAGCAAGCCCGTAACTAACGACATGCTGGAACAACTAAAAATGAAATTTGGGAAATAATATGTAGTAACTAGTGGTTAGGGGCTAGTGGTTAGTATAGTTTAGCTTTTAAACTAATCCCTAACTACTAATTCCTAACCACTAACCCCTAAAAAAAATGACATTCGAAAATAACCTCGCCTTTGCACAATCTTTGGATGCACAAGATCCATTGAAAGCAATGCGAAATGAATATTTGTTCCCGCAGCAAAATGGGAAACCATTTATCTACCTCTGCGGTAATTCCTTAGGTTTGCAACCCAAATTAGCAAAGGAGGTTTTAAACCAGCAACTAAACAATTGGCAAAATCTAGCCGTTGAAGGATGGTTTGAAGGTGATAAACCTTGGATGTTCTACCATAAAGAGCTGAAAAAATTGATGGCTCCCATAGTTGGAGCCTCTGCTGACGAGGTTTGTCCGATGAACACTTTAACGGTCAATCTGCACTTGTTAATGGTGAGCTTTTATAAACCCACAAAGGAGCGTTTCAAAATCATTATGGAAGCAGGTGCTTTCCCTTCTGATCAATATGCCATTGAAAGTCAAGTCCGTTTTCATGGTTACGATCCAAAAGACGCCATCATAGAAGTTAGTCCAAAAGAGGGAGCTTATACACTTGAAACTAATGATATTGTAGCTGAAATCGAAAAACATGGCAGTGAAATAGCGCTCGTACTTTTTGGAGGCATCAATTACTTTACCGGACAACTCTTTGACATGGAAACCATTACCAGAACTGGACATCAAATTGGTGCCAAAGTAGGTTTTGATTTGGCTCATGCCGCTGGTAATGTTCCTTTACAATTACACCAATGGGGAGTAGATTTTGCTTGTTGGTGCTCATACAAATATCAAAATGCAGGCCCTGGAGGTATCAGCGGTATTTTTGTGCATCAAAAGCACTTTAACGATCAAAGCCTTCATCGCTTTGCCGGTTGGTGGGGATATCAGGAAAACAACCGCTTTTTAATGGAGAAAGGCTTTGTGCCCGAAGCTGGCGCCGATGGTTGGCAAGTAAGCTGTACTCAGGTAATGCCCATGGCACTTTATCATGCTTCTTTACAGCTATTTGAAAAGGCCGGCTTTATGGAGCCCTTGAGAAAAAAAAGCAAGCAACTAACAGCCTATTTGTGTTATATCATTAACGAGGTAAACAAAGCATTAGGGGAAGAACAATTTAAAATCATTACCCCTCAAAATCCGGAAGAACGAGGCGCACAAGTATCCATTATTGTTAAAGAAAATGGAAAGAAATTTTTTGACTACTTGGTAAAAAACAATGTACTTGGTGATTGGCGTGAACCCAACGTGATCAGACTTAGTGCAGTACCTATGTACAATAATTTTGAAGATGTTTTTAAAACAGGCGAATTGCTATTAGCAGTAACTAAATCCCTAGCTAATGATTAATTATAATCCCAAAGAGTGGTTTAATTTCATTTTCCGTTTCCATAAAGCAGATACCTTTTACAAGCTTTGGAAATTGATGATCAGTGTGGCAATATTCTCTGGAGTTATTGCGTATATTGAACTTAATTACTTAAAGTTAGCAGAAACCACCTATATTAAAAATGTAGGTATGATGCATAACCTTTTAGGTTTTGTGATTTCGATGCTACTGGTATTTAGAACAAACACTTCCTACGATAGATGGTGGGAAGGCAGAAGACTATTAGGTAGTTTAGTAAACGTAAGTAGAAACTTTGCCATCAGGATTAAAGCGCTAAACCTAAGTGAAGAAGATAAAGCCTTTTTTAAATATGCCATTCCTAAATATGCCTTTGCGCTGAAAGAACACTTACGTGAAAAACAGTATTTTGGGAAGAATGCCATTTTAATAGAGATTGACGGTGGAAAGCATATCCCAAACCAAGTTGCAGGCAGCATTACCAATAAACTTTTTGAACTACAGCGAGAAGGCAAAATCACAGGTGAACATTTGATTACCCTAAGCAACGATTCCACACAATTCACTGACGTTTGTGGAGCATGTGAGCGAATCAAAAATACACCCATTCCATATTCTTATAGTGCGTTTATCAAGAAATTCATTTTTGTTTATGTCATTACCTTGCCTTTTGGCTGGGTATTTAGCTTAGGTTATTTTGTGGTTCCTATTGTTCCTTTTATCTTATATGTGTTAGCCAGTTTAGAGCTCATTGCCGAGGAAATTGAAAATCCTTTTGGAACAGATGCCAATGATTTACCGGTAGATCAGATTTGCGACAACATCGAGAAACACGTAGAAGAAATACTTGATTAGATTAAAAGGAGCAAGGAATAAGGAGCAAGGACTCCAAATCTAAAAGTTGCAAGACATCCTTATTCTTTGTTCTTTTATCTTTATTCCAACATATGATCAAAATAGCCTATCATCCCATTTATGCACATCCTTTACCAGCTGGACATCGTTTCCCAATGGTTAAATATGAGCTTATTCCTGCGCAGCTTTTGCACGAAGGGACGATAGAAGCACAGCATTTATTTGCTCCTGAGCCAACTGCTGAAGAGAATATTATCGCTACTCATGATACAGCCTATTGGCAACAATTAAAGGAACTCACCTTGCCTTACCAAGAACAACGTCGTATTGGCTTTCCTTTGGATGCACAATTGATTGAACGGGAAATAAGAATTGCCCAAGGCACCATTGATGGGGCTATACATGCTCAAAAAAACGGCATTGCTTTTAATGTAGCGGGAGGTACGCACCATGCAGGTAGCAATTGGGGAGAGGGCTTTTGCCTATTAAATGACCAGGCCATTGCAGCCAATTACCTGCTTAACCATCATCTGGCTAAACGGATCCTTATCGTAGATCTAGATGTGCACCAAGGCAATGGTACGGCTGAAATTTTCACTCGCGAAAATCGGGTATTTACTTTCTCCATGCACGGTGAAAAGAATTTCCCTTTCAGAAAGGAACAATCTGATTTAGATATTCCCTTAGCAGATAACACCCAAGACGAAGCATTTCTTTCCATTTTAAACGACACCTTACCAACAATCATCAAAAAGCATCAACCTGATTTTATTTTTTACCTATCAGGAGTTGACGTACTTGAAAGCGATAGACTGGGTAAGCTTTCTTTAAGCAAACAAGCCTGTAAACAAAGAGATCAAATTGTTTTTGAAAACTGTTTGAAGAACAATATCCCATTACAAGTAAGCATGGGCGGAGGCTATTCCGAAGATATCAAAATCATTGTGGATGCACACTGCAATACCTTTAGGGCAGCGGTACATTTATATCCTTGAACACATGAAATATAGTTTTAAGAGGAGGAGTCTATCGTAAGGTCATAAAAAAGGGTCAATCATCTACCGATCAATATCGCCTCATTAAATAAACCATTTTCATCAATATGATTGTTTTAAGGCAATTGATTCTTCGCTTATTTTTATTGATATAACTACCTGCTTTGCTCATCCCTACAAGTATGAGACAAGAATTTTCTGACAGATAGCTAGATAATCTTAAATTTGGAAAAACTAAACATCATTGAAATTCAATCGCTATTTATCATTAATCATCACACCAGTAGTGATAGTCTGCTGTTCTAGCCCTAGGCAAAGTGCTGTCCAAAGCTCAATCCCAAACCTCCGCCGCGATACGGTTAAAATATGGCCTAAAAGTAAATGGAATGGACTACAGGGCAACCCCTATCAACATCATATGCCAACAAAAATTACCGTACACCATGAAGGTGGTAGGGTACTCACCGAAAAAGATGATGCGACGCAAAGACTAAGAAATGTACAAGCATGGTGTATGGGAACCGAACGCAAATGGGCTGATATCCCATACCATTTGTTAATTGCACCCGATGGAAATGTATATCAGGGCAGAGATCCTTTAGTGGTTGGCGAAACCAATACCGAATACGACCCCACAGGACATTTACTAATCTGTTTTTTGGGCAACTACGAACAACAAAAAATAAATAACAAGTTATTGAAGATACTGATTAGTCTTTTAGCAGATCAATGTATAAAATATAATATATCCCCAAGCGATATTTCTACCCATCGCGATCACAGTAAGCAAACAGCCTGCCCTGGCGAGGATATTTATGCCTATTTTAAAAATGACTATATCATTAAAGAAGTAAATAAATTAATAGCTCAAAATAAGCGACAATAGCTAGCCTGATAATTTTCTATCGCTTCAAACTTTTGTAACGGTGAAGCCGTCAACGTTACTACCTGAAGACTTACGAAGTTTTTAAACGGCAAAGCCCTCAACTTTACCATTGAAAAACAATAAAAAAACTAAAGTTAAACTTCGTAAGTCTAATCTAAAATTACATCAAAATATTGTTGCTATTAGCAGTTAAAGCCGCTGGCAAGTTATCTTCGCCAAGCATATCTCTTAAATCAATTTCAATTCCTCTACTCATTGAGCTAATAGGCACATCGTTTGCACTTCCTTCAAAAGGATTCTCGGTACTTTCTCCAATTTGCTCCAACGTAAAAAACACCCAGCCAACAATCACACCAATGGGAATAGTTAACCATACATATTCGGCACCTATTTTAGAGAATTCATTTAGAAAACCCAAAGGAAGAATGATAGAAAGCAAATACACAAACATTACGTTAATGCTGGCAAATTGTCTTGGGTAGGGGAAGTTTTTAATACGTTCGCTCTTACCTTGCTGCTCATATAAATCTTTCAGTAAGGCAGACATCTCCACATAATTCAAATCGGAAATTTTTCCTTCTTCATTCAAAGCTCTTAGCTGAGCAGATTGCAAGGCTAAGATTTGCGCTGCTCTGTTTTTCTTTTTCAAAATAAAACTCAATTCCTCGGCACTAAGATATTTTTTCAGTTCCTCTTCCAAATTCCCTTCCCATTCTGGCACACTGTAATACTTCAAATATTCTCGGTTATAACTTCTAGTTTTCACATTCTCCCAGGCTCTGCTTTCTCTTAACTGGAAGCGTAAAGCGGTTAACCAAGCGAAATGCCTGTAAATTAAAGTTTGATGTAATGCCTTTTCTGTAGCAGCATCAACATCTCTAACCATGTCTTTCACCATAATTCCCCATGTGCGGCTACTATTTGTAATGGCGCCCCAAATTTGTCTGGCCTCCCATAAGCGATTATAAGTTTGGGTATTTCTAAAACCTGCAATAAATGCCGCAGCAGTACCCACTAAAGCTACCGGCACCCAGGGAATGGCCAACCATTTTAATTCAAAAAAGTAAAATAAAGCTGTAGGTATTGCACTAATCACCATCAGGTAATAAATCTTCCTTCGCGTCCAAGGAATAAAATGTTGCAGTTTATAAAGCCTTCCGCTATTCATTGTTTGTTATTTATGGTTATTTGTTTAAAGACTTACGAAGTTTTAAAAACTTCGTAAGTCTTGTCTGTTCCTCCAAATATGTTCCAGAGAAATTGCACTTCTAAACTTCGTAAATCTGCACAACGGTACTAATGACCATTACCAGTAATCTTCAATTCATTTAAATCTAGTTGCAATTCAGCCTTGCGGATTTCCTCATCACTAAAAAACTTCTCTTTACGCAACTTAAACAGTTCCTTTCGTTGTGCGGCATAAATCTCCAATAAAACATGGTGATAAGCATGAATCTCAGCCAATTCGGTTTCATCACATTCTAACGATTCAAGATGTTTCCTACCGTCAGTAATGCTAGTATTTAATCCGTCACGGTAAAAACCAATGAGCTCATTCTCTACTACTTTCTCTAAATGGTGGTTATTGATGAGATTTAAGGCCAATTCATCTAGTTTTAAGCGTATACCTGCCTGTTGTTCTTCGCTTCGTGAAATATTGTCAATTTCCTTCAACTTGATCAGTTTGATAATGAAAGGAAGTGTTAAACCCTGCACCACCAAGGTGACAAAAATGACCACAAAAGTGATGAATATAATCAGGTTGCGTTGTGGAAAAGCCGTTCCATCAGTCATTAACAAAGGAATAGATAATGCAGTAGCTAAAGATACTACACCACGCATACCTGCCCAGCCAATAATGAGTGGACCTTTCCAACCTGGCGATGGGTCTTTGCGTATAGAAGCACTCAACCAACGAGGAACAAATGCCGCAGGATAAATCCATAGAAACCGTAAAGCAATGGCAATAGCACTAATGATCAATCCGTACTGAATACCATCTGCAATGGAATAATTACCCAAACCATGGATAATTTCAGGGAGCTCTAAACCAATCAATACAAACACCAAGGCATTCATTACAAAAATCATGGTCGTCCATACCCCCAGCATGTTTAACCTTGTACTACCTGTCTGGAAAATTTCATGAGATCGCCACGAGATGAACAAACCGCCAGTAACTACAGCCATTACGCCCGAATAATGGAATTGCTCTGCAGCCAAGAAAAGGATGTAAGGCGTCATTACCGTTAAAGCAGCATCAATGGCAGGAGTGGTAGGTAAAAAACGATGAATAAAGTACACAATATGCGCTCCCGCCAAACCAATTACGATACCCATACCAGCCACAAGGAAAAACTGTCCAACCGCTTGGTGCATTGAAAAAGCCCCCGTTAATACTGCGGCCAAGGCAAATTTGAAAACAATTAGAGAAGAAGCGTCGTTTACCAAACTTTCACCTTCTAAAATAGTGAGTATACGTTTTGGGACACCCATTCCTTTCAGTACCGTGGCAGCCGCTACCGCATCTGGTGGTGAAACAATACCGCCCAATAAAAAGCCAAGCGCCAAAGTAAAGCCAGGAATTAAAGAAACGGAAGTATAGGCAATGACTGTAGAAGTAAAAAACACCAAGCCAAAAGCCAATAAAGCGATAGGGCGTTTCCATTTCCAGAAATCATTCCATGAGGTGTACCAAGCTGCTTCATAAAGCAAGGGTGGCAAAAAAATTAAGAAAATCAGTTCGGGATCAAGATGTAACACAGGAATCCCTGGGATAAAGCTAATTCCTAAACCTGCTAGTACTAAAAAAATAGGGTAGGCTACTTTGATTCTCTGGGCTAGCATGACCAGTAGAAACACAACAAAAAGTAACGTTAGGATTAAAAGTAAATGATGGTGCATAGGGTGCGAAAATAATACAACATTAAGTTATAAAAAAGGTGAGATTTTAAGAATTTATTATCTCTATCTTCGCCTCGTGTTAGAAATTATTTATCAGGACGACTCACTTATTGCCATTAATAAACCCCATGGCTTATTAGTTCACCGCTCTAAAATTGCAGATGATGCCAAAGAATTTGCCTTGCAGATGCTCCGCGACCAAATTGGCCAACATGTAAACCCAGTACATCGTTTAGATAGAAAAACGGGCGGTGTATTGTTATTTGCCTTTAATAAAGAGGTGGAAATTGCTATGCAAAAGCAGTTTCAGGAAGGTTTGGTAGATAAACATTATTTAGCCATCGTTAGGGGATACACGCCTTCGGAAATGGAAATTGACTATCCATTGGCCAAAGAAAATGGCACACTACAAGATGCCCAAACCAGTTTTGTAACCTTACAACAAGCTGAAATTCCATTGGCAATTGGTAAACACCCAACTTCCAGATATAGTTTGGTAGATGCCAATCCAACCACGGGCCGAATGCACCAATTACGTAAACATTTCGCCCATATTTTTCATCCCATTATTGGCGATAGGCCACACGGTTGCAACAAACAAAATCGCTATTTCAAAGAAGAGCTTCAAATGAATACGATGATGCTACATGCCTCAAGCTTATCATTCAATCACCCAATAACTTCCGAAAAAATTACCATCACGGCTGAGGTACAGTCCGAATTTAAAAGAATGATGGAACTGATGAATTTTTCACTTTAAAAACAATTTTCTACGCTTAATTGTGTTATAGTAGGAATATGCCAATAAAACATCAGCTAGTTACTCTCGTATTTGCTGCCTTATTATTTAGCAGCTGCTCATCTATCTATATGCCCAGCGTACCCAATACGCCAATGCTTACCACCAAAGGTGAGTTTGCTGGTGGTGCGCACATTTCATTAAAGGGCAATGCCAGTTTCAATACCGCTTATGCCGTAACTGATCACTTTGCAGTAATGGCCAATGCTGGTTTCATGAATAATGAAGGTCGAAAAAAAGACATCAATCATAAAGTGTTTGAATTTGGTGGAGGATATTTTAAAACATTTGGTCCTGAAAATAATCGCATTCTTGAAATTTATGGAGGTTTGGCCACTGGCAGAAGCAAAAGAACCTTTCGAGAATACGAAAATGATGTAGTGGTAAGTAGTGATTTTTATGATGCCGCTTACAGCAAAAAGTTCGTTCAAGTGAACTACAGTTCCAAAAAAGTAAATGACGTCAACATCTTTGGTTTTAAATTTGGATTAAACTACGGTACAGCTTGGCGTTTGAGCTTTGTAGAAACAGATGATTTTTATCGTAATGGTGTAATGCAACCCAATGAAGACAATGTCTTTTTAGAGCCTGTTTTCTTTACCAGAATGGTGCTTAGCGAACAAATACAGCTACAATACACCAGCGGTAGTAATATTGGTTTAAAAAGCAGAAAGTTTTTAAATGCCGGTCATTCTGTTTTTACGGTAGGTGCAGTAATCAACGTTGGTCGTAAGCCAAAAACCAAATAAATGCTAAATTTGAAGTAAGAGAGAATACTTCATTTGATAGTAATGGAAACGCCAAAACTTAGAAAAATCATCCACATTGATATGGACGCCTTTTATGCTTCCGTAGAGCAACGTGATTTTCCTGAGTTAAGAGGTAAACCATTGGTAGTAGGAGGTTCGCCAGAGGGGAGAGGAGTAGTTGCTACGGCCAGTTACGAGGCCAGAACTTATGGTGTACGTTCGGCCATGTCTTCCAAAAAGGCTCAGCAGCTTTGTCCTTACGCAATTTTTGTTTACCCGAGATTTAGCGTTTACAAAGAAGTTTCACGACAAATACGTGAAATTTTCAGTCGTTATACCGATTTAATCGAACCACTATCTTTAGACGAAGCTTATTTAGATGTAACGGAAGATAAATTAAATATCGGTTCTGCCATTACCATTGCCGAACAAATCAAACAAGCCATTAAAGATGAACTAGGACTAACCGCCTCGGCAGGGGTTTCCATCAATAAGTTTGTGGCAAAAATTGCTTCGGACATGAATAAGCCCGACGGCTTAACGTTCATAGGACCTTCGAAAATTGAAAAATTCATGGAAAAACTTCCCGTTGAAAAGTTTCATGGCGTAGGTAAGGTTACCGCAGAGCGGATGAAAATGCAGGGAATCAGAAAGGGTAGTGATTTAAAAAAACTGACCGAAGAACGTTTGGCGCTATTATTTGGCAAATCCGGAAAGTTCTTTTACAACATCGTACGGGGAATAGACAACCGTGCAGTAAAACCTGATAGGGAAACCAAATCTATTAGCTCTGAAGATACTTTTGGAAGCGATTTAGATAAGGGCAGCGAAATGTATGAGCGCCTACTTCAAATTACACAGTCAGTCTTCAAACGCATTAATCAATACCAGTTATTCGGCAGGACCTTAACCGTTAAAGTCAAATTTGCCGACTTTAAGCAAATTACCAGAAGTATTTCTTTTGAGCATCCCATTAACAATGAAAATGATGCTTATCAAGCCGCAAAAACCTTAATAGAACAAACAGACTTTGGAGGAAAACTGGTACGCTTACTAGGAGTTGGCTTTTCTAATTTCCACGAAGCAAAACCGAAGCAACGAAATAGGATAGAGGAGCAGAAGTTGCTTTTTTAGAAATAGGAAACAATCATAATTAATCCTATCGAGTTTTCTATGTGCCTATGTGGTTCATATAATTAGAGAAAAAATTTAAACACATAAACACATAGCTGCATGATGTTGAGCAAAATAGCCAAGGATTTTTAAAGTATATAGCAGATAAATTTTTAAAGAAGAATAGCCACTATTTTTTGATACTATTGTATTTTCTACGTGTTTATGTGGTTCATTTGGGCCTCTAGCAGCTATATCAAGCCTTCTAAACAATTAATGTTTACTTAACAGGCATTTAATCTATTGACTTTAATTTTGTTATCAAATTAGAAGTAATGAAGATTAACTTTATTCTTATTGCTGTTGCCATAGTTGCCATTTTGGGCTTTATCTACTTTGTAGTAAAAAGAAACCATAAAGACCAAAAAGATTTGGAAAAAGAGCTTAACCAAAAAGAGCTAAGACCAGATAAGCACAGTGGCGATAAAATCTAGCTTACTGCGGTAAGCGCTCCACCTGCATTAACAAAGGAGGAGATGACAATGCTTCCAAAAAGGCAATGATGGCCTTTCTTTCCCTTACGTTAAGCATAATTCCTCTCAACAATTTATCATTTTTTGGCAGTAACGGGTCATTCTCTTGTCCTGGTAAAACGGTGTGTTCAGGCATCCCCATATTGTATAAAATCATTAAGCTATCCATACTCTTTACCAAACCATGATGAAACCAAGGACCAGTTTGCATTACATTACGCAAACCTGGGGTTTTAAACTTACCTACATCTTCAGGCTTCTTGGTAACATTATACAAACCCAAATCCTGATTTTTGGCACCATATTCCGTTAAACCAATATTGTGAAACTCCTTATCGGTAAAATAGGCCCCGTAATGACAGTTCATACATCTAGCCTTAGTCCTGTACAAATGCAATCCCAACAATTCTTGATCGTTAAGCGCTTGATGATCTCCTTTTAAAAAACGATCAAACTTGGTGTCCTGACTCACAATACTTTGCTGAAAAGTGGCCAAACTCTCAAAAATCCTTTCATTGGTAATCGTAGCTGTACCAAAAGCTGCTTTAAAATAAGTACGGTAACCTTTAATTTTATTTAGTTTTTTAGCCAGCGATTTTAAGTCTTGGTTCATTTCATTATGAGCCGAAATAGGTCCTTCAGCTTGCTTCACCAAGGTATTAGCCCTTCCGTCCCAAAAGAAACGCTGATAAACCCACACGTTTTCTAACGATGGCGCATTGCGGATATTTGGAAGTTGATCATGCCCCACAGAAACCTCCTTTCCATCGGCCCATTGCAAAGCAGGATCATGGCAAGTAGCACAAGAAATTTGATTTGCACCTGAAAGCCTGGTATCAAAGAAAAGTAGTTTACCTAGCTCTGAAACGTTTTTGATGGAATCATTCGCTAAATCCAAGGGAGAAGCCTGTAGCGTGTCCAGCTCTTTAAACTTTACGCTATTATCAACATTTGGTTTAGGCCAAAACTGCTTTGGTTGAGCATATACTTTCCTCAATGAATCGATTGTAAGCCCATCACTGCCTATCCAATCGTTAGATTTGAAGGAAATCAGCAGCAAGCCACTTAAAAGGAAAGCCAGACCAAACAGTACTTTGTTCATTGGCCGCAAAAATAAGAAATTCTAAGATACCTATTCCTTAACTTGATGAGGTTCAGATTTTACACTAGCAGCAAGCTTTTTTGTTCTGTTTTGGAAACGAATAAACAGTAGGATAGAGGCTGTTAGCAAACCAAAGGTCAAACCATACCAAATTCCCTCAACGCCCATTTTTAATTCTATTCCTAAAATATAGCCTACCGGAATACCTATTACCCAGTAAGACAAGAAAGTAATAAAAGTAGGCATATTCACATCGCCAAGTCCTCTTAAAACACCTAAACCCACTACCTGAGTACCATCAAACAACTGGAAAAAGCCAGCTAGAATAAGCAATTGAGCGGCAATGGCAATTACCGTTGGATCGCTGGTATAAATGTAAGGCAGGTAATTATTGGCCAACATAAATATCAAAGCGGTAAACGACATAAAAACAATCACAATGTGATAACTGGCAATTGCCGAAAGTCTTAAAGGCCCAAAATTCTTACTCCCGAAGTTATTTCCCGTTTTGATAGTGGCCGCATTAGCAATTCCAGTAGCAAGCATATAGGTGAATGCCGCTAATGATAAAGCGGTAAAATGGGCCGCTTGTTCTACCTTACCAATACTACCAATCAAAATACCAGCACCACTAAACGCACTAATTTCAAATGAATATTGCAAAGCTACAGGAGCGCCCAGTTTGGTAATTTTTTTAATCCTTGAAAAATCAAAAGAGAACAATTTAAATTCGGTTAAATAGGCTTTGAAGTTTTTGGAATTAAACACATAAGCCCCCATGGCAATAGCCATTAAAACACGGTCAATCAAGGTACTTAAACCTACGCCACTAACGCCCATTGGCGTAATCCCAAACATCCCTTTTACAAAGATGATTCCCAAAATCACGTTAATCACATTACCCCAAATAGAGATCAACATAGCTTGTTTGGTAAAGCCCAAACCTTCGGTAAATTGCTTAAATACCTGAAAAATCATCAGAGGGAAAATAGACACGCCCATAAACATCAGGTAGGGTTTGGCATGCATTACTACATCTGGCGACTGTTTAAGGTGGTCAATCACAAAATAATAAACCACCAGTACCAAACTGTACAAAATAACACTAGCCACCACATTGATCAACAAACTGTTGGAGATGAGTTTACCACATTCCACCTTGTTGTTGCCACCATTAGCCTGAGCAATTAAAGGGGTTAAACCGTATGAAATCCCCAAACCTAATACCAAAATCAGCATGAAAAGACTATTCACTAACGACACCGCTGCTAACTGTACAGTTCCAGCAAAATGTCCTACAATCATACCGTCGGCCATGTGCACCAAGGTATGGCCCAATTGTGACAACACAATGGGCATCGCTAGAACTAAATTATCTTTATAGTAAGACTTGTATTTGGCAAATGAATAAGTGAACATACGCCGCAAAATTCGGAATTTTAAACGGGATTATTCTCTGATAAACGTCATACTCGTATTTCGTCAACAGCCAAACAGCACTTAAAATCTATTACTATCTATTTTCAAGTCGGCCATTACATAATACTCTTCCTTTTCGGTAATATGCGGCAGTATAACACCTGATAAAATAAGGTTAACAATGATTTTTTGAGCTTTACGATAGGCACTTCGGGTTAACTTGCTAAATTCCTTAAGCGTGATACGTCCATTGGCGTCAAGGTATTCCAACAAAATCTTTTCTTGGTCAGAGTAGCTGATCAACGTACCTTCTTCAAGGTTGTCCTTCTTTAGCACATCTATTAAAATCTTACTGGCCAATACCGTTTTATCCTGTACCCTAAAATAAACCCACCATTTGCCCTGTTCATCTAAGGCATAGTGAGGCTTTACATCACTCTTTGGAATTTCGGCTACCAATACCAATTTATCATCTACCAAGTACTCTTCAAAACGTGGCTCAATGGCTGGTTTACAAAACTGATGCGCAGCTTTGGTCACCATATATTTTTCTTCTTCTTCAGCTTTTACCCCTTTAATCGAGCCGTCATCGGCCACGCCAATTAGCAACCGCCCACCTTGATTATTCGCAAAAGCCACCAATGTTTTGGCAATTTTTTCGGCCTTACTAATGGTCTTCTTAAAATCTAGGCTAACATTTTCGCCTTCAAGGATCAATCTTTTAATATTCATTTCAGACCATTTTAATAATATGCAAATCAGAACAACTTTATACTTTTAACTTTTCACCTTCAACTTTACGCTTTCAACTAAATAGCTACCCGTTGTTTTTCACCAGCAAACTTTATCCTCAAGTATACTTCATTCATTACCGTAGCGCAAAGTTCGCCTTGCTTATTATAAAGCTCCATAGGGTAGGCCTTTACAAATTTGCCATGTTCGTTCAAGGCAGTTTCTGCCTCTGCAATCATTTCGTCGGTAATATTTAAGGTAAAATACAGGCTGGTAAGTCCAGGTTTAATATATTGGATAGCGGCACTTTTAAGCCAAACCCTACACTTATAACCTCTACGCTGCATCAATTGATCAAACAAAATGGCATAAAAAGGATCTGTAGCGGCGTAAATGGTGCCACCAAAAATAGAACCGTTATAATTCCTATTTAAAAAACTATTGCTAATTTTTACATCAACCCCTCTAAAACCCTTGTGGAATTTCTTTACCCAAATACGTTGAAACAATAAAGGTGGATATAAGCTTAATGCCCATTTTAAGGTTCTCTCTGAAACAATCATAACAGCTAAATATCATCATTTGCATTGAAGTAAAAAAGCTTTGTTTAAAACTTAACTTGAGCATAACTTTTCATCACAATACACTCTTCAATCCTCTAAAAATCCTAAAACAATTCTCCGCTTATAAAACCTGTATATCTGTGGCCTTTTTCTTTATCGCTGTAATATTTTGTAACATTTTTAACGTGTCTAAAACTTTTCCACAATGGCACTTAAAGTGTAGCTTATTTTGCTAAATTCGCAAGGTTATAATAAAACGTATAATCTTGTGTTCAGCAACAGACAATAGGCGTGAAAAATGCTTAACGTATTGCGCAAACGCAAAACATAAAAATTTATGGCAGAAGATTTAGAAAATCAAGAGAACGATAAGATTATCCCCATCAATATAGATGAGCAGATGCGTACTGCTTACATCGACTATTCGATGTCGGTAATTGTGAGTAGGGCATTACCCGATGTGCGTGATGGTTTAAAGCCGGTGCACCGTAGGGTACTTTATGGAATGTTAGACCTAGGTGTAGGTGCAGGCAAGCCATACAAAAAATCAGCACGTATTGTGGGTGAAGTACTAGGTAAGTATCACCCTCACGGCGATTCATCGGTATACATGACCATGGTGCGTATGGCCCAACCTTGGAGCTTGCGCTACATGATGGTTGATGGACAAGGTAACTACGGTTCGGTAGATGGTGACTCACCAGCGGCAATGCGTTATACCGAGGCCCGTTTCCAAAAAATTGCAGAAGAAATGTTGGCCGATATCAATAAAGATACGGTAGATTTCCAAAACAACTTTGACGACTCGTTAGAGGAACCAACAGTATTGCCTTCAAAAGTGCCAAACCTGTTAATTAATGGTTCTTCGGGTATTGCGGTAGGTATGGCTACCAACATGGCGCCACACAACCTTACAGAAACCATCAATGCCACTATTTCATATATTGACAATAGAGAAATTACCATTGCTGAATTGATGAAGTTCATTAAAGCACCTGATTTCCCAACTGGAGCCATTATATATGGCTACTCTGGCGTACAGGAAGCTTTTGAAACAGGTAGAGGCCGTATTGTAATGCGTGCCAAAGCTGAAATTGAAACCATCAAAGATCGTGAAGTAATTATTGTTACGGAAATCCCTTATTTAGTGAATAAAGCCATGATGATTGAGCGTACTGCTGAATTAATTGGCGAGAAAAAAATCGAGGGTATTTCCAATATCAAAGACGAATCCAACAAGGATGGTATCCGTATTGTTTACGAAATCAAGAGAGATGCCAATGCCAATATCGTATTAAACAATTTATTTAAGCAAACTGCGCTACAAAGCTCATTTAGTGTAAATAATATTGCTTTAGTAAATGGCCGTCCACAGTTATTGAACCTTAAAGACCTGATCCATCATTTTGTTGAACACAGACATGATGTGATTGTTCGTAGAACGCGTTTCGAATTAGCAGAAGCGGAGAAACGTGCACACATTTTAGAAGGTTTATTGATTGCATTAGACCATATTGATGAAGTCATCAAATTGATCCGTGCATCAAGTACTCCTGAAGAGGCGAGAACAGGCTTAATGGAAACCTTTGGTCTAACCGATCTTCAGGCACGTGCAATTCTTGATATGACCTTGCGTAGGTTAACAGGACTAGAACGTGATAAGATCAAAGAAGAGTATGCAGAATTGATGAAAACCATCGAGTACTTGAAATCTGTATTGGCAGATGAAAGTCTACGTATGAAAATCATCAAAGATGAGTTGACAGAAATGCGTGATAAATACGGCGACGAGCGTAGAACAACTATTGTTCACTCGGCCGAAGATATGAGCATGGAAGACTTCATCGTAGACGAAGAGGTAGTAATTACCATTTCCCATGAAGGTTATATAAAACGTACTCCAGCTTCTGAATATCGCACGCAAAGCAGGGGAGGCAAGGGCTCTAAAGGAAGTGACTCGAGAAATGAAGATTTTATTGAGCATTTGTTAATTGCCACCAACCACAACTATATGTTGTTCTTTACCGAAGCAGGTAGATGTTTCTGGTTAAGAGTTTATGAAATCCCAGAAGGTACACGCCAAAGCAAAGGACGTGCGCTACAAAATATCATCAATATTCCTAAGGAAGAAAAAGTGAAAGCCTACATCAAGGTGAAGAACTTGAAAGACCAGGAATATCTGGAGAACAACTACATTATCATGTGTACCAAAAAAGGTACCATCAAGAAAACTTCTTTAGAAGCTTATTCTCGTCCACGTGTAAATGGTATCAATGCCATCAACATCAACGAGGGTGACCAATTATTAGAGGCAAGCTTAACTACAGGTAGCAGTGAAATTGTAATGGCGTTGCGTTCAGGTAGAGCGATCCGCTTTAATGAAAGCACGGTTAGACCAATGGGCAGAACTGCCACTGGTGTACGTGGGGTAACCTTAGCACACGATAAAGATGAAGTAGTAGGTATGATTGCTATCGACAGTCCTGACGCTACCGTGTTAGTAGTTTCTGAAAAAGGATACGGAAAACGTACCGATATTGAAGACTACAGAGTAACCAACCGTGGTGGTAAAGGGGTTAAAACCATTAGCATCACTGATAAAACAGGTGACTTAGTAGCCATCAAAAACGTAACCGATGCCGACGACTTAATGATCATCAACAAATCTGGTATTGTCATCAGAATTGCGGTAAGTGAGTTGAGGGTAATGGGTAGAGCTACACAAGGCGTACGTTTAATTACCTTAAAAGGTAGTGATGAAATTGCTTCTGTAGCTAGAATTGACCATGAAGAGGAAGAAGAGGAAACTGAAGGACTAGCCAATGGCGAAACCCAAAATGGAGATGGTGAAACTAGCAATGAAAGCGAGAATAACACTTCAGAGAATTAAATAATTGAGTAATTTTAAACCGAAATCCATCACGATTGTTAAAAAAACCGTAATATCGTGATGGGTTTTCCCGTTAAAGAACTATAATTTATAAATACATGAAAAAATTAATTTTAAGTGTAGGCGTGATGAGTTTATCAGTATTCGCTTATGCCCAAAAATCAGAAGTTGCTGAAGCAAAAAAATCTTGGGACCTATTCCAAGCAATGAATCAGGCACAAAATCTTCAAAAGAATTTGGACAACTTAAATAAAGGTTTAGCGCATACTGATTTAGCTATTGCAAATGAAAAGACTAAAAACACGGTAGAACCATGGTCTTATAGAGCTTCAATGGCATCGGCAATTGCTTTATTGGATACCATTAGTGAAGCAAATTCAACAGCTAAACAAAAAATTGCAGAAGAAGCAATTTTAAAAGCAAAAGAATTAGATAAAAAAGGTGATCACAAAGACGCTATCGCCAATGCAAAAATCAATATTGCTAATGCTATCCAATCAAGAGGAATTAGAGCTTACAATAAAAAAGATTACGCTACAGCATTCAAAGTGTTTACCGAAATCACCGAGAAAAACCCAACTGATACTTCTATGTACTTAAATGCTGGTGTTGCAGCAAAACAAGCTCAAAACTATGCAGGTGCAGTTAAAAATTTCAAAAAGGTAGTGGAACTTAATGGTCCAGATTCTAAAAACTTATTGTTAGAATCTATCAATATCGAATTGGTTAACCTAAAAGATACCACAGCTGGTTTAGCGACAATTGAACAAGCTTTAAAGAAATACCCAGATGATCCTGATTTTGTAGGTACTCAAACTGATATCTATATTGTTAGGGGAGAAATCGAAAAATCTCAAGAATCTTTAAACAAATTAATCGCTAAAGATCCAAACAAAGCAATTTATCATTTCCTTTTGGGTGAGACTTACTACAAACAAGCACTTAACGTACAAAACGAAAGACAAAAAGTAGATGCTAAAAAAGTTAAGGAGTACAATGCATTAACGGCTAAAATGACTGGCTTAATTGACAAATCATTACCTTTCTACAAAAAAGCACAAGAATTAGACCCTAAAGCGACCCATACTTTAGAGGCCTTAAAACAAATTTATGCTTTTAAAAATGATACAAAAAGCTACGAAGAGACTAAAAAACTTTTAGATGCACTTCAACAAAAACAATAGTTAACTGAGTAATCGGTGAATTAAAAAGGGAGATAATTAAACATTATCTCCCTTTTTTTAGTTATTTTGTATAAAGCTTTTGATACCAATGCGTAAATTACTTTTCAATATACTTACTCTATCGTTATTTAGCCAGCTGGCATTTTCTCAAGGTTCACAAATTAAAATAGCCAATAATAGCTTGGCCAAACTACAAAATAGCATTGCCGAAAAAGCAGATGCCAAAAAGCAATTGGCCATCATAGGAGAGGGGATTAAGGCTATTGACCTCGCCGAAAAAGATAAAAAAACCAAGAATTGGCCAGAAACCTGGGCCATTAAAGCATATTTAAGCTCATACATCGCAATAATTGATGAAAATGAAGCTAATGCAGACAAGTACTTTCAATTTGCACAAGATGCACTGGCACAGGCTATACAATTAGATAAATTCCAGTCTAACACCGAGTTAATTAAAGCAGCCGACCATAATATCCATGTTAAAAGACTGCGAAAGGGAACAGAAGCTTTCCAGCAAAATGATTTCGCGGTAGCTTACGACTTACTGAAAAATGTAAGTGATTTTATGCCTGCCGACACCTTATTGGCAACCAATGTAGCCATTTGCGCACAAAATCTACAACAATATAACGATGCTCTTTCGTACTACATCAGAGCAAAGGAAAAAGGAGCCAAAAATCCAGCCTTGTTTCAAAACATAGCGAATATCTATGCTTCCAAATTTGAAACAGAATCGGCCATTAAAACCCTAGAAGAAGGCTTGGCAGTAAACGCTTATCATCCATTGCTAACTAATGATTATATCAATTTGTTATTAGATACAGAGCAATATGAAAAAGCCACCAAAGCCATTGAAACTTCTTTAAAAACTGACAAAAGAAGTAAACTGCTGTTTTTCCTTTACGGCTATTTACAGCAAAACCAAGCTAAAAATATTACTACAGCAGAATTATCTTACCAAAAAGCTCTAGAAGTAGATTACAATTATTTTGATGCGCTTTATCAATTAGCATTGGCATACATTCAAGATGCCAATCAAGCCTTAGCACAAAAAGATAATAAGAAATTTACGGCCAATATCAATCGAGCTGAATATTCATTATTAAGAGCTCACGAAATTAACATCAATCACAAAAATACGGTCAAACTTTTAATTGATATCTACACACGTAAAAATAGACTCGATAAAGTGCAGGAGCTTAAACGTAAGCTTAACGAGTTCTAGATTATTCTTATATTTCCTATAAAGAGACAAAAAAAGAAGAATGGAGAGAGGTTTCAAAAATGTAACTTAACATAACGTAAATTATATAACAATTTGATTATCCAATCTATTTCCTAAATTAGCAGCAATTTCTAACCCAATAAAACAAATACATACAAATGAAAAATATTGCTGTAATTGGCTCAGGTACTATGGGAAATGGTATTGCGCATACCTTCGCTCAATTTGGTTACACCGTAAACCTTATAGATATTAATGCCGATGCTTTAAAAAAAGCCATTGACACCATTAGCAAAAACCTAGACCGTCAAGTTTCCAAAGGAACACTTACAGAAACTGATAAAGAAAATACATTAAAGAATCTGAGCACACATACAGATTTAAAATCTGCAGTAGCCAATGTTGATTTAGTGATAGAAGCTGCTACAGAAAATATTGACTTAAAACTCAAAATATTTAAGGATTTAGATGCGTTTACTAAGCCAGAAACCATTTTGGCAACCAATACTTCTTCCATTTCCATTACGCAAATTGCTGCAGTAACTAATCGTGGCGACAAAGTAATTGGCATGCATTTCATGAATCCAGTGCCAATTATGAAACTGGTTGAAGTGATTCGCGGTTATGCAACTAGCGATATAACTACAAGTATAGTTATGGAATTATCGCAAAACTTGGATAAAGTTCCTGTTGAGGTAAACGATTACCCGGGGTTTGTGGCCAACCGTATTTTAATGCCAATGATTAACGAAGCCATTTATTCGCTTTACGAAGGTGTTGCTGGCGTTTACGAAATCGATACCGTAATGAAATTAGGAATGGCGCATCCTATGGGACCGCTACAATTGGCAGATTTTATTGGTTTAGACGTTTGTTTGGCAATTTTAAACGTACTGCATCAAGGCTTTGGAAATCCAAAGTATGCCCCCTGCCCTCTTCTCGTAAATATGGTTACTGCGGGTAAAAAAGGCGTTAAAAGCGGCGAAGGTTTCTACGACTACAGCAATGGCATTAAAGAAGCCAAAGTTGCCGCTAAATTCAGTTAAACCAATTATTAGAAGCGCAAAAACACTGCGTTGCAAATACCGATAGTCCTGCCATTCGCTTTACTTTGCCTTTCGTTAACTCAAGGCTTCGTGTTCGCTACTGTCAGGGCTATTTTATTTAGGTTTGTACAACATCATACCCAAATAAAAACCTACAAAAAAGCTATATTTGTTCCATGAACGAAAATCTTGATCCTTCTTCAGAGAATTTAAGCCAAACCGAACGTGATATTGAAAAAGTATTACGCCCGCAGGAGTTTGAAGACTTTACTGGACAAGATAAAGTGTTAGAAAACCTTAGGATTTTCGTTCAGGCGGCCAAGTTACGTGGCGAAGCGCTTGACCATGTATTGCTGCATGGCCCTCCAGGATTGGGAAAAACTACTTTATCGCATATCATCGCCAACGAAATGGGCGTAAATATCAAAGTAACTTCTGGTCCAGTATTAGACAAACCTGGAGATTTAGCGGGGCTTTTGACTAATTTAGACAGCGGCGATATTCTTTTCATCGATGAAATCCATCGCCTTTCTCCATTAGTAGAAGAATACCTTTACTCAGCCATGGAGGATTTTAAGATCGATATTATGCTGGAAAGTGGTCCTAATGCCCGTTCCGTACAAATAGGTCTTAACCCGTTTACTTTAGTAGGCGCCACTACCCGTTCTGGTTTACTTACCGCTCCTTTAAGAGCTCGTTTTGGGATCAATTCCAGATTGGCCTACTACGACGCCAAACTACTGACCACTATCGTATTACGTTCATCAGCCATCCTTAATACACCAATTAACGAAGAGGGCGCTTATGAAATTGCCCGTCGTAGCCGAGGTACCCCTCGTATTGCCAATGCCTTATTGCGTAGAACCCGTGACTTTGCCCAAATTAAAGGCAATGGTAAAATCGACACTGAAATTGCCCGTTACGCTTTATCAGCGCTTAATGTAGATGAGCACGGCTTGGATGAAATGGATAATAAGATTCTTTTAGCCATTATCGACAAATTCAAAGGCGGCCCTGTGGGTTTAAAAACCATTGCTACTGCCGTGGGCGAAGATGATGGAACCATTGAAGAAGTATATGAACCTTTCTTGATCCAAGAAGGTTATTTAATGCGTACTGCTCGTGGCCGTGAAGTAACCGAAGCAGCTTATAAACATTTAAACCGTGTTAAATTAGGGCAAACTGGGAAATTGTTTTAAATTGGCGCAAACCAAAAACAATTAACCATGAACCTCTTACGCTCAATACTTATTGTACTTACGGTATGCAGCAACGCTTTTGCTCAATTAAACCATTATGAAATCATTGGTGATGTTAAAAACATCCCTGCAAAAAAGGTTTACCTAAGGATAAACAAAACAAATCCTGTTGACCAAAAGATGTATCGGGCAATTATAGACTCCGCTATTATAGACAGCGGAAAATTCATTCTAAATAGAGACACGAATATTATCGATCCACGAACTTCTACTTCTATTGATTACTGGGATACCATCAGTAAAAGATATAAAAGCCTCTATTTCCGAAATCCCTACAACAATCAAAAACATTCAAACCTTATATTGGATAACTCAAAAATCCATTTGATTGGAGACTTGAAAAATGAGAATGGTATTGAAATTAACGGAAGTAAAGAGACAGATTTCTATTTCAAATACATAAAGAATCTATATACATTTCCTGACACGAATGCTATAGAAAAAAAGATTGCACAATTAAAAAAGTCAAACAACGAAACAGCATTAGCTTTAGCCTTAAAAGAAAAGAAGGACAGCATAGACATCTTTAAAAAGCGCATTAAAGAAATAATTGTCGACAACCCATCTCATTATCTATCTCTAAGCTTTCTTGAGCAGAAATCGATATATTTTTCTGCAAAAGAACTAAAGGAATTAAAATCTGTAATTGGCGAAAATTACAAAAATACTGACGTTGCGTCAAAATTAGATGCTTATATTAGGCATATTGATAGATTAGACCTTGGAGAGGAATTCCCAAACTTTAGCTATTTTGATGAGTTAGGAAAGGCCTATTCCCTTGAAGAGGTTAAAGGGAACAAAGGAACACTAGTAATGTTTTGGGGGAGCTGGTGCGAGCCGTTTAGAGCAGAGATCTCTAACCTAAAAAATTTATACCAACTTTATCGTGAGCAGGGAGTGAATTTTGTGAGCATCTCTACAGACCACAATATCGACAAGTGGCGACAAGCACTCGAAACTGAAAAAATGCCGTGGACAAATCTTTCAAACCTACCCGGTGACCATAAAGAGATCATAAAACGCTATAACCTGGATAATGCTCCATTAATGTTTTTACTAGACAAAGATGGGAAGATATTAATGAAATATGAGGCCAGCATTTCAAAGGTGAGCGATGCTTTATTGAAACTTTAGAATTCCAACAACAGCATTACCATCACAGCAGGGTTTAAAAACCTACAAGATTTTCCGGCTAAATAACCCTTTGGCAATTAATCTAATAAACCTTTTAAATAGTCTCATTTATTAATAGTAAATTAAAGGCTAGTAAACATTCAGTTTGCTTTTTTGTTGACTATACATATGAATATAGAACTACGTAAGCTCACGATTGAAGATTACAATGACCTTAAAGAATCCATGCAGCAAGCCTATCTAGACAGCGGTAATGGCGTATGGAGCAGAGCAAAAATAAACGATTTATTAAAAATTTTCCCTGAAGGACAACTATGCATCGCCGTTGACGGAAAAGTAGTGGCTTGCTCACTTTCCATCATTGTTGACTACGACATCTTTGGAGACAATCACACTTATGAGAAAATCACGGGGAAATATACTTTCTCTACACATACTCCTCAAGGCAACGTGCTATATGGCATAGAAGTGTTCGTACATCCTGAGTACAGAGGACTTCGATTGGCCAGACGTTTATATGAAGCTAGAAAGGAGCTTTGTGAGCTGCTCAATTTAGAGAGCATCATTGCCGGTGGCAGGTTACCTGGATACCATGAATATGCAAATCGGTTAACACCCCGTCAGTATATTGATAAAGTAAAAGCTAAAGAAATCTACGATCCTACTTTGAGCTTCCAGATCTCCAATGATTTTCACGTACGTAAAGTTTTAAAAAACTATTTACCTGGCGACTTGGAGTCAAAGGAGTATGCTACACTTATTGAATGGAACAATATTTACTACCATGACAATGTTTCACCGCGATCGGCCAAAACCATCAGACTTGGCTTGGTACAGTGGCAAATGCGTTTGTTTAATGATTTAGAAGCCTTTTATGAACAGGTAGAATTTTTTGTAGATGCAGTAAGTGGCTACCAATCGGATTTTATCATGTTCCCCGAGTTTTTTAATACCCCTCTCCTACAACCTTACAACCATTTGCCGGAGCAAGAGGCCATGAAAAAACTCGCAGACAAAACGGAGGAAATTGTACAGAGATTACAAGAATATGCTGTTTCCTATAATGTAAACATCATTGCAGGAAGTATGCCCGTGAAAGAAAATGGCAAATTGTACAATGCTACCTACTTATGTCACAGGAATGGACTTACAGAAGATTATCGAAAAATACACATTACGCCAAACGAGAAAAAATATTACGGCATGAGCGGTGGTGATAAGATTGGCGTGTTTGATACCGATTGTGGCAAAGTGGGGATTTTGATTTGTTATGATGTAGAGTTTCCAGAACTGAGCCGAATTTACGCCGATCAAGGAATGCAAATTTTGTTTGTACCCTTTTTAACCGATACACAAAATGGCTATACCCGCGTACGACACTGTGCGCAAGCCAGGGCCATAGAAAACGAGTGTTATGTAGCTATTGCTGGCTGTGTAGGCAACTTACCAAAGGTAAACAATATGGATATTCAATTTGCGCAATCGGCAGTATTTACACCTTCTGATTTTGCATTTCCAACCAATGCCATTAAAGCTGAAACGACACCAAATACTGAAATGATGTTAATGGTAGATGTTGATCTTCACCTTTTGGATGAGCTGCACCACTTTGGTACGGTGAAAATATTAAAAGATAGAAGAAAGGATCTATACGAAGTAAAGCTGCTAAAATAAGCAGCTTTACACTCAAAATAGAAATGAATGGTTCTCTATTTTGTCACATTATTTCTGAAAAAGATAAACCAAACAATTAGCAAAATTACTACCACAATTGGAATGATCCATTTCATGGCCTGTCCTGCGCCTTCGTTATCAGGTTCGTTTACCGTAGGTGCAGGTTTTGGATTTTCTTTATGAGCATCATAATTAGTTTCCACGTCGTGCGTGACGTGTTTATGTTCGTTTTCGGTATTTTCCGTCTGATTTTCCATAACTCGAGATTTAAATTTAGTAGTGTCTTATCATAATCTGCATTGTCCTTATTTAAACAATCAACCTTAGTAAAAGGTTTTTTAGCCAAATGGCTATCTTTGCAAAGCAATGTTCAATCAGGCCAGTAAATACAGTAACATAATCAAGCAAGAAGCCCAACGTTTAGGCTTTATGTCTTGCGGTATTGCCAAGGCCGAATTTTTGGAAGAAGAAGCGCCCAGGTTAGAAAACTGGCTCAAGAACAACCATCATGGCGAAATGGGCTACATGGAAAATTACTTCGACAAACGTCTAGATCCTAGGTTATTGGTGGAAGGTTCCAAATCAATTGTATCGCTCACCTTAAATTACTATTCGGAAGAAAAGCAACTTGACCAAAATGCCCCTAAAATCTCCAAATATGCCTATGGAACGGACTATCATTCCGTAATTAAAGAAAAACTACAAGAGTTGATGCATTTCATCCGAGAAAACATTGGCGAAGTAGACGGACGTTGCTTTGTAGACTCGGCACCAGTAATGGACAAAGCTTGGGCACAAAAAGCTGGTTTAGGTTGGCGAGGTAAAAATTCTAATCTGATCAGCAAACAAGCAGGTTCATTTTTCTTTTTGGCAGAACTGATCATCGACCTAGATTTAGAATACGACAACCCCTTTCCTACCGACCATTGTGGTTCTTGCACCCGCTGCATAGACGCTTGCCCTACCAATGCAATTGTGGCTCCCTATCAAGTGGATGGCAGTAAATGTATTTCCTATCTCACCATTGAACTTAAAAATGAAATTCCCAATGAGTTCAAAGGAAAAATGGATAACTGGATGTTTGGCTGTGATGTTTGCCAAGATGTTTGCCCTTGGAACAGATTTTCTACCGTACATAACGAAGAGCACTTTAAACCAAAAGAAGAACTGCTTGGATTGAGCAAAACTGAATTGGTTGACATGACCGATGAAGTGTTTAAGCGAGTATTCAAAAACTCTCCTGTAAAACGAACTAAGTTTGCGGGCTTAAAACGGAATATCGATTTTTTAAAGCAATCATGAAAAAATTGACCTTATTACTTTGCTGTCTAGTTATTGGCTTTACAACATTTGCGCAGGAGCTTAAACTCAAAAAGCGAAAAAGTGACGCACTTACAGGAAGTCAATTTTCAAAGCTCATTGCAGATACCAATTTGAGTCTTTCTGCAAGAGAAGAAATGATTTGGCAGGAAGTAAAAAATGGAAACATGCCCTCCTTTTTAAGAAAACTATCACCTATAGAAATAAATAAAGTAATTAATGTAAAAAATTATAAATTAATCATATATAGTATTCCTGACTATCTATCCATAGGTACAGACACCAACTACTTTTATACACCCACCACTCCCATGCTGGCGCAACGTATCGCCAATTTAACCCACACCTTATTGCCTACCAAAAGCATGGTAGACGAGATTTACGCGCAATCGAAAATTAAATTGGAACCTCAACCCATTCCTCCCAGTAAGGCAATGACCACCGTGCCAGTATTCATCGCCCATCAAGAGATGATCTTAAAGCAATTACAAGCCTTAAGCAAATACCAACAAGGTTCGTTAACGGGGGGAAATAAAAAGGACATTATCATCTCTAATAAAATATACGGACAGCCTAGCCCTAGAGTTGTAATATACGGATGGCATAAGTTAGATGGCAAAGCCATACAGCCAGTTTATAATAAACACACTAATACCTGGGCCGATTATAGCCATGGGGTACGCCTAGTGAGCGAAATAGGTTATCTCAATGGAAAAAAAGTGAAACTTGCCGATATTTTAAAAGATCCAACTCTTCATGAATTACTGAGTGATGAGGGAATGATTATGGAAGCAAAATATCCGATAGACTAGACAATGTAGTTGTCATTGCAAGGCTTTTACATCTTAACGCTTTAAGATTGCTTCTCCGAAAAGCTGGAACAGGCTGTACTCGCAATGACGAAGAAAACTATTGATGAGGCTTGCTCACGTATTTATTTCCCTTGAGGTAAAACCTAAAGGGCCATAAGGCATGTTCCTGAGCATAAGCTACGCCTATTCTTGTAGTGGCCACAATCTCATCATCGGTATATTGCTTGCCACTATCTTCAATCCAAATTTCATTTGAAGATAGCGCTTTAGCATTAAGTTCCTTATTTATACCTAAAGCTTGGGATAAAGCTCCTGGACCTGAAGTAATACGTGGAGCCAATTTCTCCATCTTTCTCCGCTCCAACATCAGCTCAATACCTTCCGTAGGTTCAATAGCCCTAATCAGCACTGCTTGGGGATTTCCCGCAGTTCCACTCACTACATTTAATAGATGGTGAATGCCATAACACAAGTATACATAGGTCACTCCGCCACTTAAATACATGGTCGCGGTCCTGGCCGTATTTCTTCCACCATAGGCATGGCAGGCTTTATCTACCACCCCGTCATAAGCTTCAGTTTCAGTAATGACCCCACCAGTAAGCTTTCCATTAATATTGGTGAAAAGCATTTTGCCAAGTAACTGTTTAGCTACCGCCACTACATCCTCATTCTGGTAAAACGAAGCGGCTAACTTAACCATTAATTAAGTCTAATATATTCTTTAGGTATTTAGCATCAACATCATCAAAATGAGATAGATATTCACTATCAACATCTAACACACCAACGATTTGACTGTTTAGGTAAAACGGCAAAACAATTTCAGACTTAGATGCAGAAGCACAAGCAATATGCCCCGGAAACTCATCCACATTTGGCACCACAAGCACTTCTTCCCTTTGCCATGAAGCACCACAAACACCCTTTCCTTTTTTGATGCGTGTGCAAGCTACTGGTCCTTGAAAAGGCCCCAACACCAACTCGTCATCCTTCACTAAATAAAAGCCTACCCAAAACCAACTGAACTGCTCTTTTAGCGCAGCACAAACATTGGCCAAGTTAGCAATCAAATCATTCTCTCCCTCAACAAGAGCTTTAATTTGTGGAATAATAGACTGATACTTCTCTTCTTTTGAAGCCGTCTTTAAAATGGTTAAATCTTCTGCCATGGCACAAATTTAATCATTAAAGAAATGGATATCTCAAAGGAAATATAAAATGGAAATAAAATGAGATTAGCGCAAGGTCCTTCTCCTATACACACCATAAGCCAAGAGGCCAAGAAAAGGAAAAATGACTACGATATTAGTCTAGGCGGTTTTATGCTGTCGCTTTCTAACATCTATAGTACGTTCGACAATGTCCTTTACTGCCTGGGCAGACAAGCCCACCCAAAGCAGGATAGCAAAAATCAACATGTAATTCAAAGCGCTCATCCCATAAAACCAAACAAAAACTCCACAAACTACAACTATTCAACATCTGTAGTTTGGGTAAAACAATTTCCTTAGTTTTGACCGATTAGAACTTAACTAACAACACAATGAACAAAAAAAGCTTATTAATTACTTTACTTCTAGTGGGTGGTTTGAGCCATTTAGGCTACAAACTACGTGACGAAGGAATGTTTCCTTTGAGCGAAATCAGCAAACTAGATTTAAAGAAAGCCGGTTTAAAAATTGACCAAAATGAAGTATATAATCCCAATGGCATCAGCTTGGTAGATGCTTTGGTTAACGTAGGCGGATGTACAGGATCCTTTGTATCAGACGAAGGATTGATCATCACCAACCACCACTGTGCATTTAGTGCCGTGCAGTTGGCAAGCACTCCTGAAAACGACTATCTAAACAAAGGATTTGTAGCTAGAACACGTGAACAAGAAATTGAAGCAAAAGGTTTAACTTGCCGTATTACAGATAGCTATGAAGATGTATCTGACAGAATACTTGGGTCAGTAGCCAACATCGAAGATCCAGCCACCCGTTTGCAAATGATCAACAACCAAATGAAGAACATTGCAGCAGACGCCGAACAGAAAGACCCAAGCATCAAAGCTGAAGTTTCGGAAATGTTCATCGGCAAAACCTACGTATTGTTCAGGTACAAAACTATCCAAGACGTCAGATTGGTTTACGTACCCAACCGTCAGATTGGTGAATTTGGCGGAGAAACAGACAACTGGGTATGGCCCCGCCACACAGGCGACTACTCTTTCATGAGAGCATACGTAGGCAAAGATGGCAAGCCAGCCAAATACAGCAAAGACAACGTACCTTTTAAGCCTAAAAAATCTTTAAAGGTAAACGCCAATGGCACCAACGAAGAAGATTTCGTCTTCATATTAGGCTATCCAGGAAGAACTTTCCGTCATCGCCCTGCGCAGTTTATAGACTACCAGGCCAAATATGTACTGCCATACACTTCAGACCTTTATGATTTCCAAAACACCACCATGGAGAATGTAGGTAAAAAAGATAAAGCCACCGAAATCAGATTAGCGACACGTATTAAGCGTACGCAAACGTCATGAAAAACTACCGAGGCAAGCTAACCGGCATAAAAGGAATTGACCTTGTAGCTAAAAAACAAGAAGAGGATGCTGCTTTAGCACAATTCATCAACAATAATAGTGAGGTAAAAG
>Ga0206117_100448_pt1 | contig 43616 bp, 41 predicted proteins | sample 3A5Ametagenome_FD_177997 | JGI IMG/M metagenome (GOLD analysis project Ga0206117, IMG submission 177997) | Enriched microbial communities from leaf-cutter ant dump, University of Wisconsin, Madison, United States - 3A5A | ecosystem: Environmental > Terrestrial > Nest > Insects nest > Nest dump... | reverse complement strand
CACGGACAGTAAGGCATCCGACCTGTGGATTTCGACCCCGGAAGGCCACGGTCAGAATTGCCATTAAAACTTTGGGAAAATTCCCACCTAACGGGTAATCCCCCAGGTCCTCCTGATTACTTTTGCCGAACCTTTGGGCGCGATCACGCTTTGCTGTTTCAGGTCATAGGTCAGGCTCGGTGAGCCATGCAGGGCATAGCCCTCGGCGAGCAGCGCGGAAAAGAACGACACCAACCGTTCCGCTCAAGGCCCATCCCGATAGCCAAGATTCCACGACGCCCGCAACGCCGCCTTCTTCAATGCATGCACCTGCGCCGGGTCGACTTCCCGGGCGATGTTCTGCACCGTCGCCACCAGCGCTACCGCGCCGATGAACTCGGCATTGATGCCCAATATCGGTGCAGCGATCGCCGAAATGCCCAGGGTCTCTTCCTCGATCGCCGCCGCCCAGCCCTGCTGGCGCACCTCGGCGACCTGCTGCTTGAGCACCTGGCGGTCGGTCACGCTGTTCACCGTCACCGCCGGCAGGTCGCCCGCCGCCAGTTGGTCGACGCTCAACTGTCGGGCGAAGGCCAGCGCCACCTTGCCCTGGGCATTGCAGTGCAGTTGCAGCTCGGTGCCGGTGCGCACGCCGATTTCCAGCGCCGACTTGCCCAGCAGGGTATCCACCACCACCAGCCGTCGCCCCTGCAGCACCGAGAGCACCACCGACAGCCCCAGTTCGTCACGCAGGTCGCGCAGGGCATCGGCCGAGGCACTGAGCAGGTCGATGCCGCCCGCCGCCGCATGCCCCAGCACGTAGGCCTGGACCCCCAGGCGATAGCGCGAGGTCTGCGGGTTCTGGCTCAGGTAGCCACGCTCCACCAGGGTCTTCAGGTGGCGGAACACCGAGCCCTTGGTGGTGCCCAGCTGCACGGCCAGCTCGCTGACGCCGATCTCTTCCGAGGCCCCCGCCACCCGCTCCAGCACGTCCAGCGCCAGTTGAACCGAGCGCACCCCGCCCGTTGCCGTCTCACCGCTCATGTCGAAGATCCTTTCCTGCGCCAGCAGGACTGGCAGGTTTTATGCTGGAAAACAGCACAGCGTTCGCACAGGCGAAACGCAACGATGACGCGACTATCTCCCATCCCGATGAAATCTGGCAAGCCCCGCTCAGCGCCTGCCGCTCTGCCAACGAAACACCCGTTTCCTGCAAGCCCATGATTTACCTGGCTTTGCTGCAAGGCTACCCTCCAGCGAAACGAGCACTGTTCTCTCAGCGAAAAATAATTCTTCCAAGAGAAACACAAAGCATTTGACGACACCCTAGAATGGTCGTAAAAATAAAACCACGTACCGCATACGCTTACAAAAAACCGAAGAGGATGACGTCATGACTGCTCGTGGTTCGGCTCTGGCCCAGCGAGATATCGCCTACCATCTCCACCCCCAGACCAACCTGCGCCTGCACGAACAGGTCGGCCCGCTGCTGATGGAGCGTGGCGAAGGCATCTATGTGTTCGACGAACAGGGCCAGCGCTACATCGAGGGCATGTCCGGCCTGTGGTGCGCCACCCTGGGCTTCAGCCAGCCGCGCCTGGCCGAGGCCGCCTACGCCCAGTTGCTCAAGCTGCCCTACCAGCAGACCTTCGCCCATCGCAGCCACGGCCCGGCGGCCGAACTGGCGGCGATGCTGGTCAGCCATGCCCCGGCCGGGCTGGACAAGGTGGTGTTCCAGAGCTCCGGCTCGGAGGCGGTGGATACCGCGATCAAGTTCGTCCGCTACTACCACACCGCCATCGGCAAGCCGGGCAAGACCCGCCTGATCGCCCGCCAGCGCAGCTACCACGGCACCACCCTGGCCGCCGCCAGCCTCACCGGCCTGCCCAACATGCACAAGGGCTGGGGCGAGCCGCTGGCCGACGTGATCCACGTGCGCTGCCCGCACCTGTACCGCCAGGGCCTGCCGGACGAGAGCGAGGAAGCCTTCGCCACGCGCCTGGCCGCAGAGCTGGAACAGACCATCCTCGACGCCGGCCCGGACACCATCGGAGCCTTCTTCGCCGAGCCGGTGATGGGGACCGGCGGGGTGATCCTGCCGCCGGCCGGCTACTTCGCCAAGGTCCAGGCGGTGCTGCGCAAGTACGACATCCTGATGGTCGCCGACGAGGTCATCTGCGGGTTCGGCCGCACCGGCCACTACTGGGGCTGCCAGGCCATGGGCATCACGCCGGACATGCTGACCTGCGCCAAGGGCCTGTCCGCCGCCTTCCAGCCGATCTCCGCGCTGCTGGTCAGCGACCGCATCTACCAGGCCATCGCCGACCAGAGCCAGGCCCTCGGCGGCCTCGGTCACGGCTATACCTACGGTGGGCACCCGGTGGCCGCCGCCGTGGCCCTGGAAACCCTGAAGATCTACGACGAGCTGGACATCGTCGGCCACGTGCGCGACGTGGCGCCGGCCTTCCAGGCCGGGATCCGCGCCCTGGCCGACCATCCGCTGGTGGGCGAGGCCCGTGGCATCGGCCTGATGGCGGCGCTGGAGTTCGTCGCCGACAAGGACAGCCGCACGCCCTTCCCCGCCGAGCTGAAGATCGCCCAGCAGGTCAGCAACGCCCTGCAGCGCAACGGCATTCTCCTGCGTGCTCTCGGCGACACCCTGGTGATGGCGCCGCCGCTGATCGTCGATGCCGAGCAGATCCAGACTATCCTCAAGGCGCTGACCCAGGCGCTGGACGACGTACTGGCAGGTATCCGGCCATGATCGCCCGTGACCTTCGCCCCCAACCCAAGGCCGCCATGACCCACGCGCCCGATAGCCCCGACCCGCTCGCCGATGCCCCGGTCCTGGTGCGTTTCGAGCAGGTCTGCAAGACCTACGACGAACGCTCCTGGGTGGTCGACAACCTGCACCTGGACATCCGCCAGGGCGAGTTCCTGTCCCTGCTCGGCCCCAGCGGCTCGGGCAAGACCACCACGCTGATGATGCTCGCCGGCTTCGATGCCCCGGACCGCGGGCGAATCCTCATGGACGGCGCCGACATCAGCCGCCTGCCGGCCTACAAGCGCGACATGGGGGTGGTGTTCCAGAGCTACGCGCTGTTCCCGCACATGAGCGTGGCGCAGAACGTCGCCTTCCCGCTCAACCTGCGCAAGGTGCCGGCCGCCGAGAGCCGCGAGCGGGTCCGCGAAGCCCTGGCCCTGGCCCGCCTGGAAGGCTTCGAGGAGCGTCAGCCGGGCCAGCTCTCCGGCGGTCAGCAACAACGCGTGGCCCTGGCCCGCGCGCTGGTCTACCGGCCGCGCATGCTGCTGATGGACGAACCCCTCGGTGCCCTCGACAAGGCCCTGCGCGAACACATGCAGCTGGAACTGAAGGCGATCCACAAGCAACTGGGCATCACCTTCGTCTATGTCACCCACGACCAGGACGAGGCGATGACCATGTCCGACCGGGTCGCGGTGTTCAACGACGGGCGCATCGCCCAGATCGCCCCGCCGCAGACCCTGTACAGCCGCCCGGCAACGCGCTTCGTCGCCAACTTCCTCGGCGAGACCAACCTGCTCGAAGGCACGCTGATCGGCCGCACCGGCGACTTCGCCACGATCCGCCTGAACGAGGACGGCTCGCTGCACCAGGCACGCTGCGCCGATGACAGCCTGGCGGTCGGCGACAGCGCCGCGCTGGCGATCCGCCCGGAGAACCTGCGCCTGGCCGCGGCGGGCGATCCGGCGATCGCCGCGCGGGTGCTCGACAGCATCTTCCACGGTGCCCACTGCCGCCTGCGCCTGCGCATGGCCGGCGGCAGCGAGCTGTCGCTGACCTACAACCCCGGCAGCCTCGGGCGCCCGGCACCGTTGCCCGGCGAGGCAGTAGCCCTCGGCGTGCCGGCGGAGCTGGCGATGATCCTGCGCTGAGCGCCAGGCACAAGAACAACAAGCACCGCTCGATTCGATGAGTCGCTCTACCACTGCCGTCCAAAATCAATTTCAAAGGCTGGGAGTCACATCATGTCCACACCCCGTTCCATGCGTCGCTTCACCTTCACCCTGTGCGGCCTTGCCCTGCTCGCCGTCAACCTGCAGGCCCAGGCCCGCGACCTGACCGTCGCCTCCTGGGGCGGCGCCTACCAGGACGTGCAACGCAAGATCTTCTTCGAACCCTACAGCCAGGCCAGCGGCAACAAGGTGGTCGAGGACAGCTGGGAGGGTGGCATCGGCCTGCTGCGCACCCGTGCCGAAAGCCAGGACGGCGGCTGGGACCTGGTCCAGGTCGAAGCCGAGGACCTGCAGCTGGGCTGCGGCGAAGGCCTGTTCATGGCCCTCGACTTCACGCGCATCGGCGGCAAGGACAGCTACATCCCCAGCGCCGTGAGCGAATGCGGGGTGGGCAACGCGGTGTACAACTTCGTCCTCGGCTACGACACCAGCAAGCTGTCCCGCGCCCCCACCGGCTGGGCCGACTTCTTCGACACCAGGACCTTCCCCGGCAAGCGCGCCCTGCGCCAGGGCCCCAAGGGCAACCTGGAGATCGCCCTGATGGCCGACGGCGTCGCCCCCGCCGACGTGTACAAGACCCTCAACCTGCCCGGCGGCGTCGACCGCGCGTTCAAGAAGCTCGACAGCATCAAGGGCCAGTTGCTGTTCTGGAAGGCCGGCGGCCAGCCGATGCAACTGCTCGCCTCCGGCGAAGTGGCCATGACCACCTCCTACAACGGCCGGGTGACCAACGCCATCCGCCAGGACCACAAGCCCTTCGGCCTGGTCTGGAACCAGTCGCTGCAGACCATGGACAGCTGGGTGATCCTGGCCAACTCGCCGAACGAGGACAAGGCCTACGGCCTGCTCAAGGTCATGGGCGAAGGCGAGCACCAGAAGCTCTGGCCGGCCCTGCAACCCACCGGCATCACCTCCCTCAAGGGCATCGCCGACACCGACCCGGCGGCCCTCGCCGACTCGCCGAGCGCACCGCAGAACAGTGCCAACGTGCTGGTGCTCGACGACAAGTTCTGGGTCGACCGCATCGACGAACTGAACGCCAAATGGACCGCCTGGTCGGCCAAGTGATCGCAGTCGAGGAATCGAGATGAGCGCTGTAGCCCTCACCCCATCGTTGCCGGTGGTCGCGCGCAAGGACCGCGCCGCCCTCTGGCGGGCCTATGGCCTGCTGGCGCCGCTGGTGCTGTTTCTGTTGCTGACCTTCGTCGGCCCGATCGGCACGCTGCTGTGGCGCGCCGTGGCCGACACCGAGCTGCCCCAGGCCCTGCCCACCACCGCCCGGGCCTTGAGTGCCTGGGACGGGGTGTCCGCACCCGACGAAAAGCTGTTCCAGCCCCTGGTCCAGGACCTGCGCGCGGCCAGCCCGCGCGACCTGGCCAGCCTGGCCCGGCGCCTGGCCTATGAGAACCCGGCCCTGCGCGCCTTGCTGAGCACGGCCAAGCGCGAAGCGGCGCAGCTCGACGGCAGCGCCGCCAGCCTCGCCGCGCTGGACCCGCGCTGGCTGGACAACGCCACCTGGCAGACCTTCAAGCGCGCCGCCGGCCCCGTGGGCAGCTATCACCTGCTGTCGGCGGTGGACGTCAAGCACGACTACAAGGACGGCATCGTCGCCAAGGACGAGGCCGGCCTGTACCGCTCGATCCTGGCGCGAACCTTCAGCATCGCCACGATCACCACCCTGGTCTGCGTGCTGCTGGCCTTCCCGCTGTGCGTGTTCCTCGACCGGCGCACGCCGCGCACGCGCAACGCCCTGTTGCTGCTGATCCTGCTGCCGTTCTGGACCTCGATCCTGGTGCGCACCACCGCCTGGATGGTGCTGCTGCAGGACGAAGGCATGGTCAACGCCCTGCTGCTCGCCAGCGGCCTGATCGACAGCCCGGTGCACCTGCTCTACAACCGCTTCGGGGTGATCCTCGCCCTGGTCCACGTGATGCTGCCGTTCATGGTCTTCCCGCTGCTGGCGGCCATGGCCGGCTGCAACCGCCTGCTGGTGCAGGCCGCCTATTCCATGGGTGCGCGACCGTTGCGGGTGTTCTTCCAGGTGTACCTGCCGCAGGTGCTGCCAGGCCTCGCCGCCGGTGCGCTGATGGTGTTCATCGTCACCCTCGGCTTCTACATCACCCCGGCGCTGCTCGGCGGGCCGGCGGACCAGATGATCAGCTTCTACATCGCCCAGTTCACCACCGGCACCCTCAACTGGGGCCTGGCCTCGGCCCTCGGCCTGGTGCTGCTGGTGGCCACCACCCTGCTCTACCTGATCCAGGCGCACCTGGCCCGCCGTGGCGCGGAAGGAGTCAAACGATGATCCGCAACCCCAACAGCGGCCGCGTCGCCTGGCTCGGCAACCTCGGCCTGTCCCTCAGTGGCTGGCTGGTCCTGGCCTTCCTGCTGCTGCCAATCCTGGTGGTGCTGCCGCTGTCGTTCAGCGACAGCCGCTACATGTCCTTGCCCCTGGGTAATTTCACCCTGCACTGGTACGCCGAGTTCTTCGGTTCGTCGCAGTGGCTGGGGGCGTTGTTCAACAGCTTCGCCATCGCCCTGGCCAGCACCGTGCTCGCCGTGGTCCTCGGCGGCCTGGCGGCGCTCGGCCTGCGCCATCCGGCGATGCCGGGCAAGCGCCTGATCGAGGTGCTGCTGATCGCGCCGATGATCGTCCCGGCGGTGATCGTCGGGGTGGGCATGTACTTCGTGTTCTCCAATGCCGGGCTGACCCGCAGCTACACCGGGCTGATCCTGGCCCACACGACGCTGGCGGTGCCCTTCGTCATCGTCAACGTCGGCTCGGCGCTGGGCGGGCTCAACCAGCGCCTGCTGTGGGCGGCGGCGAGCATGGGCGCGACGCCCTGGATGACCCTGCGCAAGGTGACCTTGCCGCTGACCTCGCCGGGGCTGATCTCGGGCGGGCTGTTCGCCTTCGCCACCTCGCTGGACGAGGTGGTGGTCACGCTGTTCCTCGCCGGCCCCGACCAGCGCACCCTGCCGCGGGAGATGTTCACCACGGCGCGGGAGGCGTTGAGCCCGGTGCTGCTGTCGGCGGCGACCATCATGGTGCTGTTCGCCACCGTGCTGCTCCTGCTGTCGCGATCCCTTAGCCGACGCAGTTGACCGGACAGCAGACTCGCTGACCAGACAAAACCCCGTGGGGGCTTGCCAGCCCCCACGGGGCATACGGCTGCCTGGAATATCACCCACGAAAATGCCCTTCAAAGCGCCTTGACAGCCTTCGTCAACGCTCTCTAACATCGCCACTCAGAGAAATTATGTTTCTCTAAAAAGAACAAAAATAAAATGGCATGCCACCTGATGACACGCCGACTCGAACGATCAGGAAAACCAGCAACTCCGTTACAGACATGACTGTTTAGGCCTGTGTTCGTCATACCGGACGACTCGATAACAACAATATTTCAATCAGCCCTGAAACTGCCCTTACAGGAAGAGCAATGTCTATCACCGAGAACCCTGCGGACGATGTCTGTCGCCTTGCGAAAACCGAAATAGGTCGCCGAAACCTCGTCAAAGGCATGGTCGGCGGCCTGATCGCCAGCACCGTACCGACCCTCGCCTGGTCGGCCGGCGATGCCGGCGTCGCGACCACCACCCCACTCCCCAAAGGCCCGATCACCGACTGGAGCGCCGCGCAACTGAGCCTGGCCATCCATGCCCGACAGGTGTCCTGCCGGGAAGTCATGAGCGCCTACCTGGACCGCATCGAGCGGCTCAACCCCACCTACAACGCCATCGTCGCCCTGCGTGAGCGCGCCGTCCTGCTGGGGCAGGCCGACACCAGCGACGCCCTGCTCAAGGCCGGCAAGTCCGCCGGCTGGCTGCACGGCATTCCCCAGGCACCCAAGGACCTGGCGCTGACCAAGGACATTCCCACCACATTCGGTTCGCCGCTGCTGCGCAACAACCAGCCGGCGGTGGACTCGATCCACGTCGCCCGCGCCAGGGCCGCCGGCGCGCTGATGATCGGCAAGACCAACACCCCCGAGTTCGGCCTCGGCTCGCAAACCTACAACCCGGTCTACGGCGCGACCGGCAATCCCTATGACGCCAGCAAGACCAGCGGCGGCAGCAGCGGTGGCGCCGCCACCGCGCTGGCGCTGCGCCTGTTGCCGGTGGCCGACGGCAGCGACTTCGGAGGATCGCTGCGCAACCCGGCGGCCTTCTGCAACGTCTACGGCATGCGCCCGTCCCAGGGGCGCGTACCGCGAAGCCCGGCGGACGAGGTATTCATTTCCCAGCTCGGCTACAGCGGCCCGATGGCCCGCAGCGTGGCCGACCTGGCGCTGTTGCTGGGCACCCAGGCGGGGGAGGATCTGAACGATGCACTGTCCCTGGCCAGCGACCCGACCCTCGCCGCGCTCACGCCGGGCAACGTCGAGCAACGGCTGGGCAGTCCCGGCAAAGGCCGCAGGATCGGCTGGCTGGGGGACTGGGACGGCTACCTGGCGATGGAGCCGGGGATTCTGCCACTGTGCGAAAAGGCCCTCAAAGGCTTCCCCGCACTGGGCGTCGAGGTGGACAACCTGAAGCCACCGTTCTCCGCCGAAGACTTGTGGAAGACCTGGCTGGTGCATCGCCACTTCGGCATCGGCAACGGCCTGATGAAGCACTACAAGGACCCGGAAAAACGCAAGTTGCTCAAGCCCGAGGCCATCTGGGAAATCGAAGGCTCGCAGTCGCTGAGCGCAGCCGACTATTTCGCCGCCAGCACCACCCGCAGCGCCTGCTACAAGACCCTGGTCGGGCTGTTCAAGACCTACGACTACCTGGCCGCGCCCACCGCCCAGGTATTCCCCTTCGACATCGGCGAGCACTGGCCAAAGCAGATCAACGGGCGGGCGATGGACACCTACCACCGCTGGATGGAGACCTGCTACCCCTGGACCCTGGCCGGCTGCCCGATCATCAGTGTGCCGGTCGGCTTCGGCCCGCAGGGCCTGCCCATGGGCATGCAACTGATCGGCAAGCCACGGGACGACTTCGGCCTGCTGAAACTGGCCTACGCCTACGAACGCGCCAACGACTGGGTCAACAGAAAGCCACCCGCCGTCTGATCGCAACGTTCGACCCTGTAGCGATTCAACCCTGACCTCACTCCCGCTGTCCCTGGCGGGCGTGATTCGTGCACCCGTGTGGAAAACAACAATGAAGATCAAACCTCTGTTTGCACTGGCTTGCGTAGTTCCCCTGAACGCCCTGGCCGATACCGGTGGCTTTGTCGAAGACGCGCATTTCTCGATCAAGGCGCGCAACTTCTACATGAACCGCAACTTCCTCGATGACCGCACCGCGCAGAACTACTCCGAAGAATGGGCCCAGGGCTTCATCGGCACCTTCGAGTCGGGCTTCACCCAGGGCACGGTCGGCTTCGGCGTCGATGCCATCGGCCTGCTCGGGCTCAAGCTGGATACCGGCGGCGGGCGCAAGGGCGGTGGCACGCTGCTGCTGGAGGAAGACAGCGATGGCGCCAAGGACAGCTATTCCAAAGGCGGCGCGGCAGTGAAGGCGCGGTTTTCCAACACGGTGCTGAAGGTCGGTGAGCAACTGGTCAACCTGCCGGTGCTGGCCATCAGCGACAACCGCCTGCTGCCGGAAACCACCCAGGGCTGGCTGCTGACCAGCAAGGAAGTCGACGGCCTGACCCTGCATGCCGGCCACTTCACCGCCCTGCGCAGCCGCGACCAGAGCGAGCACGACAGCGGGCACCTGACGTCGCTGGACCTGGTCGGCGGCAACTACCAGATCAACCGCGACCTCAGCGCCCGCCTCTACCACTCGGATGTCGACGACTACTGGCGCAAGACCTATGCCGGCACCACCGCGCAATGGCAACTGGCGCCCAACTGGCTGGCCAAGCTCGACTTCAACGGCTACGACACCCGCAGCCAGGGCCGCGCCCTCGGCGGCCAGCTGGACAACCGCATCTGGAGCCTGTCGGCGTCGTTGAGCACGGGGCCGCACAGCGTGCTGGTCGCCTACCAGCGGGTCAGCGGCGAAGGCAACTACACCTATGGCGTGGACGGCAACAGCACGGTGTTCCTGGCCAACTCGGTGCAGTATTCGGACTTCAACTACGAGAACGAGCGCTCCTGGCAGGCGCGCTACGACTTCGACTTCGCCGCGCTGGGCGTGCCGGGGCTGACCTTCATGACCCGCTACCTGCGCGGCACGGATTTCCATACCGCGCAGACCGACAATGGCCGCGCCTGGGAACGGGACATCGACGTCAAGTACGTGGTGCAGTCGGGCAGTGCGAAGGACTTGTCGTTCCGGGTGCGCCAGGCCAGCTTCCGCAGCCCGGACCGCGGCTTGAACTTCAATGAGGTGCGGCTGATCACCGAGTATCCGCTGAACATCTTCTGAGGCAGGTCGGGCCTCATCGCTGGCAAGACCAGCTCCCACAGTGACCGCGTAAACCCTGTGGGAGCTGCGGTTCGGCGCTCCTGTTTGCCAGCGATGAGCATGGGTATCTACACATCTTTGGCCTGATGCACCGCGGACCCTGTGGGAGCTGGTCTTGCCAGCGATGAGGCCATCCGCAACACCTACAGCCGCTGGTAAGTCCCCGCATGCAAGCGCTCGCTGATCTCCGCCGCCGCCGACTGCAACTCGCGCAGCATCGCCGCCGGTGGCGGTGACGGGATCGCCGCACTCGGCCCGACGATGCCGATGGTCCCGACGATCTGGTCGTTCTCGCGGAAGATCGGGCAGCACAAGGCATTGATCCCAAGGGTCACCTCCCCGTCCGCATCGTCGTACAGCCGCGTGCGGATCAGCTCCAGGCGCTGTGCCAGCGCATCCGGCTGATGCAGGGTGCGCTCGGTCAGTTGCGGCATCTTGCGCCGCATCACCCGCTGCTGGCTGGCCGCGTCGGCAAAGGCCAGCACCGTGCGGCCCTGGGCCGAGCAGTACGGCAGCACGCGGTTGCCCGGCTTGACCGAGATGCACACGTTGGCCTTGGACTCGACGCACGACACCACCAGCGCGGTGTCATGGGTGGCCACGGCGAGCAAGGCGGTCTGCCCGGTGGCGTCGCGGATGCGGGTGAGGTAGGGATCGGCGATGGCGCGCAGGTCGAACTGCTCGCCGGCGGCTTCGCCGTAGGCCACCAGGCGCGCGCCGAGCATGTACTTCTCGGTGGCGGGGTCCTGTTCGAGGATGCCCAGCTGGCGCATCGACGCCAGGTGGCGGTAGGTGCGCGGCTTGGCCGTCTGCAGCAGCTGCGCCAGTTCGGTCACGCCCAGCGGGCGGCGGGCGGCGGTGAGTTCATCGAGCAGGCGGAAGACCATTTCCACCGACTCCAGCAACGCGGGACCGCTGCTGGGTTTTTCTTCTTGTGGGTCCAATCGATCACCTCGTTCCACGATGGAGGAAAGTGATCGATTGTATCGCTTGGCGAAACGCTTGTGTTGGTGCGCAACACTAAATAGTCGAAGCCCGGGCCAGCGGCTGCGACTGCCGGCTGCTCGGCGGCTTGACCCCGGACATCGCCAGCGCCCCCAGCACGGTCATCGCCGCCAGCACGTACAGGCCGTATTCCAGGTGCCCGCTGCTCTGCTTGATCCAGCCCATCATGAACGGGCTGGCGTAGCCGCCGAGGTTGCCGATGGTGGCGATCAGGGCGATGCCCGCTGCCGCCGCGGTGCCGGTCAGCAGCACCCCGGGCAAGGCCCAGAGCACGCAGAACCCGGCCAGGCCGCCGGACATCGCCAGGCTCAGGCCGGCCAGCGACAGCACCGGCTGGTCATGGAACAGCGCCGCCAGCGCCAGCCCCGCCGCCGAGGCCAGGTTGCACAGGGTGCCGTGCCAGCGCCGCTCGCGGGTGCGGTCGGAATGGCGGCTGACCAGGATCATCACCACCGAGGCCACGGCGAACGGGATCGCCGCGATGAAGCCGGTCTGCGTCAGGCTCTGGATACCCAGGTTGCGGACGATCTGCGGCAGCCAGAACGACACGCCGTAGGTACCGCAGAGCAAGGCGAAGTTGACGTAGATCAGGCGCCACAGGTCCTTGTTGACGAAGGCGGCGCGGAAGTTGTGACCCGCCCCGTCCTGCTCCTGGGCGCGGCGCTGCTCGGCCAGTTGGCGTACCACCCGGTCGTTCTGCTCGGTGCTCAGCCAGTGCACCTTGCCCGGACGGTCATCGAGGTAGAAGAACACCACGATGCCGAGGATCACCGCCGGCATCCCTTCGAGGAGGAACAGCCACTGCCAGCCGGCCATCCCCGCGACCCCGGCGAAGGTTTGCATGATCCAGCCAGACAGCGGGCTGCCGATCACCCCGGCCATGGCGATGCCCAGGTTGAACCAGGCCATGCCCTGGGAACGGGCGTGGGACGGGAACCAGTAGGTCATGTACAGCACCACGCCGGGGTAGAAGCCGGCTTCGGCCATGCCCAGCAGGAAGCGCAGGACGTAGAACTGGTTGGGCGTCTGGACGAACAGCATGGACACCGAGAGCAGCCCCCACATCACCATGATCCGGGTGATCCAGAAGCGCGCGCCGACCTTCTGCAGCATCATGTTGCTGGGGATCTCGCACAGGCAGTAGCCGATGAAGAACACCCCGGCGCCGAAGCCGAAGGCCAGGTCGCTGAGGCCGATGTCGGCGGCCATCTGCAGCTTGGCGAAGCCGACGTTGACCCGGTCGAGGAAGGCGATGATGTAGAGCACGAAAAGAAACGGCAGCAGGCGCCAGGCAATGCGGTTGTAGAGAACGCTGTCCTGCTCGTTGTCGAAGGTGTTGCGGGCTATGAGGTTCATCGCGGCACTCTTGTAATTGTTGTATCGGCGAAGTGATGTATCCGCATCCGTGCGGGCCGGCGGCAGCGCCGGCCTGGGAAAAACCTCCGGTCAGGCCTGGGCGGCGAGGATGAAGTCCGCGCAGCGCTCGCCGATCATGATGCTCGGCGCATTGGTGTTGCCGCTGACGATGGTCGGCATGATCGAGGCGTCGGCCACGCGCAGGCCCTTGACCCCGTGCACGCGCAGGTCCGGCGCCACCACCGCGCCCGCGTCCTGGCCCATGCGGCAGGTGCCGGCTGGATGGAACACGGTCTTGGCGACCTGGCGCACGTAGTCCTCGAACACCTGGTCCGGCACGTCGTCCTCGTCCGGCAGCATCAGCATGCCCTCCACCACCTCGGCCAGGGCCGGGGCGCGGAGGATGCGCCGGGCCATCTTGACCCCGGCGACCATGGTCTTCATGTCCTCGGGGTCGCTCAGGTAGTTGGCGTTGAGCGACACCTCCTGCAGCGGGTCGGCACTCTTCAGGCGCAGCCGGCCACGGGAACGCGGGCGCAGCGCGCAAGGGTTGATCGACACGCCATGACCGTCCGGCGGCAGGCGGTCGATATCCCCCACCAGGGCCGGGACCACATGGAACTGCACGTCGGGCCGGCCGCAGCCGGTGGCATCGACGAAGGCGCCGCTCTCCACCACGTTGGAGCTGAGCAGGCCACGGCGCGAGGCCAGGTACTTGAGGCCGTGGCCGAGGGCACGCAGGCCGCGGTCATGGCCGAGCAGACTATCCGGCTTGCGCGTGCGGGCATAGACCGAGGCGCTCAAGTGGTCCTGGAAGTTCTCGCCGACACCCGGCAGGTCGACCCGGGTGGGGATGCCCAGTTCCTCGAGGTGCGCCCGCGGCCCGATGCCGGACAGCAGCAGCAGCTTCGGCGAGGCGATGGCCCCGGCGCTGACGATCACCTCGGCACGGGCGTGGAAGCTCACGGCATGACCGTGGCTGTCGCGGGCCTCGACCCCGATCACCCGGTCGCCGTCGAACAGCAGGCCGGTGGCCAGGGTCTCGGTCAGCACCTTGAGCCGCGGGTCGCCGCGCAGCGGCTTGAGGTAGGACACCGCCGAACTGGCGCGACGCCCTTCGCGGGTGGTGGTCTGGTAGAAGCCGGCGCCTTCCTGGCGGGCACCGTTGAAGTCGTCGTTGGCCGGCACCCCGGCCTGCACCGCGGCGCTGACGAAGGCTTCGCTGAGCGGGTGGCGGTGGCGCGGATCGCTGACCTTGAGCGGCCCGGACTGGCCATGCAGGTCACCGCCCAGGCGGGCGTTGTCCTCGCAGCGGCGGAACACCGGCAGGACGTCGTCCCAGCCCCAGCCGGGGCAGCCGCTGGCCTTCCATTCCTCGTAGTCCTCGGCCTGGCCGCGGATGTAGATCATCGCGTTGACCGCGCTGCCGCCGCCCAGGGTACGGCCCTGGGGAATGAACACCTGGCGCTGGTTGACGAAGGGTTCCGGCTCGGTGCGATACATCCAGGTGCGGCGGGTGCCGTGCACGCGGATGAAGGTACCGGGGATGTGGATGTACGGATGGTTGTCTGCCGGTCCCGCTTCCAGCAGCAGGACCTGGCGTCCGGCCCGGGCCAGCCGCGCGCTGAGGGCGCAGCCGGCGGAACCGGCGCCGATGACGATGTAGTCGAAGGTTTGCATTGTTTTTATTCTCTGCGCGGTCCTGCAGGAGCGGGTTCACCGGGACGCCGGACCGCCGCGATTGCGATGGTGAATTCACCGACGTCATCGCGGGTAAACCCGCTCCTACAGGCTTCCGTGTCAACTCAGAAGGATCAGCCGACCTGGCTGACGAACTTGGTGCTGAAGTAGGCGTCCAGGCCCTCGCTGCCGCCTTCGCTGCCGTAGCCGCTGTCCTTCACCCCGCCGAACGGCGTTTCCGGGGCGGCCAGGCCGAAGTGGTTGATCGACACCATGCCCGACTCCAGCTCGTCGGCCAGCAGGGTGGCGCGCTGGATCGAGCGGGTGAAGGCAAACGCGGCCAGGCCGAACGGCAGACCGTTGGCCTTGGCGATCACCTCCTCCAGGCTGGAGAAGCGCACGATGGAGGCGATCGGACCGAACGGCTCCTCGCTCATCACCCGCGCACGCTCCGGCACCTCGGTCAGCACCGTGGCCGGATAGAAGAAGCCGTCACCTGCGCCACGCTGGCCGCCCAGGGCCAGTTGCGCACCCACCGCCAGGGCGTCGTCGACATAGTCCTGGATCGCCGCCACCCGCCGCGGGTTGGCCAGCGGGCCGAGCTGACTGGACGGGTCCTGGCCATCGCCCATCTTCAAGGCGGCGCCGGCACGGCAGAAGGCGGCGACGAACTGCTCGTAGACCCCGTCCTGCACGTAGAAGCGCGTCGGCGAGGCGCAGATCTGCCCGCCATTGCGGAACTTCAGCCCGGCGCCCAGCGCGGCCACCGCCTCGACATCGACGTCGTCGCAGACGATGAACGGCGCATGCCCGCCCAGTTCCAGGGTGCAGCGCTTCAGGTACTGCCCGGCCAGCGCGCCCAGGCTGCGCCCCACCGGCACGGAACCGGTGAACGACACCTTGCGGATCACCTCGGAGCGGATCAGGTAGTCGGAGACCTCGGCCGGCACGCCGAACACCAGGTTGAGCACGCCCGCCGGCACCCCGGCATCCTGGAACGCACGGCACAGCTCGATGCACGACGACGGGGTTTCCTCGGGGCCCTTGGCGATGATCGAGCAACCGGCGGCCAACGCCCCGGCGATCTTGCGCACCAGCTGGCTGACCGGGAAGTTCCACGGGCTGAACGCCGCCACCGGACCGATCGGCTCGCGCAGCACGGTCTGCCGCACGCCACGGGCACGCGGCGGGATCACCCGGCCATAGGCGCGACGGCCCTCCTCGGCGTACCAGTCGATATGGTCGCCGGCACCGAAGGCTTCCAGCCGCGCCTCGGCCAGCGGCTTGCCCTGTTCCAGGGTAATCAGCGCGGCGATTTCCTCGGAGCGCTCGCGGACCAGGTCGGCGGCACGGCGCAGGATCTTCGAGCGCTCGTAGGCCGAGGTCTTGCGCCAGGTCTGGAAGCCACGCTGGGCGGCCGCCAGCGCACGGTCCAGGTCGGCCGTCGAGGCCAGGCCCAGCCGCGCGATCAACTGGCCGGTGGCCGGGTTGAACACCTCGGCCTGGCGCTCATGGCCACCGGCCGACCACTGACCGTCGATAAGAAGAGACTCGATAACGCGCATGGACCACTCCTTCAAGGCTTGTATTTCTTGCAGAGAAATTTTGTTCTGATGTGCGACACATCCTATGAGGCGAAATCGGCGCCTGTCAAGGCGCGAAAAGGGACTTGACCATTGCCGTCGGCGAGGATTAGCTTTATCTCACAACGAAACATTATTCCTACAAAAGAAACAAAAGGAGTGACACTGATGAGCCTCGCCCAAGCCCTGCTGCATAACTGGAACGATCTGCCCCGCGAAGTCGTGCGCAAGGGCGTGGAGCGCGTCGCCTTCCGCGGCGACGACACCCTGTGCGTGATGAACTGGCTGAGCCCGGGCATGGATGTCTTCCCCCACAGCCACACCTTCGAGCAACTGGTGATCATCGTGCAGGGCCGGGTGCGCTTTCACCTCGGCGACGAGGTGGTCGAGGGCGGTCCCGGCAGCATGATCCGCATCCCGCCCCATGTGGTGCACTACGCCGAGCCGCTGGGCGACGAAGTGGTGATGAACCTCGACGTGTTCTCGCCGATCCGCGACGACTACCGCCACCTGATCGAATACCAGGCCGCCGAGTTCGCCGACGCGGGCGTGTCGGCATGAACGCCTCCACCTTCGCCAGCCGCCTGCGCGCCGGGGAAACCCTGCTCAGCAGCTTCATCAAGACCCCGGCGCATGCTGTGGTGGAGATCGCCGGTGACGTCGGCCTGGATGCGGTGGTACTGGACGCCGAGCACGCGCCGTTCGGCCCGGGCAGCCTGGATACCGCCCTGCTCGCCTGCCGCGCCAGCGCCCTGGGCGGGCTGGTGCGGGTCGCCGACCAGCGTCCGGCGACCCTGCTGCAGGCCCTCGACCTGGGTGCCGACGGCCTGGTCCTGCCGCATATCGTCCACCCCGAGCAGGCCCGCCAGCTGCTCCAGGCCACCCGCTACCGCGACGGTTGCCGCGGCTTCTCCAACTCGCCGCGGGCCGGCGGCTACGGCCGCGCCAACCTCGCCGAGCACATGGCCGCCGAGGATGGCCGCCACGCCATGGTGGCGCAGATCGAGGACCGCGAGGCCCTCGAGCACCTGAGCGCCATCGCCGCCGTCGAGCAGATCGACTGCCTGCTGGTCGGGCGTGCCGACCTCGCCGTGTCCCTCGGTGCCAGCCGCCTCGACGACCCGCGGGTGGAAGACGCCACCCTGCGCACCCTCGACGCCGCCCGTGCCGCCGGCAAGGCCGCCGGGCTGTTCGTCGCCAGCCTGGACGACCTGGATCGTTTCGCCGCCCGCGGCGCCAGCTTCTTCATTCTCGGTTCCGACCAGGCGCTGCTGCGCGCCGGCTGGAGCCAGCAGGTCAGCCACCTGCGCCAGCGCACGCGCTGACTCCCCCATAACAACAGAGGTAACCCGCAATGAACGCCATCCTCACCCCTGCCGCCAACGACGAACGCCAGGCGCGCATCAACGACCTGCTGGTCGGCGCCATCGACCTGCACTGCCACAGCGGCCCCTCGGTGATGCCGCGCTACTGCGACCATGTCGAGGCCATGCGCGAAGCCTCCGAGGCCGGGCTCAGGGCCGTGCTGCTCAAGGACCACTACTACAGCTGCACGCCGGTCACCGAACTGCTCAACAAGCACTTCAGCGAACTCAACGTGCACATGCTCTCCGGCGTGCCGCTGAACAACTCGGTCGGCGGCCTCAACGTGCACGCGGTGGAACACGGCCTCAACCTCGGCGCCAAGCTGGTGTGGATGCCGACCTTCTCCTCGGCCAACCACATCGCCCACCACCACCAGGACGTGAAGTTCGTCGACAAGTTCCCGCAGACCACCCAGCGCATGCTGCAGCCGATCCCGCTGACCGTGCTCGACGACGACGGCAAGCTCAAGGAAGAGGTCAAGGCCATCCTCGACCTGATCGCCGCCCAGGACGTGGTGCTCTCCGCCGGTCACCTGAACATCCGCGAGATCTGGCCGCTGTTCGAGGAAGCGCGCAAGCGCGGGGTCAAGCGCCTGCTGGTCAACCACCCGACCTACGTGGTCGACGCCAGCCTCGACGACATGCGCCAGCTGGCCAGCGAAGGGGTGTTCATGGAGCACTCGATGTGCATGTGGGTGCCGGGCTCCAAGTTCAAGTTCTACGACGACGTGTTCCTGCGCCAGGTGATCGAGGCCGGCACCATCGACCTCACCATCCTCGGTTCCGACCTCGGCCAGCAGGGCAACCCGAGCATCGCCGACGGTTTCCGCAACGTGATCGGCCAGTTGATCGACCTGGAGTACAGCGACAGCGATATCCGCAAGATGATTTCCGGCAACGCCGCCCGGCTGATGAACCTGTGAGTGCCGCCATGACCCGACTGAGCACCCGCATCGGCACGCTGCTGCTGAAGAACCCGGTGATCTGCGGCGCCGGCGAGCAGACCATGACCGCCGAGGCGATCCGCGCCGCGCTGCACACCGGCGCGGCGGCGGTGATCGCCAAGTCCACCAACGAATCGGCGGCGGCCAAGGAGCAACTGGACAAGACCGACTACGTGCTGCTCGACAGCCAGTGGCGGCGCCTGCCCTGGGACTTCGCGCCACCGGCCGATGCCAGCCTGTTCGGCCGTTCCGGGCTGGTGCAGCGCGACTTCGACGCGTGGATCGAGGAACTGGCCGGCCTCGACCGCGAGGCCCGAGCGCTGGACGCCTACGTGGTGCCGAGCCTGATCCTCAGCGACCTGGAGCAATGCGCCGAGTTCGCCCGGCGCATCGAGCAGGCCGGCCTGCGCGTACTGGAACTGAACATCGGTGCGCCCCATGGCGAGGAAGCGGCCAAGGGTGCCATCGTCCTGGAGCGTGGCGCGGCGCGCATCGAGAGCATCGTCCGGCGCATCCGCGAGGCCACCACCCTGCCCTTGTGGATCAAGCTCACCGGGCAGAGCGAGGACGTCGTCGGCCTGGCCCAGGCGGCGCGCCGCGGCGGTGCCGACAGCGTGGTGATGATGGGGCGCTTCATGGGCTTTCTGCCGGACCTCGACAGCGGCCTGCCGCTGCTGGGAACCAGCGCGGCGATCGGTGGCGCCTGGGCGCTGCCACTGACCGCGCGCTGGCTGATGCTGACGCGCAAGGCCATGGCCGACGACTACCCGCTGATCGCCACCAATGGCGCGCGCAGCGGGCTGGATGTGGCGCGCTTCCTGCTGGCCGGGGCCTGCGCCACCGAGCTGACCTCGGCGGTGTTCACCGGAGGGTATGGGGTGTTGAGCAAGGCCATCGAGGAACTGGATGCCTATGTCGCCAGCCGCGACAGCAGTGTCGAAGCGTTGCTCGGCAGTGCCGCCGACCAGGTGCAGAGCTACCAGCAGCAGGCCAGTCGCCCCGGCTGGTGGCAGGCCTTCGCCCCAAAGCCGGCGGGGTCTCCCGGGTGAAGAAGCTGTGCCGGGAGATCACCGAGAGCTGGCGGATGCTGGCGCCCTGAGACCCAGGGTGCCGGTGATGGGCTCATCGCTGACTGGCCAGCGATGAGCATGCCTGCACAACGCCCCCTCAGAAGCCCAGGCTGAAGCTCACGGTCACCGCATGGTCGCGGTTCTCGCTGGCCAACTGGCCGGAGTAGCCGATGCCCAGCTTGCCGTTCTGCCCGATGCCCAGGTCGACACCGGCCTCCACTACCGCGGCATCCCGGGCGATCGCCACGCCTTGGTTGCTGAAGCCCGGGCCGCCGTCGACGAAACGCAGATCGGCATCCGGCGTGACATCGCCGAAGGCATGCCGCCAGCCGAGGCTGCCGCGCGGGGTCAGGGTCATGTCGTTGCCAAGGCTGAACGACTTGCCGGCCCGCACACCGACAGTGGAGAAGGCCGTGGACTGGTCGCTGCTGGCCTCCAGTGCCGCAATGCCGCCCTTCTCATGGGCCTTGTCGCTCTTGTGGCGCTGATCATCGCCTGCTTCTTGGTGGGCTTCGGTTCCGGCGGCCAGGATCGTCACCGCGCTGGAGGCCGGCATCGGCGGTACCCTGGGCTTCCTCATCGCGATCACCGGCCTGGGCGGCGTGCTCGACAAACTGCTCGAGGAATCCGGTGACGCCGAGTGCCTGGCCAGGACCCTGCTGGACAACCTCGGTGCGCGCCGAGCCCACTGGGTGATCGCCATCGGCGCCGGTTCCATCGGCTGGGCCCATGTCACCGATTCGGCGTTCTGGGTGGTCAAGGAGTACCTGAACGTGTCGCTTTCAGAAGCGCTGAAAAAATTCACCGGCGGTACCGTGGTGGCCTCGCTCGTCGCCCTGCTGGCGACGCTGCTGCTGAACTACACCCTGGGCTGAGTCCCGGGCATCGCGCCACGGAAGGCGCCCTTTTGCGAGCAAGACGGCCATGACACAGCATCGCGTATTCCTTGGCGTGGGCAGCAATGTCCAGCGGGAAGCCCATATCGACATCGCCTTGAACATGCTCGGCGAGCACCTGCACGACATGCGCTGCTCGCCGGTGTACGAGAGCGCGTCGCTGGACGGAGAGCATCCGCCGTTCTTCAACCTGGTGGTGTCGGCCAGCACCCGGCTGTCCGCCCGCGAACTGATTGCCTGGATCAAGGAGATCGAAGCGCTGCATGGCCGCCGGCGTGGACAGCAGACGCTGATCGCGCTGGATATCGACCTGTTGCTGTTCGACGACTTCGCCGGGCTGGTGGAGGGGGTGCGGGTGCCGCGGGGGGAGATCCTGACGCGGGCGTTCGTGCTGTATCCGCTGCAGTTGCTGGCACCGCAGTTGCGCCATCCAGAGTTCGGGTCGAGCATGGCGCAGTTGTGGCAGCAGTTGCGGCCGGGGCCGGTACTGGCGCCTGTCAGGCACCCGTTCGGGGGCGAAGGCGTCATGCCGGGCAAGCCCCTGCTGGAACAACACATGAGCCTGGTTCAGCCGAGCACGGCGACAGATGCATTTCTGCCCCACCCAACTCCGGCATTCCCATGACATTCCCTGCCCGACCCCATGCTAGAAAGGCACCTTCCCCCCGCCCGGAAGGTACCCATGTCCGCAACATCCCGCTTCACCCTGTTCTGCATCGCCTGCTTCCTGCTGTCCATCGCCTATGGCGCCACCTTCCTCCTGTCGCTGCTGGTGCATGCCTTCGGCGGCAGTGAGCGGGACGCCGGCCAGGTGTTCGCCGTGGCCATGGCCAGCACCCTGCTGGCGGTACTCGGCTCGGGGCACCTGATGCAGCGCATCGGCGCCGCCCGCAGCATCGCCGTGGCCGCGCTGTGCCTGGTGGCGGCCTCGCTGGGCTTCGCCACGGTGCCGGGCCTGGGCACGGCGTTGCTGGGCTGCGGCGTGTTGCTGGGGATCGGCTGGGGCCTCTTCTATACCCTCGGGCCGATCATGGTCGCCGCCATGGTCGAACCACCCCGCCGTACCCACTGCTTCGCCCTGCTGTCCGGCAGCATGCTCAGCGGCATCGGCAGCGGTCCGCTGCTGGGCAAGCTGGCGGCACTGGCGGGCCTGCCGGTGCAGGTGGCATTCGCCTGCGCGGCGCTGGCAGCGGCCTTCAGCGGTGCCTACTTCTGGCGCCTCGGTGCCCGCCAGGAGCGACAGCGCCCGAGCGACCCCGTGCCCATCAGCCTGGCCGCCGCCACCCGCGTGCTGCGCTCGCGCTCGGCGTTCTCGATCCTGCTGGTGGGCCTGGGCGGGGCGATCTTCGGTGGCCTGGGCAGTTTCCAGACCAGCTATGCCGCCAGTCTCGGGCTGGATTACTCGCTGTTCTTCATCGGTTTCATGGGCGCGGCAATCAGTTGCCGATTGCTGATCGCCGGCTGGGTGGTCAAGCGCAATCCGTACGCCAGTTCCTGGGCGCTGACCACGCTGATGCTGGTGGCGGTGCTCGGGTTCGGGCACTGGGTGCATGACAGCGTGAGCTATGTGCTGACGGCGGCCCTGCTCGGGGTCGGCTATGGCCTGAACTACTCGGTGATCAACGGCCTGGCCGCCAACGAAGCGCCGCAGCGCCTGACGGCGCAGGCCTTGCTGCTGTTCAGCCTGGCGTATTTCATCGGCGTGTTCGGCTTTCCCTTCATCGCCGGCAAGCTGATCGGGCAGGCCGGGGTGCAGGGGATGCTGGAGGGGATCTGGGGAATTGCCGGGGTGGTGTGGGTGGTCAGTGGCGGGCGCTGGCTGGCCTGGCGTCAGGGCGGCACCCGGTCGCCCGCGTCCCGCTGAGCATCGGCGCGCGCCGGGGCAGGATCCGCCGCCTGGGCGATATAGCCGATGAAGAGGCGGAACAGTTCCGCATGACTGGAAATCTCCAGGCGCTGGTAGAGGTTGTGCTTGTGCACCTTGACCGTGCCTTCGGAGATGCCGAGCTGACGCGCGATGGAGGCATTGCTGTGGCCCTGCAGCAGCAACTTGGCGATATAGCGCTGGGCTTCGGTGAGCTGGCCAAGGACGCCAACGAACGCGCTCTCCAGCTTGCTGTCGACATCCGTGGCGTCCACCTGGTAAGGCAACTGCCGACCATGCTGTTCCAGCGCGGCGCGGATCAGCGGCGTCAGTTGCTGCAGGTAGGCAATCTCGGCGTCGCTGAAGGGACCCTGCTCCTGCGCCTTCATCAGGCTGAACACCAGCGCGGCACGTGCCTGTAGATGGACGATGTAGCCGATCTCGTCGATCTCGGTGCCATGGGTGGAAGACACGCAGGGGTGAATGTCGGGTGAAATGGCGAAGCCGGAGGAAAAGAAGCTGTCCGGCGCCAGGTCGGTCATCCTCCACAGCCCGCCGGGGTGACGGTTCATGCTGGCGACATAGAAGGGATCGAGCAGGTAACCGCCCCGGCTGTAGGCATCCAGGGTCCGTGCGGAAATGAGCCCGCCGTAGCCGTTGTGAAGCAGCTCGGCGGGTTGATCGAAGCGAAACAGATAAAGGCAGCTCATGTCGAAACCGACCCTGCCATCGAGCAATGCGCAGAGGCACCGCCCCATGCTCGTGCTACCGATGGCAGCGATCAATCTTGCCGTGACGCTGGCGTCCTGGCTGTCCATCGAAATCCTCCAGTACGAGGGAGCCTGGAAGGATAGCGCTCCCTCGCTACCGGCTGCCAGTGCTCCCCCGTCCTCGTCACGCCTGCTTGAGGGGACTGATCGAGGCGGCGAGTGAAGCGGTACGTTCGAACGGCGTCAGGTGCAGCTGCTTGTTGCGATTCACGAAGTAGTACAGCACGCCAGGCACGATCAGCGCGGGCAGCCAGGAGATGTCCGTGCCGACCAGTTGCGCGACCGGGCCCTTGTAGAAGGACAGTTCCATGAAGGGGATCTGGATCACCACGGCAGCCGCGTAGATGAACAAGGTACTCCAGTTGACCTTGCCATAGATGCCATTGACGTCATACATCGCCGCCACGCTGTAGCGGCCCTTGCGGATCCAGTAGTAGTCCGCCAGGTTGATCGCGCTCCACGGCACCAGCACATAGACCTGGCCGATCAGGATGTCGCTGAAATAGGCACCGAAGTTGTATTGGGCGGCGATCGCGATCCAGGTCACGATGACGGCGACCACCGCCATGATGACGAACTTGGCCAGCTTGCCGATCCGTGCCGTGCCCTTGAAGCCGGTGAAGATGGTGGTGGTGGACATGTACGAGCTGTACAGGTTCATCACGTTCCATTCGAGCACACCGATGATGATGACGAAGTACGCCAGTTGCTCGTAGCCGGGGAACAGCCTGGCGATGGCGCTACCGGGGTCGGAGAGCACGTCCAGTGCGGCAGTCGCCATGATGGCCCCGAGCAGCATCACCACCGAGGACCCCACCAGGATGCCCAGGTAGCTGTACCAGAACGTCGAACGGGTCGCGGTGCTGGTGGGCAGATAGCGTGAATAGTCGGCCACGTAGGGGCCGGCACCCAGCGTCCAGGACGCGGCCTGGGTCACCACCAGGCAGAAGACGGCGAACTTGAACGTGCTCGCCGACAACTGCCACACGCCCTCCGGCAATCCGTGCTGCAACACGGTATAGGCCGCCAGGGCGAAAATGATGCTGGAGATGGCGCTCATCCATACTCCGATCCGGTGGATCAACTCATATCCGACATAGCCGACGATCAGGGTGAGCACGCCGAACAGGATGATTGCATCGTTGTCGGAGACCGGCACCACCGCCTTGATGGAGTCGCGCATCACCACGCCATTCGCGGCGGTGAACAGGATGTAGGCGAGCACCACGATGGCCAGCGGCAAGCCGGCGCCGACCACACCGAACTGCGCTCGGCTCTGGATCATTTGCGGAATGCCCAGGTGCGGGCCTTGGGCGGAGTGGGCCGCCATGAATATCGAGCCGATCAGGTTGCCCAGGATCAGGCCGACCACGGTCCAGCCCAGATTGAGCCCCGCGACGATGCCCAGTGCGCCGATGACCATGGTGGTGACCTGCATGTTGGCACTGCACCAGATGGTGAACAGCCGCTTGGGCGATCCATAACGCTCATTCTCGGGAATGAACTCCACGCTTCTGCTTTCGATCTCCATAAAACGTTCCTTCTTGCCGGGATGTTGTAGGTCTTGTTTGGCAGTACAGGTGATCAGGAGCCGCACTTTGTAAGGGCGCGCGGGCTCCGTATGGCTAGGCGGCGGTGTAGCCGTTGTCGACGAACAGATGCGTGCCATTGACGAAACTGGCGTCGTCACTGGCGAGGAACAGAGCAGCCCTGGCCACTTCGGCCGGGTCGCACAGGCGGCCTTGCATGCCCTCGAGCGCGGTGTCGGAAATGTGCGCGCCATGCGCACTCAACAGTTCCAGCTCACGGCGGCCATGGGCGGTACCGATGAAACCGGGACACAGGGCGTTGCTGCGGATGTTGCGGTCGCGGAATTCCACGGAGATGGCCCGCGCGAACATATGGCAGGCGCCTTTGGACGTGCAGTACAGGACCTCCATCGGCGTACCCACCACGCCGGAAATCGATGAGGTACAAACGATGCTGCCGCCGCCCGCCGCGATCATGCCGGGCAACACCGCGCGAGTGACCAGGAACATGCTCTTGACGTTGATCGCCATCAACCGGTCCCAGTCCTGCTCGCGGGTTTCCAGGAATGGCCCGACATGAATGGTGCCCGCATGGTTGAGCAGCACCGTGATCGCCCCGAAGTGCTGCTCGACCTGCCTGACGGCGGCCTGTACCTGAGCGCCATCGGCGACGTCGGTTGCGATGAAGCAGGCGCTCCCACCCTCGGATTCGATGCGATCAGCCACGGCAGCACCCTCGCTGCCCGGCAGGTCGAGAATGGCGACCCGGGCACCTTCACGCGCGAACAGCTCGGAGGCCGCCAGACCACACCCTCCTGCACCGCCGGTAATCAGAGCGACTTTTCCCGCAAGGCGTCCCATTGTTCTTCTCCTGACTATCCACTACAGAATCGATGGAGAAGAAACTAAAGGCGGCCAGCGGGGGCGTCCATATGCCGAACGGTATACGCCGCCCTGCGCTGTTCAGGCCGGATGGCGCTGGTGGAAGTCGGCGATGCGCCGCCACATCTCGATGGGGTTGGAGTACATGGGGAAGTGGCCGCAGCCGGGAATGCAGGCCAGCTCGACGCCCTGTGCCTGGATATGGGCCAGGTAGGACAGATGGCCGTTCTGCTCGCCATACATGAACATCCGCGGGCACGGCAGGCCGAGGAACTTGTCCATCAGGCGAGCATGATCGGAGAGTTCCACCATCGAGCCGAAGATGCCCCGCACCGCCCCGGCCCGCACCTTGTATGGCAGGCTGGCGGCGTACAGCGCGCTGGCCGGGTCGCTGGCATGCCGGGTGCGCTCGATGAAGGCGTTGAAGAAGGCCTGGGCACCTTCCGTCGGGTACTCGACGATCTGCCGGCTGAGGAAGCAGTCTTCCGGGGCGATGTTGCCTTCGATGTCGACGAAGCTGATCACCCGCTGCGGGCAGTGATGGGCCAGGAGCAAGGCGGTCAGGCCGCCCATGGAATGGCCGACCAGGTGGAAACGCTCGACGCCATGGTGCTCCAGCACCTGCAGGGCGGTCTGCAGCAGCAACGGGATCGAGACCCGCGACAGGTCGCTGCACTGGCTCTCACCGCAGCCCGGGGCGTCGTAGGCGATGAAGGCACGGCTGGCGAAGGCCGGTTGCCGGGTCAGGCCGGCGTAGTCTTCCTTGGTCGAGCCGAAGCCGTGGAGGAACAGGATCGGTGGTTCCTCTCCGGCGCGGTGGACGGTAGCGATATTCAGATCGATACCATCGATCTGCAGGGGGATCAGGGATTGCTGGAAGGTTTGCGATGTGGGCACTGCCGGGCTCCTCTGGTGCTCAGGCCGCCACTCTCGGCTGGTCGTTATGATCTGTAAATTCCGCTTAGAGGATGGGTTTCATAGGGTAAACCTATGGTGGTTCAGGCTTGACACTACCCTGTGGGAGCGGGTTCACCCGCGATTGCGTCAGTGAATTCGATACTGCTATCGCGGGTGAACCCGCTCCCACAAGGCGGTGTCAAACCACCCCGCCCCGCATCTGCGCCACCAGCGCCTCCGCCAGCGGGTTGCTCCGGGCGCTGTTCCAGGCCAGGGTGGTGGTGACCACGCTGACCTTCTGGGTCAATGAGCGCAGCACCACGTTGGCCGGGGCCAGTTTCTTCATCGCCGCCGGCACCAGGGCGATGCCCTGGCCGCAACTGACGAAGGCGATCTGCGAGGCCACCGAACGCACCTCGTGCAGCACCCGCGGGGAAAAGCCGTTGGCCCGGCAGGTGGCGACCAGGTTGTCGAAATACAGCGGGCTGACCTTGCGCGCGAACATCACCAGCGGCTCGCTGGCCAGGCTCGCCAGGCTGACCCGGCTGCGCGCCGCCAGCGGATGCTCGGCCGGCAGCGCCACCATCAGCCGCTCCTCGGTCAACGGCAGCCACTGGATGGCGTTGCCCAGGTCGCCATCGAGGCGGGCGAAGGCCACGTCGATATCCCCGGACTCCAGCGCCGGCACCGCCTCGACGCTGTCGATCTCGCGCACCGACACACTGACCTGCGGGTGCTCCTGCTTGAAACGCTCCAGCACGGCGGGCAGCACGTCGAACATCGCCGAGGAGATCGCGCCGATGGTGAGCATGCCCTGGTGCCCGGCCACCGCCTCCTCCACCGCCAGCTCCAGGCGCTCCAGCTGGTCGGCGAACTTGCGCACCGCCGGCAGGATCGCCTGGCCCACCGGGGTCAGCCGCGCGCCGCGGCGGGAACGCTCGAACAGCTTGACCTTGAGCGCCTGCTCGAGGATCTGGATCTGCTCGGTCAGCGGTGGCTGGGTCATGCCCAGGCGCTTGGCGGCGCGGCCGAAGTTCTGTTCTTCGGCGACGGCGAGAAACAGCCAGAGGTGACGGATCAGGCGGAAATTGATCATAGCTTTTCCATAGGTTGGGCGTATGGGAAACATTCTGGATAAGGAATATACCTATCGAAGCACCTGTTCAACACTCGGCGCCTCCCCACACCAGAGAGGTTGCTTCATGAACCAGGACACCGTTCTGCGCCGCTTGGCGGCGCTGGACAGCAACACCGTCTCCGACGCCCTCGACGCCCTCGGCCTGCCCGGCGCCACCTTCGGCCTGCGCCCGCTGTGGCACTGCCCGCCGCTGGTGGGTCGGGCCAGCACCGTCCGGCTCGCCGCCAGGACCGACGCCGCGCCCACCGTGCACCTGATCACCCCGGTCGTGGAGGCCATCGCCAGCGACGACCGGGTGCTGGTGATCGCCGGCGGCCTGGAGGGCATTTCCTGCTGGGGCGACATCCTCGCCAATGCCGCCCATGCCCGCGGCGTGCGCGGCACCGTGATCGACGGCTGCAGCCGCGACATCGATGGCAGCGCGGCCATCGGCTACCCGGTCTACGGCCGCGGCGTGACCATGATCAGCGCGCGCAACCGCGTGGTCCAGGTGGATGCCGCCTGCGCCATCGAGGTCGCCGGGGTCACCGTGCGCGAGGACGACTACGTGATCGCCGACAACTGCGGCACGGTGTTCGTCGCCCAGGGGCATATCGAAGACGTCCTCGATCTGGGCGAGCGTATCGCCCGGCGCCAGGCCGGCATGCTCGAGGCCGTGCGCGGCGGGCGCTCGGTCGCCGAGGTGATGCATGACTGCCAGTTCGAAGCCATCAACCGGGAGACGCAACGATGAACCACCACGACCAGCAACTCGTCGAGCTGTTCGCCGGCCTCGACACCCCGGGCGTGTCCGACGCCCTCGACAAGCTCGGCCTGCCCGGCCAGTGCCTGGGCCTGATGCCCCTGGCCGACTATGCCCAGACCGTGGTCGGCCCGGCCTGGACCGTGCAGTACGTCAGCGCCGGCACGCCGCCGGGGACCGTCGGTGACTTTATCGATGACGTGCCCGCGGGCGCGGTGGTGGTGATCGCCAACGACGGCCGCACCGACTGCACCGTCTGGGGCGACATCATGACCCAGTACGCCGGTGCGCACGGCCTTGCCGCGACGGTGATCGACGGGGTCTGCCGCGATGTGAGCAAAGCCCTCGGCGACGGCTACCCGATCTTCAGCAGGGGTCGCTACATGCGCACCGGCAAGGACCGCGTGCAGGTCCAGGCGCTGAACCAGCCGGTGTCGATCGGCGGCGCGCGGGTGTGTCCCGGCGATATCGTCGTCGCCGATGCCAATGGCGTGCTGGTGGTCCCCCGCGAGCGCGCCCGCGAAGTCGCGGCAACGGCGCGGGGTATCGAAGCGGTGGAGGCCGAGATCCGGGTCCAGATCAGCCAGGGCAAGACCCTGCGCCAGGCCCGCGAGGCGCTGGGCTACCACCACCTGCAGAGGAAAGCCTGATGAACCGTTCCTTGCCCTTCCCCGCCGACTACCAGGAGCGCGCCCGCCTGCTCGGCACCTCGACCCTGTACGAGGCCTCGCACCTGCCCAGCGCCGTGGACAGCGCCATCCGTCCGGTGTGGGACGGCGCCTTCGTCGCCGGCCCGGCCTTCCCGCTGGAATGCGCGCCGGGGGACAACCTGGCCCTGCACCTGGCCATGGAACGGGTGCCCCGCGGCAGCGTGCTGGTGGTGGGTACCGGCAACTTCATCGCCGGCTACTGGGGTGAAGTGCTCACCGTGGCGGCCGAGGCCGCCGGGGTGATCGGCCTGGTGATCGACGGTGGCGTGCGCGACATCGCCGCGTTGCGCCGCCGACAGTTCCCGGTGTTTGCCCGGGGCATCTCGGTGAAAGGCACGGTCAAGGCCAGCGTGGCGTCCCTCGGCAGGCCGTTCAATTTCAATGGCGCCTGGGTCGCCCAGGGCGATCTGGTGGTGGCCGACGAGGATGGCGTGGTCATCCTGCCCCAGGCCGAGGCCGCGCGGATCCTCGCCGAGGGCCAGGCCCGCGCCGACAAGGAAAACGCGATGATGCAAGCCATCGGCGCAGGCCGCAGCACCCTCGAACTGATGAACCTGACGCACTGGAGGGCCGGTTCGTGAGCGACCTGCAACGTCTCAACCAGCACCTGGCCAGTGCCCGGCCGTCGGCCACCTACGGCATCATCGACCGGGTCGCGCAACGCCGCGCCGAGGGTGCGCGGATCCTTTCGCTGTGTGCCGGCGAGCCGGACTTCGACACGCCGCTGCACATCCGCGAGGCGGCGAAGCAGGCCATCGACGCCGGCCACACCCGCTACACCCAGGTCGCCGGCCTGCGTGCCCTGCGCGAAGCGGTGGCGGCCAAGTTCCGCGAGGAGAACGGCCTCGCCGTGGACTGGCAGGACACCCTGGTGTGCAGCGGTGGCAAGCAGGTGATCCATAACGCCCTGGCTGCCAGCCTGAATCCCGGTGACGAGGTGATAGTGTCGGCGCCGTACTGGGTCAGTTACCCGGAGATGGTCCAGCTGTGCGGTGCGCGCAGCGTGATCGTCAGTTGCACCGCCGACAGCGGCTTCAAGCTGACGCCGGCGGCGCTGGCGGCGGCGATCACCCCGCGTACGCGCTGGCTGATCCTCAACTCGCCGGCCAATCCCACCGGCGTGGTGTACAACCGCGAGGAATTGCTGGCGCTGGCCGAAGTACTGTTGGCGCATCCGCAGGTGCTGGTGCTCGCGGACGATATCTACGAGCACCTGATTTTCGACGGGCAGGCGTTTCTCACCCTGGCCCAGGTGGAGCCGCGCCTGGCACCGCGCACCCTGACCATGAACGGCGTGTCCAAGGCCTACGCCATGACCGGCTGGCGCATCGGCTTCGCCACCGGGCCACGCTGGTTGCTCGAGGCCATGGAGAAGTTGCAGGGCCAACAGACCTCCGGGGCCTGCTCGATTGCCCAGCATGCGGCGCTGGCGGCACTGCGCGGGCCGCAGGATTTCATCCGCGAGAGTCGCGCGGTGTTCCAGCGGCGCCGGGACCTGGTGGTGAAGACCCTCGAGGCCATTGCGGGGCTGCACTGCCACACGCCGGAGGGGGCGTTCTATGCCTTCGTCGATTGCGCCGGCCTGATCGGCGCCACCTCGGCGGGCGGGCGCCGCCTGCACACCGACGAGGACGTGGCCCTGGCCTTGCTGGAAGAGGTTGATGTCGCGGTGGTGCACGGCAGTGCGTTCGGGCTCGGGCCCTACCTGCGGGTTGCCTATGCGCTGGAGGATGGACAACTGCTGGAAGCGTGCGAGGCGATCGGGCGGTTCTGCCGGACCTTGCGCCGGTAACAGGCCTGAACCTGTGGGAGCGGGCCTGTTCGCCTCCACAGGTTCAGCGCGCTCGCTCAGGCGGCGTTCTGCTCCAGGGTTTCCCAACCCAGGCAAGCCAGCGCCAGTGTCCGCGGCACGACCTCGCGGCCGCTGCTGTACCGGCTGATACTGCGTGCACTCACGCCCAGGGCTTCGGCAGCCTGGTCGAGGGTCATGCGATGCCTCAGCCGCCAGCGGATGAAGATCCGCGTGTTTTCATCCGCCGCCGCCTGGGCCAAGGCGTCCAGCAACAAGGTGTCCGCGCCGATCTGGATATCCAGCGCCGGCCATTCGACCGTCCACCCGCCATCCCCGAGGACGGCGCCTTCGAATGCCTTGCCGTTGGCCAGTGGTGCCAGGCCTGGATAGGCTGCCAGCGCATCGCGCATGTCGAGTTCGAAGTGCTGGCCATTGGTAAAGGTGAGCTCCAGACGTGCCCCCGGACATGGCCGGACAGCCCGCAGGCGAGGACGTTTCATCGATGCCATCTATTCCACTCCTTCAACAGATCGGCCTGATTGGCCGCAACCCACGCAAGGGCCTCACGCACCACCTTGGCCGGTGCAGTACCTTGCATGACGCTCACCGTTTCCAGGCTGATGACCACATCTACCCCACCACCCGTCAGGTGGACATGGGGTGGCAGGTGGTCTCTTTCTCGCAGCTCGATACGGTACTTGTCGCGAATTCGATAGCGGGTAGACATGGTCAAATATATCGCCAAATTGGCGATACATCAAGAGTGCGGCCATGCGTCAACAGACCCTGGCTGGCCCATTCGCCCATGGCCGACGAAGCAACGCCGGATGTGAGGGGGCGTCATGCTAGTGACAAGGCCCGAACGCGTACCACAAGATATCTGTCGCAAAAAGCCACGAAACTTCCTTCATCTCCGACTTTCTTGTAGGTAATTTCCCAAGCATACTCGCCAGCCCGCTCAACCGTTGCGCTCCATGGAAATGCTGCCTGGTCTGCGTCGATCATTGCACGTCGTCGTAGGTATCGACTGCCATGGCGGCTGTATGTATGGGCGCATTCGTCTACGACTCGGTCTGTCAACCCGCGCACAGTTGCCACCCACCTGTTTGACACCACCACCCCCCTCGTCTAGAAACACCCCCGCCTCTGTCCATGACAACAACGCCGATGACCAGCCCGCCGATCCCCATCCTCGACCTCGGTCGCGACTACGACCAGCGCTACGCCGAGGCCGACCTGCACTATGACGCCCATGGCCAGCTGTCCGCGGTGTTCGGGCGCAATGTCGCGGTGCACCGGCACGACCGCTTCTTCCAGCTGCACTACATGACCCGGGGCCAGGTCCACGTCTACCTCGACGACACGCCCTATCGCCTGCAAGGCCCGATGCTGTTCTTCACCCCGCCGGGCATACCCCATGCCTTCGTCACCGATGCCGAATGCGAAGGCCATGTGATCACCCTGCGCCAGCCCTGGGTCTGGCAGATGTTCAGCGAGGGCAAGCGCGCCCCCGATCCGCGCCTGGAGATCCCGCTGTGCGTGGGCCTTGCCGAGTTGCCCGACGGACTCGCCGCCGAGGCCGGGCAGATCGACCAGCTGTTCCGCTTGCTGCAACGGGAGTTCCGCGCCGACCTGCCGGGCCGCGAGCTGAACCTGCAGGCCCTGGTGCGCCTGATCCTGGTGACCGTGCTGCGCCTGGCCGGCAGCGCCCAGCCCGACTGGCAGGTGAACCGCCCCGACCTGCTGCTGTTCCACCGCTTCAACCTGCTGGTGGAACAGCATTTCCAGCAGCACTGGCCGATCCCCCACTACGCCGGGCTGCTCGGCCTGACCAGCGCCCGCCTCAACCTGGTCTGCCGGCGCATCGCGCAGATGTCGGCCAAGCGCGTGGTCTGGGAACGCCAGGCCCAGGAGGCACGGCGCCTGCTGCTGCACAGCGGGCTGTCGATCAACGAGATCGGCTATGAACTGGGGTTCAAGGATCCCGGGTACTTCTCGCGCTTCTTCACTCAGCAGGTGGGGATGAGTCCGCGGGACTTCCGGGCCCGGCAGGCGGCTCCACCCGCAGCAACTTGATCGTCGCCTGCGCCCACGGCTGCCATTGCTCGCTGCCAGGACGCTTGCCCACCGCGCACATCACGTAGAACCCGGGCGCGGACGGGGTGGCAAGGTCGAGCAGCGGCTGCTGCAGCACCGCCTCCGCTGCGCCGTAGCCCTTGGCCTGCTCGCAGTGGGTCTCGTCGGCGAAACCGATCTTGTAGCGAACGCTCTCGAAGCTTTCGTCGATCAGCATGCCCCAGCGTACCGGCCGGCGCTCGCCCGCCACCCGGCCGTCGGTGCCCTGCCCGCCGCCCTTGCGTGACAGCAGGATGCCGGTCCCCGGCTCCAGCCCCGAAGGGTCGAACGAGCCGTCCGCCTTGAACGCGTCGACCACGCGATCAACCGCCGCGAAGTAGGAGGTGTCCAGCCTGGCGACCGGTTGCCCGGCCTCGATCTCGCACGGCTTGCTCCAGCCACAGCCGGGTTCGCGCAGCCCCGTGGAGTGCACGCCGATGATCTCCCAGGTGCCCCGGGCGAAGATCGGCGCCCCTGAAGAGCCGCCATAGAGGCCGATGCAGTTGTTGGGATTGGCCCTCGGCCAGAACCACGGAACGTCCGGGCGTACCTCATGCTTGCGCAACGTCTCGTACAGCGCGACCGGCGCACGGCTGGGACATTCGGAGTAGCGCAGGTAGTGATCGGGGAACAGCCCGAGCGGCACATGGGCGATATCGATATCCGGAGTGGCCCCGTCCAGGGCGCGCAGACGCAGGGGCTTGAAGCCCTTGGCGAGCACCTCGCCATAGGTTTCGCCCAGCTCCAGCACACCGAGATCGGTCGACTTCATGGTCGAGTACAGCACCCTGGCGATGGGAATCCTGACGTGCTGGTCCTTGTTGTCGTAGAAGTACGACGGGATGAAGAACCAGCCTTCGCCCATGGGCCGGTCCGTCACCACCTCGTTGTCCCCGGTCAGGCCTGCGGCACAATGCCCCGCGGTAACGAGCAGCGCGGGCTTGTGCGGATCCGGCGTGTCGCTGCCGGCAACCAGCGAGGCGGTACAGGACCAGCCGATACCGATCGTGCTCCTCACCCTTCCAACGGAAAAGAACCGCACCGACGCCGGATCATGGACCGAAAGCAGCGGCGCCAGCACCGGCTCCTTGCCCGCGGGCTCGTTGAGCAGATCGGACCGGCTCGTTTGCGCATGCAGCGCACACAGTACCAGGGCGCAGGCAGACAGGATCTTCATCGGATGTTCCTCCAGGCAGGCGTGCCGTGCAGCGACAGGCTGAGTGCATTGAACAAAGACTGTCGCGGCCTGCCTACCTGACAGAAATGCCAGGTAGGTCGTGAGGATGTCGCCACCCCTGCGAAAAATACAAGTTTTCCGCCCTATCCTTCATTCAGCCCAACCCCACGGCCCACGCATCATTCTCCGCAGCCCCAACGGCTTCCCATAACTACAAATAGCGGAGACCAGCATGCATACCGCCCTGCCTCGCGAGGCGCGCCCGTTCACCGGCGCCGAGTACCTCGAAAGCCTGCGTGACGATCGCGAAATCTACATCTACGGCGACCGGGTCAAGGACGTCACCAGCCACCCGGCATTCCGCAATTCCGCCGCCTCCATCGCCCGCCTCTACGACGCCCTGCACGATCCCGAGCACCATGAGCAACTGTGCTGGCCGACCGACACCGGCAACGGCGGCTACACCCACAAGTTCTTCCGCATCGCCACCAGCGCCGAGGAACTGCGCGAGCAACGCGACGCCATCGCCGCCTGGGCGCGGCTGTCCTATGGCTGGATGGGCCGTACCCCGGACTACAAGGCCGCCTTCGGCAGCGTGCTCGGCGCCAATCCGGAGTTCTACGGCGAGTACGCCGACAATGCACGGGCCTGGTACCAGCGCATCCAGGAGTCCTGCCTGTACCTCAACCACGCCATCGTCAACCCACCCATCGACCGCGACAAACCCAGCGACGAGGTCAAGGACGTGTTCATTCGCGCGGTCCGCGAGGTCGAGGGCGGGATCATCGTCAAGGGCGCCAAGGTGGTGGCGACCAACTCGGCCCTGACCCACTACAACTTCATCGGCTTCGGCTCGGCCCAGGTCATGGGCGACGACCCGGACTTCGCCCTGATGTTCCTCGCGCCGATGAACAGCCCCGGCCTCAAGCTGATCTGCCGGCCGTCCTACGAGCTGCAGGCCGGGCTCACCGGCTCGCCGTTCGACTACCCGCTGTCGAGCCGCTTCGACGAGAACGACGCGATCCTGATCCTCGACGACGTCTTCGTGCCCTGGGAGAACGTGCTGGTCTACCGCGACTACGAGCGCTGCCGGCGCTTCGCCAGTGCCGGCGGTTTCGGCCGCCTGTACCCGATGCAGGGCTGCACGCGCCTGGCGGTCAAGCTGGACTTCATCGCCGGCCTGCTGACCAAGGCCCTGGAATGCACCGGTTCCCTGGAGTTTCGCGGCGTCTCGGCGCAGGTCGGCGAGGTGATCGCCTGGCGCAACCTGTTCTGGTCGCTGACCGACGCCATGTGCGGCGCGCCGGAGCGCCAGGACAACTGGAGCATCCCGGCGCTGCTGCCGAGCAACCAGGCGCAGCAGGTCTACCGGGTCATGGCACCGACCGCCTACCCGGCGATCAAGAAGATCATCGAGCAGACCGTGGCCAGCGGCCTGATCTACCTGCCCAGCGGCGTGCGCGATTTCGCCAACCCGGAGCTGGACAAGTACCTCGCCACCTACTGCCGTGGCTCCGGCGGCATGGACCATCGCCAGCGGGTGAAGATCCTCAAGCTGCTGTGGGACGCCATCGGCAGCGAGTTCGGCGGCCGTCACGAGCTGTACGAGATCAACTACGCCGGCAACCAGGACGACATCCGCCTGCAGACCCTGGCCTACGCCCGCGCCAGCGGGGCCATGGCCGGCATGCAGGGACTGGTGGAGCAGTGCCTGGCCGACTACGACGAGCAGGGCTGGACGGTGCCGCACCTGCACAGCCCCGACGACATCAACGCCCTGGAGCGCATTCGCCAATGAACAGTCAGCAACAGGCCTTTCGCGAGGCCATGGCGCACCTGAGCGCAGCCGTCAGCGTGATCAGCAGCCACGGCCCGGCCGGGCGCTGCGGCATCACCGCCACGGCAGTGTGCTCGGTGACCGACACGCCGCCGACCCTGCTGGTCTGCGTCAACCGCAACAGCGCGCTGAACGCGGTGATCAAGGCCAACGGCCGACTCTGCGTGAACGTGCTGGCCAGCGAGCACGAAGAGGTGGCGCGGCATTTCGCCGGGATCACCCAGGTGACCATGGAGCAGCGCTTCAGCCTGCACGACTGGCAACTGCAGGATGCCCGTCAACCGAAGCTCGCCGGTGCCCTGGCCAATCTCGAAGGCCGCGTGGCCCAGGTGCAGGAAGTCGGTACCCATTCGGTGCTGCTGGTGGAACTGGAGGACATCCAGGTGCGCGACAGCGGTGACGGGCTGGTGTATTTCAGCCGTGCCTTTCATCCGCTGACGCGGCCCAGTGCGGTGATCTGAATCGCCGAGGCGACACAACGGCTGTGGGCGGGTTCACCCTTCGCCCTCAGTCGAAATCGCTGGCCGCATGCCGCTCCGGCAACTGCTCCGCTTCCTCGCCCCAGGTCTTGTTGACCCGCTGCCCGCGCTTGACCGCCGGGCGCTCGGCGATCTCCTCGGCCCAGCGCAGCACGTGGGTGTAGCTCTGCGCATCGAGGAACTCGGCAGCGCCGTAGACCTTGTTGCGCAACATCTCGCCGAACCATGGCCAGCAGGCGATATCGGCGATGCTGTATTCGTCGCCCGCCACGTAGCGGTGCTCCGCCAGCTGGCGGTCGAGCACGTCGAGCAGGCGCTTGACCTCCATGGTGTAGCGGTTGATCGGGTACTCGTATTTCTCTGGGGCGTAGGCGAAGAAATGCCCGAAGCCACCACCGACGAAGCCGGCGCCGCTCATCTGCCAGAACAGCCAGTTCAGGCATTCGGCACGCTTGGCCGGGTCCTTGGGAATGAAGGCGCCGAAAGAGTCGGCCAGGTAGAGCAGGATCGAACCGGACTCGAACAGGCGCACGGCCGGCTTGACCCGCGTGTCGAGCAGGGCCGGGATCTTCGAGTTGGGGTTGAGCTCGACGAAGCCGCTGCCGAACTGCTCGCCCTCGCCGATGCGGATCAGCCAGGCATCGTATTCGGCGTCCTTGAAGCCTGCGGCCAGCAGTTCTTCGAGCATGATGCCGACCTTGGCGCCATTGGGCGTGGCCAGGGAATAAAGCTGCAGGGGATGACGGCCCTGGGGCAGCTCGCGCTCGTGGGTGGCGCCGGCGATGGGCCGGTTGATACTGGCGAACTGGCCGCCGCTGGCTTTGTCCCAGGTCCAGACCCGGGGTGGAACATACGTATCGTCTGACATGGCGAACCTCGTGGATGGATCGAAGCATCGAGGGTTATCGAGCATTCGGCCATCATGGGCAAGTGTCAGTTCAGTTTGTCGGGGCTGGTGCCGGTGCCGGCATCAGCCCCAGCGAACCTACTTGGCCCAGATATCCCCGATGGTGAAACCCTCGGTAAACGGATCGTCATGGTCGAGGACGAAGGTGTTCAGCCCATAGATCCAGCTCTTGCCGGTGATGGTCGGCACCACCGCCTTGTGCGAACCGATACGGGTTTCCTCCACCAGCCGCCCGGTGTAGACGTTGCCGATGATGCTCTGGTGGCGGAAATCCTGGTTCAGCGCCAGCTCGCCCTTGGCGTGCAGGGTAGCCATCTTGGCGCAGGTGCCGGTGCCGCATGGGCAACGGTCGAGAGCGCCGGTCCAGGTCGCCGGGTCGTCCCAGGAGAAATCGCCGGAGGCCATGGTCACGGTGTTCTTCCAGTCGGCCCTGGGGTCATCGGTGGGTCCGGACAACTGCGAAATGGTGATGCCCACGCCGGGGTAATCCGGGTGTGCGACCGGCAATTGCTCGATGGCCGCCTGGCGGATCATCGACGACACCCGGGCGATCTCCGCGCCATGCTCGGGGATCAGTTCCAGGCCCTTGAACTGGCGTACATCGGCGATCACGTAGAACATCCCGCCCCAGCCCACGTCGACCCGGACCTTGCCCAGGTGCGGCACGTCGATCACTTCGTCGAGGTAGGCGGCGAAGGCCGGCACGTTCTTGAAGGTCACGCCCTGGACCTTGCCATCCTTGCATTGGGCCGTGATGCGGATCAGCCCGGCCGGGGCCTCGAGGGTCAGCTCGGTGACCGGTTCGACCATCGGCAGCATGCCCATCTCCAGCAGCACGGTGACCACCGAGATGGTGTTGCCGCCGGACATCACCGGGTACTCGATCTGCTCCATGATGATGTAGCCGGCATCCGCCTCCGGATGGCACGGCGGCACGATCAGGTTGCAGCAGTGCGCCGGGTAGCCGCGGGGCTCACGGAGCATCAGCTTGCGCAGCTGGTCGTCGTTCTCTTCCAGCCATTTCATCTTTTCGTAGACGGTATTGCCCGGCACGTGCGGGACACCGCCGGTAATCACGCGCATCGGGGTGCCGGCGTGGGTGTCGACAGCGTGGATGGTTCTCTTGAATGACATGCTGAATGCCCTTGCAACAGTGACTGGGAAAACGGGGCCCGCTCGGGCCCCGCGAGAATCGTCAGGCGGCACTGGCCTTGGCCAGGTCCAGGGAACGGGTCTCCGGGGCCATCTGCCAGGTGAAGAACAGGCCGACCATGGAGATGCCGAACGCGGCGATCATGGTGTTGGCGATGCCGATCGAGGACAGCGACATCGGTACCAGCCAGGTGCCGATCGCCGCACCGATACGCGACAGCGAGGTGGCCAGGCCCACCGCCGTGCCGCGCACCTCGGTGGGGAACAGCTCGTTAGGGTAGACGTATTGCAGCACCTGGGCCCCGCCGATGAACAGCGCGTAGCTGCCGAACAGCACCAGGGTCAGGATGCCGGCGCCATCCGGGAACAGCCCCAGCAGCAACAGTGCCAGGCCGGACCAGAGGAAGCTGTGGATCAGCATGTTGCGCCGGCCCATCGGGTTGATCAGCTTCACCCCCAGCAGGCAACCGAAGACGAAGATAATGGTGATCGCCACCGCGCCCCAGGCCGCCAGGTCGCCGGTCAGGCCCATGGCCGCGAGGATCTTCGGGGCGAAGGCATAGATGGCGAACTGCGGGATGATCGAGCAGGTCCAGAAGATACTGACGAAGAAGATGCGCTTGCCGTAGTGGGAGTGGAACAGCGACCACACCGAGACATGCTTGCGTGCGGCCGGCTCCGGCAGGTCGTCGATGGAGAACCTGTCGCCGTAGACCTTCTTGATCACCAGGTCGGCTTCGGCCTTGCGGCCCTTGCTCAACAACCAGCGTGCGGACTCAGGGGTACCGGCACGCATCACCAGGAACAGCACGGCAGGCACCACGGCGCTGGCCAGGGCCCAGCGCCAGGCTTCCGGGCCCATGGTGCGCAGGATGAACTCACCGGCCACGTAGGCCACCGCGGCACCGACGAACCACATCATCACCAGGCTGGCGAGTATAGAGCCGCGTTGCTTCTTGGGCAGGAATTCGGCGAGCAGTGAGGTCGCCAGCGGGTGGTCGGCGCCGATGGCAATGCCCAGCAGCAGTCGCAGGGCAATCAGGCCGGCCGCGGAGCTGACCCAGAACTGGCCGAGGGAGAACAGCGCCAGGGCCACCAGCACCAGGACGTAGAGGGTCTTGCGGCCGAGCTTGTCGGTGAACAGGCCGCCGACGAAACCGCCGAAAAACATGCCGATCAGCGAGGCTGCCGCCACCAGGCCTTCTTCGAAGGTTGTAAGTTGCAGCGCCTGACTGAGCTGCATGAGCACCACGCCGATGATGCTGAGGATATAGCCGTCGAGGAACGGTGCACCGGAAGAATAGATCGCCAGCTTCTTGTGGAAGCTGTTGAGCGGAGCATCTTCGAGGGAAATCTTGTTATTGGTCATATTGCTGCCTTGTCTGCTGCTCGATGCCAGACCGTTCGTTCGCCCCGGCAACCCGCACGCCGGGTATGCCGAGAGTAAAGCCACGAACGCACGGTCCTGTTGTTTTTAGAATGCAATCGCTGGCCGGCCCCGGTGCTGCAACCTCCGCTGTCGTGCTGCCGGGGCCCGCCTCATCACGACGCCAGATTAAGCCCGGGCGCCAAGGCAGAAATAGGAGGATTACCTCAAAGAATGCGAGATCCCGGCCTGTTACCCGACCGCCCTGCCCGGCGTGCGCATTTCGGCGGCATCCTGGGCATTGACCATGGCCTGGGCCAGTTGCCGGAAGGTCACCACCCCCAGCGGTTTACCCTGGGCGCAGACCACCGTCACCTCCCCTTCCGGCGCGGTCACCAACTGGCGCACGGCGGCCTCCACCGTGGTGTCCGCAGTGATGGTCAACCCGCTCGGCGCCGCACCGATGCGCCATGGCGACATCACCGCCTCAACCCGCAGCACCCGCCCGCGGTTCACTTCCTTGACGAAGTTGGCCACGTAGTCGTCGGCCGGACGCAGGACGATGTCCTCGCGGCTGCCCTGCTGGATCAGCCGGCCGTCACGCAAGATGGCGATCTGGTCGCCGAGGCGCAGGGCCTCGTCGAGGTCGTGGGTGATGAACACGATGGTCTTGCGGATCTCCTTCTGCAGGTCCAGCAGCACGCTCTGCATGTCCACGCGGATCAGCGGGTCGAGGGCCGAATAGGCCTCGTCCATCAGCAACACCGGGGCATCGTTGGCCAGGGCCCGGGCCAGGCCGACCCGCTGCTGCATGCCGCCGGACAGCTGGTTGGGGTATTTCTTCTCGAAGCCCTTGAGCCCGACCCGCTCGATCCAGCGCATGGCGATATCAGTGCTTTTCGCCCGCGGCAGGTGCTGGATATCCAGGCCGTAGACGGTGTTTTCCAGGACGGTACGGTGCGGCAGCAGGGCAAATTTCTGGAACACCATGGCTGTCTGCTGGCGGCGGTAGTCGCGCAATGCATCGGGACGCATCTTCACCACGTCGACGCCGTTGACCAGCACCTCTCCCGCCGTCGGATCGATCAGCCGGTTGATATGACGGATCAGCGTGGACTTGCCGGAGCCGGACAAGCCCATGATCACCTGGATGCAACCGGCCGGCATGTCGAGGTTGATGTCGCGCAGGCCGAGCACGTGGCCGTGGCGCTCCATCAGCTCGATCTTGCCCATGCCGTTCTGCACCGCCTCGACATGGCGCGCCGCGTGGGGCCCGAAGATCTTGTACAGGTGGCGGATGCTGATGCCGTCGAAATGCTGGTCAGCCATGGACCACCTCCAGGTGTTTCTGCAGCCGCTTGCCGTAGGCCTGACTGACGCGGTCGAAGACGATGGCGATGGCGACGATGGCCAGGCCGTTGAAGATGCCGAGGGTGAAGTACTGGTTGGCGATGGCCTTGAGCACCGGCTGGCCGAGCCCTTGCACACCGATCATCGAGGCGATCACCACCATGGCCAGGGCCATCATGATGGTCTGGTTGATGCCGGCCATGATGGTCGGCAAGGCCAGCGGCAACTGCACGTTGCGCAGCTTCTGCCAGGACGACGAGCCAAAGGCGTCGGCGGCCTCCAGCACGTCCTTGTCGACCAGGCGAATGCCCAGGTTGGTCATGCGGATCATCGGCGGGATCGCGTAGATCACCACGGCGATCAGCCCCGGCACGCGGCCGATGCCCAGCAGCATCACCACCGGGATCAGATAGACGAAGCTGGGCATGGTCTGCATCACGTCGAGCACCGGGTTGACCAGGCGCTGCAAGCGCTCGGAACGGGCCATGCAAATGCCGATCGGCAGACCGATGGCGATCGACATCACGGTACAGACGAAGATCATCGACACGGTGCGCATCGAGTCGTCCCACATGCCGAAATACCCGATGGCCATCAACGCCACCAGCGCGCCGAGCACCACCTTGACGCTACGGCTCGCCGCCCAGGCGATGGCCAGCACGATCAGCACGATGATCGGCCAGGGCGTCTGGGTCATGAGACGCTCGGAGATCAGCAGGAACTTCTGCAGCGGCGCGAACAACCCTTCGATGCCCTCGCCATGGGCGCGGGTGAAGGTCCGGAACGCCTCGTCGATCGTTTGCTTGAGGCCGCGCAGGGCGTCCTCGTCCATTTGGGGGAAATCCTGGAACCAGCTCATGTCGCTCACCTTTTCCTGACGGCCGGGCAGTGTCGGGATCCCGGCCAAGAACCAACGGCGCCCGTCGCGGCGCCGTGCAATGCCATCGCTCAGAGTGCCGCGCGGATCTTTTCGGCGGTCGCGCCATCGACCCACTGGGTCCACACCTCGGGACGCTTCTTCAGGAACTGCTTGGCGCCATCGGCACCGGTGGCCTGGTTGTCAGCCATCCAGGCAAGCATCTTGCTGACTTCGGCATTGGGCCAGGAGCGCTTGCTCAGGTAGCCATAGGCCGGGCCGGCGCGATCGGCGAAGGCCTTGGTGACGATGGTGTTGACCTCATCGGCCGGCCACTCGTTGGGCTTGGGATCGGCGCACTTTTCCACCTTGTTGCAGCGGCTCCACTCGGCCTCGTCGTAAGGCACGCCGCTGGGCAGGCGGACCATGTCGTACTTGCCCAGCAGCGAGGTCGGGCCCCAGTAGTAGCCGATCCAGCCCTTGTTGCGTTCGTAGGCGTGGATCAGCGAGCCGTCGTGGCCGGCGGCAGAGCCGGTGTCGACCAGGTTGAAGCCGGACTTCTTGCCCTCATAGGCCTTGTAGTACTGGCTTGCGATCACCGTACCGCCCCAGCCCTGCTGGCCGGACGACCAGGCGCCCTTGCCCGGGTCCTCGGGATCGGGGAACAGCTCGGGGTGCTTGAAGGCGTCGGCGATGGTCTTGATGTCGGGGTGTTGCTCGACGATGAAGCGCGGCACGTAGATACCCTGCACGCCGCCTTCGCTGAAGGCCTTGCCGGCGATCAGCAGCTTGCCTTCGCCGATGTTGGCCACGGTCACCGGTGGCCGCAGGCTGGTCCAGGACTCCGGCGCGACGTCCGGCTTGCCCTTCTCGGCCATGGAAGTGAGGGTCGGCACGGTATCGCCGAGGACGATGCTGGCGTCGCAGCCGTAGCCGTTTTCGAGGATGAACTTGTCCACTTCCGCCAGCAGTTCGGCAGAAGCCCAGTTCATGTTGGCGATGGTCACCGCACCGCAATCCGCAGCCAGGGCGGTGGGTGCGATACAGGCCAGGCCGAGCAACAGCGGCGTGGCGGCCAATAGCGAGCGGGTGCTGGAGGGGAAAGCGACAGTCTTTGTTGTTTTCATTGTCGACACTCTCTGGTGGTCAATCAGGGCATTGCATCGCCCTTGTGGTAACGATCCGCCGTGTTTCGGGCACAGGGATGCCGCACCTGCTTCCTGCAAGCGGGTGTCACGAGACGTGCGGATCGCGATGGATCTTTAGCGGACGGATGTCGAGCCGTGGTTGGGTGGCGCGCCGCCCTGGAGATGATCGAAAGCCGGATATTCTTGTAGTTTCATGGCAAGCGACTCTGTGCGAGATGGCTTGATTCTGCGGCGGGGGGCAAGGCAGCGCATATAAGGATCAGGACGATTAGCGGGAGATTCGGCTTGTCATACGCGGGTCTAACGCATGACGCGCAGGAGCGTGGCTTGCCCGCGAAGGGCCGCAAAACCATCCAGCACGAGCTGGGGGGAATCGATCCAAAAAAAGGGCGCGGTCCCGAAAGACAACGCGCCCAAACGACTCAACAAGAAGTTATCAGCCGCTGCCTCACACGGCAGCGCTGCGCTCGCGCAGGTCCATATTGAGAATCCGGTCGTTCTCGCTGTAGTCCACCGGCACGTCGATCACGTGCACGCCCGGGGTCTTGATGCAGTGCTCCAGCAGCGGCAGCAGGCCCTCGGCGCTTTCCACCCGGTGACCGTTGGCACCATAGGCTTCGG
>Ga0206117_100446_pt1 | contig 43655 bp, 43 predicted proteins | sample 3A5Ametagenome_FD_177997 | JGI IMG/M metagenome (GOLD analysis project Ga0206117, IMG submission 177997) | Enriched microbial communities from leaf-cutter ant dump, University of Wisconsin, Madison, United States - 3A5A | ecosystem: Environmental > Terrestrial > Nest > Insects nest > Nest dump... | reverse complement strand
CCCTCGAAAAGGTCGCGATCAGCTACAAGACCATCAAGTTCACTTACGTCCCCCAGAAGACCGACGGCTCGATGGGCGGCAACGTCCAGTCCGGCTGGGACGTCATCGCCAACAAGTCCGCCTGATCATTCAAATATCAGGTCATCAGAACGGGGCCGGCAATCCGCCGGCCCCGTTTTCTTGTGGGTTGCACATCAATTGTGCAGCCATGACCATTGACAGGCCATGGTATTCTGGTCATCGATCTGGATGATTACATCGCGTTTTGACAACTGCCCAGTATTTGACTTGAAACGCGTGTCGTTGGGACTTTCCGAACTAGTCCATAATTCGTAGCCAGGAACTAAATATTAGTATAACTGCTTCCGTCAACGTCTGGTGGGCATTTTAGAACGGGCTACATGGTTTCCTCTGACGCGACGCGACGGGCAGATATTGTTCTGGTAGCCGAGGCCATGGAGACGTTGCTGAAGGGCGCCAGCATACCGACCGAGGACCTGCCCGCGATCGCCGCGGCCTTTCATGAAATCCTGGCCGGTCCGGCCAGCACGCCCGAAACCGACGATGCCGCCCCGACCCCGCGCAAGCCGCGCGGCCCCGGCCGCCCCCGATCGACCACGCCCCGCCCCGCCGCCCCCGCCCGCGTCCTGCCCACCACGCCGCTGGAACGCCTGGCCGCCATGCTGGGGCGCAAGCCCGTGCGCCTGGACGATCAGGCGGCGATGGCTGTCGCCCGCGCCTCGGGCAAGGCGGTCGGCCGCGACCGGCTGGAACGGCTGGAACAGCGTGACGGCTTCATTTTTCTGACCTTCGGTTTCGAATTCGGTTCGGCCAAGTTCACCGTCCAGTTCGATCCGACCGACGCGCTGGGCCGGCCCGCCGTCGCCGCCCTGACCGCCCTGCTGCCCCAGGACTGACACGCCAGGTAAAATCGGTTGGCAGCCCGGGTCCGCTGCGCCGATAATCCGCGCGCCTGCCGGCCTTGGGAGAGTGCTTGATCATGGGTTACCGCCGTTTCGGGTTAGCGGGCCTCTGCCTGACCCTGTCGCTTGCCGCCCTGCCGGCGATCGCCCAGCAATCCTCCAGTCCGGCAAATCCCCCGACGGCGCCGAAGACGGGCGCGTCGAAGGAAGGCGTCGCCCTGCTGGATTACGCCGGCAAGCCGCGTGGCGGGGATCTCGACACGCTGCTGCGCAGCGGCACCATCCGGGTCCTGACCACCGTCAGCCTGGGCCAGTATTACATCGACGGCGTCGAACAGAGCGGCGTCACCTATGACCTGATGCAGGTCTTCGAGAAATACGTGAACAGGCAGCAGGCCAAGGCCAGGCCGGCCCGGCGCGTCCAGATCGTGATGATCCCGGTGGCACGCGACGAATTGCTGCCCGCGCTGATCGGCGGCCGCGGCGACATCGCCGCCGCCCGCCTGACCGACACCGCCAGCCGCCACGTCCAGGTCGATTTCGGCGCCCCCCTGATGACCGGCGTCAAGGAAGTGGTGGTGACCGGCCCGGGCGCCCGCCCCGTGGCCAGCTTCGACGACCTGGCCGAGGTCGCGGTCCATGTCCGACCGTCCAGTTCCTATTACGAAAGCCTGATGCGCATCGATGCCGAACGGCGCGCCCAGGGCAAGAAGCCATTGCAGATCGTGCCGGCCGACGAACGGCTGGAGGACGAGGACCTGCTGGAAATGGTCAGTGCCGGCCTGTTCCCGGCGGGCGTGGCCGACGACTATGTCGCCGGGTTCTGGAAGCGCGTCTATGACGGGCTGGTCGTCCATGACGACCTGGTCCTGCGCGACAACGGCGAGATCGCCTGGGCGATCCGCAAGGACAGCCCCCAGTTGAAGGCGCTGATCGACGGTTTCGTGCCGACGGTGGCCGAGGGGTCGACCTTCAACCGCCAGGCGGCCGACCGGTACCTGAAGTCGACCAAATGGGTGACCAACGCGCTGGGCAAGGATGAACAGCAACGCTTCAGCCAGGTCGTCGACTTCCTGAAGATCTATTCGGACCGCTTCGGCTTCGACTGGCTGATGATCGGCGCCCAGGGCTATCAGGAATCGCGCCTGGACCAGTCGGCGCGCAGCCAGCGCGGCGCCGTGGGCGTGATGCAGATGCTGCCCTCGACCGCGGCCGACGACAGCATCTCGATCCCCAATATCGAACTGCTGGAAAACAACATCCACGCCGGCACCAAATACCTGAACCTGCTGCGCCAGACCTATTTCGACCAGCCCGAGCTGAGTGCGGCCGACAAGGTGTTCTTCTCGTTCGCGGCCTACAACGCAGGGCCGGGCGGGGTCGCCAAGGCGCGGGCCAGGGCCCGGCAGATGGGCCTGGACCCCAATGTCTGGTTCGACAATGTCGAGATCGCCGCCGGCCGGACCCTGGGGCGCGAGCCGGTGCAGTACGTGCGCAACATCTTCAAGTACTACGTCGCCTATTCCCAGGTCGTGGCCGCCAACGCAGCCCACCGGGCAGCGATCGCGCCGGCCAGATAGGCCGGCCGCTCAACCCTGGCGGCGCAGCGGCACCCGGCTGTGGGTGTTGTTGATGTCGACGATGTGTTCCAGCATGCGCACGAAGGCCTGACGCTGCTCGGGCGGCAGCGGGGCCAGAATCCGTTCCTGGGCGCGGGCGACCGCCGGCTCGACCGCCGCCAGCAGGGCCGCACCCGCATCGGTCAGGCGCAGGCGCTTGGTTCGCCGGTCCTCGTTCCCCGGCCGGCGTTCGATCCAGCCCTTGGCCTCCAGCCGCTCGATGACATTGCCGAGGGTCGAACGGTCGAAGGCGATCAGATCGGACAGCCGCGTCGCATCGATGTCGGGATTGGCGGCGATCGCTGTCATCGCGGCATATTGGACCGGCGTCACGTCATGCCCCAGCCCCGCGGCCTCGTCGATGAACAGGCCGACGGCGATCTGCTGGCAACGCCGGATCAGATGCCCCGGCTTGGCGTAGAGCTCGTCGAGATCGGCGCGGGACATGGGAAAACCGGGGGCTCCGAAGCTTGCGTCAGGCCGACACAATCAACCATGATGGACGCCTTGCGCAACCGGCAAGCCCCCCACTTCCCAGGCCAATTCGGTTCCCCGTCAGGAGGATGAAACCCCAGCATGCCGCATGACACGCCGCTGATCACCACCATCGTCGCGGGCCTGGGCCTTGCCTTTGTCTTCGGGGCGATCGCCCAGCGGCTGCGGGTGCCGCCGCTGGTGGGTTATCTGCTGGCGGGCGTGGTGGTCGGACCGTTCACCCCGGGTTACGTGGCCGACCAGGCCCTGGCCCCCGAACTGGCCGAGATCGGCGTCATCCTGCTGATGTTCGGGGTGGGCCTGCATTTCTCGTTGAAGGACCTGATGTCGGTCAAGGCCATCGCCATTCCCGGCGCGGTCGTCCAGATCGCCGTGGCGACGCTGCTGGGCATGGCGCTGGCCTGGGGGCTGGGCTGGCCGTTCGGGGGCGGGCTGGTCTTCGGCCTGGCCCTGTCGGTCGCCTCGACCGTCGTGCTGCTGCGCGCGCTGCAGGATCGCCGGCTGATCGAGACCGAACGCGGCCGCATCGCGGTGGGCTGGCTGATCGTCGAGGACCTGGCGATGGTCCTGACCCTGGTGCTGCTGCCGGCACTGGCCGGGGTGCTGGGCGGAGGCGAAACCGCCGTCAGCGATCCGATCGCGCGGCATTTCGACCTGGGCGTCATCGGCATGCTGGGCCTGACCTTCGCCAAGGTCGTCGCCTTCGTCGCCTTCATGCTGATCGTCGGCCGTCGCGTCATCCCCTGGCTGCTGCATCTGATCGCCCATTCGGGATCGCGCGAACTGTTCCGCCTGGCCGTGCTGGCCATCGCGCTGGGCGTCGCGTTCGGCGCGGCCAAATTGTTCGGCGTGTCGCTGGCCCTGGGGGCGTTCTTTGCCGGCATGATCCTGGCGGAATCGCCGCTCAGCCATCAGGCGGCCCAGGAATCGCTGCCGCTGCGCGATGCCTTCGCCGTGCTGTTCTTCGTTTCGGTCGGCATGCTGTTCGACCCGATGAGCCTGGTGCGCGAACCCTTTCCCGTGCTGGCCACGCTGTTCATCATCGTCATCGGCAAGTCGGTCGCCGCGTTCCTGATCGTGCTGGCCTTCCGCCACCCGGTGTCGACCGCGCTGACGATTTCGGCCAGCCTGGCCCAGATCGGCGAATTCTCGTTCATCCTGGCCGAGCTGGGCGTCAAGCTGGACCTGCTGCCCGGCCGCGGCCGCGACCTGATCCTGGCCGGCGCGATCCTGTCGATCCTGCTGAACCCGCTGGTGTTCTGGGGCCTGGGCCGCATGGGACCGTATCTCGAGGTCCGGCTGGGCCGGGTGCCGCCGGTCCCGGCCGAGACGGTGGCCGCCGCCGCCCCGGCGGCGACGCCGCTGGCCGGGCCGGTCGACCCGACGACGAAGTCCGGCCACGTCGTGCTGGTCGGTTACGGCCGGGTCGGCAGCCTGGTCGGCGATGCGCTGGGCCTGGCCGGCACGCCCTATCTGGTGATCGAGGATGCCGACAAGACCGTCGCCCGCCTGCGCGACCACGATGTCGAGGTGGTCGTCGGCAATGCGGCCAAGCCCGATATCCTGAAGCTTGCCAACATCACCGGCGCCCGCCAGCTGGTGGTCGCCATTCCCAATGCGTTCGAGGCGGGCCAGGTGGTCGAACAGGCGCGTGCGGCCAATCCGGCGCTGCAGATCATCGCCCGCGCCCATTCCGACGCCGAGGTCGAGCATCTGACCGGCCTGGGCGCCGATACCGTGATCATGGGCGAACGCGAGATCGCCCGGGGCATGATCGACCGCCTGGCGACCGCCTGACCGTCAGGTCGCGGGCGGCGGTTCCGGGGCCGGATCCGGGACCGGGCCGGGCATGGGGGCGGGCATGGCCGCGGGCATCCTGGCCTCGGGGTGGACCAGGCCGTGGACGAAACCCAGCTTGGCGATCACCTGCGGCGACAGGACGAAGGGATAAAGGTCGGGCTGCCCCAGGCTGCGGTTCAGGCTGTTGACGGCGAAGGCCAGCGGCAGCCACGCCTCGATCAGCCGCTCGATCGTCGCGGCGTGATGGGGATCGAAATCGATCCGGGTGGCCAGGCTCAGGTCGTCGCCGGCCACCGGGCGGATGCGCAGGCCGAAGGCCGCGGCGGTTTCCAGCGCATCGACGATATGCAGGTAATGGGCCCAGGTTTCGGCGAAATCCTCCCACGGGTGCGAGGCCGCATAGGTGCTGACGAAATTTTCCTGCCAGCCCGCGGGCGGTCCGTCGCGGTAATTGGCGGCCAGCGCCTCGCCGTAATCGGCGCGTTCGTCGCCGAAGATCGCGCGGAATTCATCGATGACAGGCTGGTCGGCGACCAGCATGTCCCAGTACCAGTGGCCGATCTCGTGCCGGAAATGGCCCAGCAGCGTGCGGAAGGGTTCACCCATCTCGGTGCGGATCCGCTCGCGCTCGGCATCGTCGGCCTCGGCGATGTTGATGGTGATCAGGCCCGAGGCATGGCCGGTCATCACCCGCTTGGCATGGGTCTCGGTCTCGACGTCGGCCAGGAAATCGAAGGCGAGGCCGTGTTCGGGATCCTCGGCCCGCGTCGCGCGCGGCAGGCGCAGCGCGATCAGGGTGTAGATCAGCCGCCGCTTGGCGACCTCGAGCTTCTGCCAGCGCGCCAGGTTCTCGGGCACAGCCAGGTCGGGGACGGTATGGTTATGCCGGCAGGCCGGGCAGAACGTGTCGGGCCCGTCGGCCGGCACCAGCCAGTTGCAGGCGGCATGGGCCGCGTTGGCGCAATAGCGCAGCGGCCCCGGCGCCGGCACCAGCGCCCTCCACGTCGCATCATCGAGGGGTTCCAGGGCGGTCAGCGTGCCGGGATCGGGCAGATACCCCAGCGCCATGCCGCAGCGTTCGCAGCGGGTATTCTCGAAATAGACGAGCTGGCCGCAGCTCTGGCATTCGAAGAGTTTCATGGCGCCGAAACGCCGGGGCAAAGCCCGGCGTTCCGACACTTTCGGCGCAAGGACCTAGTTGATCGCCTTCCAGGTCCCGTCCGGCTGCATGCAGGCGGTGCCGTAGCCCGGCTGCGGCCGGCCGCCGATCATCAGCGTCTTCTGGTATTCGCGGCAATAAGCCTGCTGTTGCGGCGGGGGTGCGGGCTGGGGCGCCACGTAATAACCCTGCACCGGCTGCTGGTAGACGACCACCGGGGGCGGGGGCGGCGGGGCCACGACGACGGCCGGCGGCGGGTAATAATAGGCGGGGTAACCGGCATAGCGCGGGGCGTAATAGCGCGGATAGTATCCGGGGCCGCCGTACCAGCCGGTGCCGATCGACACGCCGACCGCGACCCGGCCGCCGGCCTGGGCCGGTGCGGCGGAAGCGATCGCCAGCGCGGCCGCGGCCGCCAGGCAGCTGAGGACCAGGGAACGGAGGGGTTTCATGACGCGACACTCGCCGGGTTCAAGGGATACACTGGTCCCACTGTACTCCCCTGCCCGTTCGGCGAAAATCGCCGAATGGTAACAGACGGGCCGGCTTGCATCGCGGCCAACTTGCCTATACAAGTATAGTCATAGCCCGCCAGCAGGGAAATCCGAGGAGACGGCCAGATGACCGCAAGCCCGAACCGCCGCATCAGCAACCGTGTCGTCCGGGCGCCGCATGGCCCCGAGAAGACCGCCAAGAGCTGGGGGGCGGAGGCCGCCATGCGGATGCTGATGAACAACCTGGACCCCGAGGTGGCCGAGCGGCCGCAGGAACTGGTGGTCTATGGCGGCATCGGCCGGGCCGCGCGCGACTGGGATGCCTTCGACCGCATCGTCGCGTCGCTGCAGACGCTGGAGGAAGACGAAAGCCTGCTGATCCAGTCGGGCAAGCCGGTCGGCGTGTTCAAGACCCACCCGGACGCCCCCCGCGTGCTGCTGGCCAATTCGAACCTGGTGCCCCATTGGGCGACCTGGGAGAAGTTCCACGAACTCGACCGCAAGGGCCTGATGATGTACGGCCAGATGACGGCCGGCTCGTGGATCTATATCGGCAGCCAGGGCATCGTCCAGGGCACCTACGAAACCTTCGTCGAAGCCGGCAAGCAGCACTACAACGGCGACCTGGCCGGGCGCTGGATCCTGACCGGCGGGCTGGGCGGCATGGGCGGGGCCCAGCCGTTGGCCGGCGTGATGGCCGGCGCCACCGTGCTGGCCGTCGAATGCCAGCAAAGCCGCATCGACATGCGGCTGAAGACCCGCTACCTCGATGTCCAGGCGAAAGACCTGGATGACGCGCTGCGCCTGGTCAAGGAAGCCTGCGACGCGAAGAAGGCCGTCTCGATCGGCCTGCTCGGCAATGCCGCCGAAATATTCCCCGAACTGGTCCGCCGCGGCGTGCGCCCCGATATCGTCACCGACCAGACCTCGGCCCATGACCTGATCAACGGCTACCTGCCGGCCGGCTGGACCATCGAGCGCTGGCGCCAGGCCCAGGAAGACGAAAGCCAGCATGCCGAGTTGATCGAGGCCGCCAAGGCGTCGGCCCGCATCCAGGTCGAGGCGATGGTCGCCTTCCACCGCGCCGGCGTGCCCACCGTCGATTACGGCAACAACATCCGCCAGGTGGCGCTGGACGAAGGTTTCGCCGATGCCTTCGCCTTCCCCGGTTTCGTGCCGGCCTATATCCGTCCGCAGTTCTGCGTCGGCCGCGGTCCGTTCCGCTGGGCCGCGCTGTCGGGCGACCCCGAGGACATCTACAAGACCGACGCCAAGATCAAGGAACTGTTCCCCGAGGACAAGCACCTGCATCGCTGGCTCGACATGGCGCGCGAACGCATCGCGTTCCAGGGCCTGCCCGCCCGCATCTGCTGGCTGGGCCTGGGCGAACGCCACCGCGCCGGCCTCGCCTTCAACGAGATGGTCGCCAAGGGCGAGTTGAAGGCCCCGATCGTCATCGGCCGCGACCATCTCGACACCGGTTCGGTCGCCAGCCCCAACCGCGAGACCGAGGCGATGAAGGACGGGTCGGACGCCGTGTCCGACTGGCCGCTGCTGAACGCGCTGCTCAACACCGCGGGCGGCGCCACCTGGGTCAGCCTGCATCACGGCGGCGGCGTCGGCATCGGCTTCTCGCAGCATTCGGGCGTCGTCATCGTCGCCGACGGCACCGATGCGGCGGCCAAGCGGCTGGGCCGCGTCCTGTGGAACGACCCCGCGACCGGCGTCATGCGCCATGCCGATGCGGGTTACGAAACCGCCCAGGCCTGCGCCCGCCAGCACGACCTGAACCTGCCGTCGCTGAAGGACTGACCGCCATGACCGCCCGCCGCTTCGACCAGCTCTGGACCGGCGTCAACCTCGCCACCATGGCGGCGGCGGGCGAGGCTTACGGTGCCATTCCCGATGGCGCGCTGGGCGTCAAGGACGGGCGCATCACCTGGGTCGGCCGCCGCGCCGACCTCGACGATGCCCCGGCCAGCCTGGCCGCCGAAGTGATCGACGGCGAGGGCGGCTGGCTGACCCCCGGGCTGATCGACTGCCACACCCACCTGGTCTATGGCGGCAACCGCGCCCGCGAATTCGAGATGCGGCTGCAAGGCGTCGCCTACGAGGAAATCGCCCGCCAGGGCGGCGGCATCCTGTCGACGGTCAAGGCGACCCGCGCCCTGGACGAAGACGGTCTGGTCCGCGCCAGCCGCGGCCGGCTGGACGCACTGATCGCCGATGGCGCGACGACGGTCGAGGTCAAGACGGGCTACGGCCTGAACCTGGAAGACGAACTGAAATGCCTGCGCGCCGCAAGGCGCCTGGGGGCCGAGGCCGGCGTCGAGATCGCCCCGACCCTGTTGTCGGCCCATGCCGTGCCGCCGGAATTCTCAGGCCGCGCCGATGATTACGTCGACCTGGTCTGCAACCAGATCATCCCCGCCGCCGTCGGCCTGGCCGAGGCGGTCGACGTGTTCTGCGAAGGCATCGGTTTCTCGACCGCGCAGACCGCGCGGGTGTTCGAAGCGGCAAAAAAGCACGGCCTCGCCGTCAAGGGCCATACCGAGCAGCTTTCCAATCTCGGCGGTTCGGCACTGGCCGCGTCCTACGGCGCCTGGTCGGTCGACCATGTCGAACATCTCGACGACGATGGCGTCGCGGCCCTGGCCAAGTCGGGCACGGTCGCCGTGCTGCTGCCCGGGGCGTTCTATTTCCTGCGCGAAACCAAGCTGCCGCCGATCGCGGCCCTGCGCGCCGCCGGCGTGCCGCTGGCCGTATCGACCGACGTCAACCCCGGCACCTCGCCCTTCGCCAGCCTGCGCCTGACCTTGAACATGGCCTGCACGCTGTTCCGCCTGACGCCGGAAGAAGCCCTGGCCGGCATGACCCGCAACGCCGCATTGGCGCTGGGCCGCGGCGCCACCCACGGCACGCTGGAGGTCGGCAAGCACGCCGATCTCTGCCTGTGGGCGGTCGGCCACCCGGCCGAGCTGGCCTATGAATTCGGCGCCAACCCGCTGCGCCGCCGGGTGTTCCGGGGGCGGTGAGCGCGCTCGATTCGTCAGAGATCGAGATCGCGGCCCTGAGATCGGGCGACCGATGAATAAACTCGTGATCGAGATTTATAACGGCAATCTTCGTCCCGGCCGCAGCGAAGCGGAGAGCCGGGATCCAGGGTAAGCGCTGAGCAGGCTGCGACACCCAAACCCTGGATACCGGCTTTCGCCGGTATGACGATGGTACTTTGACCGCTCAATCGGCGATCAACTCGGCCGCCAGTCCCGCTGCCAGGTCGTCGACGCCGGCCAGATGGCGCACACCTTCCACCTGGGCCGCGCCGCCTAAGCCGAACACGGCGCGGCCGAAGCGCAGGGCCAGCGCCACTTCCGACAGCGTGCCCAGGCTGTTGCCGACCGCGACCAGGCAGCGGCAGGCGCGGGCGACGATGGCGTTGCGCGCCTCGCCGATGCCGGTGGCGATCGGGATCGTGACATAGGGGTTGGCGCCGCTGGTGTCTTCCTCGGGCAGGATGCCGACGACGATGCCGCCGGCCGTTGCCGCCCCGCGGCTGGCCGCCTCCATCACGCCCTGGCGCCCGCCGCACAGCAGCGTGAAACCGCAACGGGCGATGACGGCGCCCGCGGCCTCGGCCAGCATCAGGGTCTCGCCTTCCGCCTCGCGCGGGCCGATCACGCCGATCGGCATGCGCAGGGGATTGGCCGACTGGCGCTGCAGCGCGGCCAGGGCGGCTTCGGGCGACAGCGGACCGCCGCGGCGGACGATGCGGGCGGTGGGATCGAATTCATACATGGCGAGACTCCGCGCGCGCCGCCACGACCTCGGCGACGCCCATCAACAGGGAACAGGTGGCCAGCAGCACGATCGAGGTCGCGGCCGCCAGGGGAAAATCGGCGCCGGCATCGGCGACCATCGAATAAAGCCGCAAGGGCAGGATATCGAGCTGGGTGCCGACCAGGGCCAACGCGGTGCCGTAGGTGCCGATGGCGACCGCGGCCACCAGGCAGAAGGCGGCAAAGGCCGTCGGCGCCACCTGGGGCGCCAGCACATCGATCAGCGCGCGGGCACGGCCCGCCCCCAGCGATTCCGCGGCATCGATCTGGCGCTGGTCGAAATTGGCGAACACCGGCAGCAGCATCAGCACCACACGCGGCGTCAGGTAATAGGCATAGGCCATGACGAGGCCGGCGGGACCGTACAGCAGCGAGGCGACCATGCCCGGATCGACGCCGATCTCGGCCAGCAGCAGGGTGACGAAACCGGCCCGGCCCAGCACCAGGATGAAACCATAGGCGATGATCAGGCCGGAAAAGGTCAGCGGCAGGGCGATGACCAGTTGCAGCATCGCCCGGCGTGCGGGCGGCAGACGCGACAGATGCAGGGCAACGCAGATGCCGACGACCAGCGACACCGCGCCGGCGCCCAGCCCCAGCAGCAGCGACCGCCCCAGCGCGCCGATCAGGTCGGCCGACGCGAAGAAGCGGGCAAAGGCATCGCCGGCAAAGGCTTCGGTGCCGACCGCGATCAGCGGCAGGATGAAGAAGAAGCCGAGGGCCGCAAGCCCCGGTGCGGCCAGCGCGATCAGGCGCAGGCGCGGCGATCTGACTTGCGGCCCTCCCATCGTCACTTGCCCAGCGCGGCCTTGGCCCAGCCGGCATCTATCTCGGCCTTCCGGGCGGCGGCCGCGGTGACGTCGAGCGGCTTGACCTGGGGCGAGGCCGGCAGCTTGTCGGCGACGCTTTCGGGCAGGGCGATGCCCGGCACGGACGGCCGCACGAAGCCCTGGGCGAAGATGCCCTGGCCCATGTCGGTCATCACGAAGTTCAGCCACAGTTTGCCGGCATTCGGGTTCGGGCCGTTCTTGACCAGGCTGATGCCGTAGGGCGCGGCGACCGAGGCTTCGGCCGGGATCACCACCTCGACCGCGTCGCCCAGGCCGTCGGTGTACTTGGCCTTCAGCCCGTCGTTTTCATAGGAAATCCAGATCGGGATCTCGCCCTTGACGAACTTGGCATAGGGGGTGGTGCCCTCGACGCGCTGGACGTTGCCCGACTTGTGCAGCTTCTCGATAAAGTCGAAGCCCGGCTGCAGGTTGTCGATCGACCCGCCATTGCCGTAGGCGGCGCCGATCATCATCACCTGGCCGATGCCGGCCGAGCGCGGGTCGAGATAGACGACAGTGTTCTTGTATTCAGGCTTCAGCAGGTCGGCCCAGCTTTTCGGCGCGTTCGGCACCAGCTTCTTGTTGACCACGAAGGCGATGGTCAGCGAGTGGATGGTGAACCACTTGCCTTCCGGATCGCGGAACACCTCGGGCAGCTTGTCGAAGTTGACCGGCTTGAACGGCGCCACGACATCCTTCTTCACCGCATCGACCGCCGAGGCGGCGAAATAATACGCGGTGTCGGCCTGCGGGCGGTTGCGCGCCTTGTCGAGCGCCACGACGGTCGCGGCCGAGCCCAGGTCGTTATAGGTCATCTCGACGCCGGGATAACGCTTCTTGAAGGCGGCGAACTGGGCCGCCCAGTTGGCCCAGGTCGGGCCGGTATCGAACGAGACGACGATGCCTTCCTTGGCGGCGGCCTCGTACAGGGCCTTTTCGCCGGGATACAGTTCAGGCCCTTCCAGGGTCTGGGCGGCGGCGGGGCCGGTCAGTCCCGCGACGGCGGTGGCGATCGCGGCGGCGAGCGTCAGGCGGCGTGTGATCATGGTCATGATCCCCTGAGGTTGTGCGTTTCTGGCGGAAGCAGGCGGATGGCTGAGGGCGGAACCTCGATGGCCGCGACCACCTCGCGCGAGGCGGTCTCGACCATGACGACGCCGTCCCCCACGGCGACGTCGAAACGGCGCAGCGACCCCAGGAAGCGGTCGCGCAGAATGGCACCGGCAAAGCGATTTACAGTGGCCGGCCCCTGGGCCAGCCGCACGGCTTCGGGCCGGAACATCGCGACGACGGCGGCGCCGATGGTGTGGGCGCGCGTGTCGCAGGCCAGCGGTCCGATCGCAGTCGTCACCTGGCCCGGCGCGGTGACGGTGCCGTCCAGCAGGTTGGCATGGCCGACGAACCCGGCGACGAAACGGTTGGCGGGCGCGTCATACAGATCGCGCGGCGTCGCATGCTGCTGCACCCGGCCGCCGCGCATGACCACGACGCGGTCGGCGATCGACAGCGCCTCTTCCTGATCATGCGTGACGTGCAGCGTGGCGATGCCGAATTCGCGCTGCACGCTGCGGATCTCGTCGCGCATGTCGGCGCGATGGGCGGCATCCAGCGCCGACAAAGGCTCGTCCAGCAACAGGGCGCGCGGCCGGAAGACCAGGGCGCGCGACAGGGCGACGCGCTGCTGCTGGCCGCCCGACAGTTGGGCGGGGTGTCGGTCGGCCTCGGCCGACAGATGCGCGCGTTCGAGCATTTCGCCGGCGCGGGCGCGCCGTTCGGCCCGGCCCACCCCGCGCAGCTTCAGCGGATAGGCGACGTTGTCCAACGCCGTCATATGCGGAAACAACGCGTAATTCTGGAACACGATGCCGAGGTCGCGGGCCTTGGGCGGCAGGCCGCCGGCATCGGTGCCGCCGATGGCGATACGGCCCGACTGGGGTGCCAGAAAGCCCGCCACCAGTTTCAGCAAGGTCGACTTGCCGCAACCGGACGGGCCGATCACGGCGCACAACTCGCCGGGCCCGACCTCCAGAGTGACGTCGTCGAGGCCGGCGGTGCCGGCGCCATAATGGAAACCGAGATGTTCGACCGAAATGCTCATGCCACCAGCCTCTTTGCCCGGTTGGCCGCGACCGATGCCAGCGAGGCGACCGTCGCCAGCAGCAGCAGGACCATGGTCGCGGCGCAGGCGAACCCGGTCGCGCCATAGAACGCCTGCAGCAGCACGACCGGATAGGGCCGCGACAGGAAACCCGCGATCAGGTTCGACAGCTGGAATTCGCCGATCGACAGCGCCGCCACCATGATCAACCCCGACGCCAGGCTGTGCCCCAGGCTTGGCACCACCACGTCGAAGAACCGCGCGATGAAACCGGCGCCGAGCGATTCGGCCGCTGCCTCGAGCGTACCGAGATCCAGGTGCCGCATGTCGGCCACCAGGGTCTGCATCAGATAGGGCAAGGTCAGCACGACATGGCCGGCGATCAAGAGCCAGGTGGTGCCCAGCCAGGGCAGTTCGTCCGACGAGAAGACCAGGACGAACCCGAAACCCAGCACCAGGGCGGGGGCCGCGACCGGCATCAGGTACAGGATGCGGGCGGCAACGCGGATGCCGCGCCCGGCGGCGGCGTAAATCGCATAGGCCAGCGGCAGGCCGATCAGCGCGGCCACGGCACAGGTTGCCAGGCAGACCATGAGGCTGACGCGGAAGGCGCGTGCGAAGCTCGGATCCTGCCACAGCGCCTCGTACCAGCGGAGCGTCGCACCGGTCGGCAGCAGGGTGTTGGTCCAGCCATCGCCGAACGAGCCCAGCGCCAGCAGCGCGATCGGCGCGGCCAGGTAGAGCAGGTAGAGATAGGTGACGATGCGCATGGCGGCGAACTGTCGATCCCGATGGTGCAAAACGTACATACGATAGCAATATGATCGTTTTATGACATCAAGTTTTATGCATTAGCCGAGAAATGGGGCAAATCGGCCCTTGCCTGACCATCGTCAATGTAAGATATCTTCCATTGCTTACATCCGTCGGAGGCAGCATGGACGACCTTACCGACCGCCAGCGGCGCATCATCGACATCGTGCGCGAAACCGGTTTTGCCGCGGTCGAGGCGCTGGCGCGCGAATTCGACGTGTCGGCCCAGACCATCCGGCGCGACATCATCGCGCTGGACGAACGCGAATTGCTGCAGCGTTTCCACGGCGGCGCCGGCCTGCGCGAGGCCACGGTGCGGCTGGGTTACGGTCAGAAACAGGCGGTGGCGGCCGAGGCCAAGACCCGCATCGGCGAGGCGGTGGCGGCCCTGATCCCCGAGGGGGCATCGGTCTTCCTGGATGTCGGCACGACGGTCGAGGCGGTGGCGCGTGCGCTGCGCCTGCGCAATTCGCTGCACGTCTTCACCTCGAGCCTGGCGGCCGCCACCCTGCTGGCCGGGCGGCCGGGGATCGAACTGTTCGTCACCGGCGGCCAGGTGCGCGGCGTCGACGGATCGCTGGTCGGCGAGACGACGACGGCGGCGCTGGCACGGTTTCGCCTGGATTACGCGATCCTCGGCCTGTCGGGATTCGACGATGACGGCTGGGTGATGGATTTCGACCTGCAGAAGGTCGGCGTAAAGCAGGCCGCCCTGGCCGCCGCGCGCCAGACCGTCGCTGCCGCCGATGCCGGCAAGTTCGAGCGCGGTGCGATCGTGCGGGTCGCCCCGCCCGAACGTTTCGCCCGGCTGGTGACCGATGCCGAACCGCCCGATCATCTGGCCGCGCTGTTCCGCACCGCGGGGCTGGCCGTGTCGGTCGTCTGATCAGGAATAAAAGCAGGAAGGGGGCGCGTTGCTGCGCCCCCTCGCCCCCGTGAACCGCCGCCCTCTACGACGATTCCGGCATTCAGAACACGTTGCGGACGACGGTCAGCTGCTTGCCGTCCGGCAGGGTGATCACACCGTTGGTCGGCGACGGGAAGCGGACGCTGACCGCGCCGCGATCCGTCACCGTGGCCGGCGGGGTGGCGGTGGCGGCGCCGATCGACGAACCACCGGCGAATTCACGCAGCGTGCCTTCGAAGGTCGATTCGGTGGTCATGATGCCGTCGGCCAGATACCAGATCGCCTGGCCGTCGTTGCGATACATCAGCCCGGCCAGGAACATGGCGTTGCGGCCGTCGGCGCGGGTCTGCGCCTCGATGAACCAGCCGCCGCCCGGCTCGGTCGCCGAGTACCACCAGCCGGTCTGCGGCGCGGCGCTGGTGCCGGCGGCGGGCGTCGACGTGCCGTTGAAGGCAAAGCGCTGCAGCGCGGTGGTGGTACCCATCGGCCATTTCAGCGTACCGGCATTGGCTGCGCTGAAGCTGAGGCCGAAGGCGCCGATCTGGCCGACCAGGCTGGCTGCCTTGTAGGTGCCGCCCAGCGCCATGCCGCCGCCGAACTGCAGCAGCGTGCCGTTGCAGTTGCTGGCCGACAGCGGGCAGGTGCCGATGTACCAGGTCGGCGCGCCGTCGGTCGCGTAGACCAGGCTCGAGAAGAAGATGTTGCCCGAGGTCGGGTTGTGCTCCAGCACGAAACCGCGGCCCGGCTGGGTCGCGGAATTCCACCAGCCCGATTGCGGCGTGATCGCGGGGGTCGAGCCGGCGACATTCACGACGGCGTAGAGGTTCGGGAAGGTCGACCCCTGGGCCAGGAAGGTGGTGAACGGGCAGCTGGACCCCGGCGGCACCGTGTTGACGTTGACGGTGACGCCATAGACGCCGGGCTGGGTGAAGGTCAGTCGGATCCGCGAATTCTGCGACCCTATGCCGACCGCGCCGGTGGAGGCGCCGGAATTGACGGACGCGTTCATGTTCGTCGTGGCGCTGCCGGCGGCGGTGAAGGTCAGCTCGGCGCCGGCGCGCACCTCGGTACCCAGCCGGTCGGCGCGCACGGCGCTGGCGCTGAAGGTCACGCCCAGGGCGCAGCCATCGCCGTTATAGGGCGCCGGGAACGCGACCAACTGGCCCAGCGTCAGATCGATGGTGTCGCCGACATTGGCGGTCGCGGTATCGCGGATCGGCGCGACCAGCGCACCCTGCACGCCGTTATGCTTGTAGGGGCCGGTCGGCGTGACCGTCACCTGCGTCGAGAACCCCACCTGGGCGAACGCAGTGCCCGCCATCATCCCGGTCAGTACCGCGGCTGCCGCCGCGCGCCAGCCCCACCCTAAAATCCCTGACATCATCCTTACCCCTCTGTCATATGACTGAGGGGGCACTTTAGGAATCAAGGGGGCCAACCGGTATCCCCGGAACAGGGGGGAGAGCTCAGGTCGTACCGCAGTACAAAAAACTGCCAACCCGACAAGTATCGTACAGAAGTCGAATAAAACAGAACTGTAATATTGCCGTGCGCGCAATTATTACGCGGTCAGGAATTCAGACCAGGCCGCGTCGCTGTGCTTCCAGCGCCGCCTCGGCGCGCGAGGCGATATTGAGCTTGCGGTAGATCGCCTTGACGTGATCGGCGACGGTATGTTCGCTGAGGGTCAGGACGCCGGCCGCCTCGGCCACGCGCAGGCCGCGGCCCAGCAGGCTCAGCACCTCGGTTTCGCGCGGGGTCAGGTTGGGTGCCGGGGTGTGCGGCCGGAAGCGGGCCAGGATGCGGCGGGCGATCGATGGCGACAGGGGCGGCTCGCCCCGGTCGATGCGGTCGAGATAGGTCAGGAACTGATCGGGCGCCTGGTCCTTCAGGATGTAGCCTTGCGCCCCGGCCGCGATCGCGTCGAACAGATGGCGGTCATCGTCATAGACCGTGGTCACCACCGGCATGATGCCGGGGGCGGCCGCGACCATCTCGCCGATCAGCGAAATGCCCGATCCGTCGGGCAGGCCCAGATCGATCAGCGCCAGCCCCGTGGCGCCCGGCGGCAGCGCCGCCAGCCAATCCCGCCCGGCGCGCAGGGTTTCGGCGGCCGCGATCGCGTCGGCAGGAAAGCGGGTGGCCATCAGCCCCAGCAGCCAGGCGCGCGTATCGGCCTGGTCTTCCAGTATTAGACACAGGCCCTTCACGACGCCGCCCGCAGCGGGATCGACAGCGCGATGGCACAGCCGGTCTCGGCCGGCGGGAACGACACGCTGCCGCCGACCAGGGCGGTGCGACGGCCCAGGTTGCGCAGGCCGTTGCCGGCCCGGGGCGCGGCCGGATCAAGGCCGATGCCGTCATCCTGGAACATCGCCCGGACCTGGCCGTCACGGCATTCCAGCACGACGCTGAGCCTGGTGGCCCGGGCATGGCGGATCACGTTCGAGACGACCTCGCGCAGCGCCGACACCAGGTTGCGGGCGACGTCGTAATCCAGCACGGCATCGGTCATCGGGGGCAACGGCCAGTCCAGCGCAATGCCGGCCGCTTCCAGCCGCCGGGCGGTTTCGTGGCGCAGGTCGGCGGCCAGCTGGTCGAACGGCAGGCGGTCGCCCGACAGCCCGGCGACGATGGTGCGGATATCGGCGATCGCCTCGCGCAATGTCTCGCGGGTTTCCGGCAGGTCGGGCTTGTGCATGCCCGACAGCAGCCGGGCGCCGACATCGTCGTGCAGGTCGCGGGCGATGCGGGCGCGTTCGGTCGACACGCCGCGGCCATAGGCGTCGCGGCTGGCCGCGGCATGGCCCAGCAGCGCGACCAGCTGGCGGGCCAGGCGCAGATGGACGGGGCCGAACAGGCCGCGGCCGCGCCAGGGATAACGCAGGGCCAGCGCCTCGCCGTCGGCCGTGGCGGGCAGCACCAGTTCCAGGCCGTCGCCGCGGATCGCGGGTTCGCCGACCGCGACCGGGGCCGGCTCCATTTCCAGCGGGTCGAACAGGCGGCGGACCAGATCGCGCCAGCGTGCGGCCCGCGCCTCGGCCGAGGCGTCGAAGGCGACGTCGATCACCTGGTGGAACAACTCGTCGTCGTCCAGTTCGCGGCGGCCGACGGTGCGCCGCCACAGCAGGTCGCGCAGCGGCAGATAGGCAAAACCGACGGCCAGCAGCGCCAGGCCAAGCGACAGGTCGGGCGCCAGGTGCAGCATCAGGATCAGCCCGGCATCGACCAGCACCAGCAGCATCGCCGCGGCGGTGTAGAACAGGATGCGAAAGGCCCATTCGTCCAGTTCGAACAGGCGATAGCGGCGCAAGCCCAGCGCCAGCCCGGCATGGATCAGCAGGAAGAAGACGAAGGCATAACCCTGCTTCAGCGGCGGAAAATCGCCCAGCAGCACGGGCGCCACGATCACCATCATGAAGGCGCCGGCGCCGATGACGACCGACAGGCCCAGCCAGCGCAGCGCGGCGCGCGCCCGCGGATCGCGCCGGTTGACCCACCACTGCACGCCCACCAGCAGCGCGATGCCGGCCATGGCCGTGGCGATCATCGTCTGCAGGCCCAGCCCCGGTTCGGGCACCCAGCGCAGGATGTCCGCCAGGTACCAGGGCACGAAGATCGCCGCCACGACCAGCAGCCCGGCCGGCGGCACCAGCATCTTCGGATAACTCAGGAACATCGCGATCATCGCCGCGCCGAACCCCACCGCCCCGGCATGGTTGACCGCGCTCAACACCCGGAAAAGCGGGCCGTCGATCGCCAGTTCGCGCGCGGAATAGACCGCGGCGGCATGGGCCGACACCATCATGGCAAAGCTGGCCAGGGCAAACATCGCCGGGCCCCAATGGTCGCGGCGCAGCGACCAGACCCAGGCCCCGATCAGCAGCCCGCCGATCCCGACGACGATCTGGGTCCAGAATACCGCCGGCAGGTCGCCGACCGGCCGTCCGGGTTCGGGGCGCACCGTGACCGTGCGGCCGACATCGCCTTCCATCACCGTAAGCGCCAGCTGCGGCCGGGCCAGCAGCATGGCCAGCGCCGACTGGCGATCGAGAAAGCGGATGATGCGGTCGTAGCTGTCGAAGAAGTCTGGTTCCTCGATCATGTCGTCGGCATCGAGGGCGATGTCACCGACCGCTACCAGCCGCCCGCTCAGGCCCGCGCCCGGGCTGCGCGGATCGGCGTCGGCGATCTGAACCGTGTTGGTGGCGGCGTCGGGCACCAGGGTCAACCCCAGCCACGGCTGGGACAGGGCAAGCGCGATCGCGAGCCCGGCCGATGCCAGGCACAGCAGGACCGCGGCCAGCATGACCACAACCGGTGACGCGAAACGCAAAAGAAGCCCCTCCCCAGGTGCGGCGTGGATGATACGAATTTCGCGGGCCGCCCGATACCATAGGGTTCTTAGTTCCTAAGTCGGTAGCCCGGTGATCGCCCGAGTTGCGTCGACGACAATTTCAGGCTGTGATCAACAACCCGATTCCCACACCAGTTCCTCGAGGATGTTCCCGGATGATCCGCGACCCGGAAAGCTTTGCCCTGCTGATCGACACCATCCGCCGTTTCGTGCGCGAGCGGCTGGTCCCGATCGAGCATGACGTGGCCGAGACCGACCAGATCCCCGCGGGCATCGTCGCCGAAATGCGCGAACTGGGCCTGTTCGGCCTGGCGATCCCGGAGGAGTTCGGGGGCCTGGGCGTGACGATGGAGGAAGAAGTCGCGATCGCCTTCGAACTGGGCCGCACCTCGCCCTGCTTCCGGTCGATGATCGGCACCAACAACGGCATCGGCTCGTCCGGCATCGTCATCGACGGCACGCCCGAACAGAAGCAGAAATACCTGCCGCGACTGGCCGCCGGCGAACTGATCGGGTCGTTCGCCCTGACCGAGCCCGAGGCCGGATCGGATGCGGCCAGCCTGAAGACGACGGCGCGGCGCGACGGCGACCATTACGTCCTGAACGGCACCAAGCGCTTCATCACCAATGCGCCGCATGCCGGCATCTTCACCGTCATGGCCCGCACCGACCAGGCCAACAAGGGCGCGTCGGGCATCTCGGCCTTCGTGGTCGAGGCGGGCACGCCCGGCGTGTCGGTCGGCAAGATCGACAGGAAGATGGGCCAGAAGGGTGCCCATACCGCCGACGTGATCTTCGAGGATGCGCGCGTGCCGGCCGAAAACCTGATCGGCCTGAAGGAAGGCGTCGGCTTCAAGACCGCGATGCGGGTGCTGGACAAGGGCCGGCTGCATATCGCCGCCGTCTGCGTCGGCGTCGCCGAACGCATGCTGGACGATGCCGTGCGTTACGCCATCGACCGCCGCCAGTTCGGCCAGCGCATCGCCGATTTCCAGCTGATCCAGGGCTTGCTGGCCGATTCCAAGACCGAGGCCTATGCCGCCCGCGCCATGGTGATCGACGCCGCCCGCCGCCGCGATGCCGGCGAGGACATCACGACCGAGGCATCCTGCTGCAAGTATTTCGCGTCCGAAATGTGCGGCCGCGTCGCCGACCGCGCCGTGCAGATCCACGGCGGCGCCGGTTACGTCGCCGATTACGGCATCGAACGCTTCTATCGCGACGTCCGGCTGTTCCGCCTGTACGAAGGCACCAGCCAGATCCAGCAGGTGGTCATCGCCCGCAACCTGATCCGGGCGGCCGAGGCGGGCTGAGCCAGGACGGCGGGTGCTTCAGCCCGGCGCCCGCCGATTACCTTTGGCCGCGATATCGGCGCAACGGGCCATCAATGTCTCGAAAGCCTCGGCGTCGTCCAGAAGCAATCCATCGGTGACCATGCGCCCATAGTCGTCCTTGAGCGTGGCCAGCGCCGCGCCTGCGGGGACGAGGCGCAGATCGCCGCTGACGGCGGCCGTATAGTCGATCGGACTGCGATCGGCGGCCCTTTCGGCAAAGAACAGACCCTTATGCCGCGCGACGGCCCGGCCAAGCGCATGGTCGGCGAATGCCTTGTCGGCGATGCCGGCATCATCAAGCCGGGCGATGTCATGCCAATGCCGGGCGAAGCGGTCACCCCGCAGCCTTTCCTGCAGGCAGAAGACATGAATTGCCGTCGCCTTCTCCCAGAACGTCCGCTCGGCATGCATCACGCGCGGCCGCGCGGTCGGGAATGCCACTGCATCGATCAGGGCGGAAGCATCACAGGTGATGTCGAGCACGCTGGCCGGCTCGCCGGTCGAACGTGCACCGAACTCGAGCATCACGGAAGGGGCGACATAACCCGACCCCGTTGCCGTGGCCTCGTAATCGATGAACAGTTTTTCGCCGTCGACCCGGATTTCCGCTCTCAGCCCCTCGGCCGCCAGAGCCGTCACGATGACGGGTCGCACCGTTTCGGCAACCCAGGCCGGCAGACGCCGGCGAACCTCGTCCGACCACCGCCTTTCCTCACTGCGTGTGGATGGCAACGCATCGCCATCGCGACCGACCAGATCCGGCACCAGGGCACGGATATCGTAGGTCAGATCCGCATCCTCGGAAAATCGCCTGATGACACCATAGGCTTTCGACAGCGAGGTGCCGCCCTTGAACACCAGATGCTAGCCAAGCGCCGAGGCATGGAGAGCCGCCAACGCCCAGACGACCCACACATCCTTTTCCAGCAGATGCGCCGGTCGCCCCGACCGGTCCGCGGCGATGCCAAGCACGTCGCGGCGATCCCCGACGGAAAGCGCCAGAAAAGCCTCAGCCATGGATGGTTTTGGCCACACTGCTCGCCAGCCAGGTCGGCAGCCTTGACCTGACCGCGGCCAGTTCGCCGAACGCCTCCGGCGGCAAGCTGCGCTTCAGCACCCTCAAGCTTTCGTCCGCGTGTTGGGGGCCGAGCCAAGCCAGCGCCCGGATCGCGTCGCCGGCGGACCGGCCGGGCAGGACCAGTTGCCAGCCGGGTGCGTGCCGCAACTCGACCACCTGATTGCCGAAGGTCAGCGTCCTGCTGCGTCCAGAAGTCAGATAGACCGATCGGACAGGCACCTGCCTCGTCAGTCCCAGCGCATTCGCCGCCGCCGCCCCATTCGGAACGACGACCTCGCCCCGTTGGGCAGCGAATGCGGCGATGGCCTGTTCGACGGACGGCGAGCGGTTGCCGAAACGGCTGGCGATCGGGCGCAGATAGATGCCGCGTCCGGCCCGCGCCAGATGGCCGCGTCCGGCCAGACGGGCCAGTGCCTGGTCGATTGCCGCGCGGCTGCCCAGATGCAGCAAACCCTTTGCCGCCAAGGGCTCTCCCTCGGGCAGTCTTTCCGCATAGGCCAGAATCTGCTGCGCCAATGGCTGCATTGCTTTCCTCTGTCAGAAATATAAGCGGTTTTCTGACAGTTTCAAGCAAGCGGCCGTAGTGCGGGAAACCCGCTTATTCGTACTCGATCCGGACCTTGTCGGCTGCGGCCTTGGCGGTCGCGCGCGCCTCGTCGGTATCGGCGCCCAGGGCCAGGGCGACGCCCATGCGGCGATAGGGGCGGGTCGTGGGCTTGCCGAACAGGCGCAGGTCGACCGACTGGTCGGGGCGGCCGACCGCCAATGCCTCGGCCGCACCGGCGAAACCGAAGGCGGCGGCCTCGCGGTCGGCCAGGATGACGGCGCTGGCGGCCGGGCCGTGCAGGGTGACGCCCGGGATCGGCAGGCCGAGGATGGCGCGGGCATGCAGGTCGAATTCCGACAGGTTCTGCGAAGCCAGCGTCACCATGCCCGTATCGTGTGGCCGGGGGCTGAGTTCCGAGAAGATCACCTCTTCGCGGGTAACGAAGAACTCGACGCCGAAGATGCCGTAGCCGCCCAGGTCGTCGACCACCTTGCGCGCCATGTCCTGGGCGGCGGTCAGCAGCTCGGGCCGCATCGCCATCGGCTGCCAGCTTTCCTGGTAGTCGCCGCGTTCCTGGCGATGGCCGATCGGCGGGCAGAACACGATGCCCTGGCGCGTGCGCACGGTCAGCAGCGTGATCTCGTACTCGAAGGGTACGAATTCCTCGACGATGACCTTGGCCCGGTCGCCGCGCATGTTGGCGACGGCATAGTTCCATGCAGCCTCGAGCTTGTCGGCCTCGCGCACGGTGCTCTGCCCCTTGCCCGACGACGACATGACCGGCTTGATCACGCAGGGCAGGCCGGTATGGTCGACCGCCGCCAGCACCTCGGCCAGGCTTTCGGCATAGCGGTAACGGCTGGTGCGCAGGCCGAGATCGACGGCGGCCAGCTCGCGGATGCGGTCGCGGTTCATCGTCATGATGGTCGCGCGCGCCGACGGCACGACGGTATGCCCCTCGCCCTCCAGCTCGGCCAGCATCTCGGTGCGGATCGCCTCGACCTCCGGCACGATGAAATCCGGGCGGTGCTTCTCGACCGCGGCACGCAGTTGCGCGCCGTCCAGCATCGGGAATACCTCGCGCCCGTCGGCCACCTGCATCGCCGGCGCATTGTCATAGGCATCGCAGGCGACGACCTCGGCGCCCAGGCGCTTGGCGGAAATCACGAATTCGCGGCCCAGTTCGCCGGAACCGAGCAGCAGGATCTTGGCCGTGAACGGCATGGCGTACCCCAATGTCATCTGGTCGGGGCGGACCCTAAGGCCTCGGGCGGTCCGGCGCAACCGGCGGCGCTCAGCCCTCCCACCGGGCCAGGCCGATCCGTTCGGCCGGCAGGATCAGGGCGGCGCCGACCATCACATCACCGAAGGCGGCATGGCGGCTTTCGGCATAACTCATCGCCTGGTTGGCGTTCTGGGCCCAGACCAGGACCTGGCGATCCTCGTCGAAGCGGGCGGCCGCCACCGGGTTGCGGGCGTACCGGCCGACCCGCACGGTCACGGCAAACAGCCGGTCGACCGACATGACCGGTGTGTCGGACGTGACATACATCAGATCGCCGGGCCGGCGGCGCGCATCATCGACCTGGGTGCGCAGGGCGTCATGTTCGCGGCGCCGGTCCATATAGCGTCCCTCGGCCTCGGACTTCGCCTTGGCCAGCTGGGTCGCGCGTTCGTGGATCTGTTCGGCGCGTTCGCGCAGGGTGCGGCGGGCGGCACCCAACCGCGCATGATGGCTGGTGGTGATGTGGACGCGCCAGGCCATGTCGATCAGCAGCCCGGCGGCGGCGACAAGCCCGAACAGCGAGACGGCCAGCAGGCTGAAATCCATCCCCCGCCCCCGCCGGTCAGGCCGTGGCCGCCGCGGCGACGGCCGCGTCGCGGGGGGCCGCGAACTGGACCTGGCGGTCGCGATGGCGCTGACCGAGGTCGAAGGATGTGGTGGCGAAGGCCAGTTCGTAACCCTGCGTCGCCGGAAACCGCGCCGCGGCCGTCGCCACCGCCGCCGCCTCGGTATCGGCGTAGATCAGCAGGTAGTTGGGCACGGCCCATACCCCGCCGACATTGGCCCGTGTCACCCGGACGATATGCAGCCGCGCGCCCTCGCCTTCCGACAGCATGATTTCGCGCGCCGGCCAGATCGGACGGCGCCGGATCGCCCCCAGTTCCTCCTTCAGCCGCGGGATATCATGGCCCAGTTCGGCAAAGCGGATATCGATCGTGCGGATATCCGCCTCGACCGCATCGAGCATCTGGCGGGCCTGATCCAACGCCCGCACCTCGGCCGTGACCTCGGCCTCGAGCGAGGCCAGCCGCAGATGGCGCCGGTGCGCCGGCGGAATCAGGAAACGCGCCAGAATTGCGCCGAGCAAGGCAATGCAGGCTGAAACCGGGAACCAGACCATCGGCTACCCCATCCACCAACCCGAGGCACATTACTGACAATGAAATAAATATTTATCCTTATTTTGTTTCAATATTGAAGAATTCCGCATGGTCAGGCAACAGCGGAATACCCCGGTGCGGCGAAAATCTGCGCATGGCGCGCACTGCCGACCATCATTTTTTGCGGGTGCGAGCCAAGGGCGGTGGTCCAAGGGCCCGCGCCGGCTCGTACCGGGCGAGGCATCCACCTGTCGCCACTTCGGCTGCGGTCAGGCCGACGGCCCGGCGGCCATCGAAATTGCTGCCCGGCGGTATGTCCGCCCGACCATCGAGTAGACGACCATGACGCGATCTACTGCGTTACCGCATCTCGTGAAAGTTGTTCGCAAGACTGCTGTTTTGCTTGCGCGGCGGTGTCGCAAGTGGAAAATAGGCCCGGTATGATCCAGTATTTCTCCAATTCCCGCAGGCACTGATCATGGCTTCGTCCGCCCAGATTTCCGACATGGCGGCCGAGATCGCGCAGCTGCGCGCCGCGCTGGAGCACAGCCGCAAGATTTTTTCGCGCGCGTCCGAAGCGGCGCGGATCGGCGTCTGGGAATGCACCCTGCCCGACGAGGCGCTGAGTTGGACGGACGTGGTCTACGACCTGTTCGACCTGCCCCGCGGCAGCGAGATCAATCGGCCGATGATCCTGGCCTGCTATACCGATGCCTCGCGCGAGGCGCTGACGACGGCGCGCAACCGCGCCATCGCCGAACGCGGCGGTTTCACCCTGGATGCCGAGATCGTCACGCTGCAGGGCCGGCGGCGCTGGATCAGATTGACCGCCACCGTCGAATGCGAGAGCGGCATTCCCGTGCGCATCTTCGGCATGAAGCAGGACATCACCGAGGAACGCCTGCTGCTGGAGCGGACGCGCTATCTCGCCGAATTCGACGTGATGACCGGCCTGGCCAATCGCAGCCAGTTCCAGGCGCGGCTGTCCAGCGCCGGCGCGCTGTTGCTGGTCGACCTGGATGGCTTCAAGCTGATCAACGACACCTATGGCCATGCCGTGGGCGATGACTGCCTGCGGGAAGCCGCCCGTCGCCTGTCCGATGTCTGCCGCAATACGGCGCTGGTGGCCCGCATCGGCGGCGACGAATTCGCCGTGTTGCTGGACGGCGACCCGAACGATACCGCGCTGGATGCCCAGGCCGCCGGCATCATCGCCGCGCTGGCACGCCGCTTCGATGCGGACGGCCGGTCGATCACCTTCGGCGCGTCGGTCGGCATCGCCCGGGCCGATGGCTGCGATGCCGACGACCTGTTTGCCCGCGCCGACGCCGCGCTTTACGCCGCCAAGGCGAAGGGCCGCAACACCTTCCGCATGTTCGGGCGGCTGGATCAGAGCATCAGAACCGGGACCTGACCGGGTCTAGCGCGGCACCTTCACCATCGCGGCGATCGCCGGCACGATGCCCGGCGCCAGCGGCAGGTCGGGATCGGCATAGGCCGCGCGATTGGCAGCGGGGTCGCCCGCCGCCACCTCCTTCAGCACGTGATTGACCCCGGGCAGCAGCACCAGCGTCGCATGCGGATCGGCAGCCGCCAGCGCGCGTGCATCGGCAACACCGACCTGCAGGTCGTTTTCGCCCTGCACGATCAGCGCGGGGCCATGCCAGCCGCGCAGCAACGCGGCGGGATCGTAGGACATCGCCGATATCATGAACCCCTGCACCGAGGGCCGGAACAGGCCGAGCAGTGCGCGATGCATGCCGGCGGCATCGACGCGCCGACCGGCTTCCAGGCTGTCGATCGCCGCCATCGCCTGGTCCAGCAGCGGCGCATTGGCCGGGTTGGCGCGCAACTGGTCGCGCAGCACCGTGCCCAGTTTCCGGCCTGCCGCCGCGATCAGGATCAGGCCGCAGATGCCATCGGGTCTTTGGGCCGCGACCAGGGCGATCAGGCCGCCCTCGCTGTGCCCCGCCAGCCAGACGCAGGCCAGGCCCAGCCGGTCGCGCATAACCGCGATCCAGGCGTGGGTGTCGGCGGCATAGTCGGCGATCGTCACCGCGTCGGCATCGGTCGCCGCAGCCTTGCTGGCGAACATGCCGCGCTTGTCGATGCGGACCGTGGCGATGCCCTGGGCCGCCAGGCCCTCGGCCAGCAGGCGATAGGAGGCGGCCCTGATCCCGAGCGCGTTGTTGCCGTCCCGATCGGTCGGCCCCGACCCCGGGATGATCAGCACCGCCGGTGCATCGGGCCCGGCGGTCAGCAACGTGCCCTGCAACGGCCCGGCCGCAATCGGGTCGGCCCGGACCGGGATGGCGGCCAGCAGGACGAACAGGAACATCAGACGCGCGATCATGCCCCACTGTGCCGGCCCGGCGCGGGATTGGCTAGCGGGCGGATGCCACGGGCCGGCCGCGCCGGGCATAGACGTCGGCGACACCGCGATAGGCCCGGATCGTGGCAGGCCTTGCCCCGATCGTCGCAAACCAGCGGGCCAGGTTGGGAAAATCCGCCAGGTCCTGGCCATGCGCCTCATGCGGCACGATCCAGGGATAACAGGCGATGTCGGCGATGCTGTAGCCGTCGCCGGCCAGGAACGGCCGGTCGGCCAGGCGCCGGTCCATCACGCCGTACAACCGGGCGGTTTCCTTTTCGTAGCGGGCGATGGCGAACGGCACTTTCTCGGGCGCATAGACGTTGAAATAGCCGTTCTGCCCGGCCATCGGCCCCAGCCCCGCCATCTGCCAGAACAGCCATTGCTGAACCTCGGCCCGGCCGCGCAGGTCGGCCGGGATCAACTGGCCCGTCTTGTCGGCGAGATAAAGCAGCATCGCGCCGGATTCGAACAGCGACAGCGGCGCGCCGCCATCGGCCGGCACGTGATCGACCAGGGCGGGGATGCGGTTGTTCGGGGCAATGGCCAGGAATTCGGGGCGGAACTGTTCCCCCTTGGCCAGGCTGACGGGGATGACGCGATGCGCCAGGCCGGTCTCGGCCATGAACAGCTTGAGCTTGAGGCCGTTGGGGGTCGGGGCGAAATACAGATCGATCATGGCGGCGGTTCCTGTCGTTGACAGGGCCACCATCGACCATCGGCCGGTATGGCAGAAGATCCACATCCCGGCCATTTCAGGGAACCAATTGCCGCGGCTTGACAGCCCAAAGGCTGGTTTTAATATGTATACAAACAATCGCCGCTTAGCCATACGGGAGGCGCGAGCGCGGCATGGCCGATATCGACCTGGATCCCATCGATCTCAATCCGATCGAAACCGTCCGCGACGGCGACATCGTCGTCTGCCAGGCCTGTCCTGTCCTGTGCCGGATCAAGCCGGGCAAGACCGGCGCCTGCGACCGCTATGCCAATGTCGAGGGGCTGCTGCACCGGGTCGATCCGCTGGTGCTGCTGGACCGTGCGGGCGGGGGCGAGGTCGTGCCGTTCCTGGCCAACGACTGGACCGGCAACCCGGTTGAATCCCACCCGATCGACCGGCGGTCGCCCTTCGTGACCGGCATCGGGTCGGGCACCACCTATCCCGACTACAAGCCGGCCCCCTTCATCGTCGCCTCCGAAGTCGACGGCGTCGACATGGTCACGGTGGTGACCGAAGGCATCTTCTCCTATTGCGGGCTGAAGGTGAAGATCGACACCGACCGTTTCGTCGGACCCGAGCAGGCCGTGGTGACCGCGCGCGGCGAACCGGTCGGCCATGTGACGACGGCCGAATATGGCTCCCAGATGCTGTCGCTGGGCGGGGTCCGCCATCTGACCGGCGGGTCGAAGAAGGAAGGCGTGGTCACCTGCGACACCATGCTGGCCCTGGCCAACGGCGCCGCGGTGGAACTGGCGGTCGAAGGCGGCGCCCGGCTGACCGTGCAGGCGGGCCGGCCGCCCATCATCAACGACGTGCTGGAACAGCGCATGCGCGTCGGCTGCGGCAGCGCCACGATCGGCATGTTCGCCCAGCAATGGCACGGCCATGTCGACGAGGTCATCGTCGTCGACGACCACATCACCGGGGTGCTGACCGAACACCAGGCCGGCCGCGGCCTGGACATGCGCCAGGCCGGCATCCGCATCCGCGGGCGCAAGTCGACCCCCGGGCGTTATTTCCATGTCGCCGATCCCGGATCGGGCTGGGGCGGCACGACGATCACCGATCCCCTGACCATCATCGAGAAGATCGACCCCAGGCTGGCCTGGCCCGGCATGCGTGTCCTGATGGTATCGACGACGGGCGAGGATTCGATCTGGCTGGAACTGGACGACAATCTGGTCCCGCGCCCGGCCGAGATGCCCGCGCCCATCGCCAAGGTCGTCGCCCGCATCGGCGAGAATTGCGAACCTGCCCTGTCGACCGTGCTGTTCATGGCCGGTGCCGGCGGCAGCCTGCGATCGGGCGTCACCGAAAATCCGATCCGCCTGACCCGGTCGGTGCGCGATACGCTGACCCGCGTCACCTCGGGCGGCGCGCCGGTCTATGTCTGGCCGGGCGGCGGCATCACCTTCATGGTCGACGTCACCACCCTGCCGGCCAATGCCTTCGGTTACGTGCCGACCCCTGCCCTGGTCGCGCCGATCGAATTCACCATGCGGCGCGACGATTACGCCGCGCTGGGCGGGCATATGGGGCGGATCCGCACGCTGGACAGCGTCGCGGCCTATGGCCAGCATCATCGCGCGGCGCGCGACGGGACGTGACCATGGGTCCGGTCGGCCGCCCGCTGGCCGATGGCCGGCTGCATTTCCAGCACGGTCCGATCGACCTGGTGCTGCGCGGCCATGGGCCGGGCGCGGACACCGCCCATCGCGCCGCCTGGGATCGCTTCCAGGACATCCTGACCGTGCTGTGCGACGAACTGGACCTGCTGCGCCGGCCGCTGGGCGAAACCCCGCCCGACCTGCGCGGGCCGGTGGCGCGCCGCATGCTGGACGCCTGCTGGCCGCATCGCGCCGTCTATCTGACGCCGATGGCCGCGGTGGCCGGCAGCGTCGCCGATGAGGTGCTGGCGGCGATGCGCCGGGCCGCGCCCGATCTGACCCGCGCGTTCGTCAACAACGGCGGCGACATCGCCCTGCACGTGGCCGGCGACGACACGCTGACCGCGGGTCTGGTCACCGACCTGGCCGCCCCGGCGCTGGACGGGCAGATCACCATCGGTGCCAGGGACGGCATCGGCGGCATCGCCACCTCGGGCTGGCGCGGGCGCAGCCACAGCCTGGGCATCGCCGATGCCGCGACCGTCCTGGCCCGCAATGCCGCCACGGCGGATGCGGCGGCGACCCTGATCGCCAATGATTGCACCGCCGATCACCCGGCCATCCGCCGCCTGCCCGCCCGCGCGGTCAAGGACGACAGCGACCTGGGCGACCTGCCCGTCACGGTCGATGTCGGCCCCTTGCCGCCCGACGTCGTGGCCGCGGCCCTGGCGCGCGGCGCCGCGCGGGCCGAACAGTTGCGCCGCGACGGCCACATCGTTGCGGCAAGCCTTGCCTTGCAGGGCCGTTTCCGCATTATCGGCCCCCTGGCCTTGCCTGCCCATCGGGAGCATGTCGCATGTCGCTGATCGAAATCCGCCGCAAGCATTTCATCTACGAGGAGGTGCGCCACGAATTCGGCCCAGCCCCGGGACGGGTGCATCATCGCGGCGCGGCGCTGGTCGTCCTGACCAATCCCTATGCCGGCCGCTACGAGCCCGACATCATGCCGATGCAGGACGCGCTGAAGCCGCTGGGGCTGGAAATGGCGCTGGCGCTGATCAAGGGCATGGGCGGCGACCCGCAGGCGATCGAAGGCTACGGCAAGGGATCGATCGTCGGTGCGGCGGGCGAACTGGAGCACGGCGCGCTGTGGCACGCCCCGGGCGGTTACGCGATGCGCGAGGCGCTGGGCGGCGCCAAGGCGATCGTACCCTCGGCCAAGAAGGTCGGCGGCCCCGGCGCGCGGCTGGACGTGCCGATCACCCACAAGGACGCCTCCTATGTGCGCGGCCATTTCGACGCGATGGAGGTGGGCGTGCCGGGCAGCCCCACCGCCGACGAACTGGTCTTCATTCTGGTGATGACCACGGGCGCCCGCATCCACGACCGGGCCGGCGGCCTGAAAGCCAGCGAGATCAAGGGAGAGGACGGACTGCGATGAGCGCCGATATCCGCAAGATCATCACGATCGTCGACGAAATCCAGCGCGAGATGGGCCGGCCCGTCACGCCGCCCACCCGGCGGGCCGTCGCCGCGGCGGTCATCGCCAATCCCTTCGTCGGGCGCTATGCCGACGACCTGTCGGCCCTGACCGCGATCGGCGAGGAACTGGGCGAACTGCTGACGCAACGCTGCATCGCCGCGCTGGGCATCGCCGGCGGCCAGGCCGAAAGCTACGGCAAGGCGGCGATCGTCGGCGAGGGCGGCGAACTGGAACACGCCGCCGCCATCCTGCACCCCAAGATGGGCACGCCGGTCCGCCGCGTGCTGGAAAAAGGTGCGGCGCTGATCCCGTCGGCCAAGAAGATGGGCGGGCTGGGCACCGCCATCGACGTGCCGCTGGGCCACAAGGATGCGGCCTATGTGCGCAGCCATTTCGACGCGATCGAGATCCGCGTACCCGACGCGCCGCGCGCCGGCGAGATCGTCGTGGCCATCGCCGTCACCGATTCCGGCCGCCCCGCCCCGCGCATCGGCGGCCTGACCAAGGACGAGATCAAGGGTGAGGACGGCCTGCGCTGAGATCAGGCATCTGGTCGCCGCCGCGCTGATCGCGCTGGCGGCGGCCACGCCCGCCTTTGCCCAGCAGAAGCCGCCGCCCCCACCGCCGCCCGAAGGCAACCGCTCGGTCGAGGCGATCGCCCGCGACCTGGGTGTCACCCCCGAACAGTTCCGCGCCGCCTTCGCCAAGGTGACCCCGGCGCCGAAAGGCCAGCGCCCGACCCCCGAGCAGCGCGCCCGCAACCGCCAGATCCTGTCCCAGGCGCTGGGCGTTTCGCCGGAAAAACTCGACCAGGTGATGGACAAATACCGGCCGGAGGGGCCGCGTCACTGACGGCTCGATAGGGTTGCACGGCCATCATGAGTCATCGCCAGCTGCGAGTTCGCAGCTGCCTGAAAGTGCCATCGTCATCCCAGCGCGAATGCGTATCCAGGCAAGGCGGTCAAAACCTGCACCGGATTCCCGTAACCCTCAATGCCCCACCACCTCCGGCACCCGTTCGGCGGGCGGTGTATTGCGGCTGCGGCCGGCGCGGACGATGCCGTCGATGATGATCATGCCGACGCCGGGCAGGTCGCCGACTTCGAGACATTCGAGCGTGTCCTTGCCGGCGGAATGCTGGGCCTTGTCGAGGAAGACGAAATCGGCGGGGCGGCCGGCCTCGAGCAGGCCGCCGGCCAGGTTGCGGATGCGGGCGGTGTTGCCGGTGGCCAGGCAGATCGCCTCGGCCCCCGACAGGCCGCCCAGCCCCGACAGCAGCGCCATCATGCGCAGGATGCCCAGCGGCTGCACGCCCGAGCCCGCCGGACTGTCGGTCCCCAGGATCACCCGGTGCAACTGGCCCAGGTCGCGCGCGACCTTCATCGCGGCCAGCGCCACGCGTTCGTTGCCGTTGTGGACCAGTTCGATCGCGCGGGTCGAGCGTTCGCACAATTCGCAGACATGCCCCTCGGGCAGCGAGGTGTGGCCGCCGTTGATATGGCCGATGACATCGGCATCGGCTTCCAGCACCACATCCTTGTCGATCAGCCCCGAACCGGGGATCGACGGGCCGCCGGTATGGATGGTCGACTGGATGCCGTGCTTGCGCGCCCAGGCCACCATCTGGCGCGCCTCGGCCCCGGCCTTGACCGACCCTAGGCCCACCTCGCCCAGCAGGCCGACGCCGGCGGCCGCCAGTTCGCGGAAATCATCCTCGACCATGCCCTTTTCGATGACGGGCGCGCCGGCCAGTACCTTGACGCCGCCGGGGCGGAAGGCGTCGAAGGCGCGCTGGGCGGTGATCGCCAGCGCCTTCAGCCCGACGATGTCCTTGGGGCGGCCGGGCAGATGCACTTCGCCCGCCGAGACCATCGTCGTCACACCGCCATGCATGAAACTGTCGATCCAGTTGAGCTGGGTCTGGCGCGGCGTCCAGTCGCCGAACACGGGATGGACATGGCTGTCGATCAAGCCGGGCGCCAGGGCCGTGCCATGGGCATCGATGACCAGCTTGGCTTCACTGGTGTCGACATCCTTTTCACGGCCGACCGCCGCGATCTTGCCGTCGATGGCGACCAGCGTGTCGGCATCCAGGATCGGGCGATCCAGATCACCCGACAGCATCAGCCCGACGTTGCGGATAACCAGCTTGCCCTTCATCGGGCCCGACGCCACGTCCAACGCCATGCAAGCCTCCCTTGTTCGTATACGAACGAGTGTGGACGCTCAGCCCAGGCGTTTCAAGAGGGCGATGAACTGCACCTGCTCGTCCGGATCCAGCGGCGACAGGGTTTCGCGCGTCACCGCGCGCGCCCGGTCGACCATGGCGTCATAGGTCTCGATGCCGCGCTTGGTCAGCCGCACCAGGAAGCGGCGCTTGTCGACCGGATCGGGCACGCGATCGACCAGCTTCCTTTCCCCCAGGCGCTGCACCACCCCCTGGATCGTGGCCGGGTCCATCGCGATCAGCCGGCCCAGATGGTTTTGCGACAGGGGGCCGCGTTCGGTCAGCATGGCCAGGGCGGCGAACTGGGTCGGGGTCGCGGCATCGCCCATATGGTCCTGGAACACCGCGCTTTCGCGCTGATGGGCACGGCGCAGCAGATGGCCGACCTGTTCGGCCACACGATAGGGCGGCTCGGCCGTGGGCGCCGGCGGCGGGACGGCGGTTTTCGATCGTGCCGGCATATTAACCATCCGGTCAGGTTCCCATGCGTTAAGGGCTAGGCGCCGGCCGGTGCCGGTGCTAGCAATTATGGCACTGGGAGTAAAACACGCTGGGGAGACAGCATCCATGCGCATTCGTGCCACGTTGACCGCTGCCGTCACGTTGACTGCCGCCGCCGCCTTCGCCCTGCTTGCCGGCGCGAACGCCGCCCGGGCACAGGATTTCGTCCCCGCCGTCATCTTCGACATGGGCGGCAAGTTCGACAAGTCGTTCAACGAATCGGCCTATAACGGCGCGGAACGCTTCAAGAAGGATACCGGCGTCGCCTATCGCGAATTCGAGGTGACGAACGAGAGCCAGCGCGAACAGGCCCTGCGCAACATGGCCCGCCGCGGCGCCACCGTGATCGTCGGCATCGGTTTCGCCCAGGCGACCCCGATGAAGACCGTCGCGCCCGAATTCCCCAACATCAAGTTCGTCATCATCGACGGCGTGGTCGAGGCGCCGAACGCCCGGTCGATCCTGTTCAAGGAACATGAAGGGTCGTTCCTGGTCGGCATGCTGGGCGCGATGAAGTCGCAGACGGGCAAGATTGGCTTCGTCGGCGGCATGGACATCCCGCTGATCCGCAATTTCGCCGCGGGTTACGTCGAGGGCGCCAAGTATTCCAATTCCGGGATCGAGGTGTTCCAGAACATGACCGGCACCACCCCGGCCGCCTGGAACGATCCGGGCAAGGGTGCCGAGCTGGCGAAAAGCCAGATGGACCGCGGCGCCGACGTGATCTATGCCGCGGCCGGCGCCACGGGCCTCGGCGTGCTGCAGGCCGCCAAGGACGGCGGCAAATATTCGATCGGCGTCGATTCCAACCAGAACTACCTGCATCCCGGCTCGGTGCTGACCTCGATGATCAAGCGGGTCGACAACGCGGTCTATGATTCGTTCAAGTCGGCCAAGGACGGCACCTGGGCGGGCGGCATGGTGTCGCTGGGCCTGAAGGAAGACGGCGTCGGCTATGCGCTGGACGACCATAACCGCAAGCTGATCACCCCCGAGATGGAAGCCAAGGTCAACCAGGCCAAGGCCGACATCATCGCCGGCAAGATCGTCGTGCAGGGGTACAAGTAACCGACCTCGCGGGGCCATGACGCCTCGGTCCATGTCTGCCGGCGATGCGGGCGCATCGCCGGCGGCAGTCCCCCTTGTCGAACTGGTCGGCATCGAGAAGCGCTTCGGCGCGGTCCGGGCCAACCATGACGTGTCGATGCAGATCGCGGCCGGGTCGATCCACGGCGTCATCGGCGAGAACGGCGCCGGCAAGTCGACGCTGATGTCGATCCTGTACGGCTATTACACCGCCGATGCCGGCGAGATCCGCATCGACGGCCAGGCCGTGGCCATCCGCTCGTCCCAGGATGCGATCCGCGCCGGGATCGGCATGGTCCACCAGCATTTCATGCTGGTGGACACCTTCACCGTGCTGGAAAACGTCTGCCTGGGCGTCGAGGGCGGCTTTCGCCTGGGCGAAGGCATGGCCCGGGCGCGCGAGACGCTGGCCGCGCTGGAACGCGACTACAAGCTGGAAGTGCCGCTGGACGCCGTCGTCGGCGACCTGGCCGTCGGCATCCAGCAGCGCGTCGAAATCCTCAAGGCGCTGTATCGCGGCGCCCGCATCCTGATCCTGGACGAACCGACCGGCGTGCTGACGCCGCAGGAAGCCGACCATCTGTTCCGCATCCTGAAAAGCCTGCGCGACGAAGGCAAGACGGTCATCCTGATCACCCACAAGCTGCGCGAGATCATGGATGTGACCGACCGGGTCACCGTGATGCGCCAGGGTGCTGTGGTCGCCGAACGGCGCACCACCGACACCAGCCGCCAGGAACTGGCCGAACTGATGGTCGGCCGCAAGGTCCTGCTGCGGGTCGAGAAGGAAGCGGCCAAGCCCGGCCCCCAGATGCTGATGGTGTCGAACCTGTCCGTGGTCGACGAGGCCGGCATTGCCAGGGTCAAGAACGTCTCCTTTGCCGTCCATGCCGGCGAGATCGTCGGCATCGCCGGCGTGTCGGGCAACGGCCAGTCCGAATTGCTCGAGGCCCTGACCGGCATGCGGCCGGCGACGTCGGGCCATATCGGCCTGCGTGGCGAGGACGTGACGGCACGGCTTGCCGCCGGCGCGGCCGATTTCCGCAAATTGCGCGCGGCCCACGTGCCCGAGGATCGCCACCGCATGGGCCTGGTCAAGCCGATGGCGGCGCATGAAAGCTATATCCTGGGGTACCAGGACGACCCCGCCTATAACGGATCGATCCTGAACCGGCTGGGCCAGATCGTGCAGCGCTGCCTGAAGGCGATGACCGGCTTCGACGTGCGCCCGCCCAATCCCCATCTGCGATCGGCGGCGTTTTCCGGCGGCAACCAGCAGAAACTGGTGCTGGCCCGCGAATTCGAACGCGATCCCGATTTCCTTGTCGTCGGCCAGCCGACCCGCGGCGTCGATATCGGCGCCATCGAATTCATCCATCGCCGGCTGATCGAGTTGCGCGACCAGGGCAAGGCGATCCTGCTGGTCTCGGTCGAGCTGGACGAGATCCTGTCCTTGTCCGACCGCATCATCGTCATGTTCGACGGCCATATCGTCGGCGAATGCCTGCCGGCCCAGGCGACCGAACGCCGGCTGGGGCTGATGATGGCGGGTGTCGCCGACGTGGAGGCCGCCTGATGCAAGCGCCGGGCGGCGCCCTGCCGCGCTGGGTCGATATCGGCCTGATCCCGCTGCTGAACCTGACGGCGGCCTTCGTCTGTTCGGGGCTGGTCGTCGTCGCGGTGGGCGAAAACCCGTTCAAGGCGATGGTGATCCTGGTCCAGGGCGCCTTCGGTTATCCCGACCTGATCGGCTGGACGCTGTATTACGCGACCAACTTCATCTTCACCGGGCTGGCCGTCGCCGTCGCCTTCCATGCCGGGCTGTTCAACATCGGCGGCGAGGGCCAGGCCTATCTGGGCGGCCTGGGCGCCGGCCTGGTCTGCCTCTATCTGGGGCCGCATCTGCCCGCGCCGGTCATCATCCCGCTGGCGATCCTGGCCGCCGCGGCCTTCGGCGCCGCCTGGGCGGCCATTCCCGGCTGGCTGCAGGCCTATCGCGACAGCCATATCGTCATCACGACGATCATGTTCAATTTCATCGCCGCGGCGCTGATGACATATCTGCTGGTCAACGTGCTGATCAAGCCGGGCCAGCAATCGCCGGAATCGCGCGAATTCGCCATGTCAGGCTGGATCCCGCAGGTGCACGAGGTGCTGGGCTGGATCGGCATCAAGATGCCGGCCTCGCCGCTGAACCTCGCCTTCCTGCTGGCGCTGCTGGCCTGCGTGGCCTTCCAGCTGTTCCTGTGGCGGTCGCGCTGGGGGTATGCGCTGCGCGTCGTCGGCCATAACGAGACGGCGGCGCGTTACGCCGGTATCTCGCCGAAACGCATGATCGTGCTGGCCATGCTGCTGTCGGGCGGGTTCGCGGGGCTGGTCGCCGTCAACGAGCTGATGGGGGTGCAACACCGCATCCTGCTGAACTTCACCGGCGGCTACGGCTTCGTCGGCATCGCCGTGGCGCTGATCGGGCGCAACCGCCCGGTCGGCATCGTGCTGGCCGCGATCCTGTTCGGCGCGCTGTACCAGGGCGGATCCGAGCTGTCGTTCGAGATGCCCAACGTCAAGCGCGAGCTGGTCGTGGTGATCCAGGGCCTGGTCATCCTGTTCTGCGGCGCGCTGGAACAGCAATTCCGCGGGCGGCTGGCCGCCTGGTTCAACCGCGCGAAGGGGTGAGGCCGATGGACGAGATCATGGTCACCGTCGCCTCGCTGGCCGCATCCACCCTGCGGGTCGCCACCCCGATGATCCTGGCCGCGCTGGGCGGCATGTTCTCGGAACGGGCCGGCATCGCCAATATCGCGCTGGAAGGCAAGATGCTGGGCGCGGCCTTTGCCGCCGCCGCCGTCGCCGCCCTGTCGGGCTCGGCCATCGTCGGCTTGGGCGCCGGCATCCTGGTCGCGGTGCTGCTGGCGCTGGTCCACGGTTATGCCTGCATCACCCATAACGGCGACCAGGTGGTGTCGGGCATGGCGATCAACATCATGGTCGCGGGCCTGGCCCCCACTTTGGCCCTGGCCTGGTTCCAGCAGGGCGGCCAGACCCCGATCCTGTCGGGCGCCCAGCGTTTCGCCCCCGTCATCCTGCCGTTCACCGACATCGCCCGCGACGTGCCGCTGTTCGGGCCGCTGTACGCCCGCGTCCTGTCGGACCAGACGGTGCTGGTCTATGTCGCGCTGCTGGCCGTGCCGCTGGCGGCCTGGGTCCTGTACCGCACCCGGTTCGGCCTGCGGCTGCGCGCGGTCGGCGAAAACCCGCATGCGGTCGATACCGCCGGCATCTCGGTCGCCGGCATGCGCTATCGCGCGCTGATCATCACCGGCCTGTTGTGCGGCATCGCCGGCGCCTACATGTCGACCGCGCATGGCGCGGCCTTCGTGCGCGACATGACCGCGGGCAAGGGGTTCCTGGCGCTGGCTGCGCTGATCTTCGGCAAATGGCGGCCGGTGCCGACGATGCTGGCCTGCCTGTTGTTCGCCTTTGCCGATGCGGTGCAGGTGCGGCTGCAGGGCACGGTGCTGCCCGGCATCGGCGAGGTGCCGGTGCAGGCGATCCAGGCCCTGCCCTATATCCTGACCGTCGTGCTGCTGGCCGGTTTCGTCGGCAAGTCGGCCGCGCCCAAGGCGATCGGCCTGCCCTTCGTCAAGGACCGTTGAGCCGGACGGCACCCTCGTCCTATAGTCGCCGCCAACAAAAAACATCGATCGCCCCAGGGGATACACAAGGAATCGATGATGAAGCTGCTCCGTCCCATCCTGCCGGCGATCGTCTCCGTATTGCTGGCCGGTCCCGCTTTCGCCCATACCGGCACCGGCATGCTCGGTCATGCCCATGACGGTTTCCTGCATCCGCTGCTGGGGCCCGACCATCTGCTGGCCATGATCGGCGTCGGCCTGTGGGCCGCCCAGATCGGCGGCCGCGCCTTGTGGGCCCTGCCCCTGTCCTTTGTCGGTTTCATGGTGGCCGGTGCCGCCATGGGCATGGCCGGCATTGCCATGCCCGAGGTCGAGACGCTGATCGCCGTGTCGCTGCTGCTGTTCGGCATCGTCATCGCCCTGGCGTGGAAACCGGCGACCCCGCTGGCCATGGCGATCACCGCCTTCTTCGCCCTGGCGCATGGCCACGCCCACGGCGCCGAACTGCCCGAGGCCGCGACGCCCCTGGCCTATGCGATCGGCTTCGTCGTCGCCACCGCGCTGCTGCACGGCGTCGGCATCGGGGCCGGGCTGCTGCTGCGCGATCGCGGCGCCCTGCTGGTCCGCGGGGCCGGCGGGCTGGTCGCGCTGGCCGGCGTCTATTTCCTGGTAGCCTGAACCTCCAAGGACGGCCGCAGCCGATTGACTGCGGCCGTCTTCTTGCCGTATTAATCGACCGGTCGGCCGGTCAATTCAAAATAATTGCCGACGCTTGGGAGAAAACGATGGATGGGTCGACGATCACGGTCGAACGTGTGGACGGCTATGCCCTGGTCACGCTGAACCGCCCCGACAAGCTGAATTCCTTTACCGAAGTCATGCATCACGAGTTGGCCGCGGCGCTGGATGCCATCGCCGGCGACGATACGGTGCGCGCCGTGCTGCTGACCGGTGCCGGCAAGGGGTTCTGCGCCGGCCAGGACTTAAGCGACCGCAAGGCCGAGGACGGCGTGGCACCCGACCTGGGCGACACGATCGACCGGCTGTACAACCCGCTGATCCGCCGGATCCGCGCCTTGCAGAAACCTGTGATCGCCGCCGTCAACGGCGTGGCCGCCGGGGCCGGCGCCAACATCGCGCTGGCCTGCGACCTGGTGCTGGCCGCCCGTTCGGCCCGGTTCATCCAGGCCTTCGCCAAGATCGGGCTGGTGCCCGATTCCGGCGGCACCTGGACCCTGCGCCGGCTGGTCGGCGAACAGCGCGCCAAGGGCCTGGCCATGCTGGCCGAACCGCTGGATGCCGACCGGGCCGAGGCCTGGGGCCTGATCTGGAAGGCGGTCGACGACGAGAAACTGATGACCGAGGCGCGCGCCCTGGCCGCCAGGCTTGCCACCCAGCCGACCTTCGGCCTGGGCCTGACCAAGGAAGCGATCCACGCCGCCGCCGATAACGACCTTGATGCCCAGCTGGACCTGGAACGCGACCTGCAGCGCCGGGCCGGCCGCAGCGACGATTACCGCGAAGGCGTGACGGCGTTCCTGGAAAAGCGGGCGCCCCGCTTCGTCGGCCGCTGAGCGGGAGATCGGGCATGACGACCGAAGCCGACCAGCTGGCGCGCGACTGCGCCGAGGCGATGTGGAAGAACGACCATGCCTCGCAGGGGCTGGGCATGAAGATCGAGGAGATCGGCGCCGGCCGCGCCGTGCTGTCGATGACGGTGCGGCCCGACATGGTCAACGGCCACGCGATCGCCCATGGCGGGCTGATCTTCACCCTGGCCGATTCGACCTTTGCCTTCGCCTGCAATTCTTATGACCAGCGTGCGGTAGCCCAGCATTGCGCCGTCACCTTCGTCAATCCGGCCAAACTGGGCGACCGGCTGACCGCGACCGGCCAGGAACGCGGGCGGCAGGGCCGCGGCGGCATCTACGACATCACCGTGACCGACCAGGACGGCCAGGTGATCGCCGAATTCCGCGGCCATTCGCGCACCATCAAGGGCACCGTGCGCGGCTGAACGCCGCCACCAAAAAGAATTACCGGGAGGATCAACCATGCTGCCCGACCTGACGCCCCGCCGCGACACCCTGGAGCCGATCGAGATCGCCTCGCGCGACGAGATCGCCGCCCTGCAGCTGTCGCGCCTGCAATGGACGCTGCGCCACGCCTACGACAACGTGCCGTTGTACCGGACCAAGTTCGATGCCGCCGGCGTCCACCCCGACGATTGCAAGCGGCTGGAAGACCTGGCGAAGTTCCCCTTCACCACCAAGGCGGATCTGCGCGCGGGTTACCCCTATGGCATGTTCGCGGTGCCGCGCGACCGGATCAGGCGCATCCATGCCTCGTCGGGCACGACCGGCAAGCCGACCGTGGTCGGTTATACCGAGAACGACATCAGGACCTGGGCCCATGTCATGGCGCGCTCGATCCGCGCTTCGGGCGTGCGGCCGGGCCAGCGGGTCCACGTCGCCTATGGTTACGGCCTGTTCACCGGGGGCCTCGGCGCCCATTACGGGGTCGAGGCGCTGGGCTGCACCGTGATCCCGATGTCGGGCGGCCAGACCGAGAAACAGGTCCAGCTGATCGCCGATTTCGAGCCCGACGCGATCATGGTCACGCCGTCCTACATGCTGGCGATCCTCGACGAATTCCGCCGCCAGGGCGTCGACCCGCGCTCGACCACGCTGAAGGTCGGCATCTTCGGGGCCGAGCCCTGGACGCAGAGCATGCGGGCCGAAATCGAGAACAGCTTCGGCATGCATGCCGTCGACATCTACGGCCTGTCGGAAGTGATGGGGCCGGGCGTCGCCAACGAATGCGTCGAGACCAAGGACGGCCTGCATATCTGGGAAGACCATTTTTTCCCCGAAGTCGTGCATCCCGAAACCTCCGATGTGCTGGCCGACGGCGAGAAGGGCGAACTGGTCTTCACCTCGCTGACCAAGGAAGCCCTGCCGATCATCCGCTATCGCACCCGTGACCTGACGCGGCTGATGCCGGGCACCGCCCGGTCGATGCGGCGGATGGAAAAGATCACCGGCCGGTCGGACGACATGATGATCGTGCGCGGGGTCAACGTTTTCCCGACGCAGATCGAGGAACTGATCCTGGCCTGCGACGGGCTATCGGCCCATTTCCATGTCGAACTGACGCGCGAGGACCGGCTGGATGCCCTGACTGTGGTGGTCGAGGCGCGCGAAAGCCATGCCGCCGACGAGGCGCGCGCCGGCCAGGCCGCCGTGCTGGGCCATCGGGTCAAGGAACTGATCGGCATCTCGGCCGCGATCCGCGTGCTGGCGCCGGGCGGTGTCGAACGCTCGATGGGCAAGGCGCGGCGGGTGATCGACAAGCGGCCGCGGGACTGAACCCGCCGATGGCCCGCCTTCGCGCCAAGGATTACGACGACAAGCGGGCGGCGATCCTGGAGCACGCCGCCGGGCTGTTTGCGACCGAAGGGTTCGCCGCCGCCTCGCTCAGCCGGCTGGCGGCGGCCTGCGACACGTCCAAGGCGGCGCTGTACCACTATTACCAGAGCAAGGAAGCCATCCTCTTCGACCTGCTGGACGGCCATATCCGCCTGCTGCTGGAAACCGTCGAGGCGGCCGGGCGCCAGCCCGCCAAGGATGCGCGGGCGCGGCTCAAGATCATGGTCCGCGCCCTGATCGGCGCCTACGACCAGGCCGACAACGAACACCGCGTGCTGCTGAACGAAATCGGCCGGCTGGCGCCGGACCAGCAGGACCAGATCAAGGCGATGGAACGCGCCATCGTCGCCCGTTTCGCCGCGGCGATCGCCGCCGCCCTGCCCGACATGGCCGGGAACGATCGATGGCTGAAACCCGCGACCATGTCGCTCCTGGGCATGGTCAACTGGCACTACACCTGGTTCCGGCGCAACGGCTGGCTGGGCCGCGAAGCCTATGCCGATTTTGCCTGCGCCCTTTTCCTGGACGGGGCGCCCCGCGCCCTACAGGCCGCCGAAGCGGCGGCCGAAGTCTGATCCTGCCGGGGGCAGCGGCCCACCGTCGCGGCCGCGCCAGTGATCGGAAATCCACCCCTCGGCCGGGCCGGCGATCAGGCGATACAGGGCGGCGGCTTCCTTCAGCACCACCCGCCCGCTCCAGTCCGGCGGCATCAGTTCGGCCGGCAGCAGCGGATCGCGCAGGATGACCCGGCGATAGTCGTGGACCAGCATGACGCGGGCGACCAGGCAATCCAGCGGCGTCAGCCGGTCGCCGGCGGCCAGCGCCCGGCCCAGCGGGGCGATTTCCTCGGCGAACCGGCGATAGGCCAGATCCAGCCCGGAAAAATCCCAGCAGCGCGCGACCAGGCCGCGCAGGGCATCGGGCGACGGATCGAACTGGCTGGGCCCGGCGACCACCACCGGGCGTTCGGCGGCCGGCCAGTCGGCCACAAGTTGGGCCAGCGATTCGCGGTCGGGCGCCGGATGCACCAGCACCGCCGGGGCCAGTTGCCCGAACCCCAGCCATTGCAGCTGGCGCAGCAATTCGGCCCGCCGGTCGCGGGCGGCATCGGGCAGCAGCGCCACCGCCCAGGCCCCGTCCCAGTCCGACGTGCCGTCGCGATAGATGCGCTGGGCGGCGGCATGAAAGCGGCGGGCCCCCGCCGTCGACAGGCGATAGAAGCTTTGCCGCCCGATCCGCTCGGCCACCAGCCAGCCGTCGGCGACCAGCCGCGACAGCGCCGTGCGGGTCTGGCTGTCGTTGACGTCGAGCTGTTCCAGCAGCCCGAACAGGTCGGCCAGGAACAGCCCGCCGCCGCGCGGGGCGGCGGCATCGCCGAAAACGGTGACGATCAACGATCCGGCCCGCAACGGTCGCCGGGCGGCGAATTCGGCCTTCAACCGCTCGAACGCCGATTTTGCCGCGTCCGATGTAACGCCGGGCATAGCCATCACCGCCCCAGGCCCTTAGAGTGCCGCATCTGTCCTGCTTACCGGCGGAGGCCATGGACCGTCAATCGCGCAAGCCGCCGCGCATACGCGTGCCGCTGCATGTCAGCATCCTGACGCTGTTCCTGAGCCTGTTTGCCGTGCTGCTGGGCGGGCTGGTCGTGTTCCAGCATCGCGAATCGACCCGCATCGCGCTGGCCGACGCCTCGGCCGATTTCTCGACCGCGGCATCCACTGTCGTCGGCGACCTGGCCGATGCCTACCGCCCGATCGCCGCGATCGTCGACATCACCGCCCGCCTGCCCGAAATGCGCCGGCCGCTGGGCGACGGCCAGGCCATGCCCTACGAATACATGCTGACCCTGATGCGGCTGGCCCCGCGCATGTCGATGCTCTACGTCGGTTATGCCGACGGCGCCTCGGCCGGCGTG